>Ga0136612_10001116_pt1 | contig 11096 bp, 11 predicted proteins | sample AntDryUQ224A2306_2_FD_106644 | JGI IMG/M metagenome (GOLD analysis project Ga0136612, IMG submission 106644) | Polar desert sand microbial communities from Dry Valleys, Antarctica - metaG UQ224A (23.06) | ecosystem: Environmental > Terrestrial > Soil > Desert | place: Antarctica: Dry Valley...
GCGCTGCGCGACCGCGCCCTGCATTGGTGCGCGGCCAACGGTGTGCAGGCTTGGGCATGCGAGTCGGGCGCCACGACCCAGCTCGTTGAGCAACTTGACCAGGCCGACTGCCTGATCGTGCTCGGCGGTGATGGGACCTTCCTGCGCGCCACTCGGGCGCTGGCACAGGTAGACGTGCCCGTTCTTGGCGTCAACTCCGGTCGAATCGGCTTCTTATCCAAGGTCGAACCCGACGGCCTCGAATCCACGCTCGCCGAGCTCGTTGCAGACCGATACGAGATCGAGGAACGGATGATGCTCGAGGCGACGCTGGTGCGCGGTGCGAACTCGGGCGCCGAACACGCCAGCGGGCCATTCGCCGCACTCAACGACGCCGCGATCGTGCGTGGTGCGGAGGCGCGCGTCCTCCGCCTCGACGTGGCCATCGACGATTCGCACCTGGCCAGTTATACCGCCGACGGCGTCGTCGTCGCCACGCCCACCGGCTCGACTGCATATTCATTCAGCTCCGGCGGCCCAATCCTCGACCCCACCGCGCGCAACCTGGTGGTGACGCCGATCGCGGCCTACCTGTCGTCGATTCGCTCGATCGTCGTCGGGCCGGCGCACACGGTTCGCGTCCGGCTCGTCGATGGACCACCGGGCATCGTGAGCATCGATGGCCGTGACGATTACCCGATCGTCGTTGGCGACGCGGTGGAGATTCGGGCGCTTTCGCGCCCGATTCGATTCGTGGAGCCACCGGGCGCGCTCCATTTCTGGGATCTGCTGCGCCAGAAGGCGGCGCTGCTACCACCGTGAGAGCGCGCCGGGCCACCGATGCTGCGTGAGCTGACCGTCCGTGACCTGGCGCTCATCGAGCGCGCACGCGTCGCCTTCGGACCGGGGCTGACGGTGATCACGGGCGAGACCGGCGCCGGTAAATCGTTGCTCATCGATGCCCTCGGATTGGTCATGGGCGAGCGTGCCGATTCGGGCCTGGTTCGTCATGGAGCGCCCGGAGCTCGCGTTGAGGCGCTCTTCGACCGTGAGCCAGAGCCGCTCATTTGCGTCCGCGAGTTGTCGGCCGAGGGGAGGAGTGTGGCGCGACTGGACGACGAGACCGTCACCGCCGCCCGGCTGGCCGCCGTCGTTGGACCGTTGATCGAGATCCACGGCCAGCACGAGCAGCAGCGCCTTCTCCAGGGTGCCTGGCAGCGCGATGTGCTCGACCTGTTCGGCGGTCACACGGCGCTGCGTTCACGGGTGGCGGCGCAGGTCGAGGCGTTCCGATCGAACGAGGCCGCGCTGCGCGAGCTTGTGGTGGATCCCGCGGAGCTGCAACGGCGACTCGAGCTCGCCGAGCACGCGGCGGACGAGATCGAAGCGGCGTCGCCGCGCGAGGGCGAGGTCCAGGAGCTCAAGGACCGACTCACTGTCGCGGGCAATGCCCAGCGGATCGCCGCCCTGCTTGCAGAGGCACACGAGCTGTTGGCCGGTGACGGCCGAGCGGCGCGCGATGGACTAGCTCGAGCGTCCAGGTCTGTCAGCGAGCTGGCGCGACTCGATCCGTCGGCTGCGGGACTCGCCGAACGGCTGGCTGGTCTCGGGGCGGAACTCGACGAGGCCGCGCTCGAGGTGCGCCGGCGCCAGGATGCGATGACCGAGGCAGTTGGCGACAGCGAGACGACCGAGGAGCGGCTCGGCGTTCTCTACGGCCTTATGCGCAAGTACGGCGAGACCGAGGCCGAGCTGCTCGAATACGGCAACAGAGCTCGTGCCGACGCGGACCGCCTGCGCGGCACGGACAAGGAGCGCGCGCGCCGCCAGGCCGAATCGGATCGACTGTCCGAGGCCGCGCGCGCCGCTGCCACAGAGCTGCACGTCGCCCGCGTCAGGACCGCGGCCGGCCTGGGCGAGGATGTCACGGAGCGCTTGATCGAGATCGGTTTTCCGGCTGCCGCGTTCGTGGTGCAGTTGGAGGACGCACCGCTGGACCTGAGTGGCGCCGACGCGGTCACCTTCCTGCTCGCACCGAACCCGGGTGAGCCAGCGCGTCCGCTGGCGCGCATCGCATCGGGCGGCGAGATGTCACGCGTCGCGCTCGCCCTGAAGTTCGTCCTTGCCCGCGCGGATGAGACGCCAACGCTGATCTTCGACGAAGTTGACGCCGGCATCGGCGGACGCTCGGCGGATCCGGTTGGCCGGCTGCTGTGGCGCCTCGGCCGCGACCACCAGGTGATCTGCGTGACGCACCTACCCCAGATCGCGGCCTACGCAGATGCGCACCTGCGCATCGAGAAGACAGAGCGCGAAGGCCGGACCGTCACGGACATAACTCCACTCGACGGCCACCAGGCTCGACGCGAAGAGCTTGCCCAGATGCTCGGCGGAACGGCGGGCGCTGAGGCGACGCTTGGCGCCGCAGACGAGCTGCTGGAACGGACGTCGTCGCAGCGCGTCGTGGGAACACCGGTCGCGTGAGCGCCTCGAGTCTGGCCGACGCGATCGCGACGTATCTCAACTATCTGCGCGTGGAGCGCGGGCTATCTCCTTCGACCATTTCTGCGTACGCCACCGATCTCCGCGCCTTCACGCGTGACGCCGCCGCGAAAGGCGACGCGTGGCAAACGGACGCGAAGGTGGCCAGTGAGCACCTCGGCGCCTTGTCCCGGCCGCCGCGCACGCTTCGCCCGTCCAGCCACCGCCGCAAAGCCGCCGCAATCCGGGCCTTCTACCGCTTTGCGTTCGGGGAAGGCCTGATCGAACGCGATGTCGCGAGCCTGCTCGATCTACCCAAGTCGAGCCGCCAGCTTCCTGACACCCTCGACGTAGCGGAGGTCGAAGCCCTGCTCGATGCGCCAGACGCAGAGACGCCCGCTGGCCTGCGCGCCCGCGCCCTGTTGGAGCTGCTCTACTCATGCGGGCTGCGCGTGAGCGAGGCGCTCAACCTCGATCTGCAGGACATCTCGCTCGATGAGTCGAGCGTGCGCGTCATCGGCAAGGGCGATCGCGAGCGACGCCTGCCGGTAGGTGACGTCGCCGTGGCGGCACTGGATCGGTATATGAACGACGTTCGGCCGCAGCTGCTCGCGCGGGCCAAGGTGCCCGCGACGAATCGACGTGGCGGACCGCTGTTTATCACCGATCGCGGCCAGCGGCTGGGTCGCATGGCTGCATGGCGGTTGATTCGCCACGCAGCACTAGTCGGTGGCGTCAGCGGCCACGTGACGCCGCACACGTTGCGTCATAGTTTCGCTACGCACCTCTTGGAGGGCGGCGCCGATCTTCGTGTCGTGCAGGAATTGCTCGGACACGCCAGCATCACAACGACCCAGCTGTACACGCACCTGACGGGTGAGCGAATCAGACAGGTCTACGCGCGGGCGCACCCCCGCGCCTAACGACGGAGGAGAGAGATGCGTTACGCGGACACGCTGCTGACTGAAGGTGAACAGGTCGTCATGCGCTCTCGCCAGCACTGGCTGGCACTGCTCAGCAAGGCGCGCGCCGCGCTGCTGTTGTGGCTGATCGGGATCGCCCTGATAGTGGTCGTGCTCTGGTTCGACATCGACCCCGGCCTCCTGCGCGACATCATCAGCGTCCTCGCGATCGTGGTCTTCGCGCTGGGCGTGATCATCTTCATATACCGCTTCTGGCAGTGGTGGGCGCAGGACTACATGATCACCAATCGCCGCCTGCTGAAGGTCACCGGCATTTTCAACAAGCGCAGCAGCGATAGCTCGCTCGAGAAGATCAACGACGCCATCCTCAGCCAGAGCATCTGGGGCCGGATGCTCAATTTCGGCAACCTCGAGATCCTGACCGCCGCAGACCAGGCGGTCGACCGCTATTACATGCTTAAAGGGCCCAAGGAATTCAAGAAGGTGATGCTCACCCAGAAGCACGCCCTCGAAACCGAGTTCATGTATGGCAGGCCACCGTCGCCGCCGCTCAGGGCGGAGGCTGGGATGCCCGCGCCCGCACCCGCGCCGACGTACACCGAAGCACCACCCGTAGCGCCTGCCGTAGCGCCCGCAACCGCCGCGGCCGATTTGCCTGCCTCGGCTCCGGCACTCGATCCGGACGAGGAGTCCGTCCGCGTGACGGAGACACTCGCCCGGCTCGCCGACCTGCGCGACCAGGGCGCCATCACCGCCGAGGAATACGAGCAGAAGAAGGAAGAACTGCTGGGCCGGCTCTAGCGTGAACGAGGAGATCCTCCAGAGGGTCATCGCGGTCGCGATCATCATCCTGGTCGCGTTCCCGGTCCACGAATTCAGCCATGCCCTGGCCGCATACCGGCTCGGCGACTCGACCGCGCGCTACCAGGGTCGCTTGACCCTCAACCCGATCACCCACTTCGACCCGCTTGGCGGGCTCCTCCTGGCTATCAGCGCGATCGTGGGCGGGTTCTTCATCGGCTGGGCGAAACCGACGCCGGTGAATCCCTACAACCTGCGCGGGGGACGGCGCAGCGAAGCGCTCGTGGCGCTCGCGGGTCCGATCTCCAACCTGGTCCTTGCGGCGATCGTTGCGATCCCGCTGCGGATCATCCTGCACAGCCCGGAAATGCTGGGGGTGATCAGCTCGAACGACATCTCCTGGTTCGTGCTCGGGGTCCTGGAGACCTTCATGGTCATCAACATCATCCTGATGCTCTTCAACCTGCTGCCCATCCCGCCGCTCGACGGCTGGCACGCCCTGCTCGGAGTCGTGGACGCGCGCACCGCCTACACGCTGCGCCAGTACGAGCAGTACGGGTTCATCCTGATTCTGCTGCTGATCATCACCGGCGCCCCGTTCCTGAGAGGAGCCATCGACTTCATTCAGCGACTGTTGCTCGGCCTATGACCGTCCGCTGGTGGGCCGGGCGCACGCGCCAGTTCCTGCGCTACGTGACCGGCCGGGTAACGCGTACAGAGCGACGGGAATTGGCCGGCTGGCTGACTCGGGGCCAGCTCGCGCTCTTCGATCGCATGCACCGCGCCGATCAGCGGCACGGCCGGGACGTGGTCATGGCCCTGCGCCGAGCGGGCCACACGGAAACAGACCTGCTGGTCGCCGGCCTCCTGCACGACTCAGGCAAGGGGCGCGATCTGCGCGTATGGCATCGCATCGGCTGGTCCCTCGGCGAGCGATATGGAGAGGGCGTCCGGTCACTGGCCCTGCGGCTGCCGACCTTCCGGACTGCCTTCGCGACGCTGGCCGCCCATGCCGAGAGGTCTGCCGAGCTGTCGCTGGACGCCGGCTGCTCGGCCCTGACCGCGGATCTGATCCGCCATCAGGCCGAGCCGACTGACCCCGATCTGGGCGTTGCCCTGCGCCTCGCCGACGAGGCGAGCTGAGCCTTTGAACGCGAGCGCGGTCGAGATTCGCTTTGCGGACGCACGCCGCCCCGAGGACGCGACGCACGTCAGGCTCGACGTGTTCGACGGCCCAATCGCCCTGCTACTGTCACTGATCGAGCAGCGCCAGCTCGACGTCCTGACAGTCCGGCTGGGCGATCTCGCAGGCGCCTATCTCGACGCGATCGCGCGCATCGAAGGCGGCCGGCTAGCGCTGCTCAGCTCTTTCGTAACGGTCTGCTCGCAGCTGATCCTGATCAAGTCGCGTGCGCTGCTGCCACGGGCGCCGGTGCTCGCCGCCTCAGCCGATGCCGACGCTTCGGAGCTCGATCCCGAGGAAGAGCTGCGCCGGCGCCTGATCGAGTACCGCATGTACCGCGACGCGGGCCGCGCGCTCGCCGATCGGCTGGCCGCCGGCCTTTCGCTGTTCCACCGTGAGTCGGGTGCCGCCGCCGCAGCGGCCATCTCTGGCGCGCGGCCCGAAATGGCGGCGAAGCTCGATCCGCGGTTACTCACCGAGGCGCTGATTGCCTCGGTCAAGCTCGTTCCGCCGCCACCCGCGCCGGCCGAGATCATGGCCCGCAGTATCACGCTCGAGGAACGGGCGGCGGTCATCCGCACCGCGTTGCGCGCCGCTCCGCACGTCGTGCTCCAGGAGCTGCTCCGCGACGTCCACGATCGGATCGTGATCGCGGTCACGTTCCTGGCTCTCCTGGAGCTGGCCAAAGGTCGCGAAGTGACGATCGAGCAGAGCCAGCCGTGGGGTCCGATCAGCGTCCGCTCGCGTACTGGCGCCGCGAACGAGAGGGCCGCCCATGGTCGATGAAATCCTGGTCCCGGTTGGCCCCGGACCGGTTACCGAAGACATCGAAGCCGCCGCAGGGGTTACTGCCTCGGCGGACGATGGCGCCGTCCCGGCGCCGCTTGGCCTGACTGTCGAACAACTCGAGGCACTCCTTTTCGTGGCCGAGCGGCCGCTCACGCGGCGCGAGATCGCGACGCTTGCCGGCGTCGATCGCGAAACCGTCGACGCGCGCCTGGGAGACCTGGAGGTTGTGCTCAGGGAGCGTGGCATCCGCGTACTTGCCGCTGGCGACAGCGTGCAGCTGGCGACTTCCCCGGAGGCCGGCGCCCTGATCGCCCGCTATATCGGCTCCGATGGCGTCAGGCTGTCGCCCGCGTCGCTCGAGACGCTCGCCATCATTGCCTACAGCCAACCGGTGACGCGGGGAGTGATCGAGCGCATCCGCGGCGTTGACTCGGATTACGTCGTCCGCAGTCTGCTTCATCGCCGGCTGATCGTCGAGCAGGGCCGCGCGGAGACCGTCGGTCGGCCCATCCTGTACGGGACGGGCTTCGACTTCCTCGAGCGGTTCGGCCTCACGTCGCTCGACGATCTGCCCGTCCTGGAGCCAGAGGCTGCGCTGCGCCTCAGTGAGTGACAAGCGACGGTCGGATCCGCCGATTGCGCAGAAACACGGTCGAGTGCGCATCCACAAGGCGCTCGCTGACGCCGGAGTCGCCTCCCGACGCAAGTCAGAGGAAATGGTCGCCGCGGGCCGCGTGCACGTGAACGGAGTCATTGCCGCGATCGGCCAGCAGGTTGATGTGTCCACGGATGTGTTGACGCTCGACGGACGTGCCATTGGGCAGCAGCGCGAGGAGCGCCTGTACATGGTCATGGCCAAGCCATACGGCACGACGAGCACCGTGAGCGACCCACACGCGCTCGAGACTGTGCTCGACCTCGTTCCCGCTGCCATGCGCGACGGTGCTTCGCGGCTCTATCCGGTGGGCCGCCTCGATCGCGAGTCGGAGGGCCTGTTGTTGCTCACCAACGACGGCTCGTGGGCGCAGCGAATGCTCCACCCGAGCCACGGCATCGAGCGCGAGTATGCCGTAGGGCTCGACCATTCCATCGACGACCATCAGCGACGCGAGCTCGAGGGCGGCATCCGGTTCGAGGAAGGCATGGCCAGGCTGGCCCATCTTGCGCCGGCCACCAACGCCGATTTGCGACGGTTGGTCGAACTCCTCGGGGCGGAGGCCAGGGATTTGGTCTGGTACAGAGCGACGCTGCGGCAGGGAATGAAACGCCAGCTGCGACGCATGTTCGGCGCGGTGGAGGCGCCCGTGCGCCGGCTCGTTCGGCTCAGGTTCGGGACGATCCGCCTCAGCGGCATGTCGATCGGCGATGTCCGCCCGCTGACGGCCACAGAAAGGCGGCAGCTCGATGCACTCGTCACCCGCGGCGACGGCGGTGGCATCGGGGAGGGGCGTGCTCCCGCAAAAGCGGAGCCACGCGCACAAGCTGAGCCACGCGTACAGGCCGAGTCGCGGACACGGCGCGACGGGCGCGGGCTGGTCGTCAGCATCGATGGACCAGGCGGCAGCGGCAAGAGCACCGTCGGCGCGGGTGCGGCGGAAAAGGTGAGTTACCGGTTCTGCGACACCGGCGTCCTCTATCGCGGACTCACCTGGCTGGCGCTGGAACGCGCAGTCGATACCAGTGACGCTGCCGCGCTCTCAGGGCTTGTCGAGGCACTCGAGCTGGCGCCAGACGCCAGGCAGCGCTATGTGCGCGTCGTCGTCGATGGCCGGGATATCACCGAGCGGCTGCACACCCCGGAGGTCGATCGCGAGGTCAGCGGCGTCTCGCGCCATTCGGAGGTCCGAGCGAAGCTGCTGCCGCTCCAGCACGCGCTCGCGTCCGGCGGGCGCATCGTCATGGCCGGACGGGATATCGGCACGGTCGTCTTGCCCGACGCGGACCTGAAGGTCTACCTCGACGTGTCCATCGCCGAGCGCGCCCGTCGCCGAGCCGAGGCGCGCGGCGTGGCGGACGATTCCGAGGCGGTGACGCAGATCGAGCAGGAGCTGCGCAAGCGCGACGGCGTCGACAGCACACGCGAGACCGCGCCACTGCGCGTGCCGGAGGGCGCACTGGTCATCAACACCGAGGGCAACACACTCGAACAGACGATCGACGACGTGGTGACCGCCCTCCGCCGGCGCGAGCACGAGCTGGGTAGCCGCCGATGACGGCCACCAATACCACGCAGGGCCGCCATGGAGTGCCGCTGTTCACGCGTATCGCAGCGACCGTGGCACGCGGTGCACTTTCTGCGCTCGCGCGAGTGAAGGTCGAGATTGAGGGCGAGCTGCCCAAGGACGGGCCGCTGATCGTCGTCGCCAACCACATCTCCAACGCGGATCCGCCCCTGGTTGCAGGCTGGTTGACGCCCAGACTCGGCCGGCAGATGCACATCCTGGCCAAGGAGGCGCTGTTCGTGCCGGTGGTCGGGTTTGTGCTGCGCCGGCTCGGCGCGACGCCCGTCCGCAGCGGTGGCAGCGACATGGAGGCGTACCGCGTCGCTCGTGGTTTCCTGGACCGTGGCGAGATCCTGTGCGTCTTCCCGGAAGGCACGCGCAGCGCTAACGGCGTCCTGGCCGAGCCGAAACCGGGCGTAGCCATGCTCGCGACGCGCACGGGAGTCCCGATCCTGCCTGTCGGCATCAGTGGCAGCGACCGCTTCCTTGGTCGTGGTGCGCGCTTTCCGCGAATCGGTACGCGGATCACGCTCAAGGTGGGCCGAACATTCACCGTCACGCCGGACCCCGCGCTGTCTCGGCGCGAGTCCATTCAAGAAGCGTCCGACGAAATCATGCGCCACGTTGCCGCGCTCGTCGACGAGCGACACCGTGGCCGATTCGGAGCCGCCAATTCAGACGATTCGCCGCCCGTATAGTTCACGCGAATGGGCGGCACCCGTCGGTCTACGATCACGACCCTTGCGCTCATCGCGATCTTCGTCACCCTCGGCGTCTTCGGCTACTACGTCTTCCGGGGCATGGGTGGCAACGTCAGCCTTGACGTTGGCGACTGCATCAACGCGCCCGCCGAGCCGACACCGCAAGCACAGATCGAGCGCAAGGCGTGTTCCGACGAACATGACGGAGAGGTCTTCGCGATCGTCACGCACACCGCCGCGGCTGGCGCTCAATATCCAGATGTCGCCGAGTTCCGCGACCTTGCCTCCGATGAGTGCGTGCCACAGCTGACGGCATACGTCGCGATGGACATCGCGACCTTACTTGGCCGGGGATTCGACTTCTCGTTGTTCTACCCGCCACCTGATAAGTGGGCCAGCGGGGCGCGCGATGTGGCGTGCTTCGTGATCAACGCCAACGGCACGAAGTTGATCGGTTCAGTGCGCAACGCAGGCACATCGTCGCCGACCCCTTGACCTACCCACGTCGCGCGGGCCAAACGCACACGGATTCCATCCGTATATTTCGCCCATCAGCTTGATCGATGTTGCGTAACCAGGAAATGGGAGGTTGCAATTAGATGAGTGGAAATCCCGGACCAGGCCAGGGAGCCGTGCCCGACGCGGTGCCCGAAGGGACCCCGGCGCCGTATCAGGAGCCGAACCCCAACGAATATGCGGCGCCCAATCAGGTGCCATATCAAGGCGCTCCTCCGCCCGCCAAACGTCGAAGCGGGGCCATCGGGACCGTAATCGTCCTGCTCATCGTCGCCCTCGCCGTGGGCGCTTTCTTCCTGTTCAGGGATCGCCTCGGCAACGAGGTCACCAGCCTGCAGGTGGGCGAGTGTTTCGATCTGCCACAGGGCCAGACGGAGGTAGACGATGTTCAGCGCCAGCCGTGTAACGAGGCCCACGATGCCGAGGTGATCGCCGTGCTCGTCCATCCGGCCCCCGCGACTGAGGCGTTCCCCGTGGTTTCGGGGTTCAACGACTTCGTCGAGGAGAAATGTGTGCCGGTGTTTGAAACCTACACCGGCCGGACTTTGGCGACCGAGACCGAATTGAATCTGGGCTGGTTTCAGCCGACCCTGAGCGGCTGGGGCGGAGGCGACCGTGGCTTCTCCTGTTACCTGACACGGGTGGACGACGCGAAGCTAACGAGCTCGCTTAAGGCCCCGTAGGGATCGGTAACGCGCGGCCGCCACTCCCCGTCTGGAGGTGAGTGGTCGGGATTAGGGCGATACTTGTCCGGTAATGGGAACAGTCGAGGAGGTCCGCATCGCGCGGCGGACCGGGTTTTGCTACGGCGTGCGCGAGGCCATCGACTACGCGCGCCTCGCCGCCGCACAGGGCAAGCAGACGCACACGCTGGGGCAGGTCGTACATAACGAGGGCGTGATCGCCGAGCTCCAGTCGCAGGGAATCCGCACTGTCGACACGCTCGACGATGTCGACCATGGTTCAGCCGTGGTCATCCGTGCGCACGGCGTCACCCCGGAGGTCATGTCACGCGCCGAGTCGAAGGGCCTCGAGGTCATCGACGGCACGTGCACCTGGGTGATCCAGGAGCAGAAGGAGCTCCAGAAGCTCGTCGACGACGGTTACACGATCGTGCTACTGGGAACGCCGCACCACCCTGAGGTGGTCGGGCTGCTCGGCTTCGCGCCGGATGCGATCGTGGTCGACGAGGAAGAGGACTGGGGACGCATTCCACGCACCAAGCGCATGGCGCTGATCAGCCAGAGCACCCAGCCGCCGTGGAAGTTCGAGAAGCTCGCGGCGCATCTCGTCAGCCGCTGCCACGAGTTGAAGGTGATTAACACTGTCTGCCCGGTGACCATCCGTCGGCAGCAGGACACGATGGAGCTGGCCGACCAGGTCGACATGATGGTTGTCGTCGGCGGCCGAAACAGCGCAAATACCAAGGAGCTGACGCGGCTGTGCCAGATCGCCGGCAAGCCGGTGATCCAGATCGAGGGCGCAGGTGATCTGGCAGACC
>Ga0136612_10001117_pt1 | contig 11092 bp, 8 predicted proteins | sample AntDryUQ224A2306_2_FD_106644 | JGI IMG/M metagenome (GOLD analysis project Ga0136612, IMG submission 106644) | Polar desert sand microbial communities from Dry Valleys, Antarctica - metaG UQ224A (23.06) | ecosystem: Environmental > Terrestrial > Soil > Desert | place: Antarctica: Dry Valley...
CACCGAGATACCCCCGGAGGCGAAGCCGAGGGGGTGGCGCGCATAGGTCTCCTCGGGCGGGGAACGGTCGGCGGGGCGTTCGCAGAGCTGGTCGCCGACAGCGGGCAGGCCATCGCAGCGGCTTCAGGCAGGCAGGCCGAGATCACAGGTGTGCTGCGCCGCTCCGAGGGTGACTTCGATCAAATCCTCAGAGCCTCCGACATCGTCGTCGAGCTGATCGGTGGAACCGACCCCGCGCGCGAATATGTGACGCGTGCGCTTCAGGCGGGCAAGCACGTCGTCACGGCGAACAAGCAGCTCGTCGCCCAGCACGGCGAGGAGCTGTTCGCCGCGGCGCGAGCCAGCGGCGTTCAGCTTCGCTTCGAGGCAGCCGTCGCCGGCGTCGTGCCCGTGATCCGGGTGATCCAGGAAAGCCTTGCTGCGACCGAGATCACAAAGGTATTCGGGATCGTCAACGGGACGACCAACTTCATCCTTACCGAGATGGCGACAACCGGTGCCCCCTATGCGGACGTGCTCGCCCGCGCGCAGGAACTCGGCTACGCCGAGGCTGATCCGACGGCCGACGTTGGCGGCGCCGACGCCGCGGCGAAGATGGCGATTCTCGCCCGGCTTGCTTTCCACAGTCCTGTCAGCCTCGACGACGTCTCCTACGAGGGCATCACCGAGATCCAGCCCGACGATCTCGCCTACGCCAAGGAGCTCGGCCTCTCGCTGAAGCTGCTCGGTGTTGCCGAGCTCCGCGATGGTGGTCTCAGCGTCCGCGTCTTCCCCTGCTTTCTTTACAGCGGTCACCCGTTGGCCCCGATCGGTGGCCCGTTCAACGCGGTGATGGTCGAGGCGCCGGCGATCACGGAGGTGACGATGTCGGGGCCGGGCGCCGGTGGCGTTCAGACGGCGACCGCGGTTCTCGGTGACGTCGTTTCAATCCTGGCCGGCAAGGCGCCTGTGCACGAGACCAGGCGCGAGCTCGAAATCATTCGCGACGTCAGTTCGTCCTTCTATCTGCACATGGAGGTGGCCGACCGTCCCGGAGTGCTGGCTCAGATCGCCGACGTGCTCGGGCGCAACGAGATCTCGGTTCTGAGCCTGGCCCAACGCGGCCTCGGCGACGACGCTCGCTTGGTCATGGTCCTCCACGAATGCTCGGAGAGCAGCTTCTACGCCGCACTCGATGAGCTCGGTCGGCTCGAGTTTTTGCGCTCGGCGCCGCGGGCGATTCGCGTGATCGAAGAAGAGTTCGCCTGATGCCGCAACCGCTGATCGAGCGATTTCGCGACCGCCTCTCGCTTGAACCTGGCGATCCGGTGGTGACCCTGAACGAGGGATCTACGCCGCTGGTCGAGGCCCCTGTGATCTCGGACCGCGTTGGCGCACGCGTCTTGCTCAAGCTCGAGGGCGCCAACCCGACGGGCAGCTTCAAAGATCGCGGCATGACCGTCGCCGTTTCGCGCGCCGCCGGGCGCGGGGCCGAAGCGGTGATCTGCGCTTCGACCGGGAACACCGCGGCGAGCGCCGCGGCCTATGCGGCGCGCGCCGGCCTGCGTGGCGCCGTGATCGTGCCGGAGGGCAAGATCGCGATCGGCAAGCTCGCCCAGGCGCTGATGCACGGCGCCCGCGTCGTCGCCCTGCGCGGCAACTTCGACCAAGCGCTGGAGATCGTTCGCAAGCTCGCCCATGACCATCCGATCGAGCTGGTCAACTCGGTCAACCCGTATCGGATCGAGGGTCAGAAGACGGCCGCCTACGAGGTCGTAGAGGAGCTCGGCGCGGCGCCAGACGCGCTGGCAATCCCGGTCGGCAACGCCGGCAACGTCACCGCTTGGTCGCGCGGGTTCACTGACGTCGGCGACGTCCCGGTCCTCTACGGCTTTCAGGCCGAAGGAGCGGCGCCGCTGGTGCTTGGCAAGCCGGTCGCCAACCCGGAGACGGTCGCGTCGGCGATTCGCATCGGCAACCCGGCGCGGTGGGAAGAGGCGATGACTGCCTTCACCTCGTCGCGTGGACGGGTCGAGGCAGTCTCCGACGAGCAGATCCTCGATGCCTACCGTCTGCTCGCCTCGCGCGAGGGCGTGTTCTGCGAGCCGGCCTCGGCGGCATCGGTTGCCGGCATCCTTGCTCATGGGCTGCCGACGGTCGCAGGGGCTGCGACGCCGCAGACAATCGTCTGCGTGCTCACGGGCCACGGGCTCAAGGACCCCGACACGGCGCTGGGCAAGGCGCCCGCGGTGATCGGCTGCGACGCTGACGTCGGCGCCGTCGAGCGGGTCGTGTTCGGCTGAAGTAGCGTCTGGACTACCTGCCGAGCACCTTTCGGCTCACTTCGCGCGCCACGCGCGCACCTCCTGCCGCCACGCTTTCGAGATGGACTGGCGGGCGACGACCAAGGCGCTGACGACACTTCTCGCTCCGCCGCGCTGCGCCATCTGCGCGCGACCATGTGCGATGACGGAATCTCTGTGTTCGCTGTGTACGCGCGAACTCGCGCGGGCGCGGCCAGGTGCCGCGCAAGTGCCCAGCCTAGGGGTCGTCCGCTTCGCTGCCGCCTACGAAGGAGTGGCAAGAGGGCTGATTTCGGCGCTGAAGTTCCAAGGTCGGCTCCCGCTCGCGCTTGTCGCGGGCGAGGCGATCGCTCGATGCGCTCCCCGGGCGGCGCACGGGATGACGGTCCTCGCCGTGCCCTGCGCTCCGGCGCGACGGCGTTTACGCGGTTTCGACGCCGCCGAGCTGATCGCGGCTTCCTTCGCCGAAGCGGCGGGGCTCGAGCGCGCGGCGTGTCTCGCGCGCGGCGACGGTCCGCGCCAGGTTGGGCGCTGTCGCGAGGCAAGGCTCGGGGCGCCGCCCGATGTCCGTTGCATCGCAGCCCCACCAGCCCGTGCACTCGTGGTCGACGATGTGCTCACCACCGGCGCAACGCTCTCGGCCTGCGCCCGGGCCATTCGGGCGGCCGGATGCGGCGAAGTCCGTGCGGCCGTGTTCGCTCATTCGTTTGGCGCCCCGGTCCGCGAGGCGTACCATGTTTGACAGCAGCTCTCGAGCGAGGAGACGAATATGCGAATCGAAGTCAGGGGCCGGAACATGGAAGTGACGGACGAGCTTCGTGAGCACATTTCCAAGCGGTTTGCGAGGGTGGCGAAGCAGGTTTCCGAGCTCGCTCGGCTCGAGATCGAGGTCTACGAGGAGCGCAATCCCTCGATAACCAACAAGGAGGTCGCCGAGGCGACCCTCTACCTCAAGGGCACGACGCTGCGCGCCCGCGAGGCATCGCCCGAGATGATCCACTCGGTGCACGAGCTCGCCGAAGACATCCGCCGCCAGGTCAAGCGCTATCGCGAGAAGCGACGGGGCCGCGCCCGCACCCGGCGCGTCATGAGGCGCCTACGTAGGCGCGAGGCCTGATCGCCCCCTGAGCCCAGCTCCGCCGGGGCCATCCGGCTACCCTGAAACTAAATGAGTGATCCCACGACATCACGCACGCGGATGACGCACGGCTACCGTCGCTGGGTCGCACCCGTCGGGACTCGTGCATGCCCCCCAACATGGGCTTCGCCCGCCGGCAACGCCCACCTCGGTCTCGCGCGCCCCCGCGCACGCGAGGCCGTGGAATCCATCATCTGATGGCACGCGGAATCATCGATCGCGCCCTTCGCGTCGGCGAGGGCAAGAAGCTGAAGGAGTACGAGCGGCGCGTTGACTCGATCAACCGCTATGAGCCCGAGCTCGAGCTGCTTGAAGATTCTGAGATCCGCGAGCGCGCCGATGAGCTTCGAATGCGTGCCCGCGAGGTCGACGAGTCGACCGACGACCTCATCCCTGAGGCGTTTGCGCTCTGTCGTGAGGCCGGTAAGCGTGCGCTCGGCCAGCGCCACTTCGACGTGCAGATGATCGGCGCCATGGTCCTCGATTCCGGCGCGATCGCCGAGATGCGCACCGGCGAGGGCAAGACGCTGACCGCGACCTGCGCCGTCTTTCTCAACACGCTCGCCGGCGACCCGGTCCACCTGATCACGGTCAACGACTATCTCGCCCGCCGCGACGCCCTCTGGATGAAGCCGATCTTCGACATTCTCGGCGTCACCGTGGGCGTCATCCAGTCGGAGATGAACCCGGCCCAGCGGCGCGCGCATTACGCCTGCGACGTCACTTACGGAACCAACTCGGAGTTCGGCTTCGACTACCTGCGCGACAACATGGCGAGCACGCTCGAGGAATGCGTGCAGCGAAAGCACGCCTTCGCCATCGTCGACGAGGTCGACAACATCCTCATCGACGAGGCTCGGACGCCGCTGATCATCTCGGGCCGCCCCGAGCAGGCCGCCGACACGTACTACACCTTCGCCCGCCTCTCCAAGCAAATGGTTGGCGAGGAGATGCAGGTGAAACTGAAATCGCTCGGCGAGTCGCGCGACACCTCCGAGGCGACCCACGATTACGAGTTCGATGAGAAACATAAAACCGTCGCACCGACAGAGGCTGGGGTCGAGAAGGCGGAGAAGTTCCTCGGGATCGAGAATCTTTACCTCTCCGAGCACGGCACGCTGGTCAACCACCTGATCCAGTCGCTCAAGGCTGAGTCACTGTTCAAGAAGGACATCGACTACGCCGTGATCGACAACGAGGTCAAGATCATCGACGAGTTCACCGGGCGCATCCTCGACGGGCGTCGCTGGTCGGACGGCCTGCACCAAGCGATCGAGGCGAAGGAGGGCGTGCGCATTCGAGAGGAGAATCAGACGCTCGCGACGATCACGCTGCAGAACTACTTCCGCCTCTACGACAAGCTCAGCGGCATGACCGGCACCGCCCTCACCGAGGCGACCGAGTTCATGAAGATCTACGAGATCGCCGTGGTCGAGATCCCGACTCATCGGCCGATGGTTCGCGCCGACCACAACGACCAGATCTACAAGACCAAGGGCGGCAAGTGGTCGGCTGTAGTCAACGAGCTGAAAGCCCGCCACGAATCTGGTCAGCCGGCACTCGTCGGCACGATCTCAGTCGAGATCTCCGAGATGCTCTCGGAGGAGCTCAAGCGCGCCGGGATCGAGCACGCCGTGCTCAACGCCAAGCCCGAGTACGCCCAGCGCGAGGGTGAAACCGTGGCTCAAGCGGGCCGGCTCGGCGCGGTCACGATCGCGACCAACATGGCCGGTCGCGGCGTCGACATCAAGCTCGGCGGTGATCCCGAGATGCTGGCGATAGCCGAGCTGCGAAATCTCGGCGTCAAGCCCGGCGACGAGAGTTGGCAGACCGAACTGGCCGACCACACCGAGCGCTTCAAGCCGCAGACCGAGGCCGAGGGCGACAAGGTTCGCGACCTCGGCGGCCTGTTCATCCTCGGCACCGAGCGCCACGAGTCGCGGCGCATCGACAACCAGCTTCGCGGCCGCTCCGGGCGCCAGGGCGATCCGGGCGAGTCGCGCTTCTTCTTATCTGCCGAGGACGACCTGATCCGGCTCTTCGCCGGGGAACGTATCTACAAGATCCTCGACCGCCTCGGTCCGGTCGACGAGGACGGCCAGGAGTTCCCGCTCGAGGCGAAGATGCTGACGAAAACGATCGAGAACGCACAGAAGAAGGTCGAGCAGCAGAACTTCTTGATTAGAAAGCGCGTGCTCGAGTACGACGACGTCATGAATGAGCAGCGGCGAGTCGTCTACAAGTACCGACGCGAGATCCTTGAGGGCCGCGACATGTCCGACGTCGCCCATGGGGAGCTCGAGGCGGTCGTCGCGCGCATCGTCGAGGAGTACACGCCCGGCGAGATCTTCGAGGACTGGGACCTCGCCGGCCTCGAAGGCCATGCCGGCGGCCTATGGCCGCTGCAGGTTTCAGTCTCCGATCTCGACCCGCAGCAGAGCTCGAGCCGCGATCAGATAGATGAGCTGCTCACCGCGGACGCGGTTGCCGCCTACAGCCGCCGCGAGGATGAGTTCGGCGAGGACCTGATGCGTTACCTCGAGCGCCAGATCCTGCTCCAGATCATCGACAACCGCTGGCGCGAGCATCTCTACGAGATGGACTATTTGCGCGAGGGCATCCACCTGCGTGGCTTCGCCCAGATCGACCCCCTCGTGGCCTACAAGAACGAGGGCTTCACGATGTTCCGCGACCTGATGGCCTCGATCTGGGAGGAGTTCATCCGCGTCATCTTCCACGTCGAGGTCAACATCGAGCCGGCCCAGGCAGAGCAGATGTTCGGCGAGAACCGCAAGTCGGAGCGCGAGATGCAGTACGCAGGCGGCGGGCCCGACCAGCCCTCGGCGCTCAATCAGGCGGCGGCTGCGCCAGCCGTAGCTTCCGGCATAACCGGGACGGCTGGTTCCGCCGCCGCTGCCTCCGCGCCTGCCACAACCGGCAACGGCGGCGTCAATCCCGCCACGGTGGTCAAGGGAGACCACGACAAGGTCGGGCGAAACGATCCCTGCTGGTGCGGTTCGGGTAAGAAGTACAAGAAGTGCCACGGCGCCTGAGCCGGCGCTGAGTCACCCGCCCCAGGTTGTGGGTTCAGCGGGGTCGTGCGGGCCCCCGTGTGGTTCGCGCTGGCTAGCCTGGCGTGATGGCGGAAAACCAAGCTGTCGTAGCACGCCTGCTCGATGCTCTGCGCGACCGGGACGAGCATGCCGTCGCGGCCGAGCTCGATCCCGAGGTCGAGGCGATCGGACAGCGCGGGCCCAAGCGGGGCATCGCCGAGGTCGTCGCCTGGGCGCAGCCGAGCGACGACGGGCACCTCCGCTCCCGCGTCGAGGTCGACGAGATGCGCGAGGTGGGAGCTCGCCACGTCGCCGTCGCCGCTCGCCGTCAATGGCTTTGGATCGAGGGCGGCGAACTCGCCGACGAAGCGCCCTTCGGCGCACTCTTCGAGCTGCGCGAGGGCAAGGTCTACCGCTGGCGCCAGGACTTCGGCTCGATCGTCGACGCGATCGAGGCGATCGCGGTCGATCGCGGCTGATTGCTCTTGCGATCTTTGACCAGCGCGTTTGCGCGCAATATCCGTCACCCTGGCACGATGCGCTTACGCTCAAGGTTTGTCGCCTTGTTGATCGTCGTCTCGGCGATTCTCTCGACCTCGTCGTATGCCCAGGCCACCGGTCCCGACGACCGCGCTGGAACACGCATCGTCGGCGGCCAGACGACGACGATCGAGCAGTGGCCGTGGCAGGTAGCGCTCGCCAGTCCGGGCGCGAAGAGCGGCTTCGACCGCTACTTTTGCGGTGGCTCGTTGGTGGCGCCGAATGTCGTGATCACCGCAGCGCATTGCGTCTACAACTTCGTTAGCCCGATCAGCTGCACGCCGCTCGATGGATTTGATTTTCCCGCGAGCGACTTCAGCGTGATCACAGGGCGTTCCACACTGTCGTCGACCGCCGGCGCAGAGATCCCCGTTTCCGAGATCTATTACTTCGAGGCAGGTGGCCCGAGCGGCACCGGAATCGCCACGGCTCAATCAACCGGTGACGGCGACGGCCTCTACAGCTGCGACACCTCAGAATGGGATGTCGTCTTCCTCACGCTTGCGACCTCTGCGCCCGCGCCCGCGGCGCCGATCAAGATCGCCGGCGCAGACGAGCGCGCACTCTGGAACGCCGACCAGCCGGCGTTCATCACCGGCTGGGGCGCAACCAGCGAGGGTGGACCGTCGAGCGACACCCTGCGCTTCGCCCAGATCTCGATCATCGCCGACTCGATCTGCTCCCAGCCCAGCGTCTACGGGCCGGGCTCGGGATTTACCTTCGCGCCGTCGACAATGGTCTGCGCCGGTGTCTACCCAGCCGGCGGCAAGGACACGTGCCAGGGTGACAGCGGCGGCCCCCTGGTTGTCCCCCGGCCCACCGGCGGCGCCCGCCTCGTCGGCGACACCAGCTTCGGCGAAGGCTGCGCACGGCCGAACAAGCCGGGGGTGTACGGGCGAGTCGCCGACGACCCGATACGCTCGAGCCTGCGCCAGGGGATCCTGGGTGTCGCCGGGGTCGACGTGGTCGGCAGCGCTGACGGCAGCGGCGGGAACGGCGGCGGCGCCGACACCAAGGCACCGACGACGAAGATAGATTCGCACCCCAAGGCGAAGACATTCAAGCGCCGTGCCAAGTTTGCGTTCAGCGCTGACGAGACTTCGACGTTTGCCTGCACGCTTGATGGTAAGCAGAGGCCATGCACCTCGCCATTCTCCCAGCGGGTGAAGCGGCGCCGCCACCAGTTCTCCGTGGTCGCCACCGATCTCGCCGGCAACGTCGAGGCCGAGGCAGCCACGTTCTCCTGGAAGGTCAAGAAGCGCAACCGCAAGTAGGACCCCGGCCGGGCTGTACGCTGCGGCTGATGGCGGATGCACCTGCGAAGGAGGCCGTTAGCGCGCGGATCGCCGAGATCCGGCAGGGCTTGACCCTGCTCTCGGACTACCTTTGACCCGGCAGGGCTCGAAGCACAGATAAGCGAGCTCGAGGGGGAGATGGGCGCGCCCGGTTTCTGGGACGACCAGGAACGGGCGGCCAGGACCTCGGCTGCTCACGCGCGGGCGCAGAAACGCCTAGAGACCTTTCGCGCGCTCGAGGCAGAGGCCGGCGACCTCGGCGAGCTTGGCGAGATGGCAGACGAGGATCCAGGGCTCGCCGACGAGCTCGACTCCCAACTCACATTGGTCGAATCGCGTCTCGGCGAGCTCGAGGAGGCGCGGCTGTTCGCCGGTGAGTACGACGGCGGCGACGCGGTGGTCACCGTCCGCGCCGGCGCCGGCGGCACCGACTCCCAGGACTGGGCCGAGATGCTGGTGCGCATGTACTTGCGCTGGGCCGAGCGCCGCGGTTTCAGCGCCGAGATGAAAGAGGCCTCGGAGGGAGAGGAAGCCGGGATCAAGTCCGCGACCTTCATCGCCCAGGGCGACAACGCCTACGGCCTCTTTGCCGCCGAGCGTGGCGTCCACCGGCTGGTGCGAATCTCGCCCTTCGACTCACAGTCGCGCCGCCACACCGCCTTCGCCCAAGTGGATGTTGCGCCGCTCGTCGACGACACCGTCAACATCGAGATCGACGAGGAGGATCTGCGCATCGATACCTATCGGGCCTCCGGGGCCGGCGGCCAGCACGTCAACAAGACCGACTCTGCCGTGCGGATCACCCACATGCCCACGGGGATCGTCGTCCAATGCCAAAACGAGCGCTCCCAGCTCCAGAACAAGGCGACGGCGATGAAGCTGTTGCAGTCGCGGCTGTTGCAGGAGGAGGAGCGAAAGCGCGCCGAGCAACTGGCTGTCGAACGCGGCGAGCAAAAGGCCGTCGAGTGGGGCTCGCAGATCCGCAGCTACACGCTTCATCCCTCGACCCGGGTGAAAGACCACCGGACCGGAATGGAGGTCGGCGACGCCAACCGCGTTCTCGACGGCGACCTCGACGGATTCATCCGCGAGTATCTGCTCTCGGTCGCGCGCGACCGCTGATAGCCGGCGGTACCGTTAGCCGAAATGGCAGTCGTCATCGCAGTAGGCGTCTCTGACGAGCTCGATCCGGTTGAGGCGTTCGTCGCTGCCGCCGACTCGGCGGCGTCAGGGCTGGGTGGTGCCGACTGCGACCTGGCGATTGTCTTCGCCGCCGCGCCTCATCTCGGTCACGCGAAGACGATCCTCTCCGAGGTCCACGCCCGGGTTGCCCCTCGCTCGCTAATCGGCTGCGGTGCCGGCGGCGTGCTCGGCGCCGGACGCGAGCTCGAGTCCGGGCCGGGCGCGGTCGTGTGGGCCCTCTCGGCGCCGGACGGGACAATCCACACTCACCATTTCGAGGTGGAGCCCGCCGACGGGGGCGTCACCCTCAACGGGCTTCCCGAGGTCGACGAGCTCGGCGACGCGCTTGTGCTGCTCGCCGACCCCTACACATTCAGCGTCGAGGCCCTGCTTCGCCTACTCAATGAGCGACGCCCGGGAATGCCGATCCTCGGCGGCCTGTCGAGCGCCGCCGCCGGCGGCTCCGCGGCGCTCTTTCGCGACGGCGAGGTTCTGCATGGTGGCGCCGTCGCATGTTCGCTCGAGGGTGTGGCAATGGTGCCATGCGTGTCGCAGGGTGCGACGCCGGTCGGCCCCGAGATGACGATCACCTCCTCGCACGGCAACGTCATCGAAGAGCTCGCCTCGCAGCCGGCAATCTCGCGCCTGCGCGATGCGATCGGGGGCCTCGACAGCCAAGAGCAGCGGCTGGCGGCCGAAGGGCTGATGCTCGGGATCGTCATCGACGAGAACCAACCCGACTACGAGCGCGGTGACTTCCTCGTGCGGCCGATCATCGGCGCCGATCCCGAAAAGGGCACCCTGGCCGTGGGAGATCGAGTCCGGGTCGGTCAGACCGTGCGCATGCATGTGCGCGACGGGGCCACCGCCGACGCTGATCTACGTGAGGTGTTGCGAGCGCAATCGCTGGCGCTCGGTGACGAAGGCGCTGCCGGCGCGCTGCTTTTCACCTGCAACGGCCGCGGCTCGAACATGTTCGACGTGCCCGATCACGATGCAGGCGCGCTCGACGATGCCCTCGGCGCGCCTTCGGGGGGCTTTTTTTGCGCCGGCGAGATCGGGCCCGTTGGAGGACGCAACTTCCTCCACGGCTTCACCGCGACGATGGCCGTATTCCCGAGGGCAAATTGAGCGGGCACGAGGAGGGCGGCGGCGCGAACGAGATGCTGCGCGAGCTCGTCGCCCGAGCCCTCGCGGAGGACATCGGCCCCGGCGACATCACTTCGGAGGCGATAGTCCTATCCGGCGCCGAAGCAAGAGCGCGAATCGTGCAGAAGCAAGCCGGGGTCGTCTTCGGGCTCGATGCAGCACGCGAAACGTTCGCCCAGACCGGGGCCGAGAACTTCGAGGCGCTCGAGCCCGAGGCGCAGTGGCGCGACGGCGTGCCCGCAGCCGTGGCCGCGATCAACGGCTCGGCCCGCGCCCTGCTCGCCGGCGAGCGCACCGCGCTCAACTTGCTCGGCCATCTCTCCGGGATCGCAACGTTGACGGCTAAATTCGTCGAGCGCGTCGCCGAAACCGGTGCCGTAATTCTCGATACGCGCAAGACGACGCCTGGCCTGCGCGTGCTGGAGAAGGCCGCGGTGGCGGCCGGTGGCGCCA
>Ga0136612_10001119_pt1 | contig 11091 bp, 8 predicted proteins | sample AntDryUQ224A2306_2_FD_106644 | JGI IMG/M metagenome (GOLD analysis project Ga0136612, IMG submission 106644) | Polar desert sand microbial communities from Dry Valleys, Antarctica - metaG UQ224A (23.06) | ecosystem: Environmental > Terrestrial > Soil > Desert | place: Antarctica: Dry Valley...
GCGCAGGATCGACGCCATCCGGGCGTGCGCGTACTGCACGTAGTAGACCGGGTTGTCGTTGCTGTGCCGCGTCCACAGGTCGAGGTCGATGTCGATGGTCGCATCCATCGAGTAGCGCACGAGGGCGTACCGGCCGGCGTCGACACCGATGGCGTCGACAAGGTCTTCCAACGTCAGCAGAGCTCCTGCCCTCTTGGACATGCGCACCGGTTGCCCGTCGCGGACGAGGTTGACCAGCTGTCCGATCAGCAGCTCGAGGTGTTGCCCCGGCACGTCGCCGAACGCCTGGCACATCGCCATCAACCGACCGACGTAGCCGTGATGGTCGGCGCCCAGGAGGATCACGCAGCGGTCGAAGCCGCGTTCGCGCTTGTCCAGGTAGTAGGCGAGGTCGCCGGAGATGTAGGCCGGACTGCCGTCTGACTTGACGACCACGCGGTCCTTGTCGTCCCCGAAGTCACTTGTCCGCAACCACAGCGCACCGTCGGCCTCGTACATCATGCCCAGACTGCGCAGCCGCTCGATGGCACGCCCGGCAGCCCCCGACTCGTGTAGCGAGTTCTCGTGGAAGAACACGTCGAAGTCCACGCCAAAGTCGTGCAGGCTGGCCTTGACCTCGTCGAACATCAGCGCCACGCCCTCGCGCCGCAGCACCTCCTGCGCCTCGGCGTCCGGTGCGTGCTCGATCTCCGGGTGTCGTGCCAGGACCTGCGTGACGACCTCGTCGACGTACGCGCCCTGGTAGCCATCAGGGGGCACGATCCGGCCCCGGGCCCGGGCGAGCAACGAGCGGGCGAAGCGGTCGATCTGTGCACCGTGGTCGTTGAAGTAGTACTCGCGCGTCACCTCGGCGCCCTGCGAGGACACCAGCCGTGCCAGCGCATCGCCCACCGCAGCCCACCGCGCCGAGGCCAACGTGACCGGTCCGGTGGGGTTAGCCGAGACAAACTCGAGGTTGACCCGCTCGCCGCGTACGAGGTCGGACCAGCCGTACGCGGGTCCCGCCGCCACGACCTGCTGTGCCACGATCCCTTGTGCCGCTGCACCAACGCGGATGTTGAGGAACCCTGGCCCGGCGACCTCGACAGCTGCGATGCCTTCGACGCCGACGAGGCGATCGGCGACCAGGCCGGCGAGCTCGCGCGGCTTCAGGCCAGCTGCCTTGCCCAGCTGCAGGGCGATGTTGGTGGCGTAGTCACCGTGGTCCTTGACCTTCGGTCGCTCGACCGTCACTCGTGCCGGTGCCCCACCTGGCAGGGCGATGGCGCCGTCCGCCACGAGCTCCCGCAGCACATCGACGACGGCGGTGGAGAGCTCGTCCGGGTTCACGCACTCAGCGTATCGGCGCCCGAGCGACACCCCTCTACTGTGCGCGCCGTGACAACACCTCACGAACGGTCGTCACCAAGGTGGCCGGGTGGAAGGGCTTCGTGACATACGCGTCGATGCCGAGCGAATCAGCACGGCGTCGATAGGCAGGCTGACCCTGCGTCGTCACGACCACGATCGGCAGCCTGGCGGTCCGCGGATCCGCTCGCAGGGCAGCCGCGGTGGCAAACCCGTCGAGTCGTGGCATGACCAGGTCGAGCGTGACGAGGTCGGGCCGATCGGTGGCGACCCGCTCCAGGCAGTCCTGCCCGTCGAAGGCCTCGAAGACCTCGAACCCCTCCAGCTCGAGGTTGAGTCGAATCAGTCGGCGGATGGACTCCGTGTCGTCGACCACCAGGATCCGCTCGGGCACGACCAGAACGATGCTGCATTCACCCGACGCAGGCCACGTGAACACGCAGCGGCCGGACCGCTGCTCGCCGCAGGCCCCCGCAATTGGCGTGAAGATGACCGGCCGATCCCCGATTCGCGTCAGGTTCCCGCCAATTGCGGGGGTGAGCGGGCCGGGGTTGGCGGCTGGACCGACGTGTCGTACGCACCGGCGAGGACGGTTGGCCAGCCACCAGGTCCGATAGCATCCGGTGGCAGCCTTGGGCCCCCGTAGCTCAGGGGATAGAGCATCGGCCTCCGGAGCCGGGTGCGCAGGTTCGAATCCTGCCGGGGGCACCCGTGCGAGAGCAGCTCCTCGGCCTGCAGCACCAAAAATCTGGCCTTCTTACGGCCGAACCGCGTGTCACCACCGGCTCCGAGGACGTCGCTCCGTAGAGTAAGTAACAAGATAAGGTAACTCAAAGCGACGGTTTAGTCACGAAACGCTACCGTCTCCGTCATGCTGTCGTATGCACGGCCGCACGGGTCCGTCGCAACACCTTTCGAGGGAGTGGACAGATGAGATTCACAAGGAAGGGCGCGGGCCTCGTCGCTGTCAGCACAGTGGCCGCAACCGCGCTCACACTGGTACCACAGGCCAGCAACGCCGTAACCTCCGGTCAGGCGTCAGCGACCGCGCAAGCCGCTGCGGTCACCAACTTCGGCCTCTCCGGTTCGGCCTACGGAAGCAGAGTCACAGGCGGCGGACTGCCGGCGAATTCGGGCCCTACGGCCTTTGCATTCATCGGCTGCACGCGGCAGACAGGCCGCACGGACACGAACACTCTGGCGACGGTCGACCTCGGCAACCTCGCCACGGCCAACGTCATCGAGAGCAGGACGCGGACGTACCGAGGCAGCAACGGATCGGTCAACGTCAAGTCGACCAACACGATCGGTGACGTCACGTTCCCCGGTGTCGGTGTGGGAGGCGTCGGAGACCTGGAGCTCACGGGCGTCCGGTCGACGGCGCGCGCCTGGCACGATGCGAAAGGCTTCCACAGCCAGGGCCGGACTTCGGTCACCGGTATCACGCTCGGCGGGATCCCGGTTCTCAAGAGAAAGGGCGTCATTGACCTTGGTCTTGTGACACTGACGTTTGGCGACCGTCAGGGCTCAGAGGGCCCCCACGGTGCCTCGATGACGGCGCGTGCAGTCCAGGTCGACGTGGAGCTCACCGACACGACCGTCGTGCTCGGAAACGCCCGCGCCAAGATTAGCGACGGCTTCGTCACCGGGATCCTCGGTGGCGTCGGTATCGCCGCACAGGGCTCGCTTCTCGACGGCGTGGTCAAGAGCGGGCGGGTGGCACGCCAGCCGCTGCCCTGCCAGGGCACCAACGGTGTATGGCGGACCAACAAGACCGCCGGCGTGACCGTGTCGCAGCTGGTGCACCTCGGTGCGGCCACCGGTTCGGCGCGCGGTGAACAGCGCGACCGTCGCCACGGCTACGCACAGACCCGCGGCCGAGTTGCCCGGGCGACCGTTGGCGCCAGCAACCAGTTGCTGATCAAGGGCGTCATCGGCGCGGCCAACGTCACCAAGCAGGGCGACAAGCTGGTCAAGTCGGCCAAGGGCACGGAGATCGTTTCGATCACGTTCCAGGGTGACCGGCTGAGGGTCCCGACCGCGGGACACCCGGTGAAGGCTGGCAACCTGGCCGTGCTCTCGGCGCCCAAGGTGGATCGGAGCAAGTACGGGATATCGGTGGTCGCCTTGCGGGTCAAGGTGCTGTCCGGGACGGTGGGCACCATCGACCTGGGCATCGCAAAGGCCAGCATCAAGCCGTCCTGACCGCAAGGTCTGACGGAGCACAGCCGCAGGCTGACCGCCCTGGGACTTCGGTCCCAGGGCGGTCAGCTGCATCCGGAGGCGAGCGTGGCGTCGCTACCCGCGTCCTGCGCATAAGCCCGTGCCTGCCCGAGGTCGGGCAGCACCACGCTGGCCCCGCCGGCAAACGTGGTCCCGCCATCGATGACACAGTTGTCCACCAGCTGCGGGTCGACCTGCAGCACGGCCCGCGCCAGTCGGTACAGCTCCACCGGGCCGACGTCGATGTCGGTGTGCTTGGCAAACGTCCACAGCGCCCGCTCCAGTCCGCCGGACTCCGCTGCCACGCCCGCCACCTGTCGCAGACCGTCGACCATGAACTGGCCTTGGTTACGCGACCGGTCGAAGTCGCCGTTGGGCAGCTGATAGCGCTCGCGTACGAAGACCAGAGCCTCGACACCGTTGACGTGGTTGACGCCTTCGCGGATCGTGACGAGCGGCTCGGAGAACGCGTGCGCTGAGTGGACGTCGACTCCACCGATGCTCCACACCATCCGCGAGAAGTCCCAGAAGCTCGTCGTGAAGACGTAGTCGGGAGTGATCCCCATCATGCCCGCCACCGCTGCCGCCTCGAGCTGCGGTCCGCCGTAGACCATCGCGGCGTTGATCTTGTCCCGGCCGTACCCCGGGATGTCGACGTACGAGTCGCGGGGGATGCCGATGATCGTCGCGTGGCCTGTTCGTGGGTTGATGCCAACGAGGTGGATGGAGTCGGCGCGGCTGCGCAGCACCGGCTCGCCAGGTCGGGCGTCAGAACCCAGCGCCAGGATCCACACCACGCCCGGGTCGGTGTCCAGGCCGCGGGCGTTCTCCACCTTGACCAGCGAGCCGTCGAAGCGGGGGGTCGCGGAGTCCGGCACCGTCAGGCCGACGACCGCCAGCACCACTCCCAGCACTGTCCAGCGGCGTAGCCGCGCCCGGACGTTGTTCATCGCCGCCTCCGCTCGTACGAGCCGGGAGCGCCCAGTGTCCGCGCCAGGTCGAAGCCGAACACCTGCCAGCCCCCGTCCCGGGTCAGGTACAGCTGCCCGGTCACCGCTAGCTCGACCTCGCTCTCGTCGGCGCGAATGCCCAGCAGCACCAAGGTCACATCGGCGGTCGCCCCGGCCGCCCGGCCGTGCGGGGCGAACACGCTGAGCCGGACCGTGCGCCGGGTGGGCACCACGTCGACCAGGTCGGCACCGAGCGCCGCGTTGGTGGTCACCTCGTCCTGTCGCGACGCCAACCGTGCCGCGTCGCGGGTGTAGTCGGCGAACGCACCAGGAAAGTCGCGGCGAGGGTAGTCGCCGCCGACGAAGCCGGCGCGCAGCCATGACCTCACGGGCCGGGCGATGGAGGCGACGACCGACCGGCGTCGTTCGCGGGGCAGGTGCCCGGCGAGCCGGACCAGCCGCGTCTCGAGGCGCGCCGGACGCATCGTCAGCGTCGGGGCTCCGCTGACCGTGGTCGGATCGCTGGCACTCGTCGGGGACGGGGTCGGCGCAGTGGTTTTGTCGTCGTCGCAGCCGACGAGCGCGGTGGCGCCGATCACGGCCGAGGCCAGCAGCGCGACGACGACCCTGAGCGGCCGGACGGTGACAGTCATCGCGCTCAGCATGACCAGGCAGGCGCCGGTGTCAATGCGCCTCGCCCGATCTGCATCGGACCGACTGACTTTGTGAGCAACCAGACCCTGCGACGCCGCCACGGCGCGCCGGCGTCCGGGATAACCTGGGCAGAGACGGATACGTACGTAGCGGAAGAGGCGATCCAGGCGTGACCGAGTCTTCTCACGACGACCCCCTGGCAGCATTCGGCACCAACCAGTGGCTCGTCGACGAGATGTACGAGCGCTATCAAGCGGACCCCAGCTCGGTGGACAAGGCCTGGGAGCAGTTCTTCGCGGGCACCACACCTCATGAGCCGGAGACGAACGGCCGGGCTCAGCCGGACACCGCGCGCATCCCCACCGAGAAGCCGCAACCGGAGTCGGCGCAGAAGCCGCCGGTGCCCAAGGAGCAGCCCACCCCGGCGCCGCCGAGACCCGCGACCGAGGTCGAGCACGTCGCGCTGCGGGGTGCGGCCGCCCGCACCGTCTCGAACATGGACGCCAGCCTGGAGGTACCCACCGCCACCAGCGTCCGCTCGGTGCCCGTCAAGCTGCTGATCGACAACCGCATCGTCATCAACAACCACCTCGTGCGCGCCCGCGGGGGCAAGGTCTCCTTCACCCACATCATCGGCTGGGCACTCGTTAAGGCGCTGAAGGCGATGCCGGAGATGAACGTCGGCTTCGACGTGGTCGACGGCAAGCCAACTCTGCTGCGCCCGGCACACGTCAACCTCGGCCTGGCGATCGACCTGCCCAAGGCCGACGGCACCCGGCAGCTGCTCGTGCCCTCGATCAAGTCCGCGGAGACCATGTCGTTCGCGCAGTTCTGGACCGCGTACGAGGACGTCGTCCGGCGGGCACGAGACGCCACCCTGACCGTCGAGGACTTCCAGGGCACGACGCTCACCCTGACCAACCCCGGGACCATCGGCACCAACCACTCGGTGCCGCGGCTGATGCGAGGCCAGGGGGCGATCATCGGCGTCGGCTCGATGGACTACCCGTCGGAGTATCAGGGCGCCTCGGAGCGCACACTGGCCGACCTGGCGATCTCGAAGATGATGACGCTGACGTCGACGTACGACCACCGCGTCATCCAGGGCGCCCAGTCCGGAGACTTCCTGCGCCGCGTGCATGCGCTGCTGCTCGGGGAGGACGGCTTCTTCGACGAGATCTTTGCGGCGTTGCGGATCCCGTACGAGCCGGTCCGGTGGGCGAAGGACATTCCGGCCAACCACGACGACGAGGTGCACAAGCAGGCCCGGGTGCTGGAGCTGATCCACGCCTACCGCGTCCGCGGGCACATCATGGCCGACACCGACCCGCTGGAGTACCGGCAGCGCAGCCATCCCGATCTGGACGTGGTGACGCACGGGCTCACGCTGTGGGACCTCGAGCGCGAGTTCGCCACCGGTACGTTCGGCGGCGGTCGCCGTTTCATGCTGCTGCGTGACATCCTCGGCATTCTGCGCGACTCGTACTGCCGCACCGTCGGTATCGAGTACATGCACATCCAGGACCCGGACCAGCGCCGGTGGGTGCAGGAACGGGTCGAGCGACGGCACGAGAAGCCGCCGCGCGAGGAGCAGCTGCGGATCCTGCACAAGCTCAACCAGGCCGAGGCGTTCGAGACGTTCCTGCAGACCAAGTTCGTGGGGCAGAAGCGGTTCAGCCTCGAGGGGGCCGAGACGACAGTCCCGCTGCTCGACGAGATCTGCGAGGCAGCCGCGGAGTCGGCTCTCGACGAGGTCTGCATCGGCATGGCCCACCGGGGCCGGCTCAACGTGCTCGTCAACATCGTGGGCAAGAACGTGGGTCAGATCTTCGCCGAGTTCGAGGGCAACATCGACCCGCGGACCGTACAGGGCTCGGGGGACGTCAAGTACCACCTCGGTGCCCAAGGTGAGTTCAGTGCGGGCAGCGGGGACACGATCAAGGTTTCGGTGGCGGCGAACCCGTCGCACCTCGAGACCGTCGACCCGGTGCTCGAAGGCATCGCCCGGGCGAAGCAGGATCTGCTCAACCGCGGTGCGGCGTATCCCGTGCTGCCGCTGCTCATCCACGGTGACGCCGCGTTCGCGGGTCAGGGTGTCGTCGCCGAGACGCTCAACCTCTCGCAGCTGCGCGGGTACCGGACCGGCGGCACGGTGCATGTCGTCGTCAACAACCAGGTCGGCTTCACCACCTCCCCGGCCGCCTCGCGGTCGTCGTTGTACTGCACGGATGTGGCCCGGATGGTGCAGGCGCCGATCTTCCACGTCAACGGCGACGACCCCGAGGCATGCATCCGCGTGGCGCGCCTCGCCTTCGAGTACCGGCAGGCGTTCAAGAAGGACGTCGTCATCGACCTGGTGTGCTACCGCCGCCGCGGCCACAACGAGGGTGACGACCCCTCGTACACGCAGCCACTGATGTACGACCTGATCGAGGGCAAGCGCTCGGTGCGCAAGCTCTACACCGAGTCGCTGGTCGGCCGTGGCGACATCACGGTCGAGGAGGCGGAGCAGGCGCTGCGCGACTACCAGCAGCAGCTCGAGCAGGTGTTCACCGAGGTGAGGACGGCGTCCAGCAAGGCGTCGATGTACGCCACCGTCCCGGAGTACCCGGACAAGCCTGCGGTGCCGTCAGGTGGCGTGGAGACCGCGATCAGCCGCGAGGCGCTCAAGACGATCGCCGACGCGCACACCCACTCCCCCGACGGCTTCACCGTGCACCCGAAGGTGCTGCCGCAGCTGCAGCGGCGGGCCGCCTCGATCACCGAGGGACCGATCGACTGGGGCACCGGCGAGATCATCGCCTTCGGGTCGCTGCTCATGCAGGGTCGACCCGTACGTCTGTCCGGACAGGACTCGCGTCGCGGCACCTTCGCGTCGCGGTTCGCGACGATCATCGACCGGCACACCGCAGCCGAGTGGACACCGCTGGGCACGATGACCGCCGACCAGGCCGGCTTCCACGTCTACGACTCGCTGCTGAGCGAGTACGCCGTGATGGGCTTCGAGTACGGGTACTCCGTGGCCCGGCCCGAGGCGCTCACGATGTGGGAAGCGCAGTTCGGGGACTTCGTCAACGGCGCGCAGATCATCATCGACCAGTACATCAGCGCCGGCGAGACCAAGTGGCAGCAGAAGTCCGGAGTCGTGCTGCTGCTCCCGCACGGCTATGAGGGCCAGGGGCCCGACCACTCCTCCGCCCGGATCGAGCGCTTCATGACGCTGGCCGCGGATGACGCGTTCACGGTCGCGCAGCCCTCGACGCCAGCCAGCTACTTCCACCTGCTGCGCCAGCACACACTGGGTAGCCGACACTCGCCGCTCATCGTGTTCACACCCAAGTCAATGCTGCGCTCAAAGGTTGCGGTGTCCCAGCCCGAGGACTTCACCTCGGGCTCGTTCCAGCCGCTGATCGGGGACGACGACGTCGATGCCGGACGGGTCGAGCGGGTGTTGTTGTGCTCGGGCAAGATCGCTTGGGAGCTGCTGGCGGAGCGTGCGAAGCGAGAGGGAGACGAGCCACGCTCGGCGATTCTGCGGGTCGAGCAGCTCTACCCCCGACCGGTCGAGCAGCTGCGCGCTGCGCTGGAACGGTTCCCGAAGCTCGCCGAGCTCCGCTGGGTGCAGGACGAGCCGGCCAACCAGGGTGCCTGGCCGCACATGGCCCTACACCTGACCCGCGAGCTGGACGGGCTGCCGTTCTACCGGGTGTCGCGCCCGGAGTCGTCGTCCCCCTCCGTCGGCCAGCACTCGAGGCACGCCGAGGAACAGAAGGCGCTGCTCTCACAAGCCTTCTCGTAAGCGGCGGGTGTCGCTATCCCATGTTCACATGGGATAGCGACACTCCCAATGGGTTCGAACCCATTGGGAGTGTCCCTCCGCCATTGGAGGTGGCGGGCCCGCCTCAGTGGCTCACCGATAGCGGCGACCAGGCTCGCGTTGGTCACTACGACCCAGCTGTCGTCACGATCTGATCTCGTACCATGCGGATCTCCGGTCGCTCGAAGAGCGGCTCCATCTTGCGGGCCCCTTCCGGCGCGAATCTGTGCCGGGTGTAGAAAGCCCGTGCCCGGGGGTTCGCCTCGAAGACCCAGAGGTACGCCGCCGCGGGGCCGAGAGCCGTCTCGATCAAGCGGTCCGCAATGCCCGTGCCTTGATGGGCGGCGCGGACGTAGATCGCGTACAACTCGAGACCGATGTCTATGTCGTCGTCCCGACCCGGTCCGGCCGCTGAGAACCCGACCACTTCACCGCCTGCGGTGACGGCGATCCAGCGCGGACGAGGATCAGTGATCATCTGGCGCCACCGCTCGGTGCGCTCCGCGAGGTCACTCGTACGTTCGGCCAGCACCTTGGGCTCGACGATGGTGGCGTACGCCTCGCGCCAACACGCGATATGACAGGCAGCACCCGCACCCGCATCGTGCGCCAGCGCCCGCCGAATGGTGACCGTCACGTCCGCTGCTCCTTCCGCCCTCGCTCGACCGTACGGCGGCGAGAAGTCACGGATGGTCGGGTCCAAACTCACGGATGGTCGGGTCCAAACTCACGGATGGTCGGGTCCAAACTCACGGATGGTCGGGTCCAAACTCACGGATGGTCGCGGGTGAAGACGACTTTGCCGAAGACGTCGCCGCGGTGAAGGGCGGCGAAGCCCGCAGGCGCCTGCTCCATTGGCAGCGTGCGGTCGATCAGCGGCCGCACGCCGGTGACGTCGAGCATGGCGAGCAGCGCCTGCAGCTCGTCGCGGGTGCCCATCGTCGAGCCGTGCACCCGCAGTTGCAGGAAGAAGATCCGGTTCAGCTCGGTCTCCGAGGGGTTCTGGCCCGACGTCGCGCCCGCCAGCACGACCGTCCCGCCAGGGCGCAGCGACCTCAGCGAGTGGGACCACGTCGCCGCTCCGACCGTCTCCAGGACCGCATCGACGCGGTGCGGCAGCCGAGCCCCCGGTTCGAAGACCTCGTGGGCGCCGAGCTCGAGCACCCGGGCGCGCTTGCCCTCGTCGCGGCTCGTAGCGTAGACGCGTAGGCCGGCGGCGCGAGCGAGCGCGACCGCGGCGGTCGCTACACCGCCACCGGCGCCCTGGACCAGGACGCTGTTCCCGGGGCGTACCCCGGCTGAGGTGAACAGCATCCGGTAGGCGGTCAGCCACGCAGTCGGCAGGCAGGCCGCCTCCTCGAAGGTCAGCGCCGCCGGTTTGGCGATGAGATTGCGCCGGGGAACCACGACCCTGTCGGCAAAGGTGCCCTGGAGGCGCTCCGACAACAGCGTCCGCTTGGGGTCGAGCGTCTCGTCGCCGGTCCACGACGGGTCGGGGACGACAGCGTGCACGACGACCTCGTTGCCGTTCTCATCGATCCCGGCCGCGTCACAGCCCAGGATCATCGGCAACGCATCCTGCCGCAGTCCGACTCCGCGCAGCGACCAGAGGTCGTGGTGGTTGAGGGAGGCGGCCCGCACGGTCACCGTCGCCCACCCGTCGGCCGGCTGCGGTTCCGGTCGCTCGCCGACGACGAGGCCGCTCAGTGGCTCAGAGTTGTCGAGCGTCTCGGCGTAGACGGCGAACACGGACCGACCCTACTGACCCGTTCGGCGCAGCGACCACAACCGGATGACCACGGCGGCCAGGACATCGTGGTCGGGGATGACGCCCACCGACCAGGAATCGACACCCTCCGCCGGGTTGTCCCGCTCCACCCACCAGCCGGCCGTCTCCCGGCGGACAGCGCGCTTGACCGCCACGACACCGTCGGGCAGCCGGACGACGACCAGGCCGCCGGGGCGAGGCGGCCGACCATGGCGCACCAGCAGCCGGTCGCCGTCGTACAGCGTCGGCTGCATCGAGCGCCCTCGCACGACTGCAAGTCCCCACATCGGGAGTAGTGTCGCCGAGGAACACGACCACCACGACGAAGGGAC
>Ga0136612_10001120_pt1 | contig 11088 bp, 9 predicted proteins | sample AntDryUQ224A2306_2_FD_106644 | JGI IMG/M metagenome (GOLD analysis project Ga0136612, IMG submission 106644) | Polar desert sand microbial communities from Dry Valleys, Antarctica - metaG UQ224A (23.06) | ecosystem: Environmental > Terrestrial > Soil > Desert | place: Antarctica: Dry Valley...
CGGGCGTGATGCGTCGTGACGTGAGTCGCCCATCGACGTTGACGTACCGTGACGCGATGCGGCTCAGGTTCATGTCGTCGGCGACGCTGGTTTGCGTGGTGCTGGCCGGCGGCTGCGGCGGACGGTCGTCGGATTCGACGGCGACGGGGGAGCGCATGGAGACGAGCGCGTCTACGGCGCCGGCGGCTGCTTCGAGTAGAACCATGATGAATCCACTCGAGGCGATGCTCCTGCGGCGGCTGCGCGCTGCGGACCTTGACGCCGAACGGACCGAGCACGGCTTTCACGATGCTCACGCCCGCGCGCGGATCGGGGGCGATCGCGTCGGCGTGGACATTCCGTCACCGGGGTTTGAGATCAGTGGCAGGGTGCGCGCAGTCGCGACATACTCGGGCGTGAGAGCGCAGAACGTCAGCGCCGCGTTCGGAGGTGTGTCTTGGCGATTTGGATGTCGCCTGACCGGCTTCGGTGATCGCGCGGTGCTCCTGAGCCGCGTATCGGATCCGCGAACGGTGATACCCGCTGCGTATCGGCTGCTCGGGTGCAAGCCGGCGGTGTTGCCGGCGCGGCTTACGAAGGCGGCCTACGAGCGGCGTCTGCGCGAGCTCGCAGCGCCGCTGCAGCGCCTTCCGACACGGACCGACGTCACCGGCGAGCAGATCATCCGCCGGGCGCTTGTGGAGTTCAATCGCGTCGCGGTGCGACTCAGGACTGTGCATCCGCCCTTCGCGGCGCAGCGCGCACACGACGATTTCGCCTACGCCTACGAGCAGGCGGTCGACCTGAAGACCACTACGATGCAGGCGTTTCTCGGCGACGGGACCGGCGGAACGCCAGGTGAGCGCCTCGCCGAGCGACGGCTATCTGCCACCGCCCGTGCCGCGCTCGCCCGCGCACGCCGCTACTTCGCCGCCCACGACTACGACGTCGACCTTCGGATGCCGAGATGAGCGAGTGAGGATCGGCGTCCGAGAAATCGCGTCTTCGGTCGCGCTCATTTCGTGATGGGTGTGCGCGGCGCGCGGCATGCGTATCGGACCGAGGTTCTTGGTCAACTCGGCGCGGACGGTGTCGACGTTCCGTCGCTCGTCACGCTTGTGCGGATCGCGCCCGGCTCGCGGGCCAGATCGTCGTCCGCGTGCATGGCGGCGCATCCGCGCAGACGGCCGATGTCTCCCGCCTTTACGGCACTGTTCTGCGCGCGTCTCGATCCCCGACATCGTGATGGCGGGCGGCGGGTCGCTGCGCGACGGCCTTCGCTACTCGGGCAGTCTCTCCGTCAGCTTCACGGTCGACTGCGTTCGCCGGACGTCGAACCGGAGGCGTCCTGGCGACGACGTTCACGCGTGATCAGCGCGGCAACCGGGTCGTGCGGCGAACAGGTCTGCGGCTGTCGGGCACGCGGTTTGTGTCCGTGCCGCGCGTCGACGATCGCTCGGTGATGCGCCGAGTTCCGCGCGTCGACTCGACGCCGCGCGGACCGCTCGCACGCTGTCGCCACGGCTGAATCGTTGACGCGACACGGTTGGTCAGGGTGCGCACGGCGTGTGCGCGGCGTGCGATCGCGCGCTTCTCGCGACGCACCGAGCTCGCGGTGCGGTCGGCGGCGCCCGATAACGCGAGTCCAACTGCTGCCAGGCGAACGCCGGTTCCGGGCCATGCTCACGCGGTGACGGTGAACGCGGTCTTGCCGACGCGCAGATCCGTGGATGGGAACAGCGGGCACGGCGTGGGCGGCTGTCCGTTCTGCGCCGGAGGACAGTAGGGGCCGGTCTGCCGGTGCACGATCACGGCGTAGCGCCCGCGACACCAGCCATAGCGCGGCCGCGGCAGCGCCACCGCTATGCGCGAGCCCTGCGCGCCGCTGGTCACGGCCGCCGGCATCGGTGCCGCGCAGGCCGCACGCGATCGATGTGGCCGCTCGACCTGGATGGCGTACGCAGTTGCGACGACACCGCGCTGGCCGGGCACGTCGCGCAGCGTGAAGCGCACCGTGAAACGCGAGCGGCGCGTTCCACGGCGCGGGTGTACCCGCGGATTGGTCTGCTGGGTCTCCGTGCCCGTCGGGGCGCCGCTTGGCTGCGTCGTTAGCGGCTGCGCGCTGGCGGTGCGCGCCACCCCTGTGGTGACCGTCCTCGACGCGCTGCGGTTCTGCGCAGCGACCGGCGAGATCGACGTCACGGCACACACGCCGACGGTGAGCACAACACGCGTGACGGCGAGTCTTCTCACGCCTTGCACTGTACGCCCGGCCCGCGAGTGTCGAGCCGCTACTGCCGGGGTTGCGCCGGACGACGTACGGGCCCGTCGCGCGGTCGGCCGGGGTGTTCCTGCGATGTGCGAGCGTTGCGTGATGGCGACGCGACGCGTGATCATCGATGGCGTGGCTCGGCTCGTGGGCGATTGTCGGCTCTCGCGCGTGCGCCAGACGCTGCCGGCCGTGGTGATCTGCGGGACGTTGTCGGGCTGCGTCGGTGGCGCAGACGACGCGAGCCAGGGCTGGTCGGATCTGCCGATGGCGCTCCGGCATGCCGATTCGGCGCGGGTCGTGCGCACGCCGGCGCCGCGGTCTGACGCGCCGGCGCCGATCGTCGATCTGATCATGCTCGATGCGCGCGCTGGCGCGCTGATCGGCCGGCGGGCGGACGGGGCGGTGATCCAGCGCACGGCCGACGCCGGCGCGCATTGGCGCATCGTCCATGCGTTGCGCGCAACGACGTTGGGCTGGATCGGTCGCGACGACCGCAGTCTCGTCGCGGCGGGCGCTGATGACCGCGGCCCGCTGCTGCTGCGCAGCATCGATCGTGGCCGGCGTTGGCGGGCGATGCGCCCGCGCGTATCCGGGAAGCGGTGGAGACACGCCGCGCGGTTTGCGTTCTCTGGCCGTGGCGGCGCGCTGGCGATACCTGCGCCGGCCGTTCACCCGGTGGGTGCGAGTGCGCGCTTCGGCCTGCTGCGCTCGGGCGACCACGGCCGCTCATGGCGTGCCGTTTGGCTGCCCGGTGGGGAGCGGGCGACGAGCGTGACGTTCACCCCTGACGGGCGCACCGCCTACGCCACGAGCACAGGCGCTCCGGGCTGCACGAGCGCGGTCTTGCGCAGCGATGACCAGGGCGCGCACTGGCGTCTGTTGCGCGGCGCCTGCGGACAGCATGGCCGGCTGTTGAGCGTCGCGTTCACCGACGCTCGTCACGGCTATGCGGTCGGCGGCGCGAGTGCTGGGCGCCCCACGAGCGCGGGCGCGTTCGTCATCAAGACCGCCGACGGCGGCCGGACATGGCGGCGAGTCTGGCGCCGCACCAACTTCCGTCAGGAGATCGTGTCGCCGCCTGACCGGCTGGCGTTCTTCGATGCCCGTCACGGCTGGGCGTTGGCGGGCGGACGGGGCGCACCGCAGGGCTCGGGCGGCTTTCCCGCGTCGGCGTTGTATACGAGCGACGGCGGTGCGCACTGGCGATCGACGGGGCGCCACGCGGGACAGATCGCGCTGACCGGGCCGGCGTCGGCGCTGATCGCCGACGGCGTGATCGACGAGCAGCGCGGGGGTACGCTGGCGCTCACCCGCGACGGCGGGCGGCGCTGGGCGGACCTCGCATCGCTGCGTCAGATCGGCCCGGTCGGGCGGCTGATCGGTTCGGGGTCCTGGCTGTTGATCGGAGGAGTCCGCAGCAGCGTCCCGGCGGACTACCTTTCGACCGACGGCGGTCGCAGGTGGCGCACGATCAGGCTGCCGCCCGTCTACTCAGACGAGCTGCTCGCGGTCGCGCCGGGACTGATCGTCCGGGGCGAGGACCGCGCGTGCCGGCTGATCGCCAGCCGCGATGGCGGGCGCACGTACGGCGCCGTTCGCGGCCCTACCTCGGGGCACTTGGTCATGACGAACGACGGGCGCCGGCGGGTGAGGGTCTGCGGCACGCAGGGTCTGGCGTTCACCGACGCGATGCACGGCGCCCTGCTCGTCCAAGACCAGCACGAGATCACCCGGATCTACCGGACGGTCGACGGGGGGCGCAGCTGGATCCGGGGAGCAGCGCTGAGCGATCGTGGGAACGCGAGGACCGCCAGCCTCGCGGGTGGCCGCGCGGCGACCACGGCCGTGTTCACCAGCGGGCGTGCGCTGATCAGCGGCGATGGCGGGCGCACGTCGCGAAGCCTGCCGTTCCCGGCCGACACGGAGTGCGACGCCGGCGCTGCGCGCGGCAGAGATGTCTGGCTGCTGTGCACCCGCCTGGCCGTCTTCGAGCCCGGGCCCGTGGCGACCGCGCGGATACTGCGCCAAGCGGCGAAGGTCGTCTTCTACAGCGCCGACGCGGGACGCCACTGGCGCGCCCACATCGGCAAGGCAGTTGGTCTCCCCGAGCAGATCGTCGCCGTCGCCGCGGGCCGAGCGCTCGGCGCGCCCGCGGAGTTCTCGCCCGATGACGCGTCGCTGCTGGCGATCGAAGACGGCGGCGCCGTCTGGCGCCGCGTCTGGCCCGCGCTGCCGATCGGCCCCAATGCACCGGGCCTGCCGCGTTGACCGCGCCGCCGGCCACCAACCGTGCGGACGCTGTTCGCCGGCGGGGCGTGTCGACCACCGGTATCTGCGGGGGTACGGTGATCTGGTGCGGCATTTCCTTCTGACCGGCGCGTATGCGGCGTGGCTGCTCGTTCCCTTGTTCGTCCTGGGCGTCGGCTATTCGGGTGGCGGTGGTCTTGACGGGCCCTGCTTGGGCAACACCGAGTGGACGGCCCGAGCACCTGAGGGCAGCAGCGTGCACAGCCAGACGCGGTGGCTGCCGCCGGGTGTGCGTTGCATCGCCGACGGACCGGGCGGCTATCACGCCGAGCGGGTGTTCCCGGGGGCCGGGACCTGGGTCGTCGTGCTGGGGCTCGTGCTCGCACCGCTGGCGCTGTGGCCACTCATGCGGCGCCTGGCGGCCGAGGCGCAGATCAATCGGGGTGGCGCGGGGTGATGCAAGATCGCGTCGCGATGCGCGCTCGCGGCGCGGGGGATGGTGCGACGCATGGATGAGCGGCGGGATCGCGACCGCCCAACACTGCCGCGTGATGATGACCCGTGGCTGTGGGTCGATGGCCACGAGCTGGTGGTGTCGTCTGAATCGGGCGTCGTGGCTCCGGGCGGCTGGATCGGTGCGCACGCCAACACCGTCGACGCGCCGATCGCAGGGGAGTTCGAGTTCCGTATCCGTCTCGACGAGGTCGACGCCATCGGTGAGCCGGTCTGCAGGGTCGAGGAGCATGTCGTCCGCGCGCACGTGTCGACCGACGAGCTGCTGCTGTTCGACAGCCGGTTGCCGCTGCGGGCTCCCTCGTCGTACTGCATCACGATCGCCGTGAGCAGGGGGGACTTCTCCGCGGCGCGGCGGGCGTACCTCACGGTGCCCGACCAGGTGTTGCGGGCAGATCTCGTGCCGAACCGCAGCTGCGTGCGGGCGGGCGAGACGCTCGCGTTCTCGCTCGTCAACGATGGCTCGACGTCGTTGTTCTTCGGCGTCGATTACAGCCTGGAACGCAAGCTCGGTGAGGGCACGTGGATCGGCTGCAACGTCGAACAGGCGTGGACGCTGGCAGGTCACACGTTGGGTCCGGGGCAGCGCGTTGAGCAGCACGCGATCCTGCCCGGTCGTGCGCCGCCCGGGCACTACCGCGTTGGCAAGCTCGTCAGCGCGGTCGCAACGAACCTGGAGCGCACGCTGAGCTTCGAGTTCGACATCGCCGCGGAGGACTGATCACGGCGCGGGGTCCGGGTTGTCGCATCTGGCCGGGTAGGCTGCGCGCATCGTCTCGCTGCGTCTCTTGGTGTTCGCGCTCGCTGTGCTGCTGACGGCGTTGACGGCTGCATCGGGTGCCGCGGCCAAGCGCGGCGCGGGCTGCTCGATCCCGGACCCGTTCGGCGGGGGCCCGCAAGCGGCCACGGCTGCGCTCGACGCGGCGGTGCTGGCAAGCTACGGGGTGCTGCGGCGTGTCGCGACTGCTGCCGATCAGCCGCCGCCGATCAACTCGCTTGCCGACCAGGTGATCGGGCTCGGTCGGTATGACCCGGCGTATATCCGTCAGCTCACGCAGCGTCCCGGCGGCGGGCGTGTTTTTCTCGTGCCGGGCGTTCCCGTGCACGTCGAGATCCCGCCGGCGCGCTGCCTGCCGCGCGAGCTGCGTGCCAAGCGGCCGTTGCTCGTCGCGCAGCAGCTCAAGCGCGAGCGCGAGCCGATCGCCTGCGTCGTTTCCACGTCCGCGCGCGCCGGTGAGTACGGACCATCCGCGTTCGGCATAGCGGTGGGCGTGGGCGGGTGGTCGTCGTATGCGCCGTTGGGTTGCCCGCGCTTTCGCGACGTGACGCGATATGAGTCGCTGACGACCAGCGGCCTGGAAGGCCTTCAGCACAGCGGGGTCCTGCCCGACGAGATCGCCGCGCTGCGCGTTCGGTTCAGCCGTTCACCGGCGGTGCAGGTGCCGGTCGTCGAGAACTTCTACGCCTACAAGGGCGATCCGGCGCTGCGCAGCAGGCTGCTGCGTCAGTTGCGGCACCTCACCCAACGCGTCGAGTCGCGCAGAACCTCCAGTGCGCAGCGGCGCAGGCTCACGCGAGAGCTGCTCGCGCTCACCCGACACGCCGCCTCCGTGTTGACCCCGACCGCCGTCGAGCTGCTCGCGGCGGATGGTCGCGTGATCAAGACCGTCAAGCGGCCGAGGCTCGGGGTCGCGGGCGCTCCTTCGGAGCTGCCCGTGCCGGCCGCGGCGGCCCCCTGACCAGTTGCCGGCGAAAGGCCTCCGTGGCGCTGGCCGATGACCCGCCGTGAGACGAGGCCGGTCGTCGCCGTCTCAGCGCCCGGCCACCTGGAGCGCCGTTGTCGTGCTCTGCGTCGCGTCGTCGCTGGTCATGACGGCGCCGGTTGGCGGTGCTCGTGGCAGCGAACTGCGTGACGACTTCGAGCATGTCGCGGACTTCGACGCGATTCTCGGGGCCGCAGAACCGACGTTTGGTGAGCGTTACGGCGGGGCGTTCATCGATCGCTCCGTCAATCCGGCGGTGCTGCGCGTCACCGTGGTCGACGCGACCTTCGCGGATGCTGAGAGGCTTGCGCGGATCAGCCGATCCAATCCACGGGTGCAGCTGGGATCGGCCGAGCACTCCAAGGCCGTTCTGGATCGTGCGGCCCGCGCCATCGAGGCCGTGCTGACCGACGAGCTTGACGGCCGGTATTGGGGTGTCGGCGTCGATGAGCGATCCAGCAGGATCGACGTCAGCGCCAAGCAGCTCAGCGATCGGCTGCGGATGCGCCTGGATGCGCTCGCGCCCGCCGACGCCATCGCCTACGACCTCTCTTCCGATAACGGCTTCACGCTGCTGGCCGGCTGTCGGAACTGCCGCGCCGCGCGGGCGCTGGCGATGACGCCGCACCGCGCGGTTGACCTGCGTACCGGTTTCTTCGGCCTGACGCGGGTCGCGCGACTGGCGCACCACCGCGTCGTGGACGCCTCCGGTGCCGCGGGCCATGGTCTTGGCGTGGGCGACGCGCGCTACTGCGGGAGCGGCCGTCAGGTGGGGCTGTCGCCCGACCGGCGTTCGGCGGCTTGGCAATCGCGGATCGGGCGCAGCCCCGCTGTGATCGTGCAGGACCTGCAGAGCGGCCGGCGACAGGTGCTGCGTCGGGCCTGCCGTCCTGCATGGTCGCGCGACGGGCGCCTGGCCTTCATCCGCAGCTCGGGCCACTTCAAGGCGTACGCGGGGCAGCCGGCGGGCGTGCTGTGCGTCCGCGACCGCGACGGGCACGTGACGCGCTGGTCTGCGCGCAGCCACTGGGGCCAGATCGCCTGGGCGGGTGCGCGATTGATCGTCGACGGCGGCCGTCTTGTCGCGTTCGACGCGCCCGGCAGAGCACGCGTCCTGCGCCGCCGCCCAACCCGGCTGGCGGCCGTCTCTCCAGATGGGAGCCGGTTGCTGATCAACGCGCCGCTGCCCGGGACGTCGACCGCGGAGCTGAAGCTGATCTCGGTCGCCGACGGGCGGACACTGTCAGTCGCGCGCGTCGACAACGGCCAGACGACGGTCAGCGACGCGGCCTGGACGGGCTCGCACATCGTCGGCGTCGCCGGTAGCGAACCCGGCGGCGCGACCCACCCGCGGACGGCGCTGGTCGCCATGCACGTGACGCCCGACCGGCTGCATGTCGATCGCGTGCTCGATCTGCGCGACAGCGGCATGTACCTGTTCGATGGTGCCTACCAGGCGACGTTTCAGACACCGATCCTCTTGGCCGACAGCACCGATCGCATCCTCGTCGGCCTGACCGGCGTCGGCCCATGGCACAAGACGCTGCTATGTGAGCCGTCGCTCGGCCGCTGCCTCGCACGACCATTCGCCGGTGACCTGCTGCGCTGAACCCGCCGGCATCAACAACAGCCGCGACGGAACTTGCCTAGCGCGACCGCGTTGTGTGGGTATGGGCTTTCGTTTCACGACGCTGTCGCTGGCCAGTGCGTCGGTCACGTCACGACGGTCGTCGCGGCCGCAGCCGTCGGGGTGAGCCGAGCTCGGGGAGAGCCGCGACGGCGTCGCGGCGTGGATCGCATGTGACGGCATCGGCCAGGCACCGAACCGTGCCGCGCGCGGACCGCGCTCCGTCGTGACGTTCGGCGGCAGGTACACCGCCCGGCGCCTCGCCCGCGGCCGGATCCGCAGCGGATCGCTGCGCCTCAGCCCGAGCGGGAAGCGGATCTCCTGGTTGGACGGATCCACGCGGCGTTCGGCAACGCTTGACCCATGAGAGCGACACGCCACGATCAGGAACCGTCAGACCTGCCCGCGATGCACCCGAGCCCGACGGAGGTCAAGGATCGTAGATGGATCGCATCGGGCAGGGCTTGACGTACGCGCCGGCGCCGCGGCCGCGTCGTCCGCGAGCTGCACGGCGCGGTCGTAGGTGCCGAACGCCTTGGCGACCTGTCCCATCGACGGGATGCGCGGGTCCGGCGCGCCCGTGTGGCGGGCCGCTTGGCGTTCGAGGCGCCCCCATTCGTTGTACTCCCATTTCGTCGGCCATGTGCCGAAGCGGTCGTGGAAGCGGGTGATTGCGTCGATGACTTCTCGTGGGACGTACGGGACGTAGGTGCGGGCGTGGCGGTGGGTGTGCGCGACTTGGGCGCTGGTCTTGCCGAGGAATCTCGTGGCCGCGTCACACGCTGTCAGCCAGTGGCCGTAGGCGTTGATGAGCGTTGACGCGGCGGGGGCGTCGGATCCGTCGGCGCGGCGGCGGGCTTCGTATTCGTCGAACGTCGGCACGACGGCCGCGTTGAGCAGCATGCGCAGCAGTAGTTGCAGTCGGTCGTAGCGCATCACGCCGGTGGGGGGACTGGCGAGGCGGTGGCCGAGGAGGCGGTGCAGGTCCTGGGCGGCGTCGTCGGGGAACGCGCGGTGATCGCCGACGAGGTCGACGAGCACGAACGCGACATCCGTCGGCTGGTCAGCCATCGGGGCGGCCTTCGGCGCGCAGGCGCGCGCACGCGACGGTCCATTTGCCGTCGCCGAGTCGGACGCGGATGCTGCCTTCGGCGGGCGGCCAGTCGCGGTAGTCGGTCGCCTCGGCCTGGCTGTGGCGCCACTGCTCGTACTCGTTGAGCGATGGGGTGCGCCCGAGCTCGGTCTGGCATGACCACCATGCCGTGATGAGGTCGTGTTGGGTGAACCGCTTCGCGCGCTTGCTGTTCTCGGACAGGGCTTGGTGTTGTTCGCCGAGGGCTTCGGCGATGGCTGCGTGCCAGCTGCCGAACGCTCGGGTGACCGGCCGGCGCCCGGCGCCCAGTGACGGCCGCTGGCATTGAGCATCAAGCGCGGCTTGCCGGCGCCGCCACGCTTCGTAGCGCTGGATCGTGAACGGTTCACCGATCTCGGCGTGAGCTGAGCGGAGCACGTCGACGAGTTCGGTGCGGGTGGCGTTGCGGCGATGGGGACGAAACCGAACCGGCGGCGCGCCGTTCGTGCGGCGGTACGCGATGCCGGCCGTGGTCATCGCGTCCCCCCAGCTGTCGAAGAGCCGGCGAATCACGTTGCCGGTCGCCGGGAGATGCAGCGTGCGGTCAGCCGTCCGTTGCGCGCGTGACCACGCGACGTACTGGTTCTCGAGCATTTGCCCGGTCTGCTCGTGCCAGCGCCGCAGCGCGTCGATGCAGTCCTGCCGCGTGAAGATGCGCGGCGACGTCAAGCGGTGCGCGAGCACGTCAGTCGCGGCGACGCCGGGGAGCGCCGCAGTTGCCAGCATCCACTTGCCGTTGAAGATCGTGCGAACCTGCGCGACCGTCGGTGCGCCCAGCGCCTCCGGCGACTCGGCTCGCCATTTCCCATACCGCGCGGCCGACGGACGGTCCACGCCGGTCGCCGCGGCGCAGCGCTGCAACGCGTGCACGGCTGATGCGCGGCGGCCGTCCTCGTTGACGGGGCGCAGGCGCTCGACGAGCGCGGTGAACACGACGCGGGCGTCCGCCTCGCTGCGGTGCATGAGCATCAACCACACACGCCACGCCAACGGGTGCGCATGCGCTTGCACTTCGGGATCCAGGACGGTCGTGTCGCTCATCGACGCGGACGATAAGCACGACATTCGGGCACGTGGGAATCGCTTCGGGCAACGAACCGTCCATCGGGGCGGGCCTGAGCGCGTAGGGCGGGGAACGCAACGGGCAACGAGATCTCCAGCAAACACGGGGCCTCTCGCGCAGACCGCGGACGGGCCTTCGGGCAACATGGTCCGATGGATCGGGCAAAGCCGGTTCCGTGGACGCGTGCGCACGCGAATAACGTCAACGTCTACGGGCCAGTAGCAAACCTGCGAATCGCCGACCAATTTCAAGAAGGTCGAACCCCGGTCCTCCCCCAGGATGGCCGGGGTTCTGTGGTTTCGGCTGGGTCCGCTGTGCCAGCGCTCGTGCTTGCGTTGGGAGGCTTCAGGCTGTGCCCCGTTGACCTCGATCGGATCGCGAAGCGTGCGATCGTGACGCACCGCGCGCGTGGCGAGACTTCAAATCGGTGCGGGCTTGTGCGTGACGCGGTGCTCACCGTGCTGGCAGTAGGCGTTCGGCCCATGAGGGTCA
>Ga0136612_10001121_pt1 | contig 11085 bp, 10 predicted proteins | sample AntDryUQ224A2306_2_FD_106644 | JGI IMG/M metagenome (GOLD analysis project Ga0136612, IMG submission 106644) | Polar desert sand microbial communities from Dry Valleys, Antarctica - metaG UQ224A (23.06) | ecosystem: Environmental > Terrestrial > Soil > Desert | place: Antarctica: Dry Valley...
ACGAGCGGGTCGTCGTCGCCGGTCACCACGAGGGTGGGCTGGCCGATCCGGTGCAGCAGGGGCAGGTTCGTCCACGCCCCGATGCTCGCGAGCTGGCCGAGGTAGCCCCATAGTGAGGGCGGGTGGCGACGCCGGAGGCGGCCGTGCCGCGCGACCCACTCCCGGTCGGTGCGCGCCCGCCCCCCGACCATCCCGCCGATCGTGCGGTCGTAGTAGGTCGCGGAGTAGTAGCGCAGCGGGGTCGCGACGTTCAGCATCGCGGGGAGGCGCCCGGGCACGCCGCCCAGGCCCGGCGTGGTCGACACGAGCACCAGGCGGCGGACGCGTTCGGGCGCGTACACCGCCAGCGCCTGGGCGACGACGCCGCCCATCGAGTAGCCGAGCACGTCGGCGCGCTCGACGCCCACCTCGTCGAGCACGCGGGTGGCCAGCCAGGCCAGCGCCGGGATGGTGACGACGGTGGAGGTGCCCCGCGAACGGCCGGTCCCGGGCGCGTCGAACTCGATCAGCCGCAGGCCGCCGAAGGCGCCCTCGACGGGCTCCCACATCGCCGAGTGCGTTCCGAGGCCGTTGATGAGCAGCAGCGGCGCCCCCGTGCCCACCTCGCGCACGTGCACCCGCAGACCGCCCACCTCCACGCACGACTCCCGGGCCGTCGTCAACCGACGCCGTCCGCGATGCCCGAGGTGACCATGGAGGCCCACGTATCGTCGACCCGGTGGGCCAGCACCACGAGGTCGTGCAGGTCACCGTTGGGATCGCACAGCTGGTCGCGCAGCAACGCCTCGGGAACGAAGCCGAGGGCCTGGAACATCGCGATCGGGCCGGTGCGGTCCGCGGCGATGTCCACCGTGACCTTCTTGTAGCCGTGGCCGACGGCGGCGAGGAGCATCTCGCGGGCCACCGCCAGGCCGAGGCCCCGGCCGCGGGCGCGACCGCTGACCACGAGGCGCAGGTCGGCGACGTGGCTCGTGCGCTGCACGCCGGGGGAGAGGGCCGCGAAGGCGACGATGGTGCCGTCCGGGTCGAGCGCCAGGCGCCGGACGGACCGCCGGTCCGCCACCCAGCCCTGCGCCACCGCCGGATCGGCGACGTCCTCCTTGAAGAAGGTCCGGTCCTCCACCGGAACGCCGGCGAAGAACTCGTGCAGCGCGTCGGCGTCGTCGGGACCCAGCGCACGGATCTGCACGGTCACGTCACCGCCTCGCTGCGGTCGGTCAGCCACTCGAGGATGCGGGGGACCGTCACCTTCGCCGCCTTGCGCCCGGTCGTCAGGCTCGCGTGACCGGCGTCGAGCGACAGCACGTCGACCTGCGTGCCCGTGAGCCGGTCGGCGATGGGCGTGGCCGCTGCCCGCGGGACGATCTCGTCGCGCTCGGCGATGGCGGCGAGGGTGGGGGTGTGGATGTCGCCGAGCGAGACCGCGTGCCCGCCCACCCGCAGGGTGTCGTTCAGGAACGCGTTGCCGCGCAGCCACCCGTCGGCCACCTCGACGAAGGCCGCCCCGGGGAAGGGGATCTGCTCGCGCGTCCAGCGGCCCATCGCCTGGTAGCCCTCCATGTACTCGTCGTTCCAGAGGTTCTGCCAGAGGTTCGCGTACTGGACGAGGTCCGCCGTCGGCTTGCGAAGGCTGAAGAACCGCTCCACGACGGCGGCCGGGACGTTGCCGGTCTCGTCGAGCATGTCGTCCGGCTTGATGCGGCCGTCGCGCAGGGGATCGGCGAGCGCGCTGAGGTGCGAGTAGTCGATCGGCGCGGCCAGCGTGACGAGGTTGCGCACCGGCAGGTCGGGTTGCGCCGCAAGCCCGAGGAGAGCCAGGTTGCCGCCCATGCAGTACCCCATGAGGTTGACCCCGTCGGCCCCCGTCTCCTTCATCACCGCCCGGATCGCGCGGGGCAGGAAGCCCTCCACGTAGGTCTCCATGGTGTTGGCGGCGTCCTGCGCGTCGGGGACGTCCCAGTCGAGCACGAACGCGTCGAAGCCCGCGTCCATGAGCCGCTGCACGTAGCTGTTGCCCTGCCACAGGTCGAAGATGTAGGACCGGCTCACGAGGCCGAGGAAGAGCAGGACGGGAGGGTGCAGCCGCGCCGGCGTCTCGCGCCGGTAGCGCCGCAGGTGGACCTTGCCCTCGTGCCAGACCGTGTCGCTGGGCGTGGGGCCGATCGGCGCCCACTCCGCGCCGGCGACGTACTTGATGCCGTTGCGCGCGCGGATCGCGTTGCGCTCGACCTCGCGCCGGACGCCCGACAGGATGTCGCCGGCCGCCAGCTCAGGCGCCAAGGTCGCGCTCCTCCTCGAGCCGGGCGGCGAGCGCCCGGACCTCCGTGGTGAGGGTGGCCACCTGCCGGTTGAGCCGCGCGACGTCCGTGCGCGCCGGCAGGTTCCAGAAGTGCAGGGCGGTGCGCGTCTGGCGCTCGAAGAGCCCCTTGACCGCCCCCTCCACCCGGAACCCGACGGTGAAGAGGTCGGACATCCGGCGACTCGCCACGGCTTCCTCGAGCGGCGAGCCGACCGCCCGTTCGGCCTTGTCGAACGCGCGTCGCCACAGCGGCGGGCCGCCGCTCATCGGCGTGGCCCCCTTCGCCGGACCATGCCTGGCGTGTACTTGGTGACCGTCATACCGACCGGATGGTACGTACTCGCCGGCGTCGGGGCCAAGTGGGATCATGGCCTCGTGCCGCGAAGGAAAGCACCGGAGGGCGAGGACGAGATCCGGCGTCTGCTCGTCCTTGCCGCCTGAGCGGGCGCGTCCTATCCGTTGCCCGCGACGCTCCCGAGGCGGCCCGGCTCCGCCTCCGTGTCGAGGGTCGTGAGCAGCGCGCGGACGACCTCCGGGTCGAACTGCGTGCCCGCGTGGCGCTTGAGCTCGTGCCGGGCGCGGCTTCGGCTCAGCGCCTTACGGTAGGGGCGATCGGAGGTCATGGCGTGAAACGCGTCGACCACGAAGACGATCCGGGCGCCGAGCGGGATGTCCGTGCCGCGCAGCCCGTCCGGATACCCCCCGCCGTCCCAGCGCTCATGGTCGTGGCGGACGATGCGACGGATGCCGGAGAGGAAGGCGACCGGAGCGAGGATCCGCTCGCCGACCAGCGGATGCTCGCGGATGACCTTCATCTCGGCCTCGTCGAGCGCACCGGGCTTGTTGAGGATCGCGTCGGGGATCGCGATCTTCCCGATGTCGTGGAACAGCGCGCCGTAGCGCAGGTCGCGCAGCTCGGTCTCCGAGAGCTCGAGCGCGCGGCCGAGACCGACCGCCAGGTCGGCGATCAGACGCGCGTGGTCGGCCGTGTACAGATCCTTGGCCTCGAGCGCAGCGGCCAACGCCGCCGCGGTTCCCAGGTAGGTCTGCTCGAGGGTGCGGTACAGCTCGGCCGTTCGCAGCGCCGAGCCGACGTGATCGGCGACCCGCTGCAGCAGCCGGGCGTCGACGGTCTCGAACGCGTTGGCCGCCGAGGACTGCAGGCTGATCGCGCCCCACAGCTCGGCGCTGACGAACACCGGTACGGCCAGCTGCGAGCGGATGCCGGAGCTCGCCGGCCCAGCCGACGCGCCAGCGGGTTCGGAGCCGTTCATCACGACGGGTCGTCGCTCCGCCACGGCGCGGCGCACGGATCCGGGGATCTCCTCGCCCGGCGTGCCGGCGGATGACCGTTCAGCGGCCGCTGCGCCCCGCTCCTGAGGGTCGGCCGCGACAACCTCGAGCACGTCGTCCGCGTGGTGGCGCACGATCAGACCGCGCTCGTACCCGAGCAGCGTCTGCAGCTCTGCGATCGTCGCCTCGACGATGGCCCGCTCGTCGAGCAGGCGCGCGAGCCGGGTGCCCAGTGCGCCGGCCATGACCAGCCGCTGAAGGTCGTGCTCCTCGGCGGCGGCGGACGACTCCGCCTCCGCCGGGGGTCGCTGCGACGGGCGCTTCACGCGGCGGGCGGCCTTGGCTTCGAGCAGAGAGCGATCGGCGCGCTCGATGAGGTGGTTGGCGTCCTCGCCGACCCGCCAGTCGGACACTCCCGCGCTGACGGTGATCGCCGACCCGCCGGGGAGCCGGGCCTGCTTCAGGGCGGCCAGGGTGCGGTCCAGCACCCGTCGGGCGGCGCCCTCCTCGGTGGCGGGAAGCAGCAGCATGAACTCGTCTCCCCCGAGTCGCCCGACCTGGTCATAGCTGCGGACCGCATCGCGCAGGATGTCGCCCATCGTGCGCAGGAGGGCGTCACCGATCAGGTGTCCGAACCGATCGTTGACCGACTTGAAGTCGTCGAGGTCCATGGAGATGAGCGTGAGGCCCCGGCCGGTGCGCTCGGCTCGAGCGATCTCCTCACGCAGGCGGTTGTGGAACGAGCCGTGGTTCAAGCAACCGGTCAACGAGTCCAGCATCGCGGCCAGCTGGACCGCGGTGTGATCATCGGCGTTCCGGTACGCGATCCCGGCCAGCTCGGCGAAGCCGGCGAGCAGTTCGACGTCGGAGTCCACGATCGGACGATCGGTCGCGAAGCCGGCCAGGAGAGCGCCGTCCACGTCGGCGCGCCGGCGGGCGGGGACGGCCAGGCCGCAGCGGATCCCGGCGACTCCGCGGAGACCGACGTCCAGCTCGTCGTCGGGCCCCGGCTGCAGCACCTGGGGCTCTCCCGTCCGGATCACCGACGCGCACGGCGAGTCGGCGGCCTGCTCACCGCCCAGAGCCTCGTCCGGGACGCCGCGGCCGGCGACCGCCCGGATGCCGCCGTTCTCGTCGGCGAAGGAGACCGCCACGACATCGGCTCGCAGGGCGTCGGAGATCTCCTTGCACAGGGCCTCCAGGACGTCGTCGGTCACCAGTGAGGCGTTCAACGCCTTCGCGGCTCGAACCAGCGCGGTCTGCCGGGCGGCGTGCTGATCGCGCTCGGCGGCCATCCACGCTCGCTCGAGCGCATGCCCGACGCTTTCGGTGACCGCCTCGAGCAGCGCGACCTCACCGGGCTCAAAGCTCTCGTCGTAGAGCCGCGCCGCGCCGATCAGGAGCCGCCGACCGCCGTCCGACGTCCAGGGGGAGAGGACGAGCCGGCGGGCGCCGACCTCCAGGAGGTCGTGACCGCTGTGCGCCTGCGCCCGCCACCCGACGAGTGCCTCGCCACACAACCGACCTCGGACGACGGCGGCGGCCTGCGCCGGATCCAGGCCGGTCTCCCGAGCAGCGCACGCGGGCCGCCGCCCGGATCGGCGGAGAGGATGAAGGCCACTTCGGCTTCCAGCGCCTCTCCGAGTTCCTCCACGACGACGTGCGCGATCTCGGTGACCGAGCGCGCCGAGTTGACGAGGGTGACGATCTCCGCCCGGCGGGAGACCTCGAGGAAGCGACGAAGGATCCCGTCGCCGGTCTCGCCGATCCAGCTAGCCGAAGCCGACGACCACGACGGCATGGTTGAGATCACCCTTTGAGCCGCGGGTACGGGCCACTTCGCCACGGGTGTAGAGGCCGGCGACCGGGAGCTCGCATCCGAACGCGGACACGAGGACGTCTGCCTCCTCCGCGGCGCGATCGCCGAGCGCGCGGTCGCGGGCCGCACAGTCGAAGACCAGAGCCGCCTTGGCCGGACGGTCCAGGTTGTGGGTCACGGCCTGGGCGGCGGTGGCGGCGCTCTCGACGATGGTCGGCACCGTCTGCTCCGTGAGCCAGATCGCGGCGTTAGAAGGGATGAGGGTGGCGCACTCGAGCCCGCCACCCGGCGCCCGGCCCCGCACGTGCCGGAGTCGGACGTTGCCCCTCAGCTCCGGCTGTGCGAGCGGATGCAGCACCGCCAGCGCCTCGAATTCCTTGTCGGTCAGGACCGCGTCGGGCAGGCCCACCCGCTCGAGGAACACCGACTCCGCGGGCCGGCCGTCGATCTCCACCACCGTCCGCCCCTCCGCGCGCGTGACCAGCGCCGGGACGCCGCGCGGCTGGCATCCGTGGGCGCTCGCCACCTCGATCCTCGCGCCGCAGCCGAGCGCCACCGCGACCACGGCGTCCGCGTGGCCGGACCCGTCGGCGTAGAGCACCGGCGCCGCGCCGTTGGCGCCACCGCCCGCAAGGGGGATGTGACCGCCCACCACCTCGTAGGCGCCGTCGATCGCCTGGCCCTCGTCCCCCGAGTCCGGATTCAGGAAGAGCAGCACCACGGCGTGGCCCGCGGAGAGCTCGACGCCGGCGACCGCCGCGGCTGCGGCGGCGGCGCCCGCGCCCCGCAGGTCACGGGAAGCCTCGAGCGCGATCCCGACGCCCACGACGACCTCCTCGCCGCCGAACGCCATGGCCGAGCACCCGCCACGCCGCAGGCCCTGCGCCGTCATCATGCCGAGGGCGCTCATCCCGGCCACCCGCGCGCCACCGGCCTGCCTGACCGCCCGGCCGACGACCTCGTCCGGGGGCTGCGTCGCGTCCGTGAAGAGCAGGACCAGCTGCGGACGGGCGCCTTCAAGCCGTTGGACCGCCGCTGCGACCGCCTCGTCCACCGCGTCCGGACCGCCGGCCCAGCTTGCTGAGATAGTCTCAAGAGGGGTAAGAGTCATGACATGAGGGCACATAGTAGGTCGCGAACCGGTGGTACTTCGACCTACGGGAGACTCGGATCGGGCATCACGGCGCTGACTGCGGTGGTGGCGGTGGCTCTGTTCTCGCCGGGCAGCGCGCGAGCCGACCCGCCCTACGTCGGCTGGTCGACGGTGGCGCCCGGCCTGGCCACGGGCTACGAACCGTCGAGTGAGAACGATTGCACGGCGGGGCGCGTGCGCTGCGTGGACGCGGTGATCCGCGAGATGCGGCGCCGGTTCGATCCGCTCGCCGCGGCCTGCGACCACAACGCGATCTTCGCGCTCTCCTACCTGCGCACCACCGAGGTGTACCGGCAGACGATCGAGGACCCCACGTTCTTCGCCGACACCGCGTTCGTCAACCACGAGGACGCCGTGTTCGCCCGCTACTACTTCGACGCCGTCGACGACTGGCAGGCTGGGCGCCGGGCCGAGGTGCCGCGCGCGTGGGCGATCGCCATGGAGGCGGCCGATGACCGCACGATGCCCGCCAGCGGCAACCTGTCGCTCGGGATCAACGCGCACGTGCAGCGCGATCTGCCCTTCGTCCTCGCCGGCATCGGCCTCGTCAGGCCCGACGGCACGAGCCGCAAGGCCGATCACGACAAGGTCAACGTCTTCCTCAACCGGGTGACGGACGGGTTGATCGCCGAGATCGCCGCGCGCTTCGACCCCACCGCCGACGACGCAGACCTGCCCACGTCGGTCGACAACATCGGCATCTTCCAGATCATCCCCACGTGGCGCGAGATCGCCTGGCGCAACGCCGAGCGCCTGGTGGCCGCCCCCGACGCGCGCGCCCGCGCGCTGGTCGCGGCGGACATCGAGGCGTACGCGGCTTCGCAGGCCGAGACGCTGCGTCGGAGCACTGCCTACCTGCCCGCCGTGCAGAGCAGCGCCACGCGCGACGCGTACTGCTCGACGCACGGGTAGTTCCGCTTCCCCGCTCGCGGCTACGCCTTGAGGACGACCTTGAGCGCGTCGTTTGCGTCGGCGGCGCTGAACACCTCGTAGGCCTGCATGATCTCCCCGAGCCCGAAGTGGTGCGTGCCGAGCTTCTCCGCCGCGAGCCGTCCGTCGCGCACGAGCTGGAGCAGCGTGGGCACCGTCGTGCCGCTGACCAGCCCCGTGGTGATGGTGACGTTCTTGATCCACAGCTCCTCGAGGTGCAGGGTCGTCGAGGCTCCGTGGACGCCGATGTTGGCCACCGTCCCGCCGGCCCGCACCAGGCGGGTGCAGAGGTCGAAGGTGGCGGGGATCCCGACCGCCTCCATGGCCACGTTGGCGCCCATCCCGTCGGTCAGCTCCATCACCTGCCGCTCGACGTCGTCCCCGCTCTCGATGGCGTGGGTCGCCCCGAAGTCCTTGGCGTGCCTCAGGCGCGACGGGGCGAGATCGATGGCGATGATCCGTCCCGCCCCGGCCAGGGCGGCGGTCATGATCGCGGCCAGGCCTACCGGCCCGGCACCCACGACGGCCACCGAGTCGCCGGGCTTGACCCGGCCGTTCTGGACGCCGATCTCGTAGCCGGTGGGCAGGATGTCGGCCAAGAAGAGGACCTGCTCGTCGCTGACGCCCTCCGGGACGGCATGGACCGAGGTCTCCGCGAACGGCACCCGGGCGAACTCCGCCTGCACGCCGTCGATGAGGTGGCCGAAGATCCATCCGATGCCGCCCACCGCCTCGCAGTGCGCCGGGATCCCGAGCTTGCAGTACGAGCACCGCCCGCACGAGGTGATCGCGGGGACCAGCACCCGATCCCCCTCGTGGAGGGTTGAGACCGCCGAGCCGGTCTCGACGACCGTCCCGACCGCCTCGTGGCCGAGGATCCGCCCGTCGGTGACGGCGGGCACGTCGCCCTTGAGGATGTGGAGGTCCGTCCCGCAGATCGTCGTGGTGTCGACCTTGACGATCACGTCCGTCGGATCCTGGATCGCCGGGTCGTCAGCCGACTCCCACGCCTTCTCGCCGGGTCCGTGGAACACGAGTGCCTTCACGTTGCCTCCTCCGCCGTGAACGAGCCTGGCGCCCCGCCGCTGCGGACCGCGCCGGCGCGATGCTACTCCCGGGCGCGCCCCGAGGGGAAGCGGCTCAGGCGAACCAACGCGGCTGGGCGCGACGGACGGCGGCGACGGCGGCCCGCACGCGGTCGTCGGCCGGCTTCCCGGCGGCGAGGACGGTGGCGTCGTCGTGCCACGGGTCGGGGATCGCGCCGCTCCGCCCCGCGAGGCCTTCGAGGACGCCGAGCAGGCAGAACGGGTTGTAGATGGGGCTGTAGCCGCCCTCCGTGCTGACCACGAGCCGGCCGCCGGTGAGCTCGTCGGCGAGGCGCGCCACGCGTTCGGCAAAGGCGCGGAAGCCGGTCGCGGACACCAGCATCCGACCCGTCGGGTCGAAGGGCGATGCGTCCTGGCCGGCCGCCACCAGGATCACGTCAGGCGCAAAGCCGCGCAGGATCGGCGCGACGATCTCGTCGAACGCGAGCAGGTAGCCGGCGTCCGTGGTCGCCGCGGGCAGCGGTACGTTGACCGTGCCGCCCTGGGCGCCGGGGCCGCCGGTCGCGCGGAGGGCACCGGCGTGCGCGGGGTACCAATCCTGCTGGTGCAGGGAGATCGCGAGCACGTCGTCGCGATCCCAGAAGATGCGCTCGGCTCCGTTGCCGACGTGCACGTCCCAGTCGACGATCGCCACGCGCTCGGCCCCCCGTCCGCGGGCGTGCTCGGCGCCGCAGGCCACGTTGTTGAGGTACGTGGAGGCGATGGCCCGGTCGGGCTCTGCGTGGTGTCCGGCCGGCCGCGCGTGCACGAACGCCCGGGCGACGCCACCGTCGAGGACCGCGTCGACGGCGGCCAGCACGCCGCCGACGGTCAGCCGGGCCGCCTCCCAGGTGCCCGGCGTGACCGGGGCGTGTTCGCCGTCCCAGGGCCCGCCCGCGCAGGCGTCGCGCAGGCGGGCGAGGTAGGCCTCGGAATGGACCGCGAGCAGCGCCTCGTCGGGCGCCGGGGCCATGGCGATGCGCTCGAGCGAGCCGCTCAGTGCACTGCGCTCGACGAGGTCGTGCGCCTGCGCGGTCAGCAGCGCCTGGGCGACGTTCGCGCTGCCCAGGGGGAAATCCTCGCCCCCGACCTGCAGCGTCGGAGCGGGGGGGTCGTGGGCGAGGACCCGCGGAGAGTACGCGTAGCCGAGCAACTCATTCCTGCATGCCGCCGTCGATCCAGCTGCGGAACAGGGCCACGCGGTCCTCCGGCCAGGCCCCGTCGCACGGCATGCGCCCCGAGTCCACCTGCTCGAGGATGCCCGTGGCATGCTCCCGCACGGCCTCCGCGTCCCAGAGGTCGAAGCTGACCAGCATCGCCTCCTGGTCGCGGTCGGAGAACAGCGGCTGGATGCCCGCCTCGAAGCTGATCACGCCTGTCGCCTCGCTCATCGCCGCGATGATGCCTTAGACGTCACGAGGTCGCAAGACGCGGTTGACCGCTGCGTCGCCGAGGGTCGAAGCTTCGTTCCCACCACCGAGGAGGAAGCTTCGTCGGTCACCACCACCGCCGCCACCGAGGGGCTGTGGGCGTACGCGATGGTCATCGACGGCCGGCAGCGGCGTCGGTCGCGAGAACGGGATCGACGCCGTCCGGGGCTACACGGAGACGAAGGCGATCCGGGTCGAGCTGACGGGCGCCACGCGCGATCCGTTCACCCTCGGCTAGCGCCTCGGCGACGAGTCCTGCGCCAGCCCGAAGGGGCTTCCCTCCGAGTCCTTGCAGATCGCCCACGTCGCTCCGGGGTGGATCACGCTCCCGCCGAGCGCCTCCACGCGCCGGAGCGCCTCGGCGATGTCGCTCACCGTGAAGTAGGGCAGCGAGAAGGAGTCGCCGGGGCCGCGTCCTCGCTCGTGCACGCCGATCGCCGGGGCTTCCGACTGCGTCTGCCAGCCCTGACCCTGCTCGGCTCGGCGCGCCTCCATCTCCAGGTCGAGGAGCCCGGTCCAGAAGCGGCGGGCACGCTCGGGGTCGTCCGCAGGGAACTCGACAAGGGACAGCGGGGAGATCGGCACCGCACGCACGCTACGAGACGTCGCGGGTGAAGGTGCTGCCGCCCTCCAGGGGACGGTAGATCTGCTTGAAGTCGAACGCGTAGTCGAAGTCGTCGCGCTCGGACTCCTGGGCGCCCTCGATGTCGACGTTGTGCACGATGACCAGCTCCTCGTTGACCCGCGAGGCCTGGATCAGGCACAACCCGGAGGGGGCCCAGACGCCCGAGCCGCCCCAGAAGCGGTCGCCGGTCACGCCGTGCGCGCCGACGGCGTTGCAAGCGATCGTCCAGACCTGGTTCGTGGCCGAGGAGGCAGGCATGACGGAGTCCCAGAGATCGCCGTAGTAGTGATCGGTGCGCAGGTTCATGCCGGGGTAGTCACGGCTCCCGGCGGCCCGCCAGGAGGCGATCTGCACGATGGCGTCGACCTGCTCCACGGTCGAGTACTCGCGCAGCAGCTCCGAGAAGAGGTAGTCGTAGCAAGTGGTGAACCCGAGCCGGCCGTGCCGGGTC
>Ga0136612_10001122_pt1 | contig 11083 bp, 14 predicted proteins | sample AntDryUQ224A2306_2_FD_106644 | JGI IMG/M metagenome (GOLD analysis project Ga0136612, IMG submission 106644) | Polar desert sand microbial communities from Dry Valleys, Antarctica - metaG UQ224A (23.06) | ecosystem: Environmental > Terrestrial > Soil > Desert | place: Antarctica: Dry Valley...
GTCGCGAACAGCACCCGCGGAGCCTTCCCGCCGCGCGGCGGCGGAGGTGTCGCCTGGACCACCTCGGTCAGCCATGCATTCAGGCGCCCGGTCGGTATCCGGGACTCCCACGACTCCAGCGCCGACCGCAATGCGCCCTCCAGCCGCCCGACGCCTCGCCCCGTCAGCGCCGACACGTTCAGCCGGGTGGCCCATTGCACCCGGGCCAGATCGCGATCGATCTCCCGGTCCAGCTGCAGCCGCCGGTCCTCGTCCAGCAGATCCCACTTGTTCATCGCCAGCACCAGCGCCCGCCCCGCGTCCACCACCGCCGAGATCACCCGCTGGTCCTGCTCGCTGATCGGCTCGCTCGCCTCGATCAACACGATCGCCACCTCGGCAGCGTCGATCGCCGCCGCCGTACGCAGGCTCGCGTAGTACTCGGCGCCCGTCGCGTGCGAAACGCGGCGCCGCAATCCGGCGGTGTCGACGAACCGCCAGACCTCCTCCCCGAGCTTCACCAGGCTGTCAACCGGATCGACCGTCGTACCGGCGACGGAGTCCACGACGGCGCGCTCTTCGCCGACCAGTCGGTTGAGCAACGAGGACTTGCCCACGTTCGGCTTGCCGACCAGCGCCACCCGCCGCGGTCCGCCGAGGACGTCTACCTCGCGCGGCGCGGTCGGCAACGCGTCGAGGATCGCATCCAGCAGGTCGCCGCTGCCCCGTCCGTGCAGCGCGCTGACCGGATACGGCTCCCCCAGCCCGAGCCGCCACAGCGCCGTCGCCTCGGCCTCGGTCCGCTCATCGTCGACCTTGTTGGCGGCCAGGATCACCGGCCGGTCGCCGCGGCGCAGCACCCGCGCCACCGCGTCGTCCACCTCGGTCGCGCCGACCGACGCGTCCACCACGAGCAGCACCGCGTCAGCCGTCGCGATCGCCCGCTCGGCCTGCTCGGCCACCCGCGCCCGCATCCCGGTCGCGTCCGGCTCCCACCCACCGGTGTCCACGAGGGTGAACTGCCGGCCCCGCCACAGTGCGTCGTACGCCACCCTGTCCCGCGTCACACCCGGCACGTCCTGCACGACCGCCTCGCGTCGACCGAGGATCCGGTTCACCAGCGTCGACTTACCGACGTTCGGGCGACCCACGACGGCCAGGATCGGGTACGCCGCAACAGGTTTCGAACTCATGAAACCACCAGCCGGGCCAGGGACAGGATGTGGGCCACGACCTCGTCCTGTGTCATTGCCGTCGTATCCAGGACGACGGCGTGCAGCGCCGGTCGCAAGGGGCTCGCCTCCCGGCTGCTGTCCAAACCGTCGCGCGTCCGCATCGCATTCCCTACCTCGGCCGGGTTCGAGCCGACCTCACGAGCGCGCCGCCCCGCTCGCACGTCAGCGTCCGCCGTGAGATAGATCTTCAAACGGGCATCCGGTACGACGACGGTCCCGATGTCACGGCCTTCCACCACGATCTGCCCGCCGCCGATCAACGAGCGCTGCGTCTCGACGAGCAACGCACGCAACTCCGGTCCCGCCGACACCGCCGACACCGCCGCACTCACTTCCGGCGAACGGATCTCAGCCTCCACATGCGTGCCGTCCACGCGGACGTCCTCGGTGTCGGGCTCCGTCCCGATCGACACCGGACAACGTCGGGCAACCTCGACGGCGCGCTCGGCCGGCACACCGGCCCGCAGGACGGCCCACGTCACTGCCCGGTATATCGCGCCGGTGTCCAGATACCGCCAGCGCAGTTCGGCTGCCACTGCCCGCGCGACCGTGGACTTCCCGGTTCCGGACGGTCCGTCGATCGCAATGACGTCCACCGGGCCGTACTGCGTCACCGGGGAAGGTCCGTCCGAAGCTCGGCGGCCCCGTCCAGGTACACGTGTCGCAACTCGGAACGAGCCCGGTCCGTGGATACATGAGCGAGCAACCGCAGCACCCGTGGCATCGCCCCCGGTACGTCGATCTCCGTCGCGCACAGCAGCGGGACGTCGCTCAGTCCCAGCTGGCGGGCGGCGTACGCCGGAAACTCCGCCGTCAGGTCCGGTGTGGCGGTGAACACGATGCTGATGATGTCCTCGGGTCGGACGCCGTTGCGGTCGAGCACGGTCTGGACGAGGGTGCCGGCCCCGTCCAGGATCGGCTGCCGCTCGTTGGCTGAAACTTGGATGGCGCCACGCAGCGCGCGCACGGCCACGAGGCCTCCTTCGGTCCTGCCCAGGGTAACCGTCCAGACACGCCATCCTTTCGTGTCGAACGCGCCACCCGGGCGAGTTACTTGGTACCACTCTCTGTAGCCGTTGCCGTAGGGTGGGTCGACGGCGCTGGCGTCGACTCTGATCACCTACATCTGTCGAATCGGCTCGCCGATGATGACGCTGATGGACGCCGAAGTGCCGGCGACCAGTGCCACCATCTCCGGCCTCACGAACGGAACGACGTACACCTTCACGGTGACAGCCACGAACGACGTCGGCACGGGACCGGCGTCCTCGAACTCGAACCCGGTGACCCCATCGGGAGCGGGCGTCCCGGCGGCACCGAGCGCAGTCACCGCCACGGCAGCGGACGCCGCGGCCACGATCAGCTGGACGGCCCCGGCCGACGGAGGCAGCCCACTCACCGGCTACCGGATCACCCCGTTCGTGGGGTCGACGGCTCAGCCGGCGACGACGCTGTCCGGAACACCACCCGCCACGAGCGTGACGATCGGCGGTCTGACGAACGGCACGACATACACGTTCACCGTGACCGCATCGAACGCCGTCGGCAGCGGCCCGCCGTCGGCCTCCAACCCTGTCACCCCCGCCGCCGCGCCGGCGCCGTCGTTCGTGCAGCAGGTGGGTGCGCACGGAAAGAACAAGCTGAAACTGGCGGTCACGCCCGCGGCGCCGCTGACCGGGGGCAATCGGCTGGTCGTCCAGGTCGGGGTCTGGAGCGCATCAGGCCACCGCGAGCACGGTGTCCGACGCGGCCGGCAACACCTACGCCCTGCTGCTGCGCTTCACTGCATCCGACGGCACAGAGATGAGCATCTGGACCGCGCAGATCACCAGAGGCGCGGGAACGAGGCCGGCGATCACGGCCAAGCCGACCTCGCAGGCCGACGTAGGCGTCGTCGCGCTGGAATACGGCGGCCTGTCCGCGGCTACCGGCAGCGCCGTCGTCGACCGGCTGGCACAGGCGTCGGGCACCACCGGCGCGAGCGCGGCCTCCGTGAGCTCCGGCCCGACCGCGCCAACGACGACGCCCGGTCTGGCTCTCGGTTTCTACACCGACTCCGGGCCGCGCTCCACCCTCACCGGCGGCGCCGGCTTCACGGTGCGGGCAAACCTGTCCGGCTTCACGGACATGGAGGCGCTGGCCGAGGATCGCACTGTCGGCGTCGGCGCCGTACCGGCTGCCTCGGTGGGAACGAGCGCGCGCACGGTGTGGCTGATGGCGACGGTCGTCCTCGTGCCTGCCTGACCGCCGGACGTCGGCCGTGATTACAGTGTTGCAAATGGCTGAGCAGACATTGTACGACTGGGCCGGCGGGCAGCCGGCGTTCGAGCGCCTGACCAAGGTCTTCTACCGACACGTGCACGCCGACCCGTTGCTGGCCGAGGTGTTCGCGCACGTCGACAAGGACCATGCGCGGCACGTCGCGATGTGGCTGGCCGAGGTCTTCGGTGGCCCGGCTGCCTACACCGAGGAACGGGGTGGGTACGCCGGAATGCTCAGACACCACATCGACCTGCAGATCACACCTGCGTTGCGCGCGAGATGGGCGCAGCTGATCGCCGAGGCGGCCGACGAGGCCGGGCTGCCCGAAGACCCTGAGTTCCGCTCCGCGTTCGTGGCCTATGTCGAGTGGGGTTCGCGGATCGCGCTGTCCAACTCGCAGCCGGGAGCCGAACCCCCGCCGCAGGCGCCGGTCCCGAGGTGGGGCTGGGGTGAGGCACCGCCGTACACTCCGACGCCGTGAACGGTGGCCTGGCCGGTGCGGTCACGGCCCTCGCGGCGGTGACCTGCGCCCTGATGGGCGGGGTGTTCTTCGCGTTCTCCACCATCGTCATGTCGGGTCTGCGCCGGCTGCCACACCCCGGTGGCCTGGTCGCGATGCAGTCGATCAACGCCGCGGTCGGCCCGGTGTTCCTGGCCGCACTCTTCCTGCCCGCCCTGGCCTGCGTCGCGCTGGGCGTCGACGCGGTGCTCGACCTCGGTGCCGAGGACGCCAGGCTCCGGTTGGCCGGCAGCCTGCTGTACCTGCTCGGCGCGATCGTGCTGACCATCGGCTACCACATCCCGCGCAACCTGCGGCTGGACGCGGCGGACACCGCGCAGCCCGACGCGGCGGCCAACTGGCTGCGCTACGCCGCCGACTGGACGAGGTGGAACCACGTCCGGGCGATCGCCTCACTGGCCGCCGCGGCGGCGTTCACGATCGCGCTCACTAGAGGCCGGTGAGTTCGTACAGCAGGCCCAGCTCCTTGCTCGTCAGCGGGCGGAAGGAGCCCGGTCGCTGGGTGCCCAGTTGCACCGGTCCCACTGCGGTGCGCACCAGGCGTGCAACGGGTCGGTCCACCGCCTCGAGCATCCGGCGTACGACGTGCTTGCGTCCCTCGTGCAGCACGATCTCGACCTGCGCGCGGCCACTGGCCTGGCCCAGCACCCGGAAGGAGTCCGCCCGCGCCGGGCCGTCCTCCAGCTCGACACCTGCGCGCAGCCGCTTGCCGACATCGCGCGGAACAGGCGCGGCGATCTCGGCCAGGTAGGTCTTGGGGACCTCGTACGACGGGTGTGCCAGCCGGTGCGCCAGCGGACCGTCGTTGGTCAGCAGCAGCAGTCCCTCGCTGTCGGCGTCCAGCCGCCCGACGTGGAACAGCCCCGACTGCCGCACGTAGTCACCGACACACGGCCGGCCCTGCTCGTCCGACATCGTGGACACCACGCCGCGCGGCTTGTTGAAGATGAGGTGCGTCAGGTCGGCGTTGACGATCATCCGTTCGCCGTCCACAGCGACGACCGCCCTCAGCGGGTCCACCCGGACGCCCTGCGTCGTGACGATCTTCCCGTCCACGGACACCCGCCCGGCGGCGATCAGCTCCTCGCAGGCCCGGCGCGAACCGACGCCGGCGGCGGCCAGCACCTTCTGCAGCCGGATCCCCTCAGGCATCGTCGACCGTGTCCAGCTCCGGCAGCAGCGGGGCAAGTGACGGCAGCTGCGCCAGCGATTGCAACCCCAGCTTCTCCAGGAACAGCCCGGTCGTGCAGTACTGCCCGCCGCCGGTATCGGGGTCGGTCCCGCACTCCTCGATCAGGCCGCGGCCCAGCAGCGTGCGGACCACGCCGTCGACGCCGACCCCGCGAATGCCGGAGATCCGCGCCCGCGTGACCGGTTGCCGGTAGGCGATCACGGACAGCGTCTCCAAAGCTGCCTGGGTCAGCCGCGAGCGCTGCCCCTCGAGCAGCAGCCGCTCCACGGCGCCGGCGAACTCCTCGCGGGTGTACAGCCGCCACCCGCCGGCCACCTCACGAAGCTGGATCCCGCGCTCGGCCTCGTCGTACTCCCGGGAGAGCTGTTGCAGCGCCTCCTCGACGGCCTCTACTGGCTGCTCGACTGCGCCCGCCAGTTCCGCCGAGCCGACCGGCGTGTCGACGACCAGGAGGACCGCCTCCAATGCGTGCGGCAGCCGGTCAGCCACGCGGGCGAACCCGGTGGAAGAAGGAGATGAGGTTGCCGTCCACGTCGACGGTCGCGAACTCACGTGTCCCGAAATCGGTGTCCACCGGCGCGCCGTTGTCGGTGTAGTGCAAAACGCCGGCCGGCCGCAGCTCGGCGTACAGGCCGTCGACGTCGTCAACCTGGACCCGGAAGCTCGCCGTACCGGCTATGAAGGACTCCGCACCGGAGCGGACCGGGGAGTCCCCCGAGTCGCGACCCCGCCACGTCTCGTCGCTGGCCTCCCAGAGGTGCACCTCCGCGTCATCACGTGTGAGTACGGCGAACCCGGTGTCCTGATGCCGGACGGTGAAACCGAACAGGTCGCGGTAGCAACCGACCGCTGCCTCGGTGTTGCGGACCGGCAGGGCCGGGATGGTCTGGGTCAGGTGCACCACGGAAGTCTCCCACTCAATCCGCGGGACCGGTCCAGCGCACGTGCAACTCCCCCAGCGCGCTTACTTGGTCGAAGGCGACCTCGTGGTCGCGGTATAGATCCAGCAGGGCGAGAAACCGGGCCACGACCTCCAGGGTGTGCTGGCAATCCGCGGTCAACGAGCGGAATGTCGCGGCGCCCGAGCGGGCGAGCCGTTCGCGCAGGATGGCGGCATGCTCCGCGACGCTGACCCGTGGCGCGTGCAGGTGCTCGACGGCGATCACCGGGGCGGGCCGGGGACGCAGTGCCTCGGCGGCGATCCGGGCGAAGCGTTCGGGTCCGACGCCGAGGAGCACGTCGGGCAGCAGCGCGGCGAACCGCGGTTCCAGCGACACAGACCGGGGGTGTCGCAGCGCGGTCACCCGCTCCAGCTCACCCAGGTGCGCGGCGGCCAGCTTGTATGCGCGGTACTGCAGCAGCCGCGCGAACAACAGGTCCCGCGCCTCCAGCAGCGCCAGGTCCTCCTCGTCCTCGACGTCCGCCGTCGGCAGCAGCCGCGCCGTCTTGAGGTCGAGCAGGGTTGCCGCCACGACGAGGAACTCGGTGGCCTGTCCCAGATCCCACTGCGGCCCGACGGCGCGAATGTGTGCGATGAACTCGTCGGTCACCTGCGACAACGCCACCTCGGTGATGTCGAGGCGATGCTTGGTGATCAGGCTGAGCAGCAGATCGAAGGGACCCTCGAAGTTGTCCAGCCGGACATGGAAGCTCGACTGGTCGGGCATCACGACCGGGCGAGCACCTCGCGGGCCAGGTCCCGGTACGCCGTCGCGCCGGGACTCTGCGGTGCCCAGGACGTGATCGGCTCGCCGGCGACCGTGGTCTCGGGGAAGCGCACGGTGCGGGCGATGACGGTCTGGAACACGGTGTCCCCGAAGGCGTCCACGACCCGGCTGAACACCTCGCGGGCGTGCAGCGTGCGGGCGTCGTACATCGTGGCCAGGATGCCCTCGACGCGAAGCTCGGGGTTGAGCCGCTCCTGGACCTTCTCGATCGTGTCCAGCAGCAGCGCGACGCCGCGCAGGCTGAAGAACTCGCACTCCAGCGGGACGATGACGCCGTGCGCGGCGGTCAGCGCGTTGATGGTCAGGAGCCCGAGCGAGGGCTGGCAGTCGATCAGCACGTAGTCGTAGCGCGGCAGCAACGGGCCGAGCACCCGCGCGAGCGCCTGCTCCCGGGCCACCTCGTTGACGAGCTGGACCTCGGCGGCGGACAGGTCGATGTTGCTCGGCAGCAGGTCCATGCCGGCCACGCCGGTCTTGAGCAGGACGTCATCGCCGGTCGTACGGCGTTCCATCAGCGCGTTGTAGATCGTCATGTCCAGCTGATGTGGGTACACACCGAGCCCCACCGACAGCGCGCCCTGCGGATCGAAGTCCACGAGCAGCACCCGGCGGCCGAACTCGGCCAGCGCCGCGCCGAGGTTGATCGTCGAGGTGGTCTTGCCGACGCCGCCCTTCTGGTTGCACAGGGCGAGCACCCTCGCCGGGCCGTGGCTGTGCAGTGTCACCGGGTCCGGGATCGGCCGGACCCGCTCCCGAGCCGGATCGGTGGACACCGCCCGTGTCTTGGGCTCCGCCGGCTGGGTGGTCTTACGGGAGCGGCGCTTCTTGACCGGTGCGTCCATGCCCTCGAATGGCAGCGCGTCGGCGTCTCGGGGTTCAGTTGGCATGAGACGACGGACCGGGCCCTCTCCATCGGCTGGCGTTCACACAGATCCCGGCGACTCTAGTCCGCCGCCCGGGGCGGACCAAACACCCGTCAACCGCGTGCCCGCGGATGGGCGGTGGCATACACCTCGCGCAGCCGATCCACGGTGACCAGGGTGTACAGCTGGGTGGTGGCGACGGAGGCGTGCCCGAGCAGTTCCTGCACCACCCGGACGTCCGCGCCGCCGTCGAGCAGGTGGGTGGCGAAGGAGTGCCGCAGGGTGTGCGGGCTGATCGTCTCCGGCAGCCCGGCCCGCGTCGCGACCGTCCGCAGGATCGCCCACGCGCTCTGCCGCGTGAGCGGCCCGCCGCGGGCGTTGAGCAGCAGCATGTGACTGCCCCGCCCGGTCGCCACCAGCGACGGCCGGGCTCGCACGAGATAGTGCTCCACCGCGCGTACGGCGTACGAGCCGACCGGGACGATGCGCTGCTTGCCGCCCTTGCCGCGCAGCAGCACCGCGGCGCGGGCAAGGTCCAGATCGTCGACGGCGAGGCCGACCGCCTCGGAGATCCGGGCGCCGGTGCCGTACAGCAGCTCCAGCAACGCGCGGTCCCGAAGCGCCAGCGGCGTCTCCTCGCGCACCGCCGCGGCGAGCAGCAGTTCCACGTCCTCCAGTGGAATCGACTTCGGCAACCGCTTCGCCGCGGCCGGCGGATGCACGTCGCGGGAGACGTCGTCGGCGACGAGCCCCTCCCGTACCGCGAAGCGGTGCAGGCCGCGGACCGCGATCACAGCACGGGCCGCCGACGGGGCAGCCAGCGGCGGATGGTCCTCGCTGCCCTCCCGCAGGGCCGCCAGGAACGCCGAGACGTGCTCCTCCCCCACGTCGGTCACCGTCGACACGCCGGCGGCGGCCAGATGCTCGGCGTACCGGCGAAGATCCCGCCGATAGGACAGCAGCGTGTTCACGGCCAGGCCACGCTCGACGGTCAGATGGTCGAGGTAGGTCGTGACCAGCCGGTCGATCCGGGTCGCATCGGCGCGGACGGCCACGAGTCGGGCGTCAGGCCAGCGCGTCGGCCAGCGGCGTGTACGACAGGCCGTGCGCCTCGGCCACGTGGTCGTAGACAATCTGCCCACCGATGACGTTGACGCCCTTCGCGAGGGCTGCGTCGGCGCGGGTCGCCTCCCGCAGTCCCTTGCTCGCCAGCGCCATCACGTACGGCATCGTCACGTTCGTCAGGGCGTACGTCGACGTGTTCGGCACCGCGCCGGGCATGTTCGCGACGCAGTAGAAGACCGACTGGTGGACGGGGTACGTCGGGTCGGCGTGCGTGGTCGGGCGGGTGTCCTCGAAGCAGCCACCCTGGTCCACCGAGATGTCGACAAGCACGGAGCCGGGCTTCATCCGGGACACCAGATCGTTGCTGATCAGACGCGGCGCCTTCGCCCCGGGGATCAGGACGGCGCCGATCACGAGGTCGGCGTCGATGACGGCCTGCTCCACCTCGTAGGAGTTGGACATGACGGTCTGCATGTGCCCCTGGTAGATCCGGTCAACCTCGCGCAGCCGCTGGATGTTCACGTCGAGCAGCAGCACCTCGGCCTGCATGCCGAGCGCGATCGCGGCGGCGTTCAGGCCGGAGACCCCGGCGCCCAGAACGACCACCTTGGCGGCATACACGCCGGAGACGCCGCCCATGAGGACGCCGCGACCGCCCTGCGCGCGTTCGAGGCAGTGCGCGCCGACCTGCGGCGCCATCCGCCCGGCGACCTCGGACATCGGGGCGAGCAGCGGCAGCGACCCGTCCGGCAGCTGCACGGTCTCATACGACACCGCGTCGATACCGGCGACCATCAGCGCCTTGGTGCATTCCAGGCTCGCGGCGAGGTGCAGATAGGTGAAGAGGGTCTGCCCGGAGCGCATCCGGTGGTACTCCTCGGCGATCGGCTCCTTGACCTTGAGCACGAGGTCGGATTCGGCCCATACGTCGTCTGCGGTCGGCGCGATCCGGGCGCCACGGGCCACGAACGCCTCGTCGGGGATCAGCGACCCCTCGCCCGCGTTCCGCTCGATCAGCACGTCGTGGCCGGCCCGGACCAGCTCGGTGACCCCCGCCGCGGTGATCGCCACCCGGTACTCGTGGTTCTTGACCTCTTTGGGTACGCCGACCTTCATCTGCCGCCCTCTGTCGCTCACGTCATCAGGGCGGCTCCGTTGCCGCGCCGGTGGTGAGTCTAGGGAATGGACCGATCCCGGACATAACCCGGAACCGACGTAGGCTACGAGCGCCGTATCGACCGGAGGTCACCGTGGCTGATCAGACGTTCGTGATCGTCGGGGCGAGCCTGGCCGGAGCAACCGCCGCCCAGACGCTGCGCGAGGAGGGCTTCGACGGGGCGATCGTGCTGATCGGTTCCGAACCGGACCGGCCCTACGAGCGCCCGCCGCTGTCCAAGGACTACCTGCAGGGCGGTTCCGAGCGGGCGGACATGTTCGTCCACCCCGAGCCCTGGTACGCCGAACACGACGTGGATCTGCGGCTGGCCACCACGGTCACGGCGATCGACCGCGACGCCCACGAGGTCGTCGTCGACGGCGGCGAACCGGTGCGCTACGACAAGCTGCTGCTGACCACCGGCTCGGAGCCCCGCCAGCTGGACGTCCCCGGGGCCGGCCTCGACGGTGTCCACTACCTGCGCACGGTGCAGGACTGCGAGCAGATCAAGTCAGCCCTCGGCGGCAGCCCCCGGAACGTGGTCGTGGTCGGAGCCGGCTGGATCGGGTTGGAGACCGCGGCCGCGGCGCGCAACGCCGGACTGGCCGTCACCGTGCTGGAAAACGCCGAACTGCCGCTGCTGCGGGTACTGGGCACCGAGATGGCCGAGGTCTTCGCCGACCTGCACCGCGAGCACGACGTCGACCTGCGCCTCGGCGTGACCGTCGAGGAGATCGTCGGCGCCGACGGCCGCGTGCAGTCCGTCCGCCTCGGCAGCGGCGAGGATGTCCCGGCCGACCTCGTCCTGATCGGTGTCGGCATCACGCCGGTGACACAGCTCGCTGCCGGTGCGGGCCTGGCGGTCGACAACGGCATCGTCACCGACGAGCATCTGCGCACCTCCGACCCGGTCATCTTCGCCGCCGGTGACGTGGCCAACGCGAGGCATCCCGTCCTCGGCGAGCACATCCGGGTCGAGCACTGGGCCAATGCGCAGCGACAGGGTGTCGTGGCGGCCAGGTCGATGCTCGGGCAGGACGCCAGCGATGGCCGCCCGCCGTACTTCTTCTCCGACCAGTACGAC
>Ga0136612_10001123_pt1 | contig 11079 bp, 15 predicted proteins | sample AntDryUQ224A2306_2_FD_106644 | JGI IMG/M metagenome (GOLD analysis project Ga0136612, IMG submission 106644) | Polar desert sand microbial communities from Dry Valleys, Antarctica - metaG UQ224A (23.06) | ecosystem: Environmental > Terrestrial > Soil > Desert | place: Antarctica: Dry Valley...
GGCCTCGACCTTGTCGGCAAAGGCAGCCTGCTGGTCCCGGGCAGCAGTGAGCGGCCCAAGCCGCTGGCGCACTTCCTCCCGACGGGCGGCGGCCTCTGCAGCCGCCGACTCCTTGTCCTGCCGGGCGATCTCCAGATCTTCCCGGGCGGCCTGGAGCCGATCCGCGGAATCGGCGGCATTGCCGAACGCCACGTCGACGAAGGTGGAGCGCCGGGCTGCGTCGTTGGCGTTGTCGGAGTAGAGCAGGGACTCACCCAGGTCGGCCGGGCCGCCACCCGTGTAGGCCTCGACCGCCAGCTTTTTTACCTCCGTGCGAAGTTGGGCGAGATCTCGGCTGCGGTCTCGGCCTCCTCGGCCCGGGCGGCGGCGACCTCCTGCTCGGCCCGCTCCACAGACCGCTGTGCGTCGGCCAACCTCGCCCGCTGGGTGGCAACGTTGGCGTTCAACGCGTCCAGGGCGGCCTCCACCTCCCGGTCTTCTGCCTTGAGGGCATCGATCTGGGAAGCCACCTGGGCCCGCCGCTGGCGGACCCGCTCCCTCTCACTCCCAGGATCACGCTGCCGGGCGGCCCCCGCCGCGGCCGGGGCCAGGCTTACGGCGAGGAAAAACGCCAAGGTGACCGCGATTGATCGTCGACTGGGGTACAAGGCTCTCCCTAGCGGCAAACACGGCCGGCCTGGTGGGGGCGCAAGAAGGCGCCACGGAACCCGGGAAACGCTAGACGACCGGTGGCGGGTCTCGAGGGCGGACACCACCGAGGGGGCATCGACGTTTCCTTATGGGCTAACTTAGACACATGCGTCTGCACATAGCGCTGGACGACGGGCTCGTCGCGGAGCTCGATCGGCGTGTCAGCCCTCGCAAACGCAGTGCCTTCATCGCCGAGCTCATCAGACGTGGCTTGGAGGACGAACGCCGCTGGGACGACATCGAGGCAGCGCTCGGTGCACTTTCGGACACGGGTCATGACTGGGATGAAGACCCGACGGGCTGGGTTCGAGATCAGCGCCGCAGCGACGCAAGCCGCGCCGGGTGACGTGAGTCGACTCCTCCTCGACTCCACCGTTCTCATCGACGCCCTCCGAGGTCGACCAGCCGCCGTCAAGGTCGCTGCTCTACGGCGGACCGGCATCGAGCCGTGGGTTTGCGCCATCTCCGTCGAGGAGATCTGGCGCGGGGTGCGCTCCCCGGAGGAGCCATTGGTGCAACGGCTCTTCAACGGTCTTCGTCTGGCGCCCCTCGGGATCTCAGAAGGGATTCGCGCTGGAGCCTGGCGTCGTGAGTTCGCTGAACAAGGCGTGACCCTTCACCAGGCGGATTGCTTGATCGCTTCCGCCGCGATTGGTATCGGCGCGTCCCTGGCCACAGCCAACATCGATGACTTTCCAATGTCGGAGATCGCGGTGGAGCACTGGCCGTCAGGCTGAAGCCCCACGCGCCGTGTTTCGGGATCGCCCTGAGAGCAGTCAGCTGCCAGCGCTGCTGTGCCGGTCGAGCGCTGCGTCAGGAGTAGATCTCGAAGAGGCCGGCCGCGCCTTGGCCCCCTCCGATGCACATCGTTACGACGCCCCACTTGGCCTTGCGGCGGATGCCTTCCTGAAGGATGTGACCCGCGCAACGGGCACCGGTCATGCCGAAGGGGTGGCCGATGGAGATCGAGCCGCCGTTGACGTTGTACTTGGCGGGGTCGATGCCGAGGCGATCGCGGGAGTAGAGGCACTGGCTGGCGAACGCCTCGTTCAGTTCCCACAGATCGATGTCGTCCACGGTCAGCCCGTGGCGCTCCAGCAGGCGAGGCACCGCGAATACAGGGCCGATGCCCATCTCGTCGGGCTCACAGCCCGCCACTGCCCAGCCCTTGAACGCGCCTAACGGGGTGGCTCCCCGGCGCTCAGCCTCGGCGGCCTCCATCATCACCAGCGCGGCCGCGCCGTCGGAGAGCTGGCTGGCGTTACCCGCGGTAACGAAGTTGCCGTCACCCCGCACCGGCTGGAGCTTGGTCAGGCCCTCGAGGGTGGTGCTCGGTCGGTTGCACTCGTCGCCCGAGACCGTGTAGTCGACGATGGACTCTTCCTTGGTCTCCTTGTCGACCAGCTTCATCTTGGTTTCCATGGGCACGATCTCGTCGTCGAAAAGCCCGTTGGCCTGAGCCTTGGCCATGCGCTGCTGAGACTCGAGGGAGTACTCGTCTTGGGTCTCGCGGCTCACCCCGTAGCGGTCGGCCACGATGTCGGCCGTCTCGATCATCGCCATGTAGATGGCGGGGTACATGTCGGAGAGCTTGCGGTCCATGTTGGCGCCGCCTCCCATCCCTGGGTTGGGCATGGTGATCGACTCCACCCCTCCGGCCACCACCACGTCGGCGCCGTCCTGCTTGATGTAGTTGGCTGCCGAAGCCACCGCATTGAGCCCCGAGGAGCAGTGGCGCTGGATGGTCACGCCCGCCGTGGTTACGGGTAGACCCGCGAGCAGACCGGCGAGGCGGGCCAGGTTGCCGGCGCCATGTGCTCCGTTGCCGAGATGAACATCTTCCACCGCCTCGGGTTCGACTCCCGACTTGGACACGGCGTTGCTGATGGCGTGGGCCGCCATGGTCATGGCAGGCGTCATGTTGAACCCGCCTCGACCGGACTTGGCCAGGCCGGTGCGGGCGTAAGAGACGATGACTGCTTCGCGCATGGGAGCTCCTCCTCAGGGGGTCGGAGGAGGTTACCCGTCACTGGCGAGGATGCCCTGGCTGACATACCGTCCGGAGATGAGCGACAACACAGACAGCCTCTGGGTGGGCTCGATGCCGGCTGCCTACGAGGAGCACCTCGTGCCTGCGCTGTTCCGGCCTTTCGCTCAGGACCTCGCGGCGCGGGTTGCCCGCGAAGCACCGGAGCGAATCCTCGAACTGGCGGCGGGAACCGGCGTATTGACCCGAGAACTGGCCACCGCCATTCCGGGTGCCTCGGTAACGGCCACCGACCTCAACCCCGCCATGGTCGCCGAGGGCAGCCTGCGGGCGCCGGGGGCCAAATGGCAACAGGCTGATGCCACCACACTTCCGTTCGGGGAGGCGGAGTTCGACCTGGTCACCTGCCAGTTCGGAGTGATGTTCTTCCCCGACCGACCTGCCGCATTCGGCGAGGCTCGACGGATGCTGTCCGAGGGTGGCCGCTTCGTCTTCAATACATGGGCACCGGTCGCGGCCCACGGCTTCGCCGCCGCAGTGGTGGAGGTTCTCGACGAGTTACTCGAAGGTGGATCGCCCCCCTTCATCACCGCCGTCCCCCATGGCTACTCCGACGAGCAAACCATCCGCGGCGATCTGGCGAAGGGCGGGTTCGGTGAGGTCAAAATCGAACCAGTGCGGTTGAAGGGTTCGTCACCCGGTGCGCGCAACCTCGCGTTGGGGTTCGCTTTGGGAACTCCGCTGAGAGTCGACCTAGAGGCGACCGGAGATCCCGAGGAAATGGCCGACCGGATCGCCGCCGGCCTCGAAGCCCGCTTGGGCCCCGGCGCGATATCCGCAGACATGGACGCTCTGGTGGTCACCGCCTCGACCTAACCCCGCACTCCCGACTCCTCCGCCGCCTGGTAAATCGTGGCGAGTTGATCGCACATCGTCTTCAGGTCGATCCCCTTCACCAACTGGCCGGCGGCACCGAGCTCCCGTACCCGGTCGGCGACCTCTTCCCCGGAGAACCCCGACAGGATCACCACCACCGGACGCCCGGCCGCGGCAGCGCTGGCCAGTACCTCGTACCCGTCCTTCTTGGGCATGGCCAGGTCCAACAGCAGCAGATCGGGCTGGTGGGCGGCGATGAGGTCTAAGGCCTCCTCACCGTCGGCCGCGGTCGCCACAACCTCGAATCGCTCGTCGCGCCGGAGTGCGAGGGAGAGAAGCAATCGGAGGTCGTCGTGGTCATCGGCAATGACCGTGCGGATCACGGCTTAGGAACCGTTCCGCCAGGTTCCACGCGCAAACCCCCGGGTTCGAGCCGCGCTTCGTCGCCCGACATCAGGTCGGCCACCAGGTTCTGCGCCAGATTCAGGGTCCGGACGATGGCCTTTGAGGCCATCTCCGCATCCCCGAGCTCACTGGCGTACTTGGCCGTCACCAGGCCTTGGACCACTGTGTCGTGCAAATGGACCGCCTCGCGTTGGCGGGCGTCGCGCTCGCGCGACTCGGCGAGCTCCGAGCGGGTTCTCTCGATCTCAGCCTGTTTCCAGGACCGAAGGCCGGCCAGCGCGGCACCCGTCACAAAGGCTGCGTGGATGCCGGCCCACAACCAGGGGCTCCTGGCGGCCGCCGGGTGGTTGTAGACGGAGCCCGGTGAGATCACTCCAACCGTGCCGTGATGCACCAGCACGTAGCCCATCGCCAGCAGGAACGGGACCCAACTCTGGTACGCCGTGACCACCGTCAGCATGATGAAGAAGTGGAAGTGGGCCTCGATCACGCCCCCGGACAGGTGGACGAGGACGGCCGAGCAGGTGATCAGGCCGAGGGTTCCTATCGCCGCCTGTGCCGTGCGGTTTTGCAAGAGGGACGCGACCAAGGCGAGCCCGCCGATGGCGATCACTTCGCCGGCTACATGAACGGGTTCGTAGCCACGGACCAGACCAAAGACTCCGAGGCCGAAAGCGTGGGCCCACAGGAGCCTCACCACCCCCCGGTGGCGGCTGTTCCAAGCCTCGAGTCCCAACGTACGGCCAGCGGGGAGCCAGCTTCGGAGGCTGCCGAGCAGCTGGGCCTCGGGCATAGCTCCGAGGGTAGGCGGGCGCGGGTAACTCTGCGCGCGGGTGCCTGACGACTGAGATGAGGGCACGACGCTCCCGAAAGTCAGCCGAAGGTCACGGCAACGTCGGCGAACCCCAGGGGTCCGAGAAGCCGTCGAAGCATGCGCGTGGTGTTCTGCTCGGCCCGCTCGCGGATCTGCGGGTCGCCCGCCGCCGCCTGGTCGAGTTTCTGCTCAGCGGCCAGGTAGAGGCTCCGCTCGCTGGTCGGACTGTCCGAGAACACCGAACCGACGCGATCGAGCACTCCCCGGTCGCGCGACACGACACGGCTCGCCCGGGGATTGATCCGGGCGGACCCCAGCTCGGCAGCCGGAAGATGCAGGGTCACTGAGTCACCCGCTACCCGAACAGCTTCAGAGTCGAGCTCGGCGAAGCTCACCGCGGCGTCCACCGCTCCGGTAGCCATGAACACGGTCCTCTCCCCCTTGACGAACGAGGGAACGAACCGGGTGTCCTTCTCCAAGTCGAGGATCACTGAATAGTTCGCAGTGGCCGCCTTGAACTGGCTGACGTCCTCCAGGGCAGCCAGGACGGTGGGCGCGCTGCGGTCGACGGTGGACGAGGCGAAAGGGTTGGAAAGCTGAGGGAGGAGGTCCTGTATGCGGCCCAGGCCGAGCACGGCGAGAGCCGCCACCACGAGCAGGGACAGGCTGCGCAGCCAGGAGCGACGCGCCGGGGAGCGGGGTGCGAGGAAAGCCGGCATGGGGTCCTTTCGGGGTTCGGGTAATCGGCTCTTCCATGATCCCGCGTTGCGGCTCTCTGCGGGCATCGGGGCGGCTAGGTCCTACCGTTCGCGGTACGGACATGACGACCGACCCGACCCAGACGCCAGACCGCTTCCGCCCCCGCTTCGATGTATCGCAGGTGCGGCCCCAGGGCGGGTACGTCGCCAAGCGCTGTCCCTTACGCGTCCAGTACGACGCGTTTCCGCCCGAAGGGTTCATCGAGGTCCCGGCTGACGAGGCCTCAGAGGCCCGGATGCAACGAGGCCGCGAGTTCGAGGTGGAGGTATTCGTCGAGCTCGAGCGACTCCACGGTGCCTCGGCGGTGCGGCTCGATCGCTCGGTGCACGCCTCCATGGCCGAGAGGGAGGCGGCCACGTTGGAGGCCATGGGCCGCGGGGTCGAGCTGATCCTCGGAGGACGGCTTCCCGCGGATATGGCCGGTCGCCGGGTGGGCGAGCCCGACGTCCTGGCCCGGGCTGAGCGGCGGCCAGACGGTCGCTGGGCCTATCACCCGATCGATGTGAAGCACCATCGGACGCTCGATGCCAAGGAGGGCGGCTCGGCTCCTATTGCTGGCCTCGCACACCCCTTCCGGAACGAAGCAGTCGTCGCAGAGGACACCGTGGTGCGGGAGAACCGCGGCGACCTGCTCCAGCTGAGCCACTACGTGCGCGTGCTCGACGCCTGCGCCCACTCGTCAGCGGAACCCTTCGGGGCAATCATCGGATCCGAGTCGACCGTTACGTGGATGGACCTAGCGACACCCCGTATCGGGCGGACATGGTCGAAGGAGAAGGACTCGGCGCTAGAGAGCTACGACTTCGAGTTCTCCTTCCGCCTCGACGTACTCGCCGGGGCCATGGCCGGTCAGCCATTAGTGGAACCCATGTGGTGCTCGGAGTGCTCCACCTGCCCTTGGAGCGGCAAATGCGAGCCCGACCTGGTGGCCGCCGACTCGGTGAGCTTCCTTCCCCGGTCCTCCTATAAGCAGTGGCACGCCCTGCGCCGCAACTCGCTGGATCGCAGGGACGCGTTGGCTGCAGTCGAGGAGCGCTGGGTGCGCTTCCTCGCGGCATATCCCGACAAGATCCAAGACCTGGCGGCTCAGGCCGCCGCCCATCCGGCCAACACTCCGGTCGACGCTGTGGTCGGCCGCCGGTCGGCCAAGCGACTCAAGGCCCTCGAAGACGCCGGGCTCCGTACCGCAGGCGACGTCGCCCAGATACCTGAGTGGGTGAATGATCTGGCGGGGCGAGGCGTCAAATCGCTCACCGCACTTTGGCAGGGAGCCAGAGTTGTCGCGTGGGGGAAAGGCGCCCCCCACATTCGCCCTGGCATCAACGGCGTAGCAGTGCCCTCGGCCACTCTCGAGATCGACATCGACATGGAGAGCGGGCTCGACGGCAGCGTTTACCTCTGGGGCACCCTTCGAAACGATCAGTACCTGCCCTTCGTGTCTTGGAACCCCGACCCCGCGGCGGCGGAGGAGGAGTGCTTCCGCTCCTTCTGGGGCTGGTTGGAACCACTCATAGAAGCCTCGCTGCGAGGCGGGCCAAGCCTTGCCGTCTACTGCTGGTCGGAAGGGGCGGAGAACCGAGCCCTCCGGAACGGGGCTCGGCAGTGCGACGAGGGATCTCGCGTAGCGGAGTTCGGTGCTGCGGTGAATGCGCTCATCGCCAGCGATTCATACATCGACCTCATGAAGGTGTACGACGATCACCTGATCACCGGATCCGGCGCGGGACTGAAGCGGGTGGCACCGCTGGCCGGCTTCGCCTGGCGCGATGCCGATCCGGGTGGCGACGCCTCAATGCTCCGCCACGCCGCGGCTGTCGACCCGGCCACTCCCGAAGTGGAAGCCAAGGCGCTGAGGCAGCGGCTCTTGGACTACAACGAGGACGACGTCAGGGCCACAGCCGCCATCCGTGACTGGATGCGGCGCACCGAGTTCCCCCGCTTCGATTCCCTGAAGGTCCCACCGGAGTAGGCGCGCTCGCCACGGGGCCACTAAGGCCGGAGGCGGGCCTCAGTCAGGCGGTCGGCCGGGACGGCGTGCGGTGAGGCGGGCCTGAAAGCGCAGGGTGAGCACCCCCGCCAGAGTGAGGCCCACCAGGTTCACCAGCAACTGAAGGGCGGCCCCCTGCAGCTCGCGCCATTCCCCGTAAGCCGTCGCCACGCCGATGTTGGCCACGGCGGGAATGGTGGTGACAGATACCAGCACTCCGACGAGTGCGCCGGCCCGACCCTCCGTGAGCGAGAGCATCCCGGCTATGCCGGCGAGAACTGCCACCACCGCGGCCAAGCCGTCGGGGCGGGAGATGAACGCAGTGAGCTGGCGGTCGCTCAGGTCGTAGCCGCCTTCCGCTAGGCCAGTCGCCCGGAAAAGCAGAATCGCAATTAGGGCGGCCACCGCTCCGGTGGCCAGGCCGATCACCAGAGTGCCCATGGCCCGGCCCGCCGGACGGAAGCGCCCCCGGGCCGCGCCGACACATCCGGCTGCCAACGGCCCGTACTCGGGCCCGACCACCATCGCTCCCACAATGAGGATCGGTGAATCCAGGAGGATCCCCACAGAGGCGATGCAGGCGGCCACCGCCATGAAGGCCAGGTACGAGACCGTCAGGCGGGCACCGGTACGGGCCTGGGCCTCGACCTCCTCCCAGACGAGAGCGTCCTCCCCGAAGCCGGGCGCGTCGAGTTCGGCCCGGGCGGCTGCATCGGAGATCACCACCTCCAACGCCTCGGCAGTAATAGCCCCGTCGTGATGCAGACCGAGATCCTGCAGGCCCTCGATCAACGCATTGGCCGACTCACGCACCACATCGCAGAGGACGAGGTCGCCCTTTGGGGAGCGGGCCGCCCCGGCAAGGTGCACGACGTGGGCCACCCCCGCGGAGCGCTCCAGTAGAGCCAGGACGCTCGCCACCAGATGCGCGGGGACGATCAGCCGAAGGCCGATCATGGGGTTCGGGTCAGCCGACCAGCTCGAAGCCCGCCTCGTCGATCGCCGCCGCCACGAGATCCCGTTCGAGAGGAGCCTCGCTGGTGATCTCGACGTTGCCCGAGGCCAAGTCGACGTTGACGTCCTGCACCCCGGGAATCTCACCGATCTCCCCCGACACGGCGCGCACGCAGTGATCACAGGTCATGCCTTTGACTTCATAGGTTGCGTTGGTCACCCGGTCATTCTGACCGGACATCCCTGCCGATAGGGCAACATCGCCCTGTGTCAGAAACCGGCCCGGTGGAAGAGCTTCTCGCTGCCAACCGCAGTTACGTCGAAGGGCACCCCCCGGCGGGCCCTGCCGAACCGTCCCGGGCCTTGGCGGTGGTGACCTGCATGGACGCTCGGATCGACGTGTTCGCAGCCCTTGGCCTGAGCCTCGGCGAGGCTCACGTCATCCGCAACGCCGGCGGCCGGATGACCGATGACGTTGCTCGCAGCCTGGCCCTTTCGAGCCATGTCCTCGGGGTACGAACCGTCGTGCTCATGCAGCACACGGGCTGCGGCTTGGCCGGAGTGACCGACGTGGAGCTTCGTGCCTTGACGGGATCGAGCATCGGTTTCCTGCCGATTGGCGACCACGGAGCCGCTCTGTCCGACGACATCGACCGAATGGCTGGCATCGCCTGGCTGAACCGAATCGAGCTGGTGGCCGGGCTGCTCTACGACGTCGAGTCCGGCGCGGTCACCGAGCTCACCCGGTGGTCGCGTCCCTGAACGGCTCAGCCTTCCAGCGCGGCCTTCAGATTGGCGAGGGTCGTGCGCATCCCCGCCCGTAGCCCGGCCTGACGTTCCTCCCAGCTCTGGCCGGTGGCCAGCTTGGTGAGGAAGCGCAGGACCGTTCCCGGCGGCTTGACGATCTCGTATGACTCGGTTACCCGGCTCCCCCGGGACGCGGGTTCGAAGCGGTAGGCCCAAGTGGTGTCCCCTTTCCCCACCTTGAAGGCGAACTCACGACCAGGGGTCGACGAGGTCACCTCGCAGGTGGTCGACCAAGGCAGCTTGACCTTGTTGTTGCCCTTGAAGCGGGCGCCCACCTCAGGGCCGGTGGCTCCGCCCACCCAGGTGGCTGATCTCGTCTCGGGGCTCCACTCCCCCATCCGGGTGATGTCCGAGATGGCCGCCCAGGCTTCCTCGGGCGGCGCGGCGATTTCGATGGATTCCTCCGGCATGGCTTCAGCTTCCTCTATCGGCGGGGTGTTGGCACGAGGTCAACCTCGAGCGGCCAAGAGCCGCTCGACGGGAGCCAGGTCGAACGGGGTACCGGTCATCACGATGAGGTGATCCGCCCCGGCTTCGATCCATTCGTCGAGATGATCGGCGGCATCAGCGTTGACCGCCGCCGTGCGCTCGATCTCTTTCGGGTCGCGACCCATTTCTTCGCACCACCGGTCGATGACCTGGTTCTTGTGCTTGAACTGCTCGGGGGGGCCGAAGCCGTTCCACAACTTGGCGTGCTTAGCCACCAGCTTGAGGGTCACCTTCTCCCCTCCACCCCCGATCAGGATGGGCAGCTCGCCAGCCGGCCCGGGATTCAACTTCGCGAGCCGTTCCTCGATACGAGGCAACGCCTTACCCAGCTCCTTCAGACGCCAAGGAGCAGTACCGAATTCGTAGCCGTACTCGTTGTAGTCACGCTCGAACCAGCCGGCCCCGATGCCGAGAATGAGTCGGCCGCCGCTGAGCTGGTCGACGGTACGGGCCATGTCGGCCAGCAGCTCGGGGTTCCGATAGCTGTTGCAAGTCACCAACATCCCGAAGTTGGCCCGAGTGGTGGTGACCGCCATGGCGGCGAGCAGCGACCAGCCTTCGTAGTGGGGTCCGTCAGGTTCGCCATAGAGCGGATAGAAGTGGTCCCACGTCCAAATGCTGTCCACGCCGAGGGCGTCGGCCTTCTCCCAGGCGGACCGCAACTCACCGATCTCGCAGTGCTGGGGATGGAGCTGGACACCGACCTTCACGCGCGAACTCATCGGAGAGTTCTACCCCCGAGGCCGTACGGTGGCCGACCGGTGCACGAATTTCCCACCCGACCTCACACTTCGGCACCCGGCGCCGTTTACTTCACGTGAGCCCGCCGCCCTTCGAGCGACTGCTCGATGACCACGGGGCTGTGGTGTTACGGGTGTGCCGGGCGCTTCTAACGATCCACGAGGCCGATGACGCTTGGGCGGAGACCTTCCTCAGTGCGCTGCGGGCTTATCCGCAATTGAAGGACACCTCAAACCTCCGGGGTTGGCTAGTGACCATCGCCCACCGCAAGGCCGTCGACCAGATCCGCCGACGCCAGGGGAGCTCCGTACCCTTGCCTGACCTCGGATGCGTCGACCGGTACCCGTCCGACGACGACGCCGGGCTTTGGCAGTCCTTCGATGGACTCCCCCGCCGACAGCGCGAGGCAGTGGCGCTGCACCACATCGCCGGACTGCCGTACCGCACGGTTGCCGATCTCACCGGCTCGACGCCAGCCGCAGCCCGGCGAGCGGCCGCCGACGGCGTGGCCGCCCTGCGCCGCCAATACAGGCCCGAGGAGGACCGATGAATTCGCCCGATCTGGAAACC
>Ga0136612_10001124_pt1 | contig 11079 bp, 10 predicted proteins | sample AntDryUQ224A2306_2_FD_106644 | JGI IMG/M metagenome (GOLD analysis project Ga0136612, IMG submission 106644) | Polar desert sand microbial communities from Dry Valleys, Antarctica - metaG UQ224A (23.06) | ecosystem: Environmental > Terrestrial > Soil > Desert | place: Antarctica: Dry Valley...
CAAGGAGACCGCGCGAATGCGCAACGCCAGGGTCACCGACTGCGGGTTCTGCAAGAACGTCCGCTTCGACGTAGCGCGAGCAGATGGGTTGGGCGAAGCGCAGGACGACCTTCTGCTCGTCGGTCAGCAGCGAGTCCTCGTAACCGTCGCGGATCAGATCGACCTGCGCTTCGTCCAACCCATCTGCTCGCGCTCCGTCGAAGCGGACGTTCTTGCAGAACCCGCAGTCGGTGACCCTGGCGTTGCGCATTCGCGCGGTCTCCTTGACGGCCTGCGCCACGACGCCGTCGGTCCACAGTGTTCCGTACAACCGGTGGAAGGCGCGGGCGAGGTCCGGGCAGTGGGCCAGCACCGAACGCAGCGTGGCCGGCTCGCCGGGGATCGCCGAGGACACGCGGGGCACGGTGGACATGGGAGCCTCCGATCAGTGGGCCGGGTGACCGGCCGACGGGGTGGGGACAGTGATCGTTGCGCCGCCCTCGACGGCCGGCGCAGGCGACGATGCGTCGTCGACGCCGAGTGCAAGGCGCAGGCGGCCGATGCCGTCGAACAGGCCGAGGGCGACGGTGAACGAGACGAACTCGGCGTCGGTCATGCCCTGCTTGACGGTGGCCGCATCGTCATCGGTGATCGAGTGGACGTCGATGACGTACTGCTCGGCGTAGTTCAGGCAGGCCCGCTCGTGTTCGCTGTAATGCGGCGAGCGGTGGTAGTCAGCGAGTGCGGCGACCTTGTCCTCGGTCAGCCCGGCGGCCATCGCCGAGTCGTGACGCAGCCGCTGCTGCGCAGCGTCACCGTGCAGCTTGGCGATGCGCAGCCGGCACAGCTCGAGCACGACCGGGTCGTGGTCGGCCCACGCCTGGGCCAGGTAGTCGTCGAGCAGCGAGGCCAGCTCGGGCCGCAGGCCGAGGACCTCTTGCAACGGCGTCTCGCCCGGCGCCCGCTCCAGGAGCCAGGTCACACCACGGGCACCAGGGCATGGACGCCGATGTCGACGAGCTCGGCAGCGACGGCCTCGACTTCGTGGTGGCGGCGGGCGCCGACCACGACCTCGGCACCCGCGGCAGCGAGGCCGAGGGCGATGCCCCCGCCGATGCCTCGACCGGCGCCGGTGACCACGGCGACGCAGCCGTCGAGCCGGAAGAGGTTGATCATCCCATCCGCCGCAATTGGGCAGTCATGCAGCTGGCGTCCGCGGCTGGAACTGGACGGGCAGGCGCTGGAGGCCGTGCAGCACGTAGCTCGGCTCGTAGTCCAGCTCCGTCAGCAAGATGCCGTCAGCCGGTCGGAGGTCGTCGAGCCGGTCGAGCAGGACCTCGATCGCGATCCGGCCTTCGGCTCTGGCCAGCGCCGCACCCAGACAGAAGTGCTCGCCGTGGCCGAAGGCGAGGTGGCTCATCAGGCCCGGACGACCCGGGTCGACGGTGCGCGGTTCGGCGAAGCGGTCGGCGTCGCGGTTGCCGGCGGCGTAGACGAGCATCAGGTGGTCGCCCTTGGCGATCGGCACGCCGCCGACCTCCGTGTCCTCGGTGGCGGTGCGATACAGCCCCTGCACCGGCGGCTCCAGACGCAACGACTCCTCGATGAAACCGCCGATCAGGCTCGGGTCGTCACGCAGCTGTTGCGTCAGCGCAGGGCGCTCGAGGAGCAGGCGCACCGACGAGGCGATGAGCTTCGTCGTCGTCTCGTTGCCGGCGACGAGGAACTGGTTGAGCATGGCCAGCACCTCGTCGTCCGACAGCGGCTCCTCGTCGATCGTCGCCTGCACGACGTCGGAGATCAGGTCGTCGCGCGGATCGACCCGCCGCTCGGCGACCTTGTTCCCGAAGTAGACGAAGAACTCGTTCTGCGACAGAAGCAGCGAACGCAGCTGATCGCGAGACATGGCATGGTTGCCGATCACGGCGACGAAGTCGTCGGACCACCGCTTGAACTGCGGCAGCTCGTCGTCGGCCACACCGAGGCACTCGGCGATGATCGTCAGCGGGAGGGGCACGCCGTAGTCGTGGACGAGCTCGGCGTGGCCGCTGTCGATGAAGCTGTCGACGAGTTCGTTGGCCAGCTCGTAGATGCGTGGCTCGAGCGCCCGCACCTTCGGCGGCGTGAATGCCCGATTGACGATCTTGCGCTGGCGCACGTGGTCGGGCGGGTCCGCGGAGAGCAGCACCCTGACGCCACCGCGTAGGCGCTTCAGCCTGGCCGCCAGTTCCGGCTCGTCGGCGAGCAGTGCGCCGACGGCCTCCTGCTGCTGGCGGGCGAGGATCGGGCCCGTCGGCATGATGGAGGAGAACGCTTCGGGGTGGCGGGCGACGTGCACGATGTCGGCGTACTTGGTGACGAGCCAGCACTCGATCTCCGGCACGTAGACGACCGGCTGCTCGTCGCGGACGCGATCGAAGAACGGGTAGGGGCAGCGGAGAGCGGCCGGATCGAGGCCGAACGGCGAGGCGGCGACCTCCCCGACGACGTCGTGCACGGTCACGGTGCCGACCGTACGCCACTGTCGGACGAAACACAATGCCCATTACGTTTCGTCGGTTTCGCTCGCTGGGCCGGGCAAGGCCGGCCTGACCATGCGAACTCGCTGCGGACGGGGGCCAAAGCGTGCACGTCTTCGGTGCTCGCTCCGCTCGTTGGGCCATCTGGATCGAGAGCAGCTACGAATGGACGTTGTGTCGGACCAGTTCACAGAACAGTGGGCGACGGTATCCGACGCGGTCCTGGCGCTGGCCATCGCCAGGTACGACCAGGAGGCGTTGGCCGAGGCCTATCGGCGTCATGCCGGCGCCGTGTTCGGGCTCGCCCGCCGTCTGCTGCGGGAGCAGGGGGTGGCGGAGGAGATCGTCCAAGAGGTGTTCCTCCGGCTCTGGAACGACCCGACACGATTCGACTCCCAACGCGGAACCATGCGCAGCTACCTCCTCGCCCAGACCCATGGCCGAGCGGTCGATGTCCTCCGTTCGGACACCTCTCGTCGCGCTCGCGAGGAGCGCGACGCCCGTCGCACGGCGGAGGGCAGCTACGACTTGGAGCGCGAGGTGTGGGACCTCACCACGTCCGAGCATGTGCGCGAGTCGCTGACCGCGTTGCCGGCTGATGAGCGCGAGGCGATCGAACTGGCCTACTACGGCGGTTTCACGTACCGGGAGGTGGCGGCGCAACTGGCGATCCCCGAGGGCACGATCAAGAGCCGCATCCGCAGCGGGCTGCAGCGGCTGCGCCGTCACCTCGCCGCGACCGGCATCCTCAGCGAGGGAAGCTGATGGCTGACGAAACCATCGAAGACTTGATCGGCGCGTACGTGCTCGATGCCCTGGACGCCCACGAGCGTCGCCAGGTCGAGGCGTACCTGGAGGCGAACCCGCGCGCTCGCGCCGAGGTGCAGGAGCTGCGGGAGGTCACGGCGATGCTGGCGTTCAGCAACGAGCGACCGCCGGAAGGTCTGTGGGACCGCATCGCCGGCGAGCTGGACGGCGCCGCGCCGGAGCCAGGGCCGAAGCTCTCGAGGGTGATGCCGCGACCGCATCGGCGGTGGGTCGGCGCAGCCATCGGCATCGGCAGCGCGCTGGCGGCGGCTGCGGCAGCCGTCGTCATCACGGTCGTCGTCGTCGGCGACTCGTCGAGACCGGGTGGCGACGACGTCCTCGCCATGGCGTACGGCGAGGCGTGGTCGGACCCCGCCGGCCGGCGGGTCGAGTTGCAGTCCGAGGACCGCACGATGGCGGCCGACGCGGTGGTGCTGGACTCCGGGATCGGCTACCTCTCGGCAGCGACACTCCCCGAGCTGCCGGCCGACGAGACGTACCAGCTGTGGGGCGTCTACGGCGACGAGGACGTCATCTCCCTTGGCGTCATCGGCAGCCGACCGGGCATCGAACCGTTCACGGCCGACGACGACGTCCGGGCGCTCGTCATCACGCGCGAGGAAGCCGGTGGTGTCGTCTCGTCGACCAACGGCGCGCTCCTCGAGGGTGAGCTCGGGTAGCACCGTCATCCAACGTGGGAGGACCATCCGCGATGGCGCCGCGCGGGGTCCCTAACGTCCTTCGGCGTGGGTTGGGACACCGTGCGGCAGCGTCTGTTCACGCCCGCGTTGGCGATCGGGTTTGCCGCGGTCGGCGGCATCGGCACCATCGGAGGCGCCCAGGGCGCGACCGGCGCCGCACCGGGCGATCTTGTCGCCAGTCCCGCCAGCCTCGATCTCGGTCCCACGGCCGTCGGCGCCACTTCGACGGTCACCCAAATCGCCGTCACCAACGAGGGTGGCGTGGCGCAAGCGATCGGGATGAACGGCAGCCCGATCGACGCAGTGAACTTCGTGGTCGTCTTCAACGCGTGCACGGGCGTCACGCTCGCGCCCGACGAGACGTGCGTCATCTCGTACGCGTTCCGGCCGTCCTCCGCCGAAGCAAAGTCGACCACTGCGTCCGTGGGCAACGCCGCCTCCAACGTCACCATCTCGCTGTCGGGCACCGGGGTGAGCAACGTCAGAGGCACCATCACACCCGGCACCACCACGCCCGGCACCACGACACCCAGCACCAGCACACCCGGCACCAGCACGACGAGCACGACCGACGCGCCATCGAGCACGACCGATGCCCCGGACAGCACGTCGACGACCCCGGTCGCCCGCACCCCGACGACCGCCGTCGACGGCGGGTTGGCGAACACAGGGCCGTCGTCGAGCTCGACCATCGCCTTCGCCGCGCTGCTGGTGCTCGTCGCCGGCGCCGTCATGCTCATGGTGGTCCGCCGCGTCGCGCGTTGACACCGCCACCCGCCGGGGGGAAGGATCAGCCGCCGTGTCGACCGCCCCCGCCCGTACACCCGTCGCCGAGTCGACCGATACGGCGCTGCGCGAAGACGAGCGGACGGCGATCGCCGAGCACGCACGAACGTGCTTCCCGGGCCTGCTCGGCGAGGGTGGCAGCGGGTTCGACGACCTCGCCGTGCTCGACGGGGAGAGCGCCGGCCGGTGGTATCAGCGGACGGTGGACGGCGCCCGCTACTTCCACTCGAGCGGGACGTCCGGGCAGCCGAAGCGGATCCCGTGGACGCCGGCGGAAGACGACTGGTACGTGGGCGAGAAGCACCAGCTGTTCTCCGACTGGCTGGGCGGGTGCCGCCGTGGCTTCATCTCCCTGGCCGTCGGCCACAACGCCGGGTCCGCCCACCTCGTGTTCGAGCAGCTCGGCCTGGCCGTCCACGACGCCGGGCTGACGACGCTGGCGGACCAGCGCGAGGCGGTGCTGTCCTTCGGCCCCGACGTCCTCTACTGCTCGCCGACGACCCTCGACCGGCTGGTCACGGCGCTCGGCGACGCCGAACTCCTCCGGCCCGTCCGGCGGATCATCACCAACGGCGAGGTGTTGTTCCCCGCCTTGCGGCGACGGGCGCAGCACCGCTTCGGCCTTGCCGACGATGCCGTGATCGACACGTACGGCTCGACCGAGATCGGCACCTTGGCGGCGAGCTGTCCGGCGTGCGGTCGGTACCACTTCCTCGACGGGCTGTACCCGGAGGCCGTTCCCGTCGAGGATCTGCCTGCCGGCGTCCGGGCGCCGCGGGCGGGGTGCGCCGTCTTGGCGATCAGCTCGTTGAAGCGCACCGCCTTCCCGATCATCCGGTTCCTCACCTACGACGTCATCGAGGGTCTCCGACGCACGTCCTGCGGTACGCCGCGCTTCACCTTCGATCGCGTTGTCGGGCGCTGCGATGACATCGTCAACTACGGCGAGCTGTTCTCGACGTACGAGCTCGCCGACCTGATCCGCGGTTGGCTGCCGGGCGCGGGTTGGTTCGTGTTCAGTGAGTGCAACGACCTCACCGTCGTCGTCGAAGGGGTCGAGCCGACGGGGTTCCGTGACGAGCTGGCCCAGCGGTACCCGCTGCACAGCCAGATGGTCGACCTCGGTCTGCTGCCGGCACCGGACCTGCACTTCGTCGAGCAGTTCGACGTGTTCACGACCCGCGCCAATCTGCCCCGAGCGCTCGGCGGCAAGGACGTGCGACGCGTCGTGCCGAGCGGGTTGGACGAGCGCTGGCTGGCCGACCTGGCGCCATCTCCCTGACGCCATCTACCGGAGTGGGATGCGCATCGACCGGTTGCCGCACGGCAGGGTCCACGCCGTCGGCGCGGCCGGGTTGGAGACGGCGACGATGGTCCGCTACCTCGTGGAGTCCGGCGTCGACGACATCGTCCTGCACGACGAGGCGGCCGATCTCGAGACGGCGTTCTGGCTCGCCCACCGGTACCAGCCGCCCGAGCACATCGACCGATCGCGCCGGGCTCTCGAACGATGCGCCGAGCTGCGCACCGCTGGCGACTACCTGGCGGGGATCGAGGAGGCAGCGGTCCTCCTCGTGCCGGTGTCGTGGATGCTGCGCAAGGAACGGGCGCGACTCGAAGCGCAGGCCGATCGGTTCGTGCTCTACCCCGACGCCTGCTTCGACCTCTTCGCCGGCCCGGTCATCGCCATCACGGGGTCCTACGGCAAGACGACGACGAGCCGCTTCGCCGGCACGCTCGTCGACGGCGTGGTGTGCGGCAACGACCGGGAGTTCTGCTTCGACCTCGGTCGCCTCGCCTCGGCGACCGCCGACGAACGGCTCGTGTTCGAGACGTCGAACCGCCACCTCGCCAACGGGTATCGGCGGGTCAGTGACGTCGGTGTCGTGACGGGCATCACCCTCAACCACGAACCGGACCACGGCTCGTTCGAGGCGTACCGGCAGGCCAAGTACCGGATGGCCGACCACTGCCGGGACCTGCTGTACCACGAGTCGATCCCCCAGCGCTTCGACGACGCCGACCCGCTCGTCGTCAACGGTGCGTCGTACGGCACCACCGGTGCGTGGCGGCTCACCGCCCCGGTCGCCGGTGGGCCGGAGGTCAGCGGACCCGCCGGGCTCGGCGCGTCGCTGCCGGGAGCGCAGCAGCTGAGTGCGCTCAACCGTGACAACGCCCTCGCCGCCGCTGCCGCCGCGCTCCTCAGCGGTGTCGATGCCGGCAGCATCGCCCACCGCTCCGCCGAGCTCGACGGATCACGCCCCCATTACCGCCAGGCGGTGACCCATCGCGACGGCCGCGTGGTGGTCAACGATGCCGCTTCGTGCATGCCGGCGGCCACGACGGCGCTCGTGGCGTCACTCGATCAGCCGTTCGTGCTGATCTGCGGCGGCGACCGCGAGCGCTACCGGGAGGGTGAGTTCGACGAGCTGGCGGCAGCCCTCGCCACGAACCCGTGCACGACGTTCGTCGTCACCACCGGGCCGATGGCCGCCCACCTCGAGGCGGCGTTGGCCTCGGCCGGCTATTCGTCGCTCGCCCGCGCCGACAGCATCGGCGACGCGCTGGAGCGGGCGCTCGACGTCGAGGCTGCGGCCGTCGTGTTCTCGCCGGCGTGCGGCACCGGCTCGTTGTTCATCGACAAGCACGAACGGGGGGAGCTGTTCGATGCGGCGCTCGACCGGCTGGTACCCACCGGTCAAACGACTCGTTGACCTCGCCGTCGGCGTCGTCGCGCTGGCCCCGACTCTTGCCGTCGTCGGCGCGCTGAGCGTCACCGCCGTGGTCGCGCACGGTCGGCCAGTGTTCTTCCGCCAGGAGCGCGTCGGGCGCGACGGGCATCACTTCACGTTGACCAAGCTGCGCACCATGCGCACCCTCCGTGATGCTTCGGTTGGGGATGGCGCCGTCGGCCGGGCCTACGCCGAGCGGAACCGGGTCACACCCTTCGGTGCGTTCCTGCGCCGCACGCACCTCGACGAGCTGCCGCAACTGGTGCACATCCTGACCGGGGACATGACGCTCGTCGGGCCACGGCCGCTGTCGCCTGGACACGTGGCCGAGGTCGCCTCCGGCCGGCGGTCGAGCGTGCGTCCTGGGTTCACGTGCTTCGCCCAGCTCGAGCTGGTCGAGCACGGGTACCTGGACAAGCATCGCCAGGTGGCGCTCGACGAGGAGTACGTCGACCGCCTCGGGCCGGCGACGGACCTGGCCATCCTGTGGCGGACCGCCACCACGCTCCTCGGCGCCGCGCCGGGACGGCCACCGCTGGCTCGCCTCGACCCGTCCGGCGCAGGGTGGCCCGAGGGTCGCCGACCGCCAGGATGAACCGCGTGGCCGAGAGCCACCATCTCGGCGGCCCACGCCGATTCGGTCACGGGGGCGGTGCCAAGGGCTGCGTCGTGTCGTCGTCGGCGAGGCGGTCGGAGACCAGCGTGCTCGCCGAGCTGGCGCTCGAGGCGTAGCCGTTGACCGTGTTGAGGAAGTGCTCACGATCGATCGATCGCAGTTGGAGGTCGGTGCGGGCGATGACCGTGGCGGTGCGCGGCACGTCGCGCAGAAGAGCGATCTCGCCGAAGCAGTCGCCGGGTCCGAGTGCACGGCTCCTTCGACCGTCGCGCATGACCACCGCATCGCCGTGTTCGATGGCATAGAAGCGGTCACCGTGCTCGCCCTGGGCGAACACCTGCCCGCCAGCGGGAACCGTCGACTGATCGGAGTTGGCGGCGAGGATCTCGATCGCCGGCATCGGCAGCGGACGCAACATCGCGATCCGCTGCAGCGCGTTGATCGCGTCCGTGCGCACGGTCACCTGCTGATCGATGCGGCCCAGCCGGCGCGATGACACAGCGAGGGCCAGTGCACCGACCGATCCCACACCGACGCGCGTCCAGCGGGACCCGATGCCGGCGATGACGAGCGGCGTGACCAGCGACCCGACGGCGACGGCCACTGAGATGACGCTCTCGAGCGCGCCGAAGCAACGGGCGAGGAGCGCGTCGGGGACGAGTCGGGCGGGCAGCGTGAAGAGCCCCACGTCGACGAGGGCGTTGCCCACCCCGATCACCGCCATCGCGCTCACCACGACGAGCGGGCGGGGGAACGCTCCGACCGCCACGAGGGGCAGCCCCCACAACGCCACGCCGGCGCCGAGCAACACGGCGAGCCGGCGGCCGCTGCGCAGCATCGAAACGGCGAGCGAACCGACCACGGCGCCAGCGCCGATGACGGCGGTGAGCGCGCCCACGTCAGCATCGCTACCTCCCAGCAACTCGATCGCGACCACCAGCATGAGCACGTTCAGACAGCCGCGCGTGAAGGTCTGGACGGCGCCGAGCAGGACCAGCAACCCGGCGTCCCGGTACGTGGTGAGCGCCCGGAACCCGGCGACGAGATCCGACGCCCGTGGGCGGGCGAGCCGGGCCGTCGTCGGCGCCTCGTACGACAGTCCGCCGAGGAACCATGCGGCACCGAGCGACAGGGCCGCCGCCACGGTGAACGTACTCGCCGCGTTGCTGACACCGAGAAGGACAGCGGCGATCACCGGCCCGACGAACGTGCTGCCGGCGTCGATGAGCCCGCGGGCGACGTAGGCGCTCGTCAACTCGAGCGGGGTCCTGCACAGGGCGGGCAGCAGAGCCGAGTGGGCCGGGCGGTAGATGGCGAACGTCACCGTCTGGGCGACGGCGAGGGCGTAGACCGCGACCACCGGGCCGTCGAACGCGAGCACCGATGCGGCACCGCCGATCGCCACGGCTCGCAGGCAACACGCCCAGCGCAGGACGCGATCGCGTGGGAAGTGATCAGCCAACGCCGTCGCCCACGGCAGGAGGATCGCCGCCGGCACCATGCGCAAGAAGGCGACGGCACCGACGGCGGTGGTGCCACCGGCGCGGAAGGCGACGACGCCCAACGCCACGGTCAGCACCCACTCCGCGGTCAGCCCGAAGGCGAAGGAGAGTTGCGCCCGACGCAGGTCCCGGTTGGCGGCCACCGTGCGCAGCGCAGATCCAGCCGCGCCCATGCGTTTGCCCAGCCGCCCGTCCACGGGGCCAAGGGATAGTGCTGGCGAACGGCGAGAGCAAGGGTGCGAGCACACGCTCGCTCAGCGGAAGTCTCGGCTGGCGTGGATGGTGCTGCCGGGGAGGGTCAGGGGTGCGAGGTGCTCGGCGACGAGGTTGATGACGCCCTCGGCCCGTTCCAGGCGGCCGCGGATCGTCATCGCCGGTGCCTCGCGGGCCACCCGCCGGAAGCGCGCCCAGCAGCCCTTCGACACGACCACGTTGATCAACCCGGTCTCGTCCTCGAGGTTGAGGAACGTCGTGCCCTGGGCCGTCATCGGGCGCTGGCGGTGGGTGACGACTCCGGCGACGGTGACGCGCGAGCCCGGGACGACGTCCCACAAACCCTGCGACGTGACGATGCCGAGCTCGTCGAGCTGTGGTCGCAGGAAGCTCGTCGGGTGGCCGTCTGGCGACACGCCGGTGGCCCACAGGTCGGCCACCGCCTCCTCCACCGGTGACATCCCCGGCAGCGGCGGGGCGTGGGCGCCGGTGACCACGCCGGCCAACCGGCCGGGTCGCGACTGGACCACAGCCCCGACGCCCCACAGCGCCTCCCGGCGCTCCAGCCCGAGGCACTCCTCGAACGCGCCGGCCGTGGCCAGCGCCTCCAGCTGGTGCAGCTCCAGCGCCGGCACCCGACGCACGAGGTCTTCCAGGCCGGTGTACGGCCCAGCGGCGACCCGCTCGGCATCGATCGCCTCGGCCAACTCCTCCCCCACCCCGCGCACCGACCCGATCCCCAGCCGCACCGCGGGTTGCGGACCGGGGCAGGGTTCCAGCGTGGCGGTCGCCAAGGAGGCGTTGAGGTCGGGGGTGCGCACCACCACGCCGTGGCGGCGGGCGTCACGGACCAGCGTGTGCGGGCTCCAGAACCCCATCGGCTGGGCGTTGAGCAGCGCCGCGCAGAACGCCGCCGGCTCGTGGTACTTGATCCACGACGACGCGTACACGAGATAGGCGAACGACACCGAGTGGCTCTCCGGGAAGCCGTAGTTGGCGAACGCCTTCATCTTCACGTACAGCTCGTCGGCGACGTCGCCGGTGATCCCCCGCTCGGCCATCCCGGCGTACAGCCGGTGCTTCAGCTTCTCCATGCGCGCTGCCGAGCGCTTCGACCCCATCGCCTGGCGCAGCTCGTCGGACTCGGCCGGTGTGAACCCGGCCACGTCGATGGCCATCTGCATCAGCTGCTCCTGGAACAGCGGCACGCCGAGCGTCTTGCCG
>Ga0136612_10001125_pt1 | contig 11078 bp, 11 predicted proteins | sample AntDryUQ224A2306_2_FD_106644 | JGI IMG/M metagenome (GOLD analysis project Ga0136612, IMG submission 106644) | Polar desert sand microbial communities from Dry Valleys, Antarctica - metaG UQ224A (23.06) | ecosystem: Environmental > Terrestrial > Soil > Desert | place: Antarctica: Dry Valley...
GAGGAGCGCCGAGTGCTGCTACTCTCATTCAGCGAAGCCTCCGTACGGAAGTTCGCCGAGCTCGCGCCCGAGGAGGCCCGGTTCCAGTTGCTGCCTCCACGCGAGCCGATCACAAACGATACGCTTGATGCGGTCGCAACCTACGCGCACGGCGTTGGACCCCACGTCGGATCCGTAGACGCCGACCTTGTCCACCGCGCCCACTCGCGCGACCTGCTCGTGATACCCTACACAGCGAACGATTTCGACGAGGCGGTTCGTCTGCTACGACTCGGCGTGGACGGCCTCATCGGCGACAACCCGGTGATACTGCGTAGGGCGGTTGTCGCCGAAGTAGTCGGCGACGCCGCGACGGGAGAACAAGCGTGACCACACCGCGCAGGCGTACCGTCGGCGTGCTTGTCTTCGACGACGTGGAGGTGCTGGACTTCTGCGGCCCATTCGAGGTGTTCGCCTCTGCTAAGCACGCAGACCTGCCCGATGCCGGAGGCGACGACGATCAGCGCATCCTTCAGGTACTGATAATCGCTGAGAAGGTGCGCACGATCACGTGCCGGGGCGGCCTGCTTGTCGTGCCGCACTCCTCGATAGACACCCACCCACCACTCGATCTGCTGGTTGTGCCCGGCGGCCGGGGCACGCGTCGCGAGCGGCACAACGCTCGCCTGCTCGATTGGATCGCGAAGCAGCACAAGAGCGTCGAGGCGACGACAAGCGTGTGCACGGGCGCGTTTCTACTGGCCGAGGTCGGCATCCTCGACAACCGTCGGGCGACGACGCACTGGGCTGCTGTGCAGTGGATGCGCGACCAGTATCCAAACGTAACGATGCTCGACGACGTACGGGTTGTGGACGAGGGCGACGTTGTAACGTCCGCCGGCGTCTCCGCCGGAATAGACATGAGCCTACACATGCTCGCCCGGCTATACGGCGAGGACGTGGCCGACCAGACGGCGCGCAGTATGGAATACGACGGGCGCGGTTAGTCGTCGCCGATCGGCGCTGCCAGAAGCAGCGCCTTGTGAGCTCAAGGGATATGTTGCGTCGCGCTGCGGCTCGGTATGTCATGCCTTCACCCTTCACTCGCCTTCTAACCTCTGGGCACGCCCTCCCTTTCGACGCCGATGAGCGCGCCGACCCTAACTAGCTTCTGAGGCGCACTCGCTCGAACGTGCACGAAACGCCTCATCTCGTCTGACCAGGTACTAGCTGCCACCGGTACTCGGTTCCTATTCCGCTGCGGGCGGCGGCGCCGCATAGTTGGAGGAAGAAAGACTTACTCGCGGCCCACAAGGCTCGACGTGTTCTGAGCCCGGACTGTGAATACACTTGATAAGAGGTTCCGTATGAAGCCGCCGCGTTCGTCCGCCGCAGTCTACGTGCTAATGCTCGCACTCAGCGTCTCGATGCTAACGGTGTTCGCGCTGCGCTTCACTCCCCCTGAGGACGCTGGTCGCTTCGCCGCACCCGCCGTCCTAACACTGCTGCTCGTACTTGCCGGACTCTTCACACTGCCCGTCCGTTCGAGGGGGCGCATCACCCTGGGTACGGCGGTGTTGTTCGCTATCGTGCTTGTTTCGCCGCCCGGCATCGCGATGCTCGCGGCAGGACTCGGCGTACTCGTCGCCTGCACTACTCAAGGGACGCCCGTCGGAATGTCGGCGTTTAACGCTGCTCGCGCTGCGTTACAGGGTAGTAGCGCAGCCGCGCTACTTCAAGTCGGCGGGTGGAACTTTCAAGAGCTCACTCTCTACAGTCTTCGGAACATACTACTGATGCTCGGCGCGGCGCTTGTCCTCTGGACGGTCGGCGTGATTCTGACGACGCCGCTGCGCGCACTGGCGCTCGACGACGATGCCTGGGCAGCCGACGCCTTGAACGAACCACCGAGTGATTGGCTGTACGTGGCTCAACTCGGGATCGGGTTGCTCGCCGCCGCCCTCGCGGACGCCGCACTCTGGGCGTTGCCGCTCCTCGCGCTCCCAATTGCAATGTGGCGGCTGGCGCCTCAGAGCGCTGAGGTTGATCGCAGTGAAACGCTCGACGACATCTTCGTTTCCCTGGCCGACCTCGCCGACGATCGCGATCCCTACACGAAAGGCCACTCGCGCCGGGTTGCCGCACTGGCTCGCGAGCTAGCCGGCAGGTTGAACCTGCCGGCGCCTGAGGTGGACGCCGTCGAGTGGGCGGCAAGGACTCACGACATCGGCAAAGTGGCTTTGGACCTGGCGGTGATTTCCAAGTCCGACCGGCTGACCGACGCAGAATGGGCGCAGATACGGCGCTGCCCAGAGGTCGGCGCGGAGTTGCTCGCCAAGTTTCCCGAGCTCCACTCGGTCGCACGCTACGTAAGACACTGTCACGAGAACACGGACGGGACCGGCTACCCCGACCGACTCGTTGGCGACAGCATACCCCTCGGCGCGCGAATAATCTCGGTTGCGGATGCATTCGACGCCATGAGCAGTGAACGCGCCTACCGTCCGCCACTCCTCCCGATCGCCATCCTCGCGGAACTTGCACGCCACCAGGGCGCACGTTGGGACCGAGACGTTGTGGCCGCCCTCATCGAACACATAAACGATGCTGCGACTGCGCCCTCTGCGAGTGCAATCGTGGTCGCACAGCACGGCGCTGTACTGCCGAACTCGCCGAACATCGCGTCCTGACTTGTCGAGCCGCTCTATCGCTCGCGGCGACTGCGTCGGGTGTGACAAGCGCGAAGCCCGTCGAGCACGGACGGTGGCACGTAGTAGCTGCCCAGCGGCGGTTGCTGCATAGACGGCACGCCGTGGTAGTCGCTCCCTCCGCCGAGCACAAGCTGGAACCGTGTCGCCAACCGCCTCAACGTGCCGCGTACGGCCGGCGTGTAACCGGCGTAGTACACCTCCAGCCCGTCGAGTCCGGCCCGGGCCAGACCTGCGAGCGTGCGAGGAAGGTCGTGCGTGAACGTGGGGTGCGCCAGCACCGCCACCCCCCCTGCCTGATGTATCAGCTTGACGGCGTCCGCAGGCGGCAGCTTGTGGCGCGCAACGTACGCTTTGCCGTCGTGAGCGAGGTACTCGGAAGTGAATGCGTCCTTGAACTCCCGAATATAGCCTTCCTCGAGCATCGCCTGCGCAATCGCGGGTCGGCCAATGGTTGACTCACCCGCCAGCTCGCGAACGCGATCGAAGGTCAACCGATCCAATCCCATCGCTCGCAACTTCTCAACCATCTGCTCGGCTGCGTTTGCTCTGCCGCCCTGCATGTTCGCGGTCATGTCCAGCAAGAACTCGTCGGTGTGGTCAACCCAATAGCCGAGCATGTGGACCTCGCCCTCATCTACCGTGGTGCTAAACTCTACGCCGGGTATCACCTCAACACCGTACTCGCCCCCTGCCTCCAGCCCTGCCTCCACACCGGCCACCGTATCGTGGTCAGTGATGGCTATAGTCCGCAGACCGGCTTCGGAGGCAAGTCGCACAAGTTCTCGTGGCGAGTGCTGTCCATCGGATTGGTCGGTGTGGGCGTGTAGATCAATCGTATTCTGAATCATTGTCGTCCCCCGCGCTATTAATCTCACCTGGGAATGTGCTTACTATGATGTTGAAAACCATGACGGTGTAGTCCTTACCGCCCACCTGTTCGACGTGAAACTCTGGCACGCAGGCGACGTCCATTCCTTCTGGCTGTAAGTACGACCTTGCGGTGAAGATCGCCTTTACCGCCACGTAGACCGCTGACGAGCCGACCGCGTGGACGCTCACACGCTCGCCAGACCGCACAGCTCCGGCGACGGCGCCCGCGACCGCGCCTGGTTTCGAGTTGACAGATACCCGGCATACCGTCTCCGGGCAATCGGCGTCGGCGGTTCGGTACTCACGACTCGATGGATGAAGTTCGCCGCCCGGCGGGTCCCTCGTCGGCCCGCTTCTTTCCAAGTTGCACTCCATCTACATCGTTCGCGATGTGCCTTCAACAAAGACCGTCGTAAAGTCATTCGGCCTGGATCGTGTCCAATCGCTCGATGCCCACGCCCTGGCCGGTTGTCGCGTCCACAGTAAGCAGCACGGAGTTGAACTGAACCGGACCCGTGAGCTTGTCCACCTTCACCCCGCGGGCCGCCGGTTTGGTCATGAATCGCCGAATGGCGCTCGCCGAGTCCATTCCGATCACGGAGTTCTGCGGGCCGACCATCCCAACGTCGCTGACATACAGCGTCCCCGCAGGCAGTACCCGCGCGTCTGCTGTGGGGGTGTGCGTATGTGTGCCGCACACAGCACTCACCCTACCGTCCAGGTAATACCCGAGCGCCTGCTTCTCACTTGTGGCTTCGGCGTGCATATCCACGATAACCACACCGCCCGGGGTTAGCTCAGCTAACGCAGCATCGGCGCCTCGGAACGGACAGTCCAGCGCTTCCATGAACAGTCTACCGAGTAGATTTATTACAACCACCCTCACGCCGCTCTTCGTTCGGACCGAAATCGCGCCGCGACCGGGTGCGCCGGGTGGGTAGTTGAGTGGGCGGACCACAGCGACGTCGGTGTCGAAGTAGGGTATGATCTCGCTGTGCGCCCACGTGTGGTTCCCGAGCGTGATCACGTCCACTCCAGTAGCAAAGATCTCATCCGCCGTCATCGGAGTCAGGCCGACGCCTCCGGCGGCGTTCTCGCCGTTCGCAACCACCAGGTCCAGTGAGTGTTCCGTTTGCAGCGACGGCAAGACCCGGCCCACGCACTCGCGGCCGGGTCTACCAACTATGTCCCCGATAAAGAGGATTCGTAGCTGAATCACGAATCTCTTAGCGAGCGTATTCGACGGTGCGCGTTTCCCGAATGACGGTGACCTTGATCTGGCCCGGATAGCTCAGGCTCTCCTCGATCTTGCGAGATACGTTGCGTGCGAGTCGTGAGGCCTGTAGGTCGTCAATGTCTTCGGGCTTGACTATGATCCTCACCTCGCGGCCGGCTTGTATCGCGAAGGACTTCTCCACTCCCTCAAACGAGTTGGCGACCTCCTCCAACGCTACGAGGCGCTTTATGTAGTGCTCAACACTCTCGCGCCGTGCGCCCGGCCTCCCGCCCGAGATAGCGTCCGCTGCGGCGACGATCACGGCTTCGACCGTCCGGGGCTCTTCCTCCTCGTGGTGAGCGGCGATCGCGTGTACTATCTTCGGCGAACGACCCAGCCGCTTCGCGATGTCGGCGCCGATGAGGGCGTGCGGTCCCTCGACCTCGTGACTCACGGCCTTGCCGATGTCGTGCAACAGTGCGCCCGTCTTGGCGACGTTGACGTCCGCTCCCAGTTCTGCCGCGAGGGATGCCGCGATGAGCGACGCCTCGACGGCATGGCTGAGCTGGTTCTGGCCGTAACTCGTCCTATACTTCAACCGACCGAGCAGCTTGACGAGGTCTGGGTGCAGGCCCTGCACACCGGCGTCCTGAGCGGCCCTCTCGCCGGCCTCTTTCATCTCGAGCTCGAGCTCGCCCTTCGCCTTGGCGACAAGCTCCTCGATACGCGTTGGATGGATACGACCGTCGCTGACCAGCTTGGCGAGCGAGCGGCGCGCGATCTCACGACGCACGGGATCGAAGCCGGAAAGCGTAATCGCCTCGTGTGTGTCGTCAATGATGACGTCCACCCCCGTGGCCTGCTCGAAGGCGCGTATGTTGCGCCCCTCCTTGCCGATGATTCGACCCTTCATCTCCTCGCTCGGCAGCACAACGGTCGAGACGCTGTTCTCGGCGGCGTACTCGGCCCCCAGCCGCTGGATCGCGTAGCAGATTATCATCTGCGCTCGGCGGGTCGCCTCTTCCTTAGCCTCGGCCTCGATGGCGCGCACTCGCCGCAGTGCGTCGTCCTTTGCCTCGTCCTCAACTATTCGGATAAGCTCTTCTTTTGCCTCGTCCCTTGTGAGCTGTGCACGTCGCTCCAGCTCTCGCACCTGCTCCTGCTTGACGCCTTCCGCCTGCTTGCGAAGCTCGTCCAACTCCTGCTCTCTGCTCCGCGCGGCCTGGTCCTTACGTTCCAGCGCGTCGGTCTTGCGGTCGAGGTTTTCTTCCTTCTGCTGCAACCGCCGCTCCATGCGACTGAGGTCGTCGCGTCTCGACTTGGCTTCGGTCTCCGCGTCGCTCCGAACGCGCAGTGCGTCCGACTGCGCTTCGATGAGCAGTTGCTTCTGCTTGCTCGACGCCTCCTCGGCAAGGAGCTGGCTACGAGCATCGCTCTCTCGCGCGGTTGTGTCGCGTCGCGACCGAAGTACCAGGTAGACCACGCCGGCGCCAACCAGTATGCCGAGCGGCAGGAGCAGAAGGCCGAGTACCGTTGGTATCTCCAGCATATTCTTCTTCTCCTATTCTGTTTTTAAGGTGCTTTGTCATCGAGGTAGTCAGTCTAACTGAGCTCCCCGGCAGCAAAGACCCGTTACTACCTAAAATCATATCCACGAATGCGCACGACTGTCAAGTATTTGCGCGAATACCTTCGCATGTATCTATTATGCGGAAGCATACCGACCACTCCCGCGTCGGCTCGACGGCGATTCGCACTGCTCGCCGACGTCTCAGGCGGGGTGCACTGCGAGCGTTGCGGAAGGCGTGGCGACGACCGAGCGTAGTCCCAAACTATTGATCCACAACCGAGCCGTCGCGATGCAGGCGCGTTTGGAAGTGTCGAGGCTCATATGGATACCGCTCTGCTGCATCCTCGACAAGCTCGATCCCAATGCCGGGAAGGTTTGGCACGACGAGAAAGCCCTCTCGTAACTCCAGTGTACCCTTCACGATCTCGCTCTTCGGCGGCTCCTGCTCACCAAGTGGATACTCCTGTATCGAGAAGTTGGGTATGCAGGCCGCAAGCTGCACGCACGCAGCCGTGCTGACGGGGCCGAGCGGGTTGTGCGGAACGACGCCCACACCGCTCGCCTCGGCCAGGGCGGCGATCTTCTTGGAGTGCGTGATGCCGCCTGCGAGACACACGTCCGGCCTGATGTACTGCACGGCGCCGCGACGTAGCAGCATGCCGAACTCCTCAATGGTGTGTATGCGCTCACCGGTCGCGATGGGTATCCCGACTTTCCGCGCGACCTCGGCCATCCCGTCGAAGTCGTCGGGACGCACCGGATCCTCGTAGAACATAGGGTAGTACGGCTCGATCGCCCGACCTAGCACAATCGCTTCGGCGGGCGATAGCTGACGGTGGATCTCAATGCATAGGTCCACATCGTTTCCCAGCGCCTCGCGATAGCGACGCACGGTTTCCACAGCATCGAAGATGAGCGCGGCGTGTGTCTTGAAGTAGGGCTTATCGCGCGACTCGTCGAGAAACGGCGTCAGATGACCGACGGCGGTGAAGCCCCGCTCTTTGGCCGCCACGCATCCCTCGACCAGTTCCTCGGTGGTCGCGCCGTAGACGTGGTAGTAGACTCGCGCCAGGTCGCGGGTCTTGCCGCCCAGCAACTGGTACACCGGCGCGCCGAAGTGCTTCCCCGCTATGTCCCACAGTGCGATGTCCACAGCGCTCAGCGCGCCCATCACGGCGGCCCCGCGGAAGTGGAAGCAGCGGTACATGTACTGCCAGTGGTGCTCGATGCGCAACGGATCCTGACCGATGAGATAGCGTTTGAACGTCTCCACGGCCTGCGCCGACGCTTCCAGAAAGCCCCACGCGCCGGACTCTCCCAAGCCTACGATCCCCTCGTCGGTCTCGACCTGGACGAACAGGAACCGGTCCACAAAGATCGTCCGCACGTCCGTGATACGCATCTCGCCCTCCTCATTACGTTGACTTGACCTGTCGCCGACCAACCGAGCGTTCGACCCGCGAACAAACCGAGCCTGCCGACTGACCACACCCGACCGCAAGCTTCGTACCCACTGCGGCTTGCTCACGCCGTAGTGCTCATCGCTCGGTGTATAATCCGCCGAGGTCGGCGGAATGTGAACTGTTGAGGCTGCCGCAGTCGGCGGAGGCTTCGTTAGGGAGGCGCACGGCGAATGGGTGTGAGTACGGTGTTTTTCGATGTGGGCGAGACTCTCATTGACGAGACGAGACAATGGGGAGAGTGGGCGGACTGGCTTGGCGTGACCAGACTGACGTTCTTCGCACTGCTCGGCGCCGTGATCGAGCGTGGGGGATCCCACCGCGACGTGTTTGAGCTGGTACGACCGGGCTTCGACCTCGCGGCGGAGACAGCCCGCCGCGCCGCCGCAGGCTGCCCGTACGGTTTCGACGCCTCGGACCTGTACGACGACGCCGCCCCATGCCTACGTTCGCTCCGCGACGCGGGTATGCGTGTGGGCCTCGCCGGCAATCAGCCGGAGTCCGCCGAGCGGGCGCTCGCCGAGATGGGCCTGGCCGCAGATGTGATCGCTACGTCCCAGGGCTGGGGCGTGGAGAAGCCTTCGCCAGAGTTCTTCGCCAGGGTCGCAGCGGAGGTGGGCGTGCCTCCGAGCGAGATAGCCTACGTAGGCGACAGGGTGGACAACGACGTGGCGCCCGCCCGCGCGGCCGGTATGGTAGCGGTGTTCATTCGACGCGGCCCCTGGGGCTACCTCCACGCCGCCAGGCCGGAAGCGGCGCTCGCACATGTTCGACTCCAGTCGCTCGCCGAGCTTCCGGCGGCGCTGGCCGCGCGAAAATAACCCGCGATCACCCTCTGAAAAACGCCGTCCTCCGTCGGCAACCTCGGACGGCGCCGACAAGGCGACGCAACGCAAGTCGAAGGAAGTGTGCTGCGCTACAGCAGTGCGCGGGCGACAACACGAACACCGAGGCCCAGCACACAAAACGCGACCAACGGAAGTGCAATCCGACTGTACCGCCGGCGCACCTCGCGTCTCGCAATACCTTCACGCAGGTAAACCTCGCTCGCTAATACGGCGACGAACAACGCGCCGCCGCCGACTACCACGGTAAACATGTAGAGGCTGCGCACGACGTAGGCGTCAAAGTACAGCGCGTATACGAGGAGCAGCGCCGACCGCCAAATCATGAACATCGCGACGTACCCGACCACGAGGATGGTCGCGACGAGGCCGTAGCAAACTGCATAGTCCTGAACCGTCGGCCGATATGGCCTGGCGGCGGGCTGAACGCCCAACCCGCCGACGAGCTGTTTGCGCCGCATCGCCATTCGTACCTCCCGTCTTTCGCCCTGCCGCCTTCCTGCGGCCCCGGCGTCGCATTCCGCGTATCTGACACCCTGCAAATATGCCGTCCACTAACAATGTACTACGAAAGCGCGCCAACCGCCACTTCGTCTTCATCCTCAGCCTCGACCGGCGCCGCGCGCAACCGGCGAACCGGGGCGAACGCGACCCACCCTGTCGCCGGCATCATACCAACCGCACCGACGACGAGCGTGGCTCGAAGCCCTATCGTCTCGCCAGGCAACCCGCCGAGCAACGATCCCACGGTTGGCGCACCCCCACACAAGAAACCGAATGCTTGCGTTCATCCGTCCCTGCAATCTGGCCGGTGTGATAGCCTGGCGAAGGCTCACCTGGTTGATATTGTAGATTGTGAACATACACGCCATGACGAACTCGGTGCCCATCAGCAGCGGCAGCGCAAGCGAAGGGGCCGTTCCCGCCAGTGGGATTACGAACGCCGTCAGGCCGCCCACCGCCACGCTGCCGACTATCGCCGACCCGAGGCCTATCCGTGCGGCAGCTCTCGCGGCGATCGCCGCTCCCAGCAAGCCGCCCGGTCCCGCAGCGGAGAATATCAGCCCGATCTCCACCGGCGTCATCCTTAGGTCTCGCGCCACGTAAAGCACAAACACAACGGTGAGTACGTTGCTGAACAGGTTGGACGTCGCCGTACATCCCGCGATCGAGCGCAGCACTGGGTTTCCGACAACGACGCGCATCCCCTCGCCAATCTGCGACCACATGTTCTGGCCGGGCGTTCCGGCGTCCGGCGCGGACTCCTCCCGATGAATCCGCCACAAGACCAGCGCCGACGCAACATACGATACTGAATCCACAAATATGGCCACCGGCGCCGCAACCACCTGGACGAGTGCGACCGCCGCACCCGGCCCCGCGATCATCGCGATGGACGAGCTCGCCTCCAACTTGCTATTGCCCTCGACAAGCTGCGTGCGGCGGACGAGCGACGGCGGATACGACATATTCGCGGTGTCGAAGAAAACCGTGAGTACGCCCACGAGAAAGCCGACGACGTATAGTTGCTCTATCGAAAGGACTTCAAACACTGCGGCCGCTGGGATGCTCGCGAGCAGCAACGCCCTACCCACGTCCGCCAATATCATCACGGGACGTCGGCGAAGGCGGTCCACCTACACACCTACGAAGAGCGCCGCCAACAGGAAGGGCGCGCGCTCCGCTGCGGACAGCAGCCCCATCTCCCAGGCGCTCGCGTTCAAGGTGAGCACTGCGGCGAGCGACAGTGCAAGCAGAGTAACCTGCGTGCCGAAGACCGAAACTGTCTGGCCGGCCCACAGCTTCAGAAAGTCGGTATGCCCCCACAACCCCATCGCCTTGATCGTCACCACGCTCCTCCCGTCGTCACGCCCGAACCTAACTTCGCATCATCTCGTGGCGCCGATGGGATGCGCCGCAACCCAGGTTACTGCTATCTGCACTCCCCAACAGTATGCCGAAACGAAGCAGCCTCCACCACATTGACCTTCCTGGTGAGTTCAATTAGAGGGACGGGGCGGCGGTCTGCGACTACGCGGGAGCATCGCGTCCCGCGCCCCGTCGTTGTTGGGTGGAGCTTCGCTTACGCCCCCGCGTTCTCGCGCCTGCCGCCGTCGCCGGTGAGCAGGACTGCGTCGGCCTCCTCGGGCGATACCTCGCCCCTCGCCACCGCTTCGAGAAGAGCCAGCATCGGGTCGTCCCGCTCCTGGCTTGGCGCACCAGCCGCTGTGGAATGCGGAGCCTCGACCGTCCTCGGCGCCGCTGAAGCGATCGCCAGATCGCCGCCGACCACCAGTTCGACCCGAGCCGAACCATCGCCCCAGGTACCCACGTAGCGATTCGAGCCCTCCATCCGCTGGAGTTCGGGCGAGTCGCCGCCGACCACTGCTGTCAGCGACACACCGGCGCCGTCGCGAACGCCGATCC
>Ga0136612_10001126_pt1 | contig 11071 bp, 8 predicted proteins | sample AntDryUQ224A2306_2_FD_106644 | JGI IMG/M metagenome (GOLD analysis project Ga0136612, IMG submission 106644) | Polar desert sand microbial communities from Dry Valleys, Antarctica - metaG UQ224A (23.06) | ecosystem: Environmental > Terrestrial > Soil > Desert | place: Antarctica: Dry Valley...
CGCCGAGGTCGACGCGAGGCTGGTCCGGTGGTCGCGTTCCAAGTGCGACGATCGCAGCGACGACCGATGCAACGATGAACCATCCCGCAAGCGGGCTCTCGGCAAGCCCATCGCCACCGACCGCGGTCAGCAGCGGCGCACCGATCCCGATCCACGCTGCCAGCACGCCGTCTTCGGGTCGAAGTGCAGCACGCCAGGCAGTCACACGATCATCCGACCCTCGGCGTCGAGCTGCGCCACGAGCTTCTTCGGTGCCACCGCCCGGTAGCTCTCCGCGATCCAGCCAGTGATCATCTCGATCGGCGTGTCGTCGGGCGCGACGGCGGTCACCCACCCACCCCGATCGAGTCCATACCCGGCCGGGACGACCCACGTCATTGCCATCGCCTCGTCGTGTGAATCGCGCAGCTTGACCGTGAAGCGCAGACCTTCATCGGTCTCCAGCACGCCGAAGAAGACGAAGACCCTCTTGCCCACCTTGGCGACCGACTCGCCCCACGGGTGGTCCTCCCACGCCTCCGGCAGCCCGAAGGCAAAGGCACGCGCCGGCTCGCGGAGCCCCGAACCGGCGCCGGTCACCTACGGGAAGAGCCCGTTCATCTGCGTGATGACCGAGTTGGACACAACCGACGTCCCGCCGAGCACGAAAATCCGCGCCGGCTGGAGGCGTTGCAGCTGCTGGGTTGTGGCCGACGGCAGCGCAGTCGGCGCCGTGAGCAGCAACGGACCGCCGTACGCGCCGGCGGCCGGTCCGCCCGCCAGGGCATCCGGGAATCCGAAGCCGTTGGACACGAAGACAGTCTCCGACGCCGGGAATACCTGGGCCGCCACCGTCGCGGCAGTGCCGAATCGGTCACTTCCCGCCATGCGAGTCACGGCCCCGTGGTGTAGACGTCGTCGTCGAGCTGGGCGGCGACGCTCATCGAGATCATGCTGCCGCCGCCCAGGATGACGATGCGTCCGGGGTTCAGCTGGTCCAGGGCGGTCGCGGTGGCGGGCGGGATCTTCGTCGTCGTCGCCAGGAGCAGGGGGCCATGCAGCACCGCGCTGGCCGGCACGCCGGCGAGCGCGTCGGGGAAGTTGAGCCCATTGGCCACGAAGGCAGTCGGCACGCCTGACCCAAATGCCTCGGACGCGACGACCGCGGCGGTTCCGAAGCGGTCCGTCCCCGCGAGGCGGAAGACGCCACCGCCTTCGTCAAGTGGCTGCAGCTGATTGAAAACCGTATTGCCGATGACGCCCGTTCCACCAAGCACATAGATGGACAGGGGATTCAACCGCAGAAGCTCGGCCATCGTCTCAGCCGGAATGCCCGTTTGGGTAACGAGCAGGAGTGGCGATCCGGTCTGCGCCGCGAGGGCGCCACCGGCGAGGGCGTCCGGGAAGCTCGATCCGGCGGCGATGAAGACGTACGGCACACCCGGCACATAGGTCGCCCCAGAAACCGCGGCCGCGGTGGCGTATCGGTTCACGCCCGATAGGCGCCTGATGTCGGGACGGGCCACCACCGCTGCACGTGCGTCGATAAGCCGTGGAGAGGCGACCCAGCCGAGCGTGCTGGGCAGGGCCCTGGCGGTGGCGATCAGGTGCTGGCGCAGCGCGGAGGCATTGCCGAGCAGTGCCGGTTTGGCGGAGGCCGCCAGGGCTGCAACGCCGCTGGCGTGCGGCGCCGCCATCGAGGTGCCGGAGAAGTGGGCCCACCCGCCACCGGGGACGGTGCTGACGATGTCCTCGCCTGGAGCCGAGAGGTCGACCGTCGTGAAGCCGAAGTTCGAGAACCCGCTGATGCGGCCCTCGTTGTGGATGGCGGCAACCGATAGGACGTTGGGAAGGTCGGACGAGGCGGGATAAACAGGCTGGACGTCGTTGTCAGCGCCGCTGTTCCCTGCCGCCGCGACGAGCAGCGCATTTGGTGCCGCCGCGATGGCGTTGTGGAGCGTCCGGCTGAATCCGGTGCCGCCCCACGAGGCGTTGATGATGCGGGCGCCGTTGGCATACGCGTACGCGATCGCCGCGGCCGCGGCCGTATCTGTCCCGCAATCGGCAGGGAACGGTCCGTTGGGATCATCCGGCAGGAACTTGACGGCCATGATCTTGACCGACGGCGCCACCCCGGCCACGCCGATGCCATTGCCAGAAGCGGCAATCGTCCCGGCGACGTGGGTGCCGTGATCGGCGATGACGTCGTCGTGCACGGTGTTGTCGTCGTTGCAGAAGTCCCAGCCGTCGACGTCGTCGAAGTACCCATTGCTGTCATCGTCGACGCCGTTGCCGGCGACCTCATCGGTATTCACCCAGCGGCGGCCGGCGAGGTCGGGGTGTGAGAAGTCGACCCCGTCATCGGTCACGGCCACGGCCACGACGAGGTTCGGGTTGCCGGTCGTGATGTTCCATGCCTCGGGAACGTTCATATCGACGTCCTTGGCACCAGGGAAGCCTCCGACCGTCTGGCCGGTGTTGTTCAGCCCCCACTGCTGCGGGTAGCGCGGCTCCGTCGTCGGCCCGGCCATGTGCGTGCGCCGGTACTCCGGCTCCACGTACAGGACATCGGATCGGCCTTCCAGTTGCGCGAGCGCCTGCGACACCCCACCAGCGACGGGCACCACGACCTCGGTGTTCGGCAGAGCAACACTCGTAGCGAACTCGAGCCGATCCGCGGCGCGAATGCGTCCGCGCTGCAGCTCGGTCACGCCGTCGCGGTAGCGGACGATGAGCCTGCCGGTCGGCTGCGGATCGGACGGCGTGCCGTCTCCCTTGACGCCGCCGCCGCGCAGCGGGACGGGAACCGGACCGTCCAGGAAGCCATCATTGGCCGCAGCCTGGCGAGGCGGCACAAACGCGCCGACCACCAGGGCAGCCAAGAAGATGGGCGCCAATCGGCGCAGGCGTCGACGCGGCGACGCAAGAGGCTCGGGCATGAATTCCCCCACTCGATGAAGACCTTGGGGCCACTGATGACGGCCCGCAATGGCAAGGATTCTATGCTGCGACATCTCGAACCGACAAGGATCGAAAAGTCCTACGAACCATGTGCTGAGGCTCGTCGGGGGCCGCTGGAGACGGGCATTGTCCAGCGCGCCGTCATGGCTCACCTCGCTCGGTGTGCCACGGCCTCGGATCGCTGCGCAGCAGCGAGTACAGGAGGACGTCCTGGTTCCGCCCATCGTTGAAGAATGCGCCGCGGATGGTCCCCTCGAGCTCGAATCCACACTTTTCGGCGATCCGCCGGGACGCGGCGTTTTCGGGGACGATGACGAGGTGGATCCGATGCTGCTTCTTCGTCGCGAACAGGAAGTCGACAAGGAGCTGCACCGCCTCGGTGACGTAGCCCCGACCAACGAACCGATCTTCGTAGAGCTGGTAGGAGAGCTCGAAGGCGTCCCAGTAGCTCACCGGCTTGAAGAACTCGATGTGACCCGCCATCTCATCGTCGCGGCCGACGATCAGCAGGGTGCCCTCTTCCTTCTGCCAGAACCCATCCTCGGCGAACCGCCGCCGGAAGGCGGGCTCCGACATGACTCCGAGCGGGAAGAAGGCGCCGCGATTGCGGACCTCGACGTGGGCCGCGTACATTGCGTCGAGATCGGCCTCGCGAACGGGGCGGAGCGTGATGCGCTCGCCATGAAGCATGGGATCGTCCTCCGATGCGAAGCCTGCCCCGGTCGCCCGCAGGTCGTCAAAATCCAGGCTATCGGAACATCCGCTGCTGCTTGGCGAGGTCGAGGCGCTCGGCGGGTGAGTCGAGCGCGTCATCGACCGAGCGCAGCCGCTGCGCGATGACGTTGAGGACCGCCCCCTCCACCTGGAGGCGGCCGTCGATCACGAGCAGCGGGTGCCGGTGCAGCAGCGCGCGGTGCGCCTGGTAGACCTGCGGCCGCAGCGTGACATTGATCATGCCGGTCTCGTCCTCGAGCGCGATGAACACGAAGTTCTTGGCCGTCATCGGGTGCTGCACGCTGACCGCCAGGCCGGCCAGCCGGATCTGCGACCGATCGCGCAGCCGGGCCGCATCGGCCACCGTGATCACCCCGCGCGAGGCGAGGCGCTCGCGGAAGAGCTCGACGGCGTGCAGGTTGGGCGCCACTCCCGTGTCGCGGTAGTCGGCCGCCACCTTCTCGGCCGGAGTCATCGGCGGCAGCGAGGCGCCCAGCGCGCGCTGGGCGTCATCGGTCAGGCCCAACGCAGGGCGTTCGGGGTCGGCATCGGCCAACGTCGTGCGCAACTGCCAGAGGAGCTCGCGTCGGGGCGCATCGGTCCAGTCGAAGGCGCCGATGCTGATGAGCCGCTCGACCACCTGCTCACCAAGCTGGGTCCGTGCAACGAAGTCGCGGACGGACGCATACGGACCGATGTCGCGCTCGAGCGTCTCTCGCGCGCGCTCGTCGATCCCCTTGACCTGGCGCAGGCCGAGGCGGATGGCGTGCGTGCCGTTGGGAGCCAGCCGCGTGTCGTGCTCCCAGGCCGACTCGTTGACGTCGATCGGCAGGACGCTGATCCCGTGGCGCTTCGCGTCGTTGATGACGACCGCCGGTGAGTAGAAGCCCATCGGCTGGTTATTGAGCACGCCGACGGTGTAGTGCGCCGGGAAGTAGTGCTTGAGCCAGGCGGTGTCGTAGCTGATCTTTGCGAAGGCGGCGGCGTGGGCTCGCGCGAAGCCGAACTCGGCGAAGGCGGAGCACTTCTGGAAGAGCGCCTCCGCATCGGGCTCGGTGAGGCCGGTGCGCATGGCGCCGCCGACGAACCGGCCCCGCTCGGCCTGCATCTTGGCGTGGCTGCGGTGGCTGCCCATGGCCTTGCGGAAGATATCGGCCTCGACGGCGGTATAGCCGCAGACGTCGATCGCGACCTGCATCACCTGCTCCTGGTACAGGATCACGCCGAGCGTGTCCTCCAGGATGGGCTGGAGTGATTCGTGCGCGTAGGTGACCTCTTCCTCGCCGGCGCGCCGGCGCAGATACGGGTGGACGGCGTCGCCCTGCACGGGGCCGGGTCGGATGATGGCGACCTGCACCACGAGGTCCTCGAAGCGCTCCGGCCGAGCCTTGGGGAGCGACTGCATCTGGGCGCGCGACTCGATCTGGAACATGCCGACCGTATCGGCGGCCTGGATGGACCGATAGACCTCGGGGTCGTCGTGCGGGAGCGTGTCGAGGTCGGGTCTGTTGCCGGTGTCGCGCTGAATGCGGTCGAGGGCATCCGACACGACGCCCAGGGTTCGCAGGCTGAGCAGGTCGATCTTCACCAGGCCGAGCTGCTCGATGTCCTCCTTGTCGTACTGCGTAACCACTCTGTTGGGCATGGTGGCGCGCTCGATCGGCACGAGGTCGATCAGCGGGGTTCGCGTCACGAGCATGCCGCCGACGTGGATCCCCAGGTGTCGCGGGAAACCGTCGATCTCGGCGCACATGGTGAGGAGCCATTGCCACCGGTTCTTCGGAGCGTGGTCAGCGAGTTGGTGGCCGCTTTCCTGTCGAATATTCACCGGGAGACTGTTCGGTACTGTTCTACCGCTCGAATCGGCTTGATGTCGCAGATTCACCAAAGTTTTGGAGCCGATATCGGCCCCAGGAGTCCCTGTTTCCGACGCTAAGAGTCGCGTGGTGAATATCTGAGAGGATTCCGATGGCGCCTCCGGCACAACCCGTGGCCGGCGACGCTCCTCGATTGGCATTCCGCTCTCCGGATCCACCCGCACGAGCTTCGGCCGACCGCTCGACGGTCCCGGTGAACCGTTGTCGCGCGGCGTCGGCAGTTTCAGCTCTCCGCCCGCCAGCTCACCGGAGCGCGCATAGCGCTTCGTGGTCTCCGACTCGTGCCTCACCGTCGTGACTGATGCGTCGAGCACGCGTGCCCGCTTCGGCGGAATCCAGCCGCCCTCGCTGACCGGCCGCGGGTCGAGCGTCGGGCGCGGGCGCGAGTTCCATGACGAGTCGGATTCACGACCCACGAAGGCCGGTCCCCTTCCGTCGCGCCCGGGCGGCATGGCCGCATCGGCCATCTCGATCCCGAGCTCGGCGAAGAGCCACGCGAATGAGCCATCCAGCGCCAGGTCCCGGGCGACATCGGTGGCGTCGCGGGTATCGAGTGCCTTGGCCAGCGCATCGATGCCCTCGAGCGGGAATGCGAGCGCCTTGGCCACCTCGCGCACGGCCGACCGTGCTCGATAGGTGACGATGGTGCAGACCATGGCGGCGTGATCGGCGCCGTACTTGGTGTACAGGTACTGGATCACCTCCTCACGCCGGTTGACGTCGAAGTCGATGTCGATATCGGGCAGCGCACGCGCCTCGTTGATGAAGCGCTCGAAGAGGAGTTTGTGCTCGATCGGGTCGACCTTGGTGATGCCGAGACAGTACGCGACGATCGAATCGCCGGCGCTCCCCCGTCCCTGGCCGATGATGTCGTTGCGGCGTGCGAACTCCATCAGGTCCCACACGATCAGGAAGAATTCGGACAGGTTGGTGCGGTCGATGATGTCGAGCTCGTGCGTCAGCTGGCTCAGCGCGCGCTTGGTAATCGGCTGGTAACGACGCAGTAAGCCGCGATGTGCAAGCTGGTAGAGATATGAGAACGCGGTCTCCCCCTCCGGCACGCTGAAGCCCGGAAACCGATACCGCTCGAAGCCGAGCTCCAGCCGGCATGCCTCGCCGATGACGCCGCTGCGCGCCATGCCTGCCTCCCAGGCACGGCGGCTGCGCTCGTCCGGGAGGCTCTCGCCGATGCGCGCCAGCTCGGCACCGGTCTTGAGCCGATACTCGGCATTCGGCAGGAGCAGCTCGCGCGCCTCGTTGAGCGTGGCGCCATGCCGGATGCAGATGAGCACGTCCTGGAGCCGATGGCCGACGGGATCGGCGTAGTGCACCTCGTTGGTGACGACGGTCGGGAGGCCGGCCGCTTCGGCCAGCTCGGCCAGCTGCGACACGAGCCAATCGTCGTCGGGCTGCAGATGGTGGCTGAGCTCGACCGCGAAGTCGCCGGCCGGGAAGATAGCGGCCCAGCGTCGTGCTGCATCGAGCGCCGCACCGCGCTCGCCGGTCAGTACGTGGCGAGGCACCTCGCCGTTGCGGCAGCCGGTGAGACCGAAGAGGTGACCACGCGCATCGCCGAGCGCCGCCTCGACGAGCTCGCGTTCGAAGACGGGGTATTGCTTCTCCCCCGCCAGGTGACCACGGCTCACCAGCCTGGAGAGCGCGGTGTAGCCGTCGACGTCGCGCGCCAGGAGGACGAGGTGGTCGCCGGGCATCGGTCCGGCGTGATGCTCGCCCGGCCAGCCGCGGCTCGCTCGCTCGCCGCGCAGCGGGTCGTTCAGCTTGCGGCCGCGGCGCGCCAGGCGCAGCTCGTCATCGGTCCGCGGGATGGTGAGCTCGAGACCGATGAGCGGGCGAACCGGGCGCAGGCCCGCGTCGCGGGCGGCGTCGGTCTCGGTCTCCTGAGCCGCCTTCCGGGCGCGGACCGCCGCGTAGAGACCGGCGTGATCGGTGATGGCCAGCGCCGGCATGCCGAGCTGGGCGGCCCGCGCGATCAGCTCCTCGGGGTGCGTGGCACCGTCGAGGAAGCTGAAATTGGTGTGCGCGTGAAGCTCGCAGTAGTCGTCCGGCATGCCCATCGGACAACGAATGATAGAACGTCTGTTCTATTCTTGGAAGAGTCTGCGACCTACTTGGGGGTGAGAATCAGCTCGATCTCGACGAGCTCACCACACGGAACGCTGACCCGTCGCACCAGCTCGTCATAGTCGATGTCGGTGGTCGTGATCTGGAATTCGCCGGCCACGCCCATGGCGACGAAGGTGCCATCTTCGCCGGTGCGCGCCGAGCCGCTGAACCCATCGAGGGCGCGGATGAAGACGAAGATGTCATTCAGCGGATTTCCATCGGGATCGACCACGCTGCCGCTGAGCCCCCCATCCGCGACCGCGTCGGCGGTGCATGGCGCAGCGCTGGGGACGGAATCCACGCTCCCGGACGGGGAGCTCGTGGCATCGCAGGCACCGAGCGCGAGCAGGAGCGCAAGGCCCGCCCAGGCGACGGTGGAGCGTCGGACGGACGGTAGGTGGGTTGGCATGCGCGCCAGTATGCCGAGGCCGGTCCGGTTGCGCCAACGGGACCAAATGGTCAGACGGCGCGCCCGATCATGACCACGCGGCGGCGCGCCAGGAGCAGGGCCGCGGGGGGGATCAGCAGTCCGACGGCCAGGAGCCCGAGCGCCGTGTAGGACGCACCGGCCACGATGAGGCCAGACGCCAGGCTCGCCGCGGCCGCAGTCGTCCAGATCACGCCGTCGGATACTCCCTGCACTCGTGTCCGCTCTCCGAGCGTGAGGCCCATGGTGAGCATCGACGAGCCAGCCACGAATCCCAGATTCCAGCCGTACCCGAGCAGGAAGAGCGCGAGCGTCAGCAGCAGGCCACCATCAGCAGGCGCGCCGGCAGCGATCAGAGCCGCCACTGTCAGGGTCGCGAGCGCGGCGGCAATGATGCGCGGGCTGCCGAATCGGTCGGTCAGCCGCCCAGAGATCGGCGAGAGCGCGAACATGCCGAAGGTGTGTGCCGATAGCACGAACCCGACCGTTTCGAGCCCGTGCCCGTGAGTGGTCAGGTGCAGCGGCGTCATCGTCATGATGAGGATCATGACCACCTGTCCGGCGGCCAGCGTGACCAGCGCAACCAACACGGTGGGCGTTCCCATGAGGGCGGCCAGAGACACGGGCACGGTCCCCTCGGGGTGCGGCGCAAGAGCGGATGGATCCGCCAGCCGATAGGGCTCGGGGCGCAGAAAGACGAACGCAATGACCGCGGCCAGACCGATGAAGACGAGGGTCAACAGGTAGGTGCCCGCCAATGGTGGCATCCCGAGCGACTCCGCCACCACACCGGCCGGGGCGACCAGGTTCGGACCGCCGACCGCTCCGATGGTCGCGCCCCAGACCACGGTCCCGATGGTCCGTGCCCGCCGCTCCGGCGGGACCAGGTCGGCGGCCACGTAACGTCCGAGCTGTCCGGCGCCATTCGCGAATCCCGCCAGCGCGCTGCCGACCAGGAGCAGCGGCAGAGAGACGAGGAGCACGCCTGCGAGCGCGACCGCTCCGCCGATCGTGCCACCGACGATGCCGATCAGGAGGCCGGGCCGGCGTCCCACCCGAAGCATGAGGAATGAGAGGAGGCTGGCGGCCGCGGCCGTGCCGAGCGTGCTCGTCGCCGTCGGAAGCCCGGACGCGGCGCTGCCGCCGATCTCGGCCGAGGCCAGCGCACCCCCGGTGAAGGCGGCAATATATCCCGTGCTCCCGAGTGCCGAGACAGCGAACAGGGTCCACACGATCCGGCGCCGGAGGCCGGGGAGACGCGCCGGGTCAATCGGCATTTCCTTCATGCCCCGACGTACCGCTCGAGGAACCGGCGGAGGTCGAGCTCGCTCCCGCGATGTGCGGCGGCTGCCTCTCGACCGATCCACCGGTAGTGCCATGGCTCGTACGAGAAACAGGTGCCATCCTGGCTCCCGGCTGGATAGCTCATCACGAATCCAAACTCCCAGCCGTGCGCCGCCATCCAGGCTCCTTCATCGGACTCGACGGCCCAGTCACCGAAGCGTCCGCTCCATCCCGGCGACGTCAGATCCACGGCCGTGCCGAGTTGGTGCTCCGAATGACCGGGTCGCGCGGTCCGGGTCAGCGCCTCCGCGTACCCCACGCGTGCCACCCAGCCGTCGAACGTCGCCGCCTGGCTGACTTGGGATCGATACGCCGACTCGAGGATGACCGTGAGCCCCGCCGCCTCCCAGGCCACGGCCATGGCGGCGAGATCGTCAACGACGACCGCGCGCAGCAGCTTCATGCCGGACGGACCGCTCAGGCCGGCCGCCGACGCCGCGACCAGGTCCTGCGGCGCATAGCCGACAGGCAGCGAATAGCTCCGGTCGAGCACGGCCAGCGCATCATCGGCGACCGGCGGGGCAGGAAGGTCGCGATCCGTGCAGTGGTCGGCGACGAGGTCGGCCCGGAAGGACGCGGCCATGACCGGCTGCGCCGGTCGATGGAGGTTGAACGTCCCGTCGATCCGCTCGGGCGTGGCGACACGATCTTCCGCAATCAATGGAGCCGGCGTCAGCGTGGGTGGCTGTGCGTTCGACTTGGGAGCCGACGGCGCACCTACCGCGCAGCCCGCCAGGAGGAGCACCAGCGCAGCCGTCCACCCTCCTCGCGTGTGGCTCATCCTCCCGCCAGCTGCTGGAGCGTCGCCGCGCTCTCGGTGATCCCGCCTGGCCCAAGCGGGATCACGGCAACGTGGTCGGCACCAGCGGCATGCATCGAGTGGATTCGCGCCCGGGCGAGCTCGACCGGGCCGATCGCGACCATGGCGTCGACCAATCGATCGCTGCCGGGCATCTCCCAGTCGGACGGGTCGAACCCCTGCAGCTCCCAGGATGCCTGGTAGGTCGGAGTGCGCAGGTAGGGCTTGAGATAGGCCCGCGCGACCTCGCGATCGTCCGGTACGCCGATAACTACCGGCATGGTCACCGCCAGCGTCGGCCGGGACCCTGGTGCCGCGGCGTCCAGCCGCGCGCGCATCCATGCCACCCGCTCGGCGGTGACGAGGTACGGGAGACAGCCTTGTGCATGCGTCGCGGCAAGGTCGGTCATCCGATCGCGCAATGCGGCGATGAACACCGGGGGAGCCTCGTTTCCCGGCCCGCGATAGACCGCGGCGGCATAGGCCTCCAGGAACTCGCGCATGCGGGTCAACGGGCGCTCGTATCGGTGCCCGCGAAGCTTGCCCGCGAGGTGTGGATGGCTGACACCCAATCCGAGCGCGAATCGCCCCCCGCTCGACTCGGCGAGCGTCATGGCGGCCATGCGGGTCGTCTGGGCATCGTGTCCCCAGATGCCGACGATGCTGGTGCCGAGGTTGATCGAGCTCGTTGCTCCAGCCAGGAGCCCGAGGAGGGCGAACGGCTCACGCCCCACCGTCTCGGGCACCCAGAGCGTCCCGTAGCCGAGCGCCTCCGCGCGCCGAACATACGAGATTGCGTCGGGCGCGGCCAGCGAATCGAGGTGCCCCCATACGCCGAGGCGGCCG
>Ga0136612_10001127_pt1 | contig 11066 bp, 12 predicted proteins | sample AntDryUQ224A2306_2_FD_106644 | JGI IMG/M metagenome (GOLD analysis project Ga0136612, IMG submission 106644) | Polar desert sand microbial communities from Dry Valleys, Antarctica - metaG UQ224A (23.06) | ecosystem: Environmental > Terrestrial > Soil > Desert | place: Antarctica: Dry Valley...
CGGCGCAGGCCTTCGTCGACGACATCCTCGTCGACCGTCTCGGGGCGCGGACGGTGACGGTCGGGGAGAACTTCCGCTACGGCAGGAAGGCCTCCGGGGACACCGAGCACCTGCGCGCGCAGGCCGCCTTCGAGACGCGGGTCGTCCCGCTCGTGGAGTACGACGCCGAGATCGTCTCCTCGACCCACATCCGCGGCCTCGTGATGGCCGGCGACCTCGCACGGGCCAACGCCTTCCTGGGCGCCCCCTACGAGCTGCGCGGCCCGGTCGTGCACGGCGACGCCCGCGGGCGCACCCTGGGCTACCCGACGGCCAACCTGGTCCCCCACAACGCGCTGGTCTACCCCGGCAACGGCGTCTACGCCTGTCGGGCGGCCCTGCGCATGGCCGACGGCGCGGACTGGGAGTGGCACGCCGCGGCGACCAGCGTCGGCGTGCGCCCCACCTTCGTCACCGGCCGCGGCGTCCTCGTCGAGGCGTTCCTGCTCGACTTCGACGCCGACCTGTACGGTCGCGAGCTGCGCCTCGAGTTCCTCGAGCGGCTGCGCGGAGAGAAGCGCTTCAACTCGGTGGAGGAGCTGGTGGACCAGATGCACGCCGACGTGGAGGCGACCCGAGCGGCTGCTAGCCTGCCCGACCGCACATGAGCCTCACCGCAGAGCAGAAGCAGGAGATCACCACCAAGTTCGGCAAGTCCGATTCCGACACGGGCGCCACCGAGGTGCAGATCGCCATGCTCACCACCCGGATCAACGAGCTGACCGGGCATCTGCGCGAGCACTCGCACGACCACCATTCGCGTCGCGGGCTACTGATGCTCGTGGGCCGCCGCCGCCGCTTCCTCAACTACCTGCAGAAGAGGGACCTCGAGGGGTACCGCTCGCTCATCCGCGAACTCGGCCTGCGCCGCTGATGGCGGTGCTCACGGCCGGCACGTCCGCGCCCCAGTTCTCGCTGGCCCGCTCAAGTGGCGAGTCCTTCACCCGGGCCGACCTCGACGGACAGACGACGGTCCTCGTCTTCTACCCGTTCGCGTTCTCACCGGTCTGCACAGACCAGTTCAACGTCTACGAGGAGGTCCTGCCGCAATTCACCGAGCGCGGCGCGACCCTCTACGGCGTCTCCTGCGACGCGGGCTACTCGCAGGCCGCGTTCCAGGCGAAGCTCGGCGTCTCGATCGAGCAGCTCTCGGACTTCGAGCCCAAGGGCGCGACCTGCACCGCCTTCGGGGTCCTGCACCCCGGCGGCTTCCCGCAGCGCGCGCTGGTAATCGTCGGGCCGGACGGCGTCGTGGCGTGGAGCTACGAGGCTCCCTCGCCGGGTGACCTGCCCGGGGCGAACCTGATCTTCGACGGCCTCGAGTCGGTCCCCGCGCGCTGAGCCTGACCTCGGCGCCGTCCCCGCCGCCGGGTCCGTCGGACCACGTGCGCGGGCGCGAAGGGGCGCGGGAGGTCGTCGTCTACTCCGACTACGAGTGCCCGTACTGCGCGGCGGTCGACCAGCGGCTGCGCGCGCTCGACCTGCGCCTCGTGCACCGCCACTTTCCCGTGCGCTCCAAGCATCCACGGGCGTGGGCCGCCTCCGCCGCGGCGGAGGCGGCGGTCCTGCAGGGTGCGTTCTGGCCGATGCACGACGCGCTGTTCGCCGACCAGGGCCGCCTCGAGGACCCGCACCTCTGGGCCCGGGCCGAGGCGCTCGGGCTGGACGTCGGCCGCTTCGACGCCGACCGGCGCGGGGAGGAGGTCGTGGCCCGGATCCAGGCGGACTTCGACGGAGCGATCCGGGCGGGAGTGGCCTCGACGCCGGCGCTGTTCGGAGCCGGCGGCGAGCGCCTGGCGGTCGCTCAACTCGAGGGCTGAGCGGGCCGCGCCTGGCCGAGCAGCGCCGGGACCCTCTCGGTGCGGAAGTCGAAGATCCGCTCGAGCTCGGCGCGCACGAAGAGCGAGTGGGGGAGGGCGCCGAGCGGTCCTCCGGGCAGCGCGTAGCGCACGGTGTCGGTCATCAGCGTGCCCGCGCCGTCGGGCTCGAAGGTGTGGGTGTGGTGCCACAGCGCGTAGGGACCGCGCAGCTGCATGTCGACGAAGCGCACGCCCGGCTCCCACTCCTCGATCCGCGTCAACCAGGAGATCGGCAGCCCGCGCATGCGCAGCCGGTACTCGATGAGCGCGCCGACCCGCATCTCGATCGGGCGCGGGGTCACGATCTGGAACCGCAGCGACGGCGGGGTGATCGCCTTGAGGTTGCCGGCGTCGGCGAAGAACGGGAACACCTCGTCAGGGGTCCCGGGGAGCCGCTGCTCGCGGCGGAGGGTGTAGAGGGGCATGATGCCGCGGGTACGGGTCATCCGGTCGTTACGGTCAGGCGGTCAGCTTTCCACCACCGCGTTGACAGCTCTCAGGGCCTCGGGTGCCGTCGCCCGACATCGCCGAGCGAGCGGCAGATCCGGGCTTCGACGCGATGGTGATCTACGCGCGGGACCACGGCTGGGTGGACGAGGCCGACCGGGTGCGAGCGCACGCGGAGTGGCGCGACGGGCCGTAGGCGGCGCACGCGTCCTCCGGTGGGCCTCCGCCTCGGGCCGGACGGGAACGTCAACGGCCCATTGAGGGGAAGGCGTGGGGAGCGGGAGGCGCAGTGCATCCGACCCGTGCGCTTCGTAGATCACCACGGGCAGGATCGACCCCCTAGGAGCGGTCGATCCGACCCAGCGTGACCGCGGATCAACACGGGCTGGATCGACGTGTCCTGGGACACGTCGATCCCGCGCATGCGCGCTGCCGGACAACGACGGGCGGGATCGACCGCGCTGAGTGGGGTCGATCCGTCGCGAGCCACGCCGGCGACGGCTCGCGACGGATCGACGTCACCCGCGCCCGCCCGGCCCGCAGCCCTACCCAGCCGAAGTCGACGTCGCCAACCGGGCCGCCGAACGGCCGTCTATATTGTCCGATAACAACTACCGAAGCATTCACATGCGAGTAGGGCGCCCGTACAACGAGCGACGGGCGTAGGAGAGAACATATGTCTGAAGTGACCCGGGTCACCGCCGAGATCGGTGGCAAGGAGATCGCGTTCGAGACGGGCAAGATGGCCAAGCAGGCCTCCGGCGCCGTCGTCGTGACCGCCGGCGAGACCGTCGTCCTGTCCACCGCCACCGCGGGCAACCTGCGTGACGTGGACTTCCTCCCACTCACGGTCGACATCGAGGAGCGGATGTACGCCGCCGGCCAGATCCCCGGCTCGTTCTTCAAGCGCGAAGGCCGCTCGGGCGAGAAGGGCACGCTCACCGCGCGCATGATCGACCGCCCGCTGCGCCCGCTGTTCCCCAAGGGATGGCGGCGCGAGACGCAGCTCGTCGGCATCCCGCTGTCGATCGACCACATCAACCCGTACGACATCCTCGCCATGAACGGCGCGTCGGCGGCCCTGATGATCTCCGACGTCCCGTTCCCCATGCCGGTCGGCGCGGTGCGGGTCGGCAAGATCGACGGCAACTTCGTGGTCAACCCGCCCGAGGAGGACCTCCTCACCGCGGACCTCGACCTCGTGGTCTCCGGCTCCGAGGAGGCCATCCTGATGGTCGAGGCGGGCGCCGACGAGATCCCCGAGGCGGAGATCCTCGACGCGCTCGACATCGCCCACGGCGAGATCAAGAAGCTGTGCGCCGCGCAGCGCGAGCTGGCCGAGAAGGCGGGCAAGCCCAAGCTGGAGATCGAAGTCCGCCAGGCGCCCGACGGCCTGTACGACGAGATCAAGGCCTCCCACGGCGAAGCGCTGGACGAGGCCACCTCGGTCCAGGACAAGCTGGCCCGCCAGGACGCGACGAAGGCGGTCGAGACGCAGGTCCTCGAGAAGTACTCGGGCGACCCGTCCTCCGACGCCTACGCGCAGGCCAACCAGGACGCGCAGCTCGCGTTCGACAAGCTCGAGAAGCACATCATCCGCGAGCGGATCGCGGTGAAGAAGGTGCGTCCGGACGGCCGCTCGGCCGACGAGATCCGGCCCATCACGATCGAGGCCGGCCTGCTCCCCCGCACGCACGGCTCCGCGCTGTTCACCCGCGGGCAGACGCAGGCGCTGTCGGTCGCCGCGCTGGGGACGAGTCGCGAGGAGATGCGGCTCGACACGCTCGGCCTGGAGAAGACCAAGCGCTACTTCCACCACTACAACTTCCCGCCCTTCTCGGTCGGGGAGGCCGGGTTCATGCGCGGCCCCAAGCGCCGCGACATCGGACACGGCGCGCTCGCCGAGCGGGCGCTCGTGGCGATGATCCCGTCCGTCGAGGACTTCCCTTACACGATGCGCGTGGTCTCGGACATCCTCGAGTCCAACGGCTCGAGCTCGATGGCCTCGGTCTGCGGCTCGTCGCTGTCGCTCATGGACGCGGGCGTGCCGCTCAAGCGGCCCGTGGCCGGCATCGCCATGGGCCTGATCAAGGAGGGCGACGACTACATCGTGCTCTCCGACATCGCGGGCGTCGAGGACCACCTGGGCGACATGGACTTCAAGGTCGCCGGCACGGAGCACGGGATCACCGCGCTGCAGATGGACATCAAGATCACCGGCGTCACCTTCGACATCCTGCGCGACGCGCTGACGCAGGCCAAGGCGGGCCGGACGTTCATCCTCGGTGAGATGGCCAAGGTCATCGACACGCATCGCTCCGAGCTCTCGGAGTACGCACCGCGGATCTCCTCGATCTCGATCGACACGGACAAGATCGGCCTCGTCATCGGCAAGGGTGGGGAGACCATCCGCTCGCTGCAGGAGGAGTTCGAGTCCCAGATCGACGTCCAGGACGACGGCACGATCCTCGTCTACGCGACGTCGGGCATCCAGGGCGACGCCCTGGTGGACCGGATCCGGTCGATGACCAAGGAGGTCGAGGTCGGCGACGAATTCCAGGGCAAGGTCGTCAAGACCACCACCTTCGGCGCCTTCGTCGAGCTGGCCAAGGGCACGGACGGCCTGCTGCACATCTCGAACGTCAAGCCGGGCGGCGAGCGGGTGGACACGGTCGAGGAGGTCCTGAACAAGGGCGACGACATCGCCGTGCGGGTGGTCGAGGTCGACCGCGAGCGCGGGCGGATCGGCCTGCGCCTGTCCGACGACCCGGACGTGGCCGGCAAGTCCAAGGAGGAGCTGGCGACGGTGGGCTCGGGCGGCGGCGGCGGTGGCGGCGGCTCACGCGGCGGTGGCGACCGCGGCCCGCGGCGCGATAACGGCCGCAGCGGCGGCGGCGGCGGCGGCGACCGTGGCGGCCGGCGGCGCGACCGTGGCGCGCGTGACCCCGACCGCGGCTAGCACCTCGCCCGAGCATCGCCTGACCGAGCTCGACTCCGGGCTGCGGGTCGTCACGGAGCACATGCCCTCCGTGCGATCCGCGGCCCTCGGGTTCTTCGTCGACGCGGGCTCGCGCGGGGAGACCGAGGCCGAGGCCGGCCTCTCACACTTCCTCGAGCACATGCTGTTCCGGGGGACGGAGCGCTTCGGCTCGGCCGAGATCGACGAGCTGTTCGACGGCATGGGTGCCGAGCTCAACGCCGGCACGGACAAGGAGACGACCACGGTCTACGCGCGGATGCTCGACGGGCACCTGCCGCGGGCGTTCGACGTGATGGCCGACATGGTGTGGCGGCCCGTGTTCCGCGACGTCGACCCCGAGCGCGCCGTGGTGCTCGAGGAGATCGCGATGTACGAGGACGAGCCGCAGGAGTCCGTCTTCGATTCGCTGGGGGAGGCCGTGTTCGGCACCCACCCGCTCGGCCGGGCGATCATCGGGCGCGCACCGGTCGTCGCCGACACGCCGATCGACCAGATCGCCGCCTTCCACGCCCGGCGCTACGTGCCGCGCTCGGTGGTGATCGCGGCGGCGGGATCGGTCGACCACGATGCGGTGGTCGAGCTCGCCACCCGCACGTCGGACCGGCTGCGGGCAGGGGAGTCGGCGCCCGCGCCGCCCGGAGCGCCCGCCGACCCGGCGCCGACCATCCGCTTCCAGCGCAAGGACACCGAGCAGGTCCACGTCTGCCTGGGCGGCGTCGGCCTCCCACGCGACGACGAGCGAAGGTACGCGCTGCGCGTGCTCGACGCCATCTTCGGCGGCCTGTCGTCCTCGCGGCTCTTTCAGGCGGTCCGCGAGGAGCGCGGTCTCGCCTACGCGGTCTACTCCTTCGCGGGCCAGTTCGCCGACACGGGCCAGATCGGCCTTTACGTGGGCACCCGCCCCGAAAACGTCGAGGAGGCGCTGGAGGTCACGGCGACCGAACTCGACCGGATGCGCGAGGACCCCGCCACCGAGGCGGAGCTCGAGCGGGCCAAGGAGAACGTCAAGGCCCGGGTCATCCTGGGCATGGAGTCCTCCGGCGCCCGCATGAACCGCCTGGGCGGCTCGGTGCTGTTCGGACTCCCGATCCTCTCTCCGGACGAGCTGATGGAGCGCTTCGACGCCGTGACGCTCGACGACCTGCGCGGCCTGGTCGCCGAGCTGTGGGCGCCCGAGCGGATGAGCGCGGCCGGCATCGGGCCGGACGAGGCGGCGTTCCGAGCCGCCGTGGCGCGGACGTGCCCCGCGGCGACGTGAGCCGCGGCGCCGCGGTGGCGGCGGCGCTCGCATGATCGCGGTCGCGGTCGCGGGCGCGGCCGGCAAGGTGGGGCAGGCCATCTGCGCCGCCGTGGAGGCGGCCGACGACCTCTCGCTGAGCGGTCGGGCCGATCCGGCGCTGGACGTCGCGCTCGAAGACGTGCTCTCGGACGCCGACGTCGTCGTGGACTTCACCCGTCCCGACCAGGCCCTTGCGAACGCCCGGGCGTGCCTGGGGGCCGGGGTGCACGTGGTGATCGGGACGACCGGCTGGGACGTCGGGGCATTGCGCGCCGACGCGGATGCGAGCGCGGCCAACGCGTTCATCGCGCCCAACTTCGCCATCGGGGCGGTGCTGATGATGCGCTTCGCGGTCGAGGCGTCGCGGCACATGGCCCACGCGGAGATTGTCGAGGCGCACCACCCGGCGAAGGTCGACGCGCCGTCGGGCACCGCCGCCCGGACCGCCGAGCTCATGGCCGGCGAGGTGCCGATCCACTCGATCCGGCTCACCGGCGTCGTCGCCGACCAGGCCGTGATCCTCGGCGACGTCGGGCAGACGCTGACCCTCGAGCACCGCACGACCGACCGCTCGAGCTTCGCGCCCGGGGTCCTGCTGGCCGTCCGGAGGGTCGGCTCGCTGCCCGACGGGTTGACCGTCGGGCTCGACGCGCTGCTTGCGTGACGCCGGCGGATCGCGGCGCGCGGGTGAGCGAAGGCCGGAACGCGGTGTTGATCTCCGTCACCGACCACGCCGCGGGGCGCTACCGCCAGCGGGTCCGGGGCACGCTCGACCCGAAGGCCGAGATCGTCGCGCGCGTGAGCCGTGGTTGGACCCGTGGGCGAGACGGCGCCGGGACGCGGCGCGGCTCGGTCGACGTGCGCGACGGCGCGCTCGTGTTCGTCTGCCTGCACGACGTCCCCGGGGGCGAGTTGGTGGTGGTCACGCTCTGGGAGGAGGGTGAAGCCGCCGCGGTGCCGCGGCGGTACACCGACGCGGTGCGCGAGCCTCGCTTGCGCCCGCCCCGCGACTCCGGTTGACTGCAGCGCTCATGGGCTTCATGCACAAGGCGAAGAAGGTGGCCGAGCAGGCGCAGGCCAAGCTCGACGAGGCGCAGGGGCAGTTCAACGCCAGGCCGGGGGCCGGCGGCACCCCCGGCGCCGGCGGGCCGGTGGTCGAGTACGACCAGCACGGCCGGCCCCTCGCGCCTTCGTCCCCTCCGCCGTCCCCTTCGGCGGAGACCGAGCCCGGCTCCCCGCTGCCTCCCTTGCCGCCGACGCCGCCCGAGCCGGTCCCGCCCTCGTCTCCGGCCACGCCGCTCGCGCCGCCCGACTCCGCTCCCTCGCCCGTCGGTTCGGGCTCTCCGCTGCCGCCCGCGCCGCCGTCCCCGCCCCCGGACGGGGCCGGCGCCTATGCGCCACCCAAGCTGTCGGCGGGCGACCCGCTCGCCTGACAGAAGTTCCGCCCGGACCACCTGCCAGACTGAGCCCGATGCGCCCCTACGAAGGCCTCCTGACCGCCATGGTCACGCCGTTCGGCGCCGACGGCCGGGTCGATGAGGAGACTGCCGTCGCGCTCGGCCGGCACCTGTTGGGCTCAGGCTCGGACGGCCTGGTCATCGCGGGCACGACCGGCGAGGCGAGCACGCTGTCCGACGAGGAGCACATCGGCCTTGTCGGGCTCATGGTCGCAGAGCTCGGTGGCGAGGCCCCGATCGTTGCGGGCACGGGCTCGAACGACACCCGGCACGCCGTCGAGCTGACCGAGCGGGCGGTTGTGGCCGGTGCCCACGCGGTCCTCTCGGTCACCGGCTACTACAACAAGCCGAACTTGCGCGGGATCCGTCGCCACTACGAGCTCGTCGCGCAGGCCGCCGGCGGCGTTCCCGTCGTCCTTTACAACATCCCGAGTCGCACGGCGGTCAACCTCCCGCCCGAGTTCCTGGCCGAGCTCGCGCAACTCGACGGGGTGGAGGCCGTCAAGCAGGCCAACGACGCGGAGCTCCAACCGATCGACGGACTGGCCATCCTGGCCGGCAACGACAACGTGCTCGCCCGAGTGCTGGACTTCGGCGGCGCGGGCGGCATCTGCGTCGCCTCGCACGTCGCCGGCCCGCAGATGCAGGAGATGTTCGACGCCTCGCCCGAGCGGCGGGCGGAGATCGACGCCGCGCTCGCGCCCGTCTACGCCGGCCTGTTCTGCACCGCGAGCCCCGCTCCGGTCAAGGCCGCGCTGCGGATGCTCGGACACGACGTCGGCGGCCTGCGGCTGCCGCTGGTCGAGTGCGACGAGGCGGAGGAGCGGATCGTCCGCGAATCGCTCGCCGCCGCCGGGCTGCTCTCCGGGGTCCACGCTTCGTGAGCGCCACCCTGCGCGTCCTCCCGCTCGGGGGGCTCGGCGAGATCGGCAAGAACATGACGGTGGTCGAGTACGACGGCCGGATCGTGATCGTCGACGTCGGGCTGCGCTTCCCGACCGCCGAGATGATGGGCATCGACCTGGTGCTGCCCGACTTCACGTACCTGCGCGAGCGCAAGGACGCGATCGAGGCGATCGTCATCACCCACGGCCACGAGGACCACCTGGGCTCCCTGCCCTGGATCCTGCGCGAGCTGGGGGAGGCGAGCGTGCCGGTGGTCTACGGCGGACAGCTCACCATCGCCATGGCCCGCTCCAAGCTCGACGAGCACAAGCTGCGCGAGACCCCGCTCGAGGTCCTGCCCGACGGCGAGACCGCCGAGGCGGGCCCGTTCGACATCGAGCTCGTCCACCTGACCCACTCGATCCCGGACGCGAGCGCGGTGGCGCTGACCACGGAGCTCGGCACCATGCTGATCACGGGCGACTACAAGTTCGACCAGACGCCGGTGGACGGCAAGCCGGCGGACGTCTCGCGCCTGGCCGAGCTCGGCCGCGAGGGGCTGCTGCTGCTCTGCGGCGACTCGACCAACGCCGACCGTCCCGGGTGGGCGCCGTCGGAGACCATCGTCGGTCCCCGGCTGCAGGAGGTCTTCGCGCGCTGCGACGGGCGCATCGTGGTCACAAGCTTCGCCTCGAACATCCATCGCGTCCAGCAGGTGGTCGACGCCGCGGCGGCGCTCGGCCGCCGGGTCGCGCTCGTGGGGCGCTCCATGCGCAAGAACGTGAACATCGGCCGCCAGCTCGGGCACATCGACGTCCCCGAGGGGCTGCTCGTCCAGGCGCGAGAGATCGACCAGTTCCCCGACGAGAAGCTGGTGATCGTCTCGACCGGCTCCCAAGGCGAGCCGCTGTCGGCGCTGCGGCGGATGGCCTATCGCGACCACCCGCAGGTCGAGCTCAAGAAGGGCGACACGGTGGTCTTCTCGGCCACCCCGATCCCCGGCAACGAGCGGGCGGTCAACGACACGATCGACCGGCTCTACCAGGTCGGCTGCAACGTGGTGACGACCCGCGACGCCCAGATCCACGCCTCCGGCCACGGTTACCAGGAGGAGATCAAGCTGATGCTCAACCTGACCCAGCCCCGGTACGTGATGCCGTTCCACGGCGACTACAAGCGCATCCTGCTGCACGCGCAGCTGGCCGAGGCGGTCGGGGTGCCGGAGGAGAACATCTTCCGCGGCGAGAACGGCCTGCCGCTGGAGATCGACGCCCGTGGCGCCCGCTGGGGCGGGAAGGAGCGCGCCGGGATGACGTTCGTGGACGGCGTCGACATCGGCGACGTCGCCGACGCCGCGCTGCGCGACCGGAAGATGCTCTCCGGCGACGGGATCTTCATCATCGTCGCGACGGTGTCCGAGCAGGACGGCTCGTCGGTCGTGGCACCCGAGGTGCTCGCCCGGGGCGTGCCGTTCCTCGACGACAACGGCACCGTGGTCGAGGAGGTCCGCACCGCGGTCGAGGACTCGCTGGACCGCGCCGCCGAGCAGCGCGTGACCGACAACGAAGTCCTCACCACCATGCTCCACGACGACCTGGCGAAGTTCATCTACGACCGGCTCAAGCGCCGCCCGATGGTGCTGCCGGTCGTCGTCGAGGTCTAGGAGTCTGTTGGGAAATCGGGCCCGGCCGGGGTGGTCCTGGGCCGCATCCGGACGCTGCCCGATTTTTCAACAGGCTCCTAGAGCCGACCCACCGGCTGGACGGGCGGCGCCGGGGGGTCGTGAAGCGGTTCGGCCGCACCGCGCCGCGGTGCGCGTCCACGCGTCACCAGGGCCGCGGCGGCGGTGAGGACGAGCACGCCGACGCCGGTCACCAGGAAGGCGACCGGCGGCGAGGACAGCGCCACGATCGTCCCGCCCAGCAGGAAGCCGACGCCCGTCGCGCCCGAGGCCACCGACTCGAGCAGGCCGGTGATCCGGGCCTGGAGGTCGGGCGGCGTGGCCTCCTGGACCGCCGTGATCACCGAGACCCACTGGATCCCGTTCCCGAGGCCGCCGAGCACCGAGAAGGCGCAGGCGACGGCAAGCGACTCCGTCGCCGCCATCCCGAGGTAGGCGA
>Ga0136612_10001128_pt1 | contig 11063 bp, 14 predicted proteins | sample AntDryUQ224A2306_2_FD_106644 | JGI IMG/M metagenome (GOLD analysis project Ga0136612, IMG submission 106644) | Polar desert sand microbial communities from Dry Valleys, Antarctica - metaG UQ224A (23.06) | ecosystem: Environmental > Terrestrial > Soil > Desert | place: Antarctica: Dry Valley...
CCGGGCTGGTCGTTCTTCATCTCGGGTATCTGGCCCTGGTCGCATTTCTCGCGCTGCGCCCCGCGTCGAAGCAGCCTCAGGCGCAGCGGCCGTGGCCGGTCTGGCTCGCATTAGCCTCGGTCGCGTTGGCCGTGCTGCCGGTCTCGAGCGTCCTCGCCCACCTCTTTCCGTGGTGGCGGTGGGGCGGGGCTCCGGTCTTCGTGGGGCTGATGCTCCTCGTCGTGGCCGTGGTGACCACGCTGATCCTGACCGGGCCTTTGCGGGCTCACCCGTTGCTCCCGCTGGCCGCCGTCGGCGGGCTCACAGCAGCCGTGCTGGGCGGCGATGTGTTGACCGGTAGTCAGCTCACGATCGCCGCACCAATGGGCCTTCAGCCGCTGGTGGCAGGTCGCTTCTTCGGCCTCGGCAACGTGCAGTTCGCGCTGTTCGCGACCGGCTGCATGCTCCTGGCGATCGTCGTGGCTGACTACGCCGTTCGTGCCGGCCGGAGGAGGGTCGGTGCGCTCGCGGTCACGGCAATCGGGCTGATTGCCGTCGTGGTCGTCGGAACCCCCGGACTGGGAAGTGATTTCGGCGGCCCGCCGTCGATCGTGCCGATGTTCGGACTGTTCGCCCTCATCGTCGCCGGTGTTGCGCTGCGTCCGGCGCGCGTCGTTGCGGTGCTGGCTGTCGCGGCTGTCGTGGTTCTCGCCTTCGCGCTCGGCGACTGGCTACGGCCACCGGCCGACCAGACCCATCTCGGTCGTTTCGTGGCGTCGACCCTGGACGGAGAGCTCGGTCCCATTCTGGGGCGCAAGCTGTCCCAGAATCTCGCCATCCTCGTCGGCAGTCCGCTGACTCTGCTCGCACTCGGCTCGGTGGCCATGGTCGTGCTCGTGTTGTTTCGCCCACGACGATGGGGCGGGCCGGCCATGGCACCCGTGCTGGCCGGCTCCCCCGTGCTTGCGCCGGGTGTGGCCTGTTTGCTCGTCGGGCTCGGAATCGGAACGGCTGTCAACGACTCCGGGATCGTGGTCCTGGCGATGGGGTTGAGTCTGGCCGTGCCGCTGCTCGTTGCGGCTCGCTGTGCCGGCGGACCGACCGCGAGAGCCAGCCCGACGCCCAGCTCAGCAACTTCGGGGCACGGGCCGCAGGAGTCGGCTCAGTCCGAGGTCGAGCAACCCACGCGCGGCTAGCGCCCGGGCGACGTCGCGGTACTGCGCGGCACGGTGCAGAGTGCCGGCGAGGTCCGCGCCGCTGACCCGATGGAACAGCTCGCAGGGCACCTCCCGGACACGCATGCCTGCCCGGAGCAGGTCGATGGTCATCGCGGTCTCGACCCCCCAGCCGACGGCCAGCGGTGATGCCGCGTCGACGGCCCGACGCGAAAGGCAGCGGATCCCGGACAGTGGCTGCGTAGGCAACCAGCCGGTGGCGGTGACAATGCCCTGCCGGGCGAGATTCACCACGCGGCCTCGGCCACCACCTGAGGCATGCTGTGTCGGCAGGAGCGCAATCGTCATGTCGACCTGACCCGCCAGTACGAGGTCCACCAGCGGTGCTGCACCCTGAGCGCTCTCGGCAAGGTCTGCATCGAGGAAGAGCAGGCCGCGCGCCGCAGGTGACTGTCTGCCGGGCTCGCTCGACATCTGGGCACGGGCGGCATCGAGCAGTCCCACCGCGACGCCCCCGGTCGCCATTGCCGCCGCCTTCCCACGGATGTGACGATGGGAAGATGACCGCCGCGCCGGCTTCGCGCGCGGCAGCTGCTGTGTTGTCGGCACTGCCATCGTCGACCACGATGACGACGTCGACTCCAGGGATTTCCCGCGCCGCCAGGACGGTTCGACCGATGCGCTCGACCTCGTCCTTGGCCGGGATGATGGCGGCCAGGCCATCCGGCAGACCTCGCTGATCGGGTGGGGTCTGCTGTGGCTCGATCACGCGGCCCTCCTCGACGAGTACCACCGGAGCATTCCGGCGGGAAGCTGCCGCGGTGCCACTCTCGGCTGCTACGTCGATTGGACGCGATGCAACCCCGCCGGGGGTCACGAACCAGCGACGATCCGGACACGATTCCCGCACGAGGCCCGGCATCCAGTCCACGTTCGCCAGATCCCTGCTTGGCGCTGCGTCTGGAGCTCTCGCGACCGGCCGAATCAGTCGGAGGCGGGCAGCTCCCGGAGCCTGCGGGTGGCCTTCGTACGGTCAGCAAGTTGGGCGTCGGGTGGGTACCCGACCTCGACCAGCGTCAAGCCGTGTGGCGGGGCGACCTGAACGTCACCAGCCCGGGTCGACAGCTCCAGCAGGGACGCCGGCCAGTCAGTCGAGCGTCGGCCATCGCCGACAGCGAGTAAACCCCCGATCAGGCTGCGCACCATCGAGCGGCAGAAGGCATCGGCTTGGACTCCGACCTCGAGGAGATGACCGGTCCGTTCGATGGTGAGGTGTTGTAACTCCCGGACCGTCGTGGCGCCATCGCGACGCCGACAATAGGCAGCAAAGTCATGGGTGCCGAGCAGCGCGCTACCGGCACGTTGCATCGCTTCCTCGTCCAGGGTTCGCCGACAATGCAGAATATCGATGCGTCGTAACGGTTCCACGCCCCACGGCGCGTCACTGATCCGGTAGATATACCGGCGCCACAGCGCGGCGAACCGGGCATCGAAGGCGGCGGAAACTTGACACACCTCGCGGACCCGTACGTCGGAGGGAAGCAGCCCGGCCAGTTTCGCCCGCAGGTTTCCGATGCCGGCCCACTGCTCGGCCGCGATGTCGACATGAGCCACCTGGCCAGTCGCGTGAACGCCAGCATCGGTACGCCCAGCCACCGTCACCGGGCCGCTTCCTGGGACAAGCACGTCGAGAGCCGCGGTCAGGACTCCCAGAACGGTGCGCTGTCCGGGTTGCTCGGCCCAGCCGGCGAAAGCCGACCCGTCGTAGGACAGATCGAGGCGGACGCGGACGAGCCCGACACCGGATTCGGCGTCGGGCTCGTGTGCGTTCACGTACGGAACTGGGCGGTACGTCCGCGCTAGTCGTCGTCCTCGGCGGAGGCACCGGCTTCGGTGAACCCGGCCCGTTCGGCGTCCTCGACGGTCGCGAACCATGCCTCGGGCTCGGTCTGGTCGTACCACTGGCCTTCGGGCTGATGGAACTTCATCGAGTTGGCGTTGCCCTTGATCGCGAAGCCCTCCGGCGCGGAGCCATCGGCGGTGGGGCCATGGCTGCCGGTGCCGTACGGCGCCTCGACATCGGCGTCGTCGTCCTCGTCCGAGTCGTCGTCCTCGTCCGAGTCGTCGTCCTCGTCCGAGTCGTCGTCCGCATCGACGACCTCGAGATCCTCGTCCTCGTCGAGTTCAGAATCGTCGACTGCCGGGGTAGCCGCACCACGCCTTCTGGCGAAGCGCGTCCCGCGTGCGCGCTCGCCCTCACCGACCGCCTCCTGGGCGACGGTGAGCGCCTCGACGAGTTCGATGATGGCCATCGGGGCGTTGTCGCCCTTTCGCGCCCCGATCTTGATAATTCTCGTGTAGCCGCCAGGACGCTCGGCGTAACGAGGGGCGATCTCGGCGAAGAGATGGTGCACGATCTCCTTGTCCCGGATCGTCTTCATGACCTGACGACGGGCATGCAGATCCTCGCGCTTGGCGATCGTCACCAGGCGTTCGGCGTACGGCCGCAGCCGCTTGGCCCTGGCCTCCGTCGTACGGATCCTGCCGTGCTCGAACAGGGCAGTGGCCAGATTGGCCAGCATCAACCGCTGGTGGGCTGACGAGCCACCCATCCGGCGACCCTTGGTGGGCGTTGGCATGCGATCTCCTCTGCAATCGGCTACTGCGTGAGCAGCGACCGGCGTCTCATGGTGTCCTAGAGCTTGGTGCGCTGTACTTTTCGGAACTCAGTACTCTTCGGTCTCCGCCTCGGCAGATTCTCTTTCCTCGACGGCCGGGGCAGGCTGCTGGCCTTCTGGGATACCGGGACCCGCACCACTGAACGTGCCACCGTACGTCTCGTCGTAGTCCGAGCCGTACGTCTCCACGCCACCGCCACCGAAGCCGGCCGGAGAATCCTTGAGCGCCAAGCCCATGGCGGCCAGCTTCAGCTTGACCTCGTCAATCGACTTCTGCCCGAAGTTGCGGATGTCGAGTAGGTCGGCCTCGCTGCGGGTCACGAGTTCACCCACGGTGTGGATGCCCTCCCGCTTGAGGCAGTTGTACGACCGGACGGTCAGGTCCATGTCCTCGATCGGCATCGAGAAGTTCGCGATGTCGGCGGCCTCGGACGGCGACGGGCCGACCTCGATGCCCTCGGCTTCGAAGTTCAGCTCGCGCAGCAGGCCGAACAGTTCGACCAGGGTGGCGCCGGATGAGGCCATCGCGTCGCGCGGGGCCATCGACGGCTTGGTCTCGACGTCGACCACCAGCCGGTCGAAGTCGGTGCGCTGCTCCACCCGGGTGGCCTCGACGTTGTAGGTCACCTTGAGGACCGGGGAGTAGATCGAGTCGATCGGGATGCGCCCGATCTCCTGGCCGCTTGCCTTGTTCTGGGTGGCCGGGACGTACCCGCGGCCGCGCTCGACGACGAGTTCGACCTCGAGCTTGCCCTTCTTGTTGATCGTGGCGATGTGCAGTTCGGGGTTGTGCACCTCGACACCGGCTGGAGCGGCGATGTCTGCGGCGGTCACGTCGCCGGGACCCTGCTTGCGCAGGTACATCGTGACGGGCTCGTCCACGTCGCTGCTGACCACGAGGCCCTTGAGGTTCAGGATCATCTCGGTGACGTCTTCCTTGACACCGGGAACGGTCGTGAACTCGTGCAGAACGCCGTCGATCCGGATGCTGGTGACGGCCGCACCGGGGATGGAGGAGAGCAGGGTACGCCGGAGGGAGTTGCCGAGCGTGTAGCCGAAGCCTGGCTCGAGCGGCTCGATCGAGAACCGGGAACGGAACTCGTCGACGGTCTCTTCGCTGACGGTGGGGCGCTGGGTGATGAGCACAGTGGTTCTCCTTCTCAGGACTCGGACGACCGCTATATGACGTCGCGAGGGTGGTGCTGTGGTGCTCCGCGCCCGGGCTTCTGTCTACCCGGGATGCGGTGAGCTCTACTTGGAGTAGAGCTCGACGATCAGCTGCTCCTGGACCTGGGTGTCGATGTTGGCCCGGAGCGGCAGGGAGTGGACGAGGATCTTGAGCTGCGGGCTGATGACCTCGAGCCAGGCCGGGATCGGTCGACTTCCGGCATTGGCCTGCGCGATGACGAACGGCGTCATGTCGTGCGACTTCTCGCGCACCTCGATGATGTCGTTGACACTGACCCGGTAGGACGGGATGTCGACCTTGGACCCGTTGATCAGGAAGTGACCGTGCCGGACCAGCTGGCGGGCCATGTCACGAGACATGGCGTATCCGGCGCGGTAGACCACATTGTCCAGCCGGGTCTCGAGGATTTGGAGGAGGTTCTCGCCGGTCTTGCCGGTCTTGCGGTTCGCCTCGGCGTAGTAGCCCCGGAACTGCTTCTCCAGAATTCCGTACACGCGCCGGGTCTTCTGCTTCTCCCGTAGCTGCAACAGGTACTCGCTGTCCTTGCTGCGGCCACGGCCGTGCTCACCCGGTGGGTACGGGCGGATCTCGATCGGGCACTTCGGGCCTTCGCACTTGCTCCCCTTGAGGAACAGCTTGACCTTCTCCCGACGACAAAGGCGGCAGTCCGCCCCGGTGTAACGAGCCATGATGTGTCCCCTAAACCCTGCGCCGCTTTTTGGGACGGCAACCGTTGTGTGGCTGCGGCGTCACATCTGAAATGGAGCCCACTTCCAGGCCAGCGGCCTGCAGCGAGCGGATCGCGGTCTCACGGCCCGAACCCGGGCCCTTCACGAAGACATCGACCTTACGCATGCCGTGCTCCTGCGACTGGCGCGCTGCACTTTCGGCGGCCATCTGCGCGGCGTACGGCGTGGACTTACGCGAGCCCTTGAACCCAACCTGACCCGACGACGCCCAGGCGATCACGTTGCCGTTGGGGTCGGTGATGGAGACGATCGTGTTGTTGAAGGTGCTCTTGATGTGCGCTGCGCCGTGCGCGATGTTCTTCTTTTCCTTGCGGCGCACCTTCTTGGCACCCGCGCGAGCCTTGGGAGGCATTGGACTCCAGATCTGTGTCGGTCAGCCGGTCGGACCGGCCGGGCTGGTGCGCTGTCGGTCGAGACCTGAGCGCGCCTTCGGCGGTCTGTTAGCGGGCCTTCTTCTTGCCGGCCATGGTCTTCTTCGGACCTTTGCGGGTACGGGCGTTGGTCTTGGTGCGCTGGCCGCGAACGGGAAGCCCGCGACGATGCCGGATGCCCTGATAGCAGCCGATCTCCACCTTGCGCCGGATGTCACCCGCCACCTCGCGGCGGAGGTCACCCTCGACCCGGAAGTGCTCGTCGATGTAGTCCCGGAGCTTGATCAGATCTTCTTCGGAGAGATCCTTGGCGCGCTGGTTGCCGTCGACCCCGGTGGCCGCGAGGGCCTGCTGGGATCGGGTCTTCCCGACGCCGAAGATGTAGGTGAGTGCGATCTCGAGCCGCTTCTCGCGGGGAAGATCGACGCCTGCCAGACGTGCCATGTGTAGGGGTTCTCCTGCTGTTGAGGTGACGAGTTCGAAGCGGTTTGTCTGCCGACGTCAGCCTTGACGCTGCTTGTGCCGGGCGTTGTCGCAGATCACCATGACTCGCCCGTTGCGGCGGATCACTTTGCACTTCTCGCAGATCTTCTTGACTGAGGGCTGCACCTTCACGACTGTCAGGGTCCTTTACTTGTACCGGTAGACGATGCGGCCGCGCGTGAGGTCGTACGGCGAGAGCTCCACGACCACTCGGTCCTCAGGCAAGATCCGGATGTAGTGCTGACGCATCTTTCCGGAAATGTGCGCGAGGACCTTGTGTCCGTTCTCCAACTCCACCCGGAACATCGCGTTGGGCAGTGGTTCCACGACTCGGCCCTCGACCTCGATGGCCCCGTCCTTCTTTGCCATAGCTCCGCGATCCTCCTCACAGGTGTTGGTTGGTCCGTGGACACGCTCATGCGCCAACTTCGACACAAAAGACACAATCTCGACGAACTCGCTTCGGGCGCCCGGGACAATGCGGCCACAGCATGCCAAACGGGCGGCGCGAACGCCATGGAACAGCATACGCGTACGCGGGCGGACAGGCCAACGGGGGTGACCGGTGCCCTCGCGCAGCGCGCCCGGATTCTCAGCGGTACCGCTGGCCCGGTACGGAACGAACCCGCAATCCTGGCCCGGATGTGTTGCCTAGGAGTCAGCGGCGTTGCCGGAGCCGCGACGTGCGGTCGAGGCGCTGATGGTCTGAAAGAGCAGCAGGGCCCCCCACGGCCCGGCCACCCACAGCGGCCAAGGGTAGGCGAACCCATCCTTGCCGATGAGACTCACGATCAGCCAGATCGCCACGCACAGCGTCACTACCGAGGCATAGGTTCCCCACAGTCGCCACATCCAACTCGGCTCACCGATGCCCGCCCGGGACCGGCGGCTCGAGGGCCGACCTGTGGCCTGCGATGTGTGCTGCCCTGAGGACCGCTGATGTTCTGGCCCAGCCAACGGCAGATCCGCTGTCAGGTGCAACAGGTCCGAGGCGGTTTCCGCGCTGCAGGCCGAGGCAACCCGTTCGTCGTATTCGTTAAGATCCAGTCGGCCCTCACCGAAGGCACGGCCCAGATGGGCGACGGCCTGTTCGCGCTCCCGATCACCGATCCGGACGGCCGGAGGAGTGGCCGATTCGGCGTGCCGGTCGGGCATCTCGGGCGTGCTCATCTCCCCACAATAACCGGGCCCGTCAGCACCGGAACTCAAGCGAGCTCCGGCGCGTCTGACCGCAGCCACCGCTGATGTCGAGGTGCCTTGCCACCGCACTTGCCGGGTAGAGCGCGAAGAAGAAGAACTGGATCTCGGTGATCGTCCTGGTTGTCCTGGTCGGCGGGCTCGGAGTGTTCGCCTACATCGAAGGCAAAAGCAATGTGCTCAGCGCCGAGGCCGGCGATTGCATCCACGTCAACAGCGACACCGACTTCGAGGTCGTTGACTGCGCGCCACCTGAAGCTCAGTCCGCGTCCTGTCCGTCGTAGACGGCGTTTCCTCGGGCGCGACCTGCAGCCTCGATGCCGACTACGACAGCGCCATATCGATCACCGGAGACACCACCATGAGCCTTGACCGAATAGAGGACCTCGGGCAGCTGCGCCGCTGACCCAGATGGGCGGGGCAGCGTCTCCGGGTCGGTGGAACCGCGTTCAGCGATCGTTGGCGGCGAGCCTGGCGCCAACGGTGCTGATCAGGAGCAGCACACCCCAGGGTCCGGCGACCCACATCGGCCAGAAGTACGGGAAGTCCAGTCCGCCGCCCAAGCCGATGATGAGCCAGATCACCACATTGATCGCGACCACCCCGGCGTAGACCAACCAGAGCCGCCTGAGCCAGGTCGGGAGAGGCGCCCTGTCCGCGCCCGGCTGCCGACCGGCGCGCTGCGGCGTCGCGGGTCGGCGCTCGACGGGCGCAGCCGAGGACCCCGGACGCTCGCGGGTTGCAAGCGGCAGATCCGCGGTCAGGTGCAGGAGGTCCGAGGCGGTCCTGGCGCTGTAGGCCGATGCGATTCGCTCGTCGTACTCCGCGAGGTCCAGTCGGCCCTCACCGAAGGCTCGCCCCAAGTGCGCGGCGGTCTGCTCTCGCTCCAGATCACCGATCCGGACCTCCGGGCGCGAGTCAGGGACCGCCCGCGTCACAGGCAGCTCTGGTTCCTCGCTCGTACTCACGACAACAGCGTAACGACGACGGAGCACCCGGCCGGGCTCTACATGGCTCTAGATAGCGACCGCGACGTTGTGGGTGGCCAGGCCGGCTCGGCCACCGTCGTGGGCCGTCATGACCAGCGGTCCATCGGTGGTGATGGCCACTGTGTGCTCGAAGTGCGCGGCCAGGGATCCGTCCTTGGTGATGACCGTCCAGCCGTCGTCCAGTTCGACCGTGGCGGGGTCGCCGATCGTGATCATGGGTTCGATTGCTAGGCACAGACCAGGGACGAGCCGCGGTCCACGGCCGGGGCGGCCGAAGTTCAGGACGTGCGGGTCCTGATGCATCTCCGTGCCGATGCCATGCCCTCCGTAGTGATCGACGATCCCGTAGTGGTGCGCATGCGAGCGCACGGAATCCTCGATCGCGTGACTGATGTCGGTCAGACGGCCCCCGGCTAGGGCACGCGACAACCCGGCCCACAGCGAGGCCTCAGTCACCGCCATCAACTCGAGGACCTCGGTTGCAACCTCGCCGACAGCGACGCTGATCGCGGAGTCGCCGTGATAGCCGTGATAGATCGCTCCGCAGTCCAGCGAGATGACATCGCCATCTTCGAGGACCCGCTTGTTGTTCGGGATCCCGTGCACGATCTCCTCGTTGATCGATGCGCAGACCGTTTTGGGAAAGCCTCGGTAGCCCAGAAATGACGGCACCGCACCCGCCTCACGGATGACTCGTTCGGCGATCGCATCGAGGTCCCCGGTGCTGACCCCGGGTGTCACCGCCTCGCGCATCGAGGCCAGCGCGTCGGCAACGATCAGGCCGGCTGAGCGCATCAGCGCGATCTCTTCGGGGGTCTTGATCTGGATCATGCCGATTGCGCCTCCCTCAGAGCCTGGACTGCCCGCAAGGTCACTTGGTCCACGGTCCCAACGGCATCGATGATCGCGAGCAGGCCCAGATCGGCATAGAAGCCGACCAACGGCTCGGTCTGCTCGCGGTAGACCTCCAACCGCCGACGGATCGTCTCGGGTCGGTCGTCGTCGCGCTGAGACAGGCTGGCACCGCACTCGTCGCACTGGTTGTCCACCGACGTGGGGTCGTAGACCACGTGCCAGATCCGGCCACACCCCTGGCAGGTCCGCCGCCCGGACAGGCGCCGGATGAGCTCCTCGTCGTCAGGTTTCATCTCCAGGACCACGTCGAGGTTCTCGTCCAGTTCGGCCAGGGTCTTCTGCAGCTGCTCGGCTTGGACCAGGTTCCGGGGGAACCCGTCCAGAACGAATCCGGCATGGGCATCGGGCTTGGCAAGCCGGTCTCGGACCATCGCGACGGTGATCTCGTCGGGCACCAGATCCCCGGCATTCATGAAGGTCTGGGCCTGCTTGCCGAGGTCGGTCATCCCGCTGACGTTCTCCCGGAAGATGTCTCCGGTGGAGACATGCGGTATCTGTAGTCGCGCGGCAATGAGCTGCGCTTGGGTGCCTTTGCCAGCGCCTGGTGGGCCGACCAGGACGACATGCACTACCGCAGGAACCCTTCGTAGTTGCGCATCCGCAACTGGTTCTCGATCTGTTTCACCGTCTCCAGTCCCACGCCCACCATGATCAGCACCGCGGTACCACCGAAGGGGAAGTTCTGGTTGTTGCCCGTGTCGGTGACGGTCAGGAGCAGGTTGGGTAGTACGGCGACCGTACCTAGGTACAGCGAACCAGGCAGCGTGATCCGGGAGAGCACGAACTGCAGGTACTCCGCGGTCGGACGCCCTGGTCGGATGCCCGGAATGAAGCCGCCGTAGCGCTTCATGTCGTCGGCGCGATCCTCGGGATTGAACGTGATCGAGACATAGAAGTAGGTGAAGAAAACGATGAGGGCGAAGTAAACCCCGATGTGCACCGGCGAGGACTGGTCGATGATGTAGTTCTCGAAGAACAGCCGCACCGGTCCGGTCTCGTCGCCTTGCAGCTGGGTCAGCAACTGCGGCAGATACAGCAGCGAGGACGCGAAGATGACCGGAATGACACCCGCCTGGTTGACCTTCAACGGCAGGTAGGTCGAGGTGCCGCCATACATTCGCCGCCCGACCATCCGTTTGGCGTACTGCACCGGAATCCGCCGCTGGGCCTGCTCGACGTAGACCACCGAGGTGATCACGACCAAGGCCAAGACGCAGACCAGAACGAAGACGAAACCGCCGCGGGTCTCCAGGATGTTGCCGCCCTCGGCCGGCATCCGGGCCGCGATCGAGGTGAAGATCAGCAGCGACATCCCGTTGCCGACGCCCTTCTCGGTCA
>Ga0136612_10001129_pt1 | contig 11062 bp, 11 predicted proteins | sample AntDryUQ224A2306_2_FD_106644 | JGI IMG/M metagenome (GOLD analysis project Ga0136612, IMG submission 106644) | Polar desert sand microbial communities from Dry Valleys, Antarctica - metaG UQ224A (23.06) | ecosystem: Environmental > Terrestrial > Soil > Desert | place: Antarctica: Dry Valley...
ATGCACGGTACGGCGGCGTCCGCGTCGCACGCAAGCCAGTCTCAATGAGCCAGCAGTCGCTGACCGCGCCCTACTGCCTGCCGGCCGATGATCTGCAGGCTGTGCCACATCGTGACCTGGTTGGCGGTGATGACCGGCTTGTCGAGCTCAGCCTCGAGCGAGGCGATCAGGTCGTACGTCGGCAGGTTCGTGCAGGCGACGAAGATGGCCTGCGCCGAGGGGTCGTCGGCAAGTCGGATCAGGCCTGCGGTGGTCTCGTAGGGGACGTTCTGGATGCCGCTCACCAATCCGAGGTTGGCGCTGGCGACGACGTCGACGTCCGCGTCCAGCAAGAACTCCTCGAGGCGCGCGGTGATGTCGTCATCGTACGGCGTCGCGATCGCGACCCGTGAAACCCCAAGGGCCGTCAGCGCCTTCAGCAGGGCCCCGCTCGTCGTCACCGCGGCTGGGGCTCCCGCTGCCGTCATCGCCCGGGCGAGCTCACGTTCGCCCGATGTCCCGCGGATGAAGCTGCCAGAGGTGCACGCGTAGGCGTACACCTGCGACGCGGTCGTGGTGAGGTCCCTGACGCTGCGCGCCACGATGTCCGGCTCGCTGATGTCGGCCACCATCTCGACGGTGACCGCCAAGGAGCTTTGCGGTGTCCGGGTGAGATGGAGCGAGACATCGCCGGGGACCCACCTCCACAGCTCGCGGTCGAGCGCCATGTCGTGGGGGACGACGATGCCCACGCCGGCCTGCCCAACGGGCGGAAAATCCATGAACCCATCCTGCCCCACTCCGGAGATTGTTGACAATCTTACTCGGTGGTTCCTAGGCTCGGCCCGATGATGTCACCGGACCGACGGCCCGCGATCGCCGTCCTGTGTGCCGGCGCTCACGACCGACCCCCTCGTCTCGACGCGGTGGAAGCCCGCGCCGACGTCACCTACACCGATGCTCGCGGGCTTGCGGAGGCCGTTGAGGGCGCCGACGCCCTGTTGCTGTGGGACTTCTTCTCCAGCGCCGTCCAGGACGTATGGGCCCGCGCCGACCGGCTGCGTTGGATCCATGTGGCCGCAGCCGGGGTCGACAAGCTGCTCTTCGACGACCTGGCCGAGTCCGACGTGGTGGTCACCAACGCACGCGGCGTGTTCGATCGGCCGATCGCGGAGTTCGTCCTCGCCGCGATCCTGGCCCGGGCGAAGGACCTGCACACGAGCCAAGATCTGCAGCGAGAGGGGTCCTGGCAGCATCGAGAGACCGAACGTGTCGCCGGCAAGAATGTCCTCATCGTCGGAACCGGTGCCATCGGGCGTGAGACGGCGCGGCTGCTTTGCGCGCTCGGCATGACAGTGCGCGGAGCGGGTCGCACGGCCAGAGCCGACGACCCCGACTTCAGTACCGTGGTGGCCAGCAGCGACCTTGCCGATCATGTCGGCTGGGCCGACCATGTCGTAGTGGCCGCGCCACTGACCGACCAGACCCGCGGTCTCATCGGTACGGCAGTGCTGGCGGCCATGAAGGCTTCGGCCCACCTCGTCAACGTCGGCCGGGGCGCAATCGTCGACGAGGCCGCCCTCATCGCCGCCCTCGACGCCGGTCAGCTGGCGGCGGCGTCCCTCGACGTGTTCGTCGCCGAGCCGCTGCCTGCTGAGAGCCCCCTGTGGTCGATGCCGAACGTCGCCGTCACGCCGCACATGTCAGGGGACGAGCGGGGATGGCGCGACACGCTCGCCGAACAGTTCGTCGCCAACGCCCTGCGCTGGCTCGACGGGGAGGCGCTGCTCAACGTCGTCGACAAGCGGCTCGGCTTCGTACCCGCCTCGTCGGCGGCCGGGTCAGGGACGATCGCGTGACCGACCTGAGCCGGAGGAGCGCCGCGGACCTGGTCGACGGCTACCGCAGCGGCGACTTCTCCCCGGTCGAGGCGACCCGTGCGGCGCTAGAGGCCATCCGGACGTACGACGAACAGGTCAACGCCTTCGTCCTCGTCGACGAAGGGGGTGCACTGCAATCCGCGCGCCTTGCCGAACAACGCTGGCGGGCGGGGCAGTCGCGCGGGCCGGCCGACGGCGTGCCGACCTCGATCAAGGACCTCTTCCTCACCGAAGGGTGGCCCACGCTGCGCGGCACCCGGCTCATCGATGCGGCGGATCCGTGGCTTCAAGACGCTCCCGCAGTCGCTCGTCTGCGACAGGCCGGCGCGGTGTTCCTCGGCAAGACGACGACGCCGGAGTTCGGCTGGAAGGGGGTCACCGACTCGCTCCGCCACGGCGTCACCGCGAATCCGTGGAGCGAAGGCTTGACCTCCGGCGGGTCCAGCGGTGGCTCCGCTACGGCCGTGGGTCTGGGCATGGGCACCTGGTCGCTCGGGACCGACGGTGGCGGATCGGTGCGGATTCCGGCCTCGTTCACCGGCACCGTGGCGATCAAGCCGACGTACGGCCGGGTGCCGCTGTGGCCTGCGAGCCCGTTCGGCACGCTTGCCCATGCTGGCCCGATGACCCGCTCGGTGCGCGACAACGCGACCCTGTTGGACGTGATCTCGGGGTTCGACCCGCGCGACTGGTCGGCGTCGGCGACCGCGTCTGGCTCGTTCCTCGACGCGCTCGACGACGGTGTCGCCGGGCTGAAGATCGCATTCTCCCCGACGCTCGGTTACGGCTCGAACGAGCCCGAGGTCGAAGCGGCCGTATGCGCCGCGGTCGGCGTCTTGGCCGAGGCCGGTGCTGAGGTCACCGAGGTCGACCCAGGCTTCGACGACCCGGTCGAGGCCTTCCACGTGTTGTGGTTCGCGGGGGCGGCGAAGGTGCTGGAGAAGTTCTCCGACGCGGCCCTGGAGCGCATAGATCCCGGTCTGCTGGCGGCGGCACAAGAGGGGTCGACCTACAGCGCCGGCGACTACCTGGAAGCCACCGCGGTGCGGATGGAGCTCGGCTCGATGATGAGCGATTTCCACCAGACCTACGACCTTCTCCTCACCCCGACGATGCCGATCGCCGCGTTCCGCGCCGGGCAGGACGCCCCCGACGGCTGGCCGTCACGGCTCTGGACGAGCTGGACGCCGTACACCTATCCCTTCAACCTGACCCAGCAGCCGGCGCTCAGCGTGCCGTGCGGGTTCACCGAGGCGGGCTTGCCCGTTGGTCTCCAGGTGGTCGGGCCGCGGCACGGCGACGCGCTGGTGCTCCGGGCGGGGCGGGCGTACGAGCAACGCACGAGCTGGGCCCAAGCCGTCCCGACGCTGATCGCCCGGCATCTCAGTGGTACGTCGCGTTGACCCTTTCTACCGGTCCCAGGAGGCCACCATGTCGCGGTTCATCAGTGTGACGCTCGAGCATCGGAACGTGCAGTGCATCGCCCGGCTGCTCGACGACGAAGCGCCGCGCACCGCCGCTGCGGTGTGGGACGCGTTGCCGTTGTCGGGGCAGGTGTTCCACGGGAAGTACGCCCGCAACGAGATCTACAACCTGCTGCCGGCGTTCGCCGCTGCCGAGCCGGGCAAGGAGAACACCACCATCACCCCCATCCCTGGCGACTTGTGTTACTTCGCCTTCGACTCCGACGACCTCGGTAACCCCGCCTACGGTTACGAGGCGGACGGGGGACACACCCAGCTGGCGAAGATCATCGACCTCGCCGTCTTCTACGGACGCAACAACCTGCTCATCAACGGCGACCAGGGCTGGGTACCGGGCAACGTGTTCGGGACGGTGGTCTCGGGCTTGGATGAGATGTCGGCGGCGTGCCAAGACATCTGGATGGGCGGCGCCCGGGGCGAGACGCTGACCTTCTCCCGCGCCGATCCTCCGACCGACTGAGGGCGCCGTCCCACCTGCCACAGCTTTCCCAGGTTCTCCTGGTAGGGCATCACCCCACCTGGGTTGCAACCTCGGTGAAGTGATGCCGAGCACGGTGAGGCGGTCGATCAGCCTCCTCGTCCGACCCACCAACCCAACTCGACACGGGCGGCCATCTGTCCGAGACGCAGGCCGAGGGCTACCTGTGGCAGCACCTGTTGGGGCGGGACAGATCCGGGGACGCGATCCGGCTCGAGAGGTCATTCGCCGAGCTCCTGCCCAACCAGGGGTTCAGCGTCGACCGAGACAAGCCTGAGCCACTGACGCTCCCGGCGCTTGGCGAGACGGAGTCCCGCAGGTTCCTGGGCGAGGTGGACACCATCGGCGAGGTGTTCTCAGCCGCAACGAAGGAGAAGCCCGTCATCGACATCCACCTCGACGGCGGCGTACCTGTCCGGGACGACTAGCTCACCGCAGCTGGCTCAGCAGGTGAAGGTTGTCAGCCGCCACCCAAACCTCGATGATCTTGGCGGCGTCAATCCGGTACACCGCGAACTCCTGGGTGCTAATCGCCCGCCCCGTGGCGGGGACGCCCAGGAACTCACCCAGGTGCGTGCCGGTGTCGGTGAAGTGCGCGGACACCCAGTCCCGGTGGACGAACATGTGTTTGAGGTCCCATCGGTAGTCCGGGAACGCTGCGACGACGAGCTGAAGCCCCTCGACGTACGCCTGCAGGCCTTGGGTCTCGCCGTTGACCGCGACGTCCTCGTCGACGAACTCGCCGAGCCGCTCGAACTGGTGCTCGTTGCACAGCTGCAGGTAGCGACGGTAGAAGGACTCGAGCGCTCGATCCGCATCAGTGGTTCCCACCTGCCTTAGCCTGCCACTCGCAGGTGGGACGAGATTGAGGGTGTTGAGGGCCTCGCACCCTCAAAGTCGTCCCTAACCGCGCACTGCGCGCGGCGGCGGCGGCGCTCGGAGACCGTAGGCCGGGGCGACGATCAACGACCACCTAGGATCGTGCGCATGCCCTCATCGGTCCTCACCGCGGTCGCGTGGCCGTACGCCAACGGTCCGCGCCACATCGGCCACGTCTCCGGTTTCGGCGTCCCGTCGGACGTCTTCTCGCGCTACCAGCGGATGGCGGGCAACCGGGTGCTGATGGTCTCGGGCACCGACGAGCACGGCACCCCTATCCTCGTCCAGGCTGACGCAGAGGGGTCCAAACCCGGCGCTCTTGCCGACCGTTACAACCGTGTCATCGTCGAGGACCTCCAGGGCCTCGGTCTCGCCTACGACCTCTTCACCCGCACCAGCACGCGCAATCACTACGCCGTGGTGCAGGAGCTGTTCCGCACCTTGCACAAGAACGGCTACGTGGTCCCCAAGGTGACGACCGGTGCCATCAGCGCGTCGACCGGACGGACCCTGCCCGACCGCTACATCGAGGGCACCTGCCCGATCTGCGGGTACGACAGCGCGCGCGGGGATCAGTGCGACAACTGCGGCAACCAGCTGGACCCGGCCGACCTCATCGATCCGCGCAGCCGGATCAACGGCGAGACACCGGTGTTCGTCGAGACCGAGCACTTCTTCCTCGACCTGCCAGCGCTTGCCGACTCCCTCGGCGACTGGCTGAAGTCGCGCACCGACTGGCGCCCCAACGTGCTGAAGTTCAGTCTCAACCTGATCGACGACCTCCGTCCGCGGGCGATGAGCCGTGACATCGACTGGGGAGTACCGATCCCGATCGAGGGATGGTCCGACCGGCCAGACAAGAAGTTGTACGTGTGGTTCGACGCGGTCATCGGCTACCTCTCGGCCAGCATCGAGTGGGCGCACCGCAGCGGGGACCCCGAGGCCTGGCGGGCCTGGTGGTGCGACCCCGAAGCGCTCGGCTACTACTTTATGGGCAAGGACAACATCACCTTCCATGCCCAGATCTGGCCCGCCGAGCTGCTCGGCTACCGCGGGGCCGGGACGGCCGGTGGCAGCCCAGGGCGGTACGGCGCGCTCAACCTGCCGACCGAGGTCGTCTCGAGCGAGTTCCTCACGATGAGCGGGTCGAAGTTCTCCACCAGCCGCGGAACCGTGATCTACGTCCGTGACTTCCTCGCTGAGTTCGGGCCCGACGCCTTGCGTTACTTCATCGCGGTCGCCGGACCCGAGACCAACGACACCGACTTCACCTGGGAGGAGTTCGTCCGGCGTACCAACTTCGAGCTCGCCAACGAGTGGGGCAACCTGGTGAACCGGGCGATCTCCATGGCGCACAAGAACTTTGGGCAGGTGCCCACGCCGGGCACCCGCACCGACGCGGACATCGCGCTCCTGCGTGCCGCGGACGCAGGTTATGAGACCGTCGGCGCCCATCTGGACCGCAGCCGGTTCAAGGCAGGCGCCACCGAAGCGATGCGGGTCGTGACCGCCGCCAACCGCTACCTTTCCGAGACCGAGCCGTGGAAGCTCGGCGACGACCCCGAGCGCCAAGCGACCGTGCTCCACACAGCACTGCAGGCGGTCAGCGACGCCAACGCGATGCTCACGCCGTTCCTGCCGCACGCGGCCCAAGCCGTGCACACTGCCCTTGGCGGGCAGGGCACCTGGGCCGCCCAACCCGAGATCCGCGAGGTCGTCGACGACCTGCCGGCCGACGTCGAGGGCGTAGGCGTCCCAGAGGCATTCCATCCGTACCCGGTCCTGATGGGTGACTACGCCGCCGAGCAGGCCCACTGGGGCCGCACCCCGGTCGTCCCGGGCACCCCGCTCGCCAAGCCGGCGCCGCTGTTCGCCAAGATCGACGTCGCACTTGGTGAGACCGGCCCCGCTTGGGCGCCGATCGAGGCCACACCGGCATGAGCCGTACCGGTGACCGTCCCGCCGACCCCGAACCGCTGCCGCACCCCGTCGTCGACAACCACTGCCACCTCGACCTCGACGACGCAGAGGACCAGCTGGACACCGCGGCGGCGATCGAGCGGGCACGCGTGGTCGGCGTACCCCGCATCGTGCAGATCGGCTGTGACCTGCCCGGCGCGCGGTGGGCGGCGCACGCCGCGCTCGACCACCCCGCGTTGGTCGCCGGAGTCGCCATCCACCCCAACGAGGCACCGCGTCTCCATGGCGCCGGCGAGCTGGACGACGCACTCACAGAGATCGAACGCATGGTCACCTCCACCGATCGGGTACGCGCCGTCGGCGAGACCGGGCTGGACTACTTCCGCACCGGCGAGCAGGGGCGCGCAGCTCAGCACGAGTCGTTTCGGGCCCACATCGAGATGGCCAAGCGCCACGACAAGACCCTCGTCGTGCACGACCGTGACTCGCATGCGGACGTGCTGGCGGTGCTGGACGAGTGCGGGCCACCGGCGCGTACCGTCATGCACTGCTTCTCCGGGGACGCCGGCTTCGCGCAGGCGTGCCTGGACCGGGGGTTCTGGCTGTCCTTCTCCGGGACGGTGACGTTCAAGAACGCGTCCAGCATCCGCTCGGCGCTCGCGATCACGCCGCTGGACCGGGTGCTCGCCGAGACCGACGCGCCGTTCCTGACGCCTAGCCCGCACCGCGGCCGGCCCAACGCCTCGTACCTGCTTCCGTTGACCGTATGTGCGATGGCGCAGATCATGGACAGCGCGCTCGAAGAGCTGTGCTCGGCCATCGAGGCCAACACCGACAAGGCGTACGGCGGCCGCTGGTAGCTCCGGCGTTTGGACGGTCGTGACCTTTTCGTTATGGTCGTGGGGTCCGTGTCTTCGTCTCTGAGTGGGAACCGCGTGCCCAAGCGTCTCGTCATCATCGCCCTCAATGTCGTCCTCGTGCTCGCCCTCGTCGGTGGCACCATCGCCTTCGTCAGCCTCAACAAGACGGTGACGCTGAGCGTCGACGGCGAGTCCAGCACCGTACGAACCTTCGGGTCGACGGTCTCTGACGTCCTCGACTCCGAGGGCATCGAGTTGGGTGAGCACGACGTCGTCGCACCCGACGTGAACGCCTCGATCGACGAAGGTGCGCAGGTCGCCGTCCGCTACGGGCGCCAGCTCACAGTGACCCTCGACGGCGAGCAGGAGAAGTACTGGGTCACGGCCCTCAGCGTCGATGACGCCCTCAACCAGCTCGGATTACGCGCTGACGGGGCCGACCTGTCCACGAGCCGCAGCGCGACGATCCCCCGCGAGGGCCTGGACCTGTCCATCGTCAGCCCCAAGAGGTTGACGATCAAGGCCGATGGCAAGACGGACAAGTCCCAGATCGCCGCGACCACGGTGCGCGACGCGCTCGAGGACTCCGCCATCACCTTGGACAAGGACGACGAGATCACCCCCAAGCTCGGCCACCGGGTCCAGGACGGGGACCGCATCGTCGTCACCCGGATCACGGTGAAGACGAAGGCCACCACCGTCCCGATCGACTTCAGCACCACGGTGCGTGAGGACTCCTCGATGGACAAGGGCGACGTCGAGGTCGTACGCACCGGCAAGGAAGGCACCAGGAAGCTGCAGGTCCGGGTCGTCCGTGCCGATGGCAAGGTGCGCAAGCGCACCGTCCTGTCCCGCAAGGTCCTCGTCGCACCGGTCACCCAGATCGAGGCGCTCGGTACCAAGACACCGCCGCCGCCGCCTTCGCCCTCGCCCTCGCCTTCGCCTTCGCCCTCCTCGCCGTCCCCTTCGCCTTCTGGTGGCGGGTCCGACTACTCCTCGGGCAACACCGTCTGGGACCAGCTGGCCGAGTGCGAGTCCGGCGGCAACTGGGCGATCAACACCGGCAACGGCTACTACGGTGGGCTGCAGTTCAACCTCGGCACCTGGCGCGCCTACGGCGGCACCGGCCTGCCGAGCGACAACAGCCGCGAGACGCAGATCGCCGTCGCCACCAAACTCCGCGACGCCAACGGCGGCTACGGCGCCTGGCCGGCATGTGCCGCGTCGCTGGGGCTGCCCACCTGACACCACGGCTGCTCGGGGCCGCCGACGTCCGTGAGCTGGCTGCTCGACTGTCAGTGACTCCGACCAAGAAGCGCGGACAGAACTTCGTCATCGACGCCAACACCGTGCGGCGCATCGTTCGGTCCTCCGGCGCCGGACCGGACGACATCGTCCTCGAAGTGGGGCCGGGCCTCGGCTCACTCACGTTGGCGCTGCTGGAGCGGGTAGGTCGCGTCGTGGCCGTCGAGGTGGACGCCACCCTCGCCGCTGCCCTGCCCGACACTGTCCACGAGTTCGCCCCCGAGCACGCCGACCGTCTCGACGTCGTCCACGCCGACGCCCTGCGTATCCACTCGATCCCTGGCGTGCCGCCGACAGCGTTGGTGGCCAACCTGCCGTACAACATCTCCGTCCCGGTGCTGCTCCACCTGATGGAGCTGGTGCCGTCGGTGCGGCACGGACTGGTGCTGGTGCAGAGCGAGGTGGCCGCTCGACTTGCCGCCCCACCCGGCTCGCGGGTGTACGGCGTCCCGAGCCTGAAGGCCGCCTGGTACGCCGACCTGCGACTGGCCGGCAAGGTGAGCCGCTCGGTGTTCTGGCCGGCACCCAACGTCGACTCCGCGCTGGTGTCCTGGACGCGACGTGACCCACCGGTCGCGACGGTGAGTCGCGACGCTGTCTTCGCCGTCATCGACGCCGCCTTCGCCCAACGGCGCAAGACGATGCGCGCCGCCCTTTCCGGCATCGCCGGTTCCGCCCCGGCGGCAGAAGCGGTGCTCGTCGCCGCGGGAATCTCCCCGCAGGCCCGAGGCGAGTCGCTGGGGCTGCCTGCGTTCGTCTCCGTTGCCGAGGCACTGCGTGAGGTCACCGGTTAGGTTGAGCGGGTGACCAGCGCGACCGCACGGGTTCCGGCCAAGATCAACCTCGCCCTCGGGGTCGGGCCGGCCCGACTCGACGGCCTCCACCCGCTCGCGACGGTCTACCAAGCCGTCGACCTGTGTGATGAGGTCCGTGCCGCCGCCGCCCGCGACGACGCTCTGACCGTACGCGTCAGGTTCGACGGCGACCGGCCCGGCGAGGGTGAGGTACCCCTCGACCACCACAACCTCGCCGTCCGCGCGGCGTCGCTGCTACGCGATGCCTTCGAGGTGACCGACGGTGCCGCCCTGACGATTCGCAAGTCCATCCCCGTGGCGGGCGGGATGGCCGGTGGCTCCGCCGACGCCGCCGCTGCCCTGGTCGCGTGCGACGCCCTCTGGGGCACCAACGCCTCCCGGGGGCAGCTGGAGGAGATCGGTGCCGTGCTCGGCAGCGACGTCCCGTTCTGCCTGCACGGCGGCATCGCCATGGGCGACGGGCATGGTGAACAGGTGAGCCCGGTCCTGGCGCGCGGCTCGTACCAGTGGGTGTTCGCCATCGCCGCCACTGGGCTGTCGACGTCGCAGGTGTTCGCGGAGTTCGACCGTCTCAACGCCGAGCGGGACGTACCCCCACCCTCGGTCAGCGAGGACCTGATGACGGCGCTGCGCGCAGGCGACGCGCCCGCGCTCGGCAAGGCGTTGTCCAACGACCTGCAGGAGGCCGCGCTCGGCCTCCGCCCCGAGCTCTGCGAGGTCCTGGCGATCGGCCGGGAGTGTGACGCGCTCGGGTCGCTCGTCTCTGGGTCGGGGCCGACCGTCATGTTCTTGGCCGCGGACGACCAGCACGCCATGGATGTCGCCGTCGCCCTCGCCAGCTCCCAGGTCTGCGCCGACGTCGTCCAGGCGCACGGCCCGGTGGCGGGGGCACGGCTTGTCTAACCTGGTCAATCTCGAGCAGGTGCACAAGGCGTACGGCATCCGGCCCCTGCTCGAGGGAGTCAGCCTGGGCGTGGCAGCCGGGGACAGGATCGGTGTCGTCGGCCGCAACGGCGGCGGCAAGTCGACGCTGCTGCGCATCCTGGCCAGGGTCGAGGCGCCCGACCGCGGCCGGGTCACGCACAACAGAGGGCTGCGGGTCGGTCACCTGCACCAGCGCGACGCTCTCGACGACACCCACTCGGTGCGCGAAGCCGTGCTGCGCGGTCGCGCCGACCACGAGTGGGCCGCCGATCCGCGCACCCGCGAGGTGGTCCAGGTGCTGCTCGCCGACATCGGTCTCGATCGCGAGGTCGCCGGGCTGTCCGGCGGCGAGCAACGCCGATCATCCCTCGCGCGGCTACTGCTCGAGGACGCCGACCTGCTCGTGCTCGACGAACCGACCAACCACCTCGACATCGATGCCATCGCCTGGCTCGCGACGTACCTCACCGCGCTCAAGGCCGCACTCGTCGTCGTGACCCACGACCGGTGGTTCCTCGACGCCGTCTGCAGCACGACG
>Ga0136612_10001130_pt1 | contig 11061 bp, 7 predicted proteins | sample AntDryUQ224A2306_2_FD_106644 | JGI IMG/M metagenome (GOLD analysis project Ga0136612, IMG submission 106644) | Polar desert sand microbial communities from Dry Valleys, Antarctica - metaG UQ224A (23.06) | ecosystem: Environmental > Terrestrial > Soil > Desert | place: Antarctica: Dry Valley...
GCAGCCTCGGCGACGCTCTGGTGATCGACCAGCGCGGACTCGACTTCGATCGTGGAGATGCGATGACCCGACACGTTCATGACGTCGTCCACCCGCCCGAGCAGCCAGAAGTCGCCGTCCTCGTCGATCCGGGCGCCGTCGCCGGCGAAGTACATGCCGGGAAAGCGCTCCCAGTAGGTCGACCGAAAGCGTGCGTCGTCGCCGAAGATCCCGCGCATCATGGCCGGCCACGGCCGCTTCAGGACCAGGTAGCCGCCACCTCCTGGGCCGACCTCCTGTCCTTGGTCGTCGACGACCGCGGCCTCGACCCCGGGAAACGGCTTCGTGGCAGCGCCCGGCTTGATCGTCGTGACGCCTGGAAGCGGCGTGAGCATGATCATCCCGGTCTCGGTCTGCCACCACGTGTCGACGATGGGCAGACGGTTGGCGCCGATGTGCTCGCGGTACCAGATCCACGCCTCCGGGTTGATCGGCTCGCCGACGGTTCCGAGGAGCCTGAGAGATGAAAGGTCGTGCTTCCCCGCGTGCTCCGGCCCCCACTTCATGTGCGCGCGGATGGCCGTCGGCGCCGTGTAGAGGATCGTGACCCCGTAGCGCTCGACGATCTCCCACCAGCGCTCCTTGTCGGGGAAGTCGGGCGTGCCTTCGTAGAGGACGCTGGTGGCTCCGTTGGACAAAGGCCCATAGACGATGTAGCTGTGCCCGGTCACCCAGCCGATGTCCGCGGCACACCAGAAGACATCCGTGTCAGGCTTCAGGTCGAAGACGTAATGGTGGGTCGTCGCCGCGCCGACCAGGTACCCCGCCGTCGTGTGCGCGATCCCCTTCGGCTTAGCGGTCGTCCCGCTCGTGTACAGCAGATAGAGGAGATCCTCCGAGTCCATCGGCTCGCAGGGACACGACTCCGGCTCCGAAGGCTGCCCCTCGACGAGCTCGGACCAGCTGATGTCGCGCCCCGCGGTCATCGGCACCGACCCGCGCGTGCGCTGGCCGACGACGACCTTCCTGACCCCCGGACACGACTCGAGAGCAGCGTCCGCGTTTTCCTTGAGTGGCACTGTCTGCCCGCGGCGCCAGCCCTCGTCCTGCGTCAGGAGGATCTCGCAGCGCATGTCGTTCAGCCGATCGGCGAGCGCCTCCGCCGAGAAGCCTCCGAAGACGACGGTGTGCGGCGCTCCGAGTCGGGCGCACGCGAGCATCGCCACCGGCAATCCGGGGCCCATGCCCATGTAGATGCCGACCGGAGTGCCCTTGCCCACGCCGAGCGTCTTTAGCCCGTTCGCGGCCTTGACGACCTCCTCGAGCAGCTGCGCGTACGTGATCGCCGCCCGTTCACCGACCGGCTCCGCCTCGAAGTAGAACGCGACTTTCGCCCCCAGCCCCGCCTCGACGTGGCGGTCGAGGCAGTTGTAGGCGACGTTTAGCTTCCCGCCCACATACCACTTCGCATAGGGAAGCTCCCACTCGAGCAAGGACGAGAACGGCTCGAACCAGGTCACGCGATCGCGTCCCTCCCGCTCCCAGAACTCCTCGAACGGGACGTCGTAGATGTCGGCCTTCGCGTTCGCCTGCTCGGCGAGCTCCTCGGGAGGCGGGTAGCGGCGCTCTTCGGCCAGCAGCGTCTCGATGGCCTGATCCGTCACGCCGAGAGTTCCGGAGGTTCGATGTTCACGGCCGCCGATCCTACCCCGCCTAGATAGAGTCAGACGTCGTGGAAGCCGACCTTCGCACGCTCCGCGAGCGGCTCGCAGAGATCTCGGATCTCGGGCGAATGCTGTTTCTCGCGGCCTGGGATCAGCGCGTGAACATGCCGACGCTCGGCGGTGCTGCACGTGCCGAGGCGGTGGCGACGCTCGGTCGCATCGCCCACGAGAAGTTCGTCGACGGCGAGATCGGAACGCTCCTGGAGAGGCTCAGCTCGTACGAGGAGTCACTCGAGTACGACTCGGACGAGGCGAGCCTGATCCGCGTGACGCGTCGGGACTGGGAGAAGGCGAGACGCATCCCCACGGAGCTCCGCACCGAGATGCTGCTGGCGGGCGCGCAGGGACATCAGGTCTGGGTCGACGCCCGGACGAACAACGACTTCGCCGCCTTCCTCCCTACGCTCGAGCGGAACCTCGACCTGAAGAAGCGCTACGCCGAGTGCTTCGAGTGGGACGACTCGCCCTACACCCCGCTGCTCGACGACTTCGAGCCACTGATGCAGACGACCGAGGTCGCGGAGGTCTTCGACACGATCCGGCCCGTGCTCGCCGAGCTGGTGCGCGCGGCTCCGCAGGTTGACGCGTCGTTCCTCGACGTCCCCTACGCGCCCGAGCTGCAGCGCGCATTCGCAGAGCGCGTGCTCGCGACGGTCGGCTTCGAGAACGGCTCGTGGCGACTCGATCCGACAGTGCATCCCTTCTGCACCTCGTTCTCGACGCGCGACGTACGGCTCACGACGAGGTACCAGCCGACCGGTCTCGATTCGTTCTGGTCGACGATGCACGAAGCCGGGCACGGTCTCTACGCCCACGGCATCGGCCCCGCGCTCGAACGGACGCCGCTCGCGAATGCGCCGTCGCTCGGCTTGAACGAGTCACAGAGCAGGACCTGGGAGAACCTCGTCGCGCGTAGCCGCCCGTTCTGGTCCTACTGGTACGAGCCGCTGCAGGAGACCTTCCCCGAGCAACTGGGGAGCACCGACTTCGACGTCTTCATGGCGGCGATCAACCGCGCCGAACCAGGGTTGATCCGCGTGGAGGCCGACGAGACGACGTACAGCCTGCACATCATCCTTCGCTTCGACCTCGAGCGCCGCCTGATCGAGGAGACGCTCGCGCCGAAAGACGTTCCCGAGGCGTGGAACGCGGGCATGCGGGAGCTGCTCGGCGTCGACGTTCCCGACGACGCGCGCGGCGTGCTCCAGGACGTCCACTGGTCGAGCGGCGGCATCGGCTACTTCCCGACCTATGCCCTCGGCAACGTGATCTCGCTCCAGATCTGGTCGGTCGTGCAGGAAGCGATTCCCGACATCGACGCGCAGCTGGAGGCGGGCGAGCTCGAAGGGCTGTCGGGGTGGCTCGGCGAGAACCTCTACTCGCTCGGGCGCAAGTTCACGCCGAAGGAGACCATCGAGCGGCTCACCGGCTCGCCTGTGATCGATCCGCAGCCGTACCTCGCGTACCTTCGCGACAAGCTTTCTGCGCTCTCTGCGGGTGCCTAGCTCCAGGACGGTCGGGCTCGTCGTCAACGGCGAGTCGCGATCACTAGACGTCGAGCCTCGAACACTGCTCGTCCATGCGCTCCGGGACGGCCTGGGGCTCACGGGCGCGCATATCGGCTGCGACACCAGCCAGTGCGGTGCCTGCACCGTCCTCGTCGACGGACGAGCCGTCAAGAGCTGCACGATGCTGGCGGTGCAGGCGGAGGACGTCGAGGTGACGACGATCGAGGGCTTCGCCCCCGACGGCGTGCAGCATCCGATCCAGCGCGCGTTCGTCGAGCAGCACGGGCTCCAGTGCGGGTTCTGCACGCCCGGGATGATCCTGACCGCGTCCGATCTCCTCTCGCGAGAGCCCGATCCCGACGACGCGACGATCCGCCGCGCGCTCAAGGGCAACTTCTGCCGCTGCACGGGGTACCAGTCCATCGTGGACTCGGTGCGCACCGCGGCGGCGGCGCTTCGCGAAGGGGACGCGGCATGATCCCCGCCGCGGTCGAGCACGTCCGGCCCGAAACGCTCGACGAAGCGCTCGACGCGCTCACCGACCCGGAGGCGAAAGCGCTCGCGGGCGGTCAGTCGCTCCTCCCGGTGATGAAGCTGCGGATCGTCCGGCCGAGCGTTCTCGTCGACATCGGCCGGCTCGGGCTCGGTGGCGTTCAGCTGGGAGACAACGAGCTCCGCGTCGGCGCACTAGCGACTTGGGACACGCTCGAGAGCGCACCGGAGCTGAAACGGCCGTCGTTCGCCGCGATCGCCGAGTGCGCGGCCGAGATCGGTGACGTACAGGTTCGCAACCGGGGAACGCTCGGCGGAAGCGTCGCCCACGCCGACCCCGCCTCCGATATGCCGGCCGTCGTGCTCGCACTCGGCGCCGAGGTCGTCCTGCGCGATGCGCGTGCTGAGCGGAAGCTCTCGGCAGAAAAGTTCTTCCTCGGCCCCTTCACGACCGCGCTTGCCCCAGGAGAGCTGATCACCGAGGTCGTGTTCCCGCTGGTCGAGGGATCGGGCTCCGCGTACGCGAAGGTCGAGCATCCCGCCTCGGGGTTCGCGCTCGCCGGCGCTGCGGCGCACGTCACTCCGGACGGAAAGCGGAGCGTGGCCGTGACCGGGGTCGGCGCGCACCCGTTCCTGCTTCCCGCCGACGCCGATCCGCTGGACGCGCTGACGGAGGCGGAGATCTACGGTGACCGCTTCGCGCCTACCGAGTACCGGCGGCACCTCGCAGGTGTCGTCGTGCGTCGCGCGCTCGACCGTGCACGGGAGAACATGGAGAAGGCGGCGTGACGGAGAGCGTCATCGGCGTCGCGCGCGCCCGGGTTGACGCACCCGACAAGGTCACCGGCGCGACTCGCTTCGCCGCCGACGGCCACGTCCATGGTCTCCTGCACGCCCGACTCGTTCTCTCGCCGGAGGCGCATGCGTTGATCCAACGCGTGGAGCGCAACGCGGCGCTCGCCATGCCGGGAGTCGTCGCGGTCCTGACCGCCGACGATCTCCCGCTCACCGGCGCCGGCTCGGACCGCACGACGGAGCCGCTCGCACGCACGGAGGTCGTCTTCGCCGGACAGCCGGTCGCGCTGGTCGTGGCCGAGAACGAGGCCGCCGCCGAGGACGCCGTCGAAGCCGTGGTCGTGCAGTACGAGCCGCTTCCCGCCGTCGTCGACGTCGAGGACGCCATGCTGCCCGGCCGCGCGCTCGCCCGGGTCGTCGAGGAGGCCGGCGGAGGGGACATGGAGTCGATCCACGCCGGAGTGGACAAGGGGCAGGAGGACGGGGACGAAGAGCAGCTCTCCGACAACGTGCTCGACACCGTTCACCGCAGCTCCGGCGATGCAACCGCACTCCTGGAGACGAGCGATGTCGTGGTCTCGGGGACCTTCCGAACGCCCTGGGTGTACCAGGCCTACATCGAGCCCCAGGTCGCCACGGCCTGGCTCGAGCCGAATGAGACCCTGGTCGTCTCGACCAGCACGCAGGGGTCGTTCGTGACCCAGCGCGAGCTGGCCCGCGCGTTCGGCTTGCCACTCGAACGGATCCGCGTCGTCGCGGAGCCCCTCGGCGGCGCTTTCGGAGGCAAGCTCGCGCTGATGGAGCCGCTCGCTGCCGGCGCCGCACTCGCGCTGCGGCGACCGGTCAGGGTCGTCCTGACCCGCGCCGAGGACTTCCAGGCGACGAATCCCGCATCCGCGCAGGTAACCCATCTCAAGCTCGGCGCGCGCAAGGACGGCACGCTGACCGCGCTCACCGCCCGGATGATCGTCGATCGCGGCTCGAACGCAGGCTGGGGCGTCGAGGGCATTACGACGCTGCTCGTCGCCGGCCCATATCGCTGGAAGGCGCACGACATCCGCGGTTACGGCGTCCAGACGAACCGGTTCACGTTCGGCGCGTACCGCGGGCCCGGCGCCCCGACCGCCGCCTTCGCGCTCGAGACTCTCCTGGACGAGCTCGCGGCGGAGCTCGAGGTCGATCCGCTCGAGCTCCGGCTGCAAAACGCAGTGGTGGAGGCCGACGTGGGCGTGAGTGGGAATCCCTTCCCGCGCATGGGCGCGGTCGAGGTGCTCGAGCGTATCCGCGAGCATCCGCTCTGGAAGACGCGCGCTTCGCTCCCGGCCGACGAGGGAGTGGGAGTCGCCGCTGGTTACTGGCCAGGTGGCACCGAGCCTGCCGCTGCGGTCTGCCGCGTGAACCAGGACGGAACGATGACCGTGGTCACGTCCGCGGTGGACATGAGCGGTGTCAACACGGGCTTCGCTGCGATCGCGGCGGAGACCTTCGGCCTGTCTCCCGACCAAATACGAGTGGTCGCCGCCGACACCGCCACCGGTCCGTATTCCGGCGCAAGCGCCGGCTCCAAGGTCACGTACACGGTCGGCGCTGCCGTGCTGAAGGCGGCCGAGGCCGCACGCAAGAAGCTGCTGAAAGCGGCGTCGGAGGAGCTCGAGATCGCACCGGCTGACCTCGAGGTCGTCGACGGAGTCGTGCGCGCGGTCGGCTCGCCCGACCACTCGATCACCGTCGCGGAGATCTCCGCCAAAGCACTCCGCTTCGGCGGGCGCTACGAGCCGATCGAGGGGCACGGCGGCTCGGCGCAGACGCGCGGCGCGCCGTCGGTCGCAGCGCACCTCGCGCATGTCCGAGTCGACCAGGAAACCGGCGAGGTCACGCTCCTCGCCCACGTCATTGCCCAGGACGTCGGTCGAGCGCTCAATCCCGCGCTCGTCGAGGGACAGATGCGCGGAGGCGTAGCGCAGGGCATCGGCTGGGCGCTCTTCGAGGAGCTGGTACACGACGAGAGCGGGCAGCTCCTCACCAGCTCGTTCCTCGACTATGCGATTCCGCTCGCCGATCACGTTCCGGACATCGACACACTGATCGTCGAGGTGCCTGCACCCGACGGGCCCTTCGGCGCGAAGGGCATCGGCGAGGCGCCGGTGATCGCCGCCGCGCCCGCGATCGCGAACGCGGTCGCCGCCGCGGTCGGTATCAGGCTCCGGGAACTGCCCATGACCGCACCGCGCGTCTGGGCGGCTTTGGAGGATGCGCAAGCATGACCTCGATCGACCGAGCGCGGGCGATCGTCGAGACGTACGAGGCCGAGCTTCGCTCCGAGCTTCCCACGGATGCGTACCTCTTCGACGTCCACACGCACCTCGGGAACGACATCGACGGGATGCGCGGCCGCTACGAGGAGCTCTCGGCGCTTCTCGACCGCTTCGGGTTCAGCGGTGCGTTCGTCTTCTGCCTCGACGAGCCGGATCGAGAACCCGGGTTCTGCAAGCCGAACGATCGCACGCTTGCCCACGGGGAGCGCTCGGAGGGCCGGCTCATCCCGTTCGTGCGACTCGACCTGACCGCCAGCCCCATCGACGAAGCGAGGCGCGCGCTCGACCTCGGAGCAAGGGGAATCAAGCTCCATCCTCGTGCTCAGGCCTTCGCGCTCGACGACGAGCGCCTCGGCCCCGTGTTCGAGCTCGCGGTCGAGCGAGGCGTGCCGATCCTCATCCACGGAGGCCGAGGCCTGCCGCCGATCGCCGAGAACCTCGAGGCGCTCGTCCGCCGCAACGAGGGAGTCAGGCTGATCATCGCGCACGCGGGGATCGCGGACATGGCGGCGCTCGCCGGTCGCCTGGGCGGAATCCCCGGTGTGTACTTCGATACCTCGGTCTGGAGCGCGCTCGATCTCCTCGATCTCTTCCGCCAGGTGGCGCCGGAGCAGATCGTGTACGCATCCGACTACCCGTACGGCCGACAACCGAATTCGCTGCTCGTATCGATACGGTCAGCGCGGCTCGCCGGCTTCGACGACGACCGGCTGCGGGCAATGCTCGGGGGAACGGCGCGCGGAATCGTCGAGGGCGAGCCACCGCCGACGCTCACGAAACCCCTCGGCGGATCATCGCTCGTCCAGCCGCTGACCTTCGCTCGCATCCACCAGTACATCTCCATGGCGGTGCCGATGCTGTGGCTGCGACAGCGCGACGCCATCGGCGCGCTCGGGCTCGCGGCGAACGCCTCGCGCGAGCGCGACGGGCATGCGACGGAGTCCGAGCAGATCCAGGAGCTCCTGGCGACAGCCGGAGAGCTCTGGCAGGAAGCGCCCGAGCTGACCGAGGACGACCGGGTCACCGTGATGAGGGCCGCGATCCAGCTGGTCAACCTCGCCGACCTGATCGCCGTCACGACGCGGGCCTAGGCGTTTCTCCATGCCCCGGCGTCGTGTTCGCCTCGCCGCGCCCGACGACGCCAAGATCGCGTCGGCTTTCGCAGAGCTGCGCGAGAGCCTTGGCGTGCCGATGGCCTTTCCGGCCGAAGTCCTGGCCGAGGCCGACGAGTCCGTCCGCTCACCCCGGCTGCCGGAAGCGGACGAAACCGCCATTCCCTTCGTCACGATCGACCCCCCGGAGTCGATGGACCTCGATCAGGCCATGCACCTCGAGCGCCGCGGGAAGGGCTACCGCGTCCGCTACGCGATCGCCGATGTCGGGGCGTTCGTCACCCCCGGAGGGCCGATGGACGGGGAGGCGCACGCACGGGGTCAGACCCTGTATGCACCGGACGACAAGGCCCGCCTCTATCCACCGCAGATCTCAGAAAGCGCAGGCAGCCTGCTTCCAGAAGAGACTCGACCTGCGCTCGTCTGGGACATGGAAGTCGACGAGACCGGCGAGGGCATCAAGGTTGCTGTTCGCCGGGCCCTCGTGCGCAGTCGCGAGAAGCTCGACTACGCGGGCGTGCAGCGCTCGCTCGATGAGGGCGCGGCGCCGGAATCGCTTCAGCTCCTGCGCGAGGTGGGCACGCTTCGGCAGGAGCGCGAAGCCCGCCGTGGAGGCATCACCTTGCCGATCCCGGAGCAGGAGGTGCACCACGACTCGAATGGCTACACGCTTCGCTACCGCGCGCCGCTCCCGGTCGAGGGTTGGAATGCGCAGATCTCGCTGATGACCGGAATGGGCGCAGCCGAGCTCATGCTGGGCGCCGGGGTCGGCGTCCTGCGCACATTGCCGAAGGCCGATCGTGGAGCCGTCGCCCGCCTGCGGCGAACAGCGAAGGCGCTCGAGATTCCGTGGCCCGAGGAGGTCACGTACGCCGACCTCGTGCGCGAGCTCGATCCACGGCTGGCGATGCACGCCGCGTTCGTCTCCGAGTCGACCGTCCTGCTCCGCGGCTCGGGGTATCTCGCGTTTGACGGCAAGCCGCCCGACAAGGCAGTTCACGCTGGAGTCGCCTCGACCTACGCGCACACGACAGCGCCACTGCGGCGCCTCGTGGACCGCTACGTCGGCGAGGTGTGCATCGCGATTTCGGGCGGCGCTGACATACCGGACTGGGCGCGCTCGGCGCTTTCGGGACTGCCTGAGACGATGGACGTCTCGAACAGGCGCGCTCAGCAGTACGAGTCGGGAATCGTCTCGACCGTCGAGGCGGCGGTGCTCGAGCCCAGCATCGGTGAGACGTTCCAGGCAGTCGTCGTGGACGTGGACGAGCACGACGGCGGGGGCACCGTGCAGCTCAAGGAGCCGGCGGTCACGGCTCGCTGCGAGGGCGACGACTTGCCGCTGGGCGAGCCGGTCGCCGTCAAGCTCGAGGTGGCCGATGTCATGAAGCGCCTCGTCCGCTTCTCGCTCGCGCGCTGATTCACCGCGCCGCGAACAACCTGCGCGGGCCCTCGATCCCTTTCAGCTCGTGCTCGCCCCGATCTTCGAACTCGAGGCCGGACCCTTCGACGAGATCACGGGTCGTCGAGCTCACGAGCACCTCGCCCCCGCTCGCGAGCGCAACGATCCGGGCGGCGACGTGAATGGCGAGCCCGCGCGGCTTCTCACCGGTACGGCGTTCGATCTCACCCGTGTGCACGGACGCCTTCACATCCAGCGCTAGCTCGGCTAGCGCAGTGCGGATCTCCAGTGCACACCGAGCCGCACGTGCGGGGCCGTCGAAGAGGGCGAGGAATCCGTCGCCCGCAGTGTCGATCTCCTCACCGGAGAAGCGGGCGAGCTCTCGGCGCACAGCCTCGTTGTGCCGGGCGAGAAGGGCCGCCCAGCGCGCGTCGCCGAGGTCCCGGGCTCGCGCCGTCGATCCCACGAGGTCGGTGAAGACAATCGTCGCGAGCACGCGATCGGAGTGAGGGGCAGGACGAGCTCCGGTCAGAAACCCCTCGACTTCGTCGACGATCTGATCCGGATTCTTCACGAGCAGGTGATCCTCTCCCTCGAGCTCCACGAAGCGAGCGCCCGGAATCCGCTCGGCGATGTACCGGCCCTCCTCGACCCGCGCATCGAGATCTCCCCCGCGGTGAAGGACGAGCGTCGGACATTGGATGGACGGGAGCAGCTCACGAACGTCGGCCTTCGAGTTCATGAGGATAAGGTCACGCGCGCCAGCTGGACTGAGAGCAGCGCGTCCGCGGCGGTGAAACCACAACGCCATCGCCGGCTCGGCATTGGGTGCCATCGTCGAGAGGTCGACGTTCTCTCCCCACGTCTCCTCGAGCTCGCAGGCGACTCGCGCCCGGTCCTCCCGGGTGGGCGCCCACGGGTAGTCAGCATCTGGGTCGATGCGCTTTGCGTAGGTTCCGTACAGGACGAGCGCACGTGTCCGTTCGGGGTAGGTCGCCGCAAAGAGGACGCTCAGCGGTCCACCTTCCGAGTATCCGAAGAGCGCGGCCCGACTGCTCTCCGCCGCATCCATGACCGCTCGTACGTCGTCCATACGCGCTTCGAAGTCGGGAAGCCCAACCCCGCGATCCGACAGCCCTGTACCACGCTTGTCGAAGCGGATCAAACGTGCGAACGATCCGAGCCGCTCGAGGAAGTGAGCGTGCGCCGGATACTCCCAGTCGACCTCGAGGTGGGAGAAGAAACCGGGGACGAGCACAAGATCGAACGGGCCCTCGCCCGTGACCTGGTAGGCGATGTTGACGTCGCCGCTTCGCGCGTACCGGATCGGCGCGGTCATGGCGCAAGCTCCGGGAGGCGGAAGCAGCCGACCGTGTGGTCATTGACTAGCCCGACCGCCTGCATGAACGCGTAGCAGACCGTCGGTCCGACGAATCGGAACCCGCGCTTCTTGAGATCCTTCGAGAGCATGCGTGAGAGATCCGTCTCCGCGGGGAGCTCGGCGAGGCCGCGCCAACGTCCGACCATCGGCTCACCGTCGACGAAACGCCACAGATACCCGTCCAGGCTGCCAAGCGCTTCCTGCACCTCGAGAACGCGTGCGGCGTTGTTCACGGTCGACTCGATCTTGAGCCGGTTCCGGACGATTCCCGGATCCCCGAGGAGGCGGTCGATCTTCTTCGGGCCAAATCGTACGACAGCCTGAGGGTCGAAGCCCGCGAAAGCCTCGCGATA
>Ga0136612_10001131_pt1 | contig 11060 bp, 10 predicted proteins | sample AntDryUQ224A2306_2_FD_106644 | JGI IMG/M metagenome (GOLD analysis project Ga0136612, IMG submission 106644) | Polar desert sand microbial communities from Dry Valleys, Antarctica - metaG UQ224A (23.06) | ecosystem: Environmental > Terrestrial > Soil > Desert | place: Antarctica: Dry Valley...
CATGAAGCTTCCAGGTGTCGCTCGCAAGACCGCAAACGTGGTCGCCGCCGAGCTCGGCCACGCGCAGGGAATCGTCGTCGACACGCACGTACGGCGCCTCTCGCAACGACTCGGGCTGACCCGGCAGGAGGATCCGGTGAAGATCGAGCGTGATCTGCAGCGGATCGTGCCGCGGGCGGACTGGGCCCGCTTCCCGCACCTTCTCATCTGGCACGGCCGCCGCATCTGCGACGCGCGGCGGCCGCTCTGCGATGAATGCGTGCTCGAGCCGCTCTGCCCTTCCAGCCGTGTTGCCGTCGACCGTTAGGTCGAAAGCGTCTCGAGCCAGCGATGCCCGGGGTGGACGAGCTCCAGTGACCCGGTGAGCCACCGGCGTGCGCCCGGATCGAGCAGAGGAAGAACACCCGCGAGGTCGTCGTCGTCCTTGGGCCTCGCGTTCTTCGCCTTGTAGAGGAGGGCGACCTCGGGCCGGGCGTATGGGATCCCGTCCGCTGTGCAGGCGATCACGCGGTCGCGAGGCAGCCGAATCCGCGCATCTCGACGAAAGACCCAGGTGTCCCGGTCCCACGGCTCGCGCATGATGTCGAGTCGCCAGAGACCTGTAGCCCGCTCGCGCACCCAGGTCTGATGGTGCTCCGCGAGTGTTTCCGGCGTGAGCGGGTGGGCGAGCCCACCGCCGACCGCATAGAGGTCGCAGCCCGAAAGCGCCCGTTGGATCTCGGCAAGTCCACTCGTCGGCACCGCGATCTCGAGGTCGTCGTGATCCCGCGTCTGGCGACCCCGAAACAGATCGAGCGCCCAACCCGCGGTGACGTACCACGGCGCGTCCACGTCGCGCAGAAGGCGAGCCACCTCGCCCGGACGCCAGGCATCCCACGCGGAGAGGTCGGGCTCGAACGATGACTGGGTCATCCGTCCCGTGGTCAGATCCAGCGGCGCCAGCGGAAGACCGCCAGCTGCGCCACCGTCGAGGCGAGGATGAGGCCCAGAGATGCTGCGAGCGACCAGTAGTCCTCCTCGAAGACCGATGCGAAGTTCTGGCCGTAGAAACCGACGATGAGCGTCGGAACGAGAACTAGAGACGCGATCACCGTGAGCGTCTTGATGATGTCGTTCTGCTTCTCGGTGATGACCGACTGGTGGTAGTCGCGAACGCTCGACAGGAGGTCACGCTCGACCTCCAGCTCCTCGCCCGCCCCGATCAGCGTCTCGTACGTGTTGGCGACCATGCGCTCGACCGTCTCCGGAAACAGCCTCTCGTCCCCGATGTCGAGCCGCTTGTCGACGATGCGGCGCACGGCTCCCCGCATCGCGCCCACGGTACGCCGCGCGTGGAGAAGATCGTGGCGCAGGCCGCCGATGCGTCTGCGGACGAGCTCGCTCGGCCAGTCGTCGATGTGGTCTTCGAGCTCGTCGATCTGGGCGTCGAGCGCGACGACGACATCGAGGAACGACGCAGCCACGTCATCGACGAGGCGAAAGAGGAGCTCGCCGACGGACACCCTGCGCGCCGCCGCGAGCTCGAGTGGTGCGGGATCCCAGGGCGTCCCGGCCTCGGGCGTCTTGCGGACCGTGACGACGAGGTCGGGCGTAGCGACGACGTCCACTTCGCGGTAGACGGTCCGGTCATCGTCCGGCAGGGGTTGACCGTCGAGAAAGACACCAAGCACGTATGCGCCGTGGCTCTCGAGGAGCGGCCGCGTGTGCTCGTTGCCTGACGGCGCCGTCAATGTCTCCAGCACGTCCGGATCGACTCCGGACGGAAGCGCTGCCATCAGCTCCTCATGCGTGGGGTCGAGGAGGTCGATCCAGCGCGTGCTCATGACGGGCGAGCGTAGCGCCGCCTGCGGTCGGAACCGCTCGTTGCTACGCCGAAGTGGCGGCGACTTCCGGGAGGTGCTGCTGCTCCTCCAAGAAGCGCTGGGCGTCGAGCGCGGCCATCGTGCCCGAGCCGGCGGCGGTGACCGCTTGGCGATAGGTGTGATCCTGCACGTCGCCCGCGGCGAAGACACCCGTGATGTTCGTACGCGTCGAGCCCGCCTCGGTGACGAGGTAGCCCTGCTCGTCGTGGTCGAGCCAGTCCAGGAAGAGCGCGGTGGTCGGGTCGTGGCCGATCGCGACGAAGACGCCGTCCGCCTCGAGGACGCGCATCTCGCCCGTTGCCGTGTCCTGGATTCGTACGCCTGTCACGTGCCCGTCGGCCTCTCCGAGAACCTCGTCGACCACGGCGTCGAGAACGAACTCGATCTTCTCGTTCTCGCGAGCGCGGTCGACCATGATCGGCGAGGCGCGGAACTCCGTGCGCCGATGCACGATGACGATCTTCCTGGCGAACCTGGTCAGGAAGGTCGCTTCCTCCATCGCGGAGTCCCCGCCGCCGACGACTACGACGACCTTGTCGCGGAAGAAGGCGCCGTCGCAGGTCGCGCAGTAGGAGACGCCACGTCCCTGGAGGATCTGCTCCGAGGGTAGTCCGATCTGTCGGGCACTCGCGCCCGTTGCGACGATCACGGCGCCAGCTCGATACTCCTCGTCTCCGACGTAGACCCGGAGCGGACGCTCGGAGAAGTCGACCCGGGTGACGTCGTCGGTGACGAACTCGGCGCCGAAGCGCTCCGCCTGGCGGCGGAAGTCGGCCATCATCGCCGGCCCGAGGATTCCGTCTGCGTACCCCGGATAGTTCTCGACATCGCTCGTGATCATCAGCTGACCGCCCCAGTTGAAGCCCTCGATCACGAGCGGCTCGAGATTCGCCCTGGCGGTGTAAAGGGCAGCCGTGTAGCCGGCGGGACCGCCACCGATGATGATCACGTCGCGAACGTCGCTCACAGGCGCATCTCCATATCGAAAGGGTAGCCCTCTAACGCGGGCCCAGACATGAAAACGCCCTGACATCGCCCCGTGTTCCCCTGGCGCATCTCGCTGGGCGCATCTCGCTCAGGCGGCGTCGTTGCCGGCAGCGACGATCTCGAGCGGAATCTCGGTCGGATCGACCAGCTCCGCCGCCGCCAGCGGGCGGGTCTGCCGCTGGATGGGCTGCAGCTCAGGGTGCTCGATGCCGGTGATCCCATGCTGCTCGAACCGGCGTGCCTGGACGAGCACCTGGCGCTCGAGTGAGCCGACCGTCTCGTTGTAGGCCTTCACGGCACCGTCGAGCGACTTGCCGAGGCGTCCGACATGTGCGCCCATGGTCGCGAGTCGCTTGTACAGCTCGCGTCCGAGCTCTGAGACCTCGTTGGCGCTCTCGGCGATGGTCTCCTGCTGCCAGCTCATGGCGACGGTACGAAGGAGGATCATCAGCGTGCTCGGCGAGGCGAGGATGACGTTCGAGCTCCACGCGTACTCCTGAAGCGTCGGATCGTGCTCGTGCGCTGCCCGCAAGTACGACTCGTCGGGTAGGAACATCACGACCAGATCGGGCGCCGGCTGGAACTGACGCCAGTAGCCTTTGGCCGACAGCTTGGTCACATGCTCGCGAACCTGGCGAGCGTGGTCGATCAGATGTCGCTCCCGCTCGTTGTCTTCGGAAGTCTCGAATGCGTCCAGGTAAGCGGCGAGCGGCGCCTTCGCGTCGACAACCACGTGCTTGCCGCCGGGAATGTTGACGACGAGATCCGGACGCAGGAGGCCGTCTTCGGTGGATCTCGTCACCTGAGAGACGTAGTCGCAGTGTTCGACCATCCCGGCGTACTCGACGACATTGCGCAGCTGCGCCTCACCCCAGCGTCCCCGCACGTGTGGCGTGCGCAGGGCGTTGGTCAGGCTTCCCGCGCGCTCGGAGAGCGTCGTCACCTGCGAGCGCAGCGCGCCGTACGCCTCCTGTCGGACCCGCTCAACGCTCTGGAGCTGCCGATCCATCTTCTCGAGGGAGCTCGTCAGTGGGCGGACATACCCGGAGAGGTGCGTATCGGCGAGCTCGAGGAACCGCGCGCTGTTCGCGTCGAGAGCCTCGGTGGAGAGCGTCTTCACGGCGGCCGCGAGGCGCTCGTCCAGCACGCTCCGCTCGGCGGTCAGCTCCGCACGAGTCCCGGCGAGCTCGCTCCGGAGCTCGATCACCTCGCTCACGCGCCGTCGGCGCTCGACGAGGGCCGGGCGCACGAGTACGAACACGCCGAGTGCGCCGGCAACGATCCCACCGAGGAGAGCCAGAACGACCATAAGGTCGACAAACGCTAGGGCGTCCACCGGACGGAGCGCGCAACGCAGACGCAACCGGGGCAGGAGGGTTGATCAGACCCTCCTGCTACATTCGCCCGCGGCCATGGCCGACAAGCCCCGCGTCCGAGCGCCGAAGCAGCGCGCCACCCCGAGACCCGACGATTCCTCCCGGAACCGTCGTTTGCTCCTGTACGGCGTCGGCGCGCTGATCGCCCTCGCGGCCTTCGCGGCAGCCGTTTTCCTGGCCGGCTTCGGCGGAAACGACGCGAGCCCGGAGCAGGTGCGCGCCGATCTCGAGGCGGCGGGCTGCACGCTGCAGGCCGTGAAGGCACAGCCTGGGCAGCATTCGCTCGGGCCGGACGAAACGTCCGAGTGGAACACGGATCCGCCGACGAGCGGGCCTCACTTCGGCTTCGACGACGCCGGAAACCTCGGCACCGTGATCTGGGGCGCCTACGAGGAGCCGCTGCAGCTGGCCCGCGTGGTGCACAACCTCGAGCATGGCGGCATCCTGATCTTCTACGGCGACGAGGTTCCAGACGCTGTCGTGGCCGAGCTACGGGAGTTCTACGACTCTCATGAGCGCGGAACCTTGCTCGCTCCCTACCCGAATCTCGCGGACGAGATCGCGCTCGGCGCCTGGGTCTCGGAGGGTGGCGCGGAGAAGGGGTATCTGGCGAAGTGCACGGCGTTCGACGAGACGACGTTCTCCACCTTTTTCAGCGGGTTCCAGTTCAACGGCCCGGAGCGGTTCCCGGCGAGCTCGCTGCTCCCCGGCAACAACTAGGTCAAGCCCTTCTGGGAACCTCTGGCTCGAGCGACGCGCTTCAGGACGAGAGGGCGCCGACCCGGTGATGGAGAGCGCTCGCGATGTCCACAGCTTGTTGCTCGGACACGGAGCCGGGGGGACCATGCAGATCCACCGTGTAGACGAATGAACCGTCCGTGAAACCCACCCAGTAGGCGTCGAATGGCCGCTCGTCGTCGTTCCCGACCGCCTCGATGTCCTCGACGCTCGCGCTGCGGTGGACGCCGCGCGCTCTGGAATGTCATCCACTTCGAACGCGCTGATCTGCACCGCGCAGGTCTTGGGACAGGGCTTCATGACGTCAGCCTCGAGCCAGTCGAGGGCGCTCGTCGCCCCTTCCTCGGACTGAAGCTGAATGACCGAGCCGGAGACGTGAGGCGCGGTCTGGGCGTGCATCTCCCCGAAGAACCGAGTCTCCGTGATCGCCCCCTCGAAGCCGGCCTCCTCGAAGACCCCGGTCAGCTCTTCGGTGTCAGGATCGATCGCGAGGTTGCCCAGTGCCTCGACGAACTCGTCGAAGTCGACCGTCGTCTGGCGCGTCTCGACAGGATCGGCTTTCGACCCGGGCGCATCCTCCTCCGTGAGGACCCGCTGCGCGAGCGGGGCGGGGTCGGCTGTCTCCGCGTCACTCACCGCCGCAGGCGACGAGGGTGAAGAGCGCCAGCGCTGCGAGGAGTGGGAGGGCGAAGCGCACGGCCCGTCGATCCCACGGAGCGCGGCAGCAGTCCACAAGCCGCCCGCGTGCCCAGGTCTGGACAGCCACCTCCTACACTCCGTCCGCCGGGGTGGCGGAAACGGTGAGACGCGCCTGCCTTAAAAGCAGGTGTCCCTTCGCGGGACGTGTGGGTTCGACTCCCACCCCCGGCACCTGAGAGGCCCTTTCCGAAGCGGGTTTGCGGCCTCCGGGCGCTGCCGGCAACACGAACGCGAGGGAGGCTTCGAGGCCCGCGTGCAACCGATTGCAACCGCGACCTCCGGAGCGCCAGAACGTTCAGGAAGTGGGAACCAGTCGTGAACGGTGTTCAGGCAACCCCGGGCACCTACTCTTCTCTGCTGCGGTCGTGTCCCAGTCCCTGATGATCTCGTACTCGCTCTCGCGAACCATCGCGTAGGTGCCTTTCGATAGCCCTCCTCCCCCTGGGGTGCAGGGTCCGGGAGCTACGACTAGTCAGCCCGAGAACTCGAGCGACACAAGCTCGCGGTCGGCAGCGTAGTGCTCGCGGAGGACGCGGTCGCGGCTATTTGGTGCTTGGGGCCAAGATCTTCACCGCTGCGAACGTGTGCGTGCGAGCGCCGTCGAATGCTGTAAAGGCGTCAAAGACCTCGTACCGCCAGGCGCCAGCGCTCGGGAACACAATGCGCGCGCGGTAGACGCCAGTGCGACCCGTCGGACTGGCCCTGAAGGTCAGCGACTTCTTAGAAATCGCGCTCGTCGAGCGCACCGGCGCGACCCTGCGAATCGTCACGGTCGGTTGCAGGCAGCAGAGCGGCTGGCTGGCCCGGCCGTGCTGGAGCACGGTGATGTCGACGACCCACGGCTCGTCCGCGGTAAGGCCCTTCGGCGACGAGCTGAGCTGCACGGTCGCCCAGTTCCCCGCGAAGGCTGTACTCGCACACGTGAGCGCCACGACGGCGGCGATGACGAGTGACTTCCGCACGAGCGACCTCCTCCTGTTGGGATGTTGCGGATACACCGGTTCGCCGCCGCAGGTTCCCGGGCGTCGAAGTCACAGCGAAGGCGGGCCTCGCGGCGGGGGTGCGACAAGTGCAACCCGAGAGTGCGGTACGGGGCGTCACAGGACGACACCGCCCCTCGGGCGATTTCGCCGCGAGCCTGCTCGGAAAGTCCGCGCTAGCGGACTCTCTGCGTCGGAAAGGCAGGGTACACTCGGCGCGCCGTGGCGAGCCCGCCCGAAGCGCTTGCCCATGCCCCGCTCGAGTGGGATACGCCGCTGTACCGGATGGCTGTGGCGCAGTTCGACCAGGCCGTGCCGGTTGCAGGCATCCCGGAGGACATCGCCGAGCGGCTTCGCTATCCGGAGCGCTCGATCATCGTCAGCATCCCGGTGCGGATGGACGAGGGGCACCGTGTGGTGTTCCCCGGCTACCGGGTTCAGCACTCGAGCATCCTCGGGCCGACGAAGGGCGGCATCCGTTACGACCTCGAGGTCTCGCTCGGCGAGTGCGCAGCGCTCGCGATGTGGATGACGTGGAAGTGCGCGCTGCTTCGGCTCCCCTACGGCGGGGCGAAGGGAGGAGTGCGCTGCGACGCGCGCTCGCTGTCCCTGGCCGAGGTCGAGCGGCTGACGCGTCGCTTCACGTCCGATCTCCTGCCCGTGATCGGGCCGCAGGAGGACATTGCGGCACCGGACATGGCAACGAACGAGCAGACGATGGCCTGGATGATGGATACGTATTCGATGCAGCGGGGCTACGCGGTACCCGAGATCGTCACCGGGAAGCCGATCTCCATCGGCGGCTCGGTCTTCCGGCACGAGGCGACCGGAGCCGGGGTCGTGATGGTCATCGTGCGGGCCTGCGCGAAGCTCAGCTGGCAGCTGGCCGAGCAGCGGTGCGTCGTCCAGGGGTTCGGCAACGTGGGTGGGATTGCCGCACACGAGCTGCATGCGCTCGGCGCCAGGGTGGTCGCGGTTTCGGACGTGTCCGGGGGGCTGCACTCGGAAGCCGGGCTCGACATTCCCGCGCTCGAGGAATACGCGCACCTGCACGGCTCTCTCGAGGGCTGCACCGCGGGGTTTCGGGTCACGAACGAGGAGCTGCTCGAGCTCGATTGCGACATCCTCGTCCTGGCCGCGCGCGAGGATCAGATCACGGGCGAGAACGCCTCCCGGGTGCGGGCGCGCATGATCGCGGAGGGCGCGAACGGTCCCACGTCACTCGAGGCCGATCAGATCCTGGGCGAGCGGCGGATTCCCGTCCTTCCGGACATCCTCACGAACGCGGGCGGCGTGACGGTCTCCTATTTCGAGTGGGTGCAGGATCTCGGCCGTCTCTTCTGGACACGCGACGAGATCCGAGCGAAGCTCGCGGAGAAGCTCTCCGATGCTTTCGACCGCGTGTGGGACCTCGCGGAGGATCGCGAGGTCTCGCTTCGCACTGCGGCCCTCGTCTCGGGCATTCGCGAGGTCTCGAACGCGCTCGAGGCGCGGGGGATCTTCCCGTGAATCTCGTGCGCGACGCGATGGTGTCCCACCCGGGACGCCTACCGGCCGACGCGTCGGCACAGGCCGCAGGCGAGCTCCTGCAACGGCCCGAGGTGCGCGCGATCTACGTGACCGACGACGAACGGTTGGTGGGCGTCGTCACGCGCAAGACGCTCGTTCGCGAGGTGGTTGCCGCCGGGCGCGATCCGAACGCGACGACACTCGGCGATATCGCCGAGTCGCCCGATCACACCATCGGGCCTGACGTCGGGCTCGAGGACGCCTTCCGCTTCCTCGAGGAAAAGGACGCCGAGCGCGTTCCCGTCGTGGACGACGAGGGGCATTTGATCGGTGTCCTCTCGCGAAGCGTGCTGCAACGGCGTCTGGCCGAGGACGAGGAACCGATCGACGACGACGTCGAACCGCTGGACCTCCCTCCGGCTGCATAGACGCCACTTCTCCGCACTGCGAAGATCACCGATGTGCAGGTCTGTCCGGCATGCGGCGAGGAGAATCTGGACCGTGCCCGCTTCTGTCTAGCCTGCGGCGGGGCGCTGGGTGAGCCTGCGCAAAAGGGGGAAGAGCGCAAGGTCGTCTCCATCATGTTCGTCGACCTCGTCGGCTTCACGGATCGCTCCGACCGCGCCGATCCGGAGGACGTTCGGGCCATGCTTCGTCCTTACCACGAGCGCGTCAAGGTCGACATCGAGCGGTTCGGCGGCACGGTGGAAAAGTTCATCGGTGACGCGGTGATGGCGGTCTTCGGTGCCCCCGTCGCTCACGAGGACGACGCCGAGCGAGCCGTGCGCGCTGCGCTCCGGATTCTCGAGACGATCGAGGAGCTGCGTGCAGAAGGGCTCGACGTCGCCGTACGCGCAGCGGTGACGACGGGACCGGCAGTCGTCTCGCTCGGAGCGCGACCTGAGCGAGGAGAGGGCATGGTCGCCGGCGATGTCGTCAACACCGCTGCGCGTCTACAGGGCGCAGCGCCTGTCGGTTCCGTCATCGTCGACGCGACGACGATGCGGTCGGCGGAAGGCGCCATCGGGTTCGAGCCGCTCGACCCGGTCGCGGCGAAGGGAAAGCAGGCGCCGATACCGGTCTGGCGCGCGTCGGAGGCACGCAGCCGCTTCGGGGTCGACACTGACCTCCGCGCGGAAACGCTCTTTGTCGGGCGCGACTCGGAGCTCGCGCTCCTCGGCGCTGCTCCGCTCACCGCGCTCGCGGCTTAGTTCGGGGCCGCGTAGACACCCCTTCCCGTCGCTGCGAAGATCCGGCCGTGGTCGTCTGCCCGTCATGCGGCGAGGAGAACCCGGAGCGGGCACGCTTCTGCCTCGCATGCGGATCCGGCCTGGCGGAGCCCGTGTCCTCGGGCGAGGAACGCAAGGTCGTGTCGGTTCTCTTCGTCGACCTCGTCGGCTTCACGGATCGTTCGGACCGCGCCGATCCCGAGGACGTCCGAGCCACGCTTCGCCCATACCACGAGCGCGTCAAGACCGACATCGAGCGGTTCGGCGGAACCGTCGAGAAGTTCATCGGCGACGCCGTCATGGCTGTCTTTGGTGCGCCCGTCGCCCACGAGGACGATGCCGAGCGGGCTGTGCGCTCTGGCCTCAGGATTCTGGAGACGATCGAGAACATGCGCGGGGAGGGGCTCGAAGTCGCCGTGCGCGCGGCCGTGACGACGGGCGAGGCGGTCGTCGCGCTTGGCGCCCGTCCCGAGCGTGGTGAAGGAATCGTCACGGGCGACGTCGTGAACACTGCCGCACGCCTGCAGTCCGCAGCCCCTGTCGGCGCCGTGATCGTCGACGAGACGACGATGCGCTCGGCCGAGGCGGCGGTCACGTTCGAGCAGCTCGACCCGGTCGAAGCGAAAGGAAAGGCCGAGCCGATCCCCGTCTGGCGGGTGATTGGCGCGCGGAGCCGCGTCGGCCAGCCGGAAGCCGCCACGCACAGCCCGTTCGTCGGCCGCGAGCATGAGCGCACTCTTTTGCTCGAGATGTTCCTCCGCGCCGAGCGCGAGGCGTCCGTGCAGCTCGTCACGGTTGTCGGCGAGCCCGGGATCGGCAAGAGCCGGCTCGTGACCGAGCTTCGCACCGCGCTCGACGAGCGGCCGGACATCGTCACGTGGCGCCACGGACGCTGTCTGCCGTATGGCGAGGGGATTACGTTCTGGGCGCTCGGAGAGATCGTGAAAGCCGAGGCGGGGATCCTCGAGTCGGACGACCAAAGCGACGCAGGAGCCAAGCTCGACGCCACCCTCGCCGGCCTCTTCGCCGAGGAACCGGAGCGCGCGTGGTTCGGCTCCCGGCTGGCGCCGCTCGTCGGTGTCGGCGACGACGGGGCGGCGGTGAGCCGCGAGGAGGCCTTCACCGCGTGGCGGCGGTTCCTCGAGGCGATGGCCGCTCGTAGGCCATGCGTGCTCGTCATCGAGGATCTCCACTGGGCCGACGGTGCGCTGCTCGAGTTCGTCGAGCACCTCCTCGACTGGAGCATGCCGGTGCCGCTCTTCCTCCTCTGCACCGCGCGGCCCGAGCTCTTCGAGCGGCAGCCGAGCTGGGGTGGAGGCAAGCGAAACGCGACGACGATCTCGCTTTCGCCTCTCTCGATCGAGGAGTCCAGTCGCCTCATCCACGTTCTCCTCGACCGCACGCTCTTGCCGGCCGAGACGCAGCGGGTGCTGCTCGAGCGCGCGGGCGGAAACCCGCTCTACGCCGAGCAGTTCGCACGCATGCTCGCGGAGCGAGGGGGCGTCGAGAACCTCACCGTGCCCGAGACCGTGCACGCACTCGTCGCCGCGCGGCTCGACACCCTCCGGCCCGAGCTGAAGGCGCTCCTCCACGACGCTGCCGTCGTCGGCCGGGTGTTCTGGTCGGGCGCGATCGCCGCGGTCGGCGAGCGTGAGCGGGACGCCGTTCGCCGTGACCTGA
>Ga0136612_10001132_pt1 | contig 11055 bp, 7 predicted proteins | sample AntDryUQ224A2306_2_FD_106644 | JGI IMG/M metagenome (GOLD analysis project Ga0136612, IMG submission 106644) | Polar desert sand microbial communities from Dry Valleys, Antarctica - metaG UQ224A (23.06) | ecosystem: Environmental > Terrestrial > Soil > Desert | place: Antarctica: Dry Valley...
GCTCCTGTATCACGTCATTTGATGGAAGTCTGACCAGGACGTAGTTTGCAGTGCTGAACCTCAGCCCGCGATGGAGCGTGCATGGCCCCAAGGCCGATTCGTGATGACTGGCTGCTGACAACGCTGGAGGCGCTGCTTCCGGCAGAAACCATCGACAAGTTGAAGTCGGTGGCGCAGGACAGCTATTGGGAGTCGGCGACGCGCAATGGACTGATCAAGGACGACGAAATTCTCGAAGCACTGAGCGCACGCTTCCGGATGCGCATCGCGAATCTGTCGCTGATCAGTCAGCAGGCGCGCGAGCTCGTGCCGGAACAGCTCGCGCGAAAGTATCGAATCGTGCCGCTGTCCATCTCGGATTCGGTGCTCGAGATCGGGACCTCCGACCCGCACGATCTCGACTGCGAGCGCACCCTCGCCTTCGCCACGGGACGCACGGTGAAGATGGCGCTCGCATCGCCGACGAAGATCTCGGAGCGGATGGACGAGCTGTATCGGCCGGAGAACATGGTGGACAAGATCCTCGAGGGGGTCACCGGCAATTACGACATTCAGGCCATCGACGAAACCGACGCAGGGGATGCGGACCTTGGCCTGGATCGCGCATCGGAGCGGCCGATCATCCGCCTGGTGGATCACATTCTTGCTGAAGGGGTGACCTCCCGGGCGAGTGACATCCACCTGGAGCCGGAGGAGAGCGCGCTCGCCGTGCGCTATCGCATCGACGGTGTGCTCCGGCAGGCGATGACCCTTCCGCGCGCTGCGGGCGTGCCACTGGTTTCCCGCATCAAGATCATCGCCGGGCTCGACATCGCTGACCGGCGCATGCCACAGGATGGACGCGCGCGCGTGGCGGTCAACGGCCATCGGATCGACCTGCGTGTCTCGACGCTGCCGGCGTCGCAGGGAGAAAAGGTCGTCATCCGGATTCTGGACAACCGGGCGACGGTACTGTCGCTGGACAACATGGGCCTGGCCCCCGATGAAGCCGAGGCCATCCAGACACTCCTCGGCTCCCGGGAAGGGATCATCCTCGTCACTGGTCCAACAGGTTCGGGAAAGACGACGACGCTGTATTCCCTCCTTCGGCAGGTGCAGAGCCGCGGGGTGAACATCGTCACGGTCGAGGACCCGGTCGAGTACCGGCTCCAGGGCGTGGTGCAGGTGCAGGTGAATGAGAAGGCCGGACTCACCTTTGCGGCAGCACTGCGCTCCATTCTGCGCCAGGATCCCGATGTCGTGCTCGTTGGCGAGATCCGGGACAAGGAAACCGCGACGATCGCGACCCAGGCCTCGCTGACGGGCCACCTGGTGTTCTCGACACTGCACACGAACGACGCGGCCAGCTCGGTGACGCGACTCGTGGACATCGGGATCGAGAGCTACAAGATTGCGGCCGCGATGAAAGGTGTCATCGCCCAGCGCCTCATGCGAAAGCTCTGCAAGACCTGTCGTGAGCCGCTCGATGAGGAGCCGTCGGAGAAGGTGAAGCGGTGGATCCCGCAAGGCACCCAGCTCTACCGTGCGGTGGGATGTCCGGCGTGCGCGCTCACAGGCTACCGCGGCCGGTTCGCGATTACTGAAGTGCTTCAGGTGAACCTCGAGACGGAACGGCGGATCGCGGCCAACGAGTCGATGGATCGCATCGCCGAATCGGCACGCGAGGCGGGCATGAAGTCGCTGTGGGAGTCAGGGATTTATCACGTCAAACGTGGCGAGACGGCACTCGAGGAACTGACGCGGGTGCTCGAGATGCCAACCGACGTCGCCAGAAATCCCGGCTCGATACCCAGGAAGCTGTCGCCATCCAGCCTGGCCGCAACTCCGGTGACCCCTCACCCCGCCGCGCCCGCGGCCAGCGTGCATGCTCGTGCCACGCCGGTTCGCGCAGTACCCGCAGTGCTGCAGGGGGACGCCTTCTCCCTGCTGGATGACCACCAGCGTCCAGGTACAGCCGTCAAGGGACCGGAGGCGCGCGTGCTGCTCGTGGAGGATGAAGAAAACCTGAGGCGCTTGCTGCGCGATGTGCTCGAACGCAGTGGATTCACCGTAAGCGAAGCCAGTGATGGGATCGAGGCGCTCGAGATGATCGATCGCTCGGCTCCCGATATTGTGGTTCTCGATCTCGATCTCCCCAAGCTCGACGGCTACGGGGTCCTGCGGAGGCTGAGGTCCCGGCGCGAAACGGCGTCGCTGCCGGTGCTCGTGCTGACGGCGAAAGGGGACGAGGATAGCGAGGTCCTCGTGTTCGAATTCGGGGCCACGGAATTCCTGAGCAAGCCATTGCGGCCGCGGGCGCTCAGCGCGAGGCTCCGTTCACTGCTCAAGCGCCCTTCATAGCTCCATGCTCCCAACTATCGGGAGCACCGCAAGGCCATGCTCCCATCATCAAAAGGTGCTCCAGTAAGAGTGGCGACCGTAAATGTCGGCACCGTAGACGTTTACGTCATTGACACAGCCCGGCCGGCGTGGCGCGTTCTGGTGCTGCAGCGCTCGAGCGGGACACGCTGCCCCGGTGCCTGGGAAACGGTCCACGGACACATAGAGGGAGAGGAAACTCCGCAGCAGGCCGCCGAGCGGGAAGTCTCCGAGGAGACTGGCCTCGCGATTCAGAGGTTGTACGTCATCTCGGTGCAGCCATTTTTCCTTCAGAAAACACAGGCCGTCGAGATGGCGATCGTATTTGCGGCATTTGTCGATGCTGGAGATGCGGTTCGCCTGGGGGACGAGCACTCCCGATATGAATGGCTGGACGTCGAAAGGGCGGGAGCGCGGTTCCTCTGGCCGAGGGAGCGTCTGGCGCTCGGAGAAATTCGCCAACTGCTGAGCGGAGGCGACGCCGGACCCGCGGAGGACGTGCTCAGGATTCGCTGATCCTCGCGCTGACGATGACGATCGTGCAGGGCCGGCTACACCGCGATACCACCCGCGTTATCCGGCTCGCCCTCGCGCGGCCGACGCCACATCGGCCATCACGGGCGCATTCGGCTTGACGCGGACGCTCTTTGCCGGAATGCCGACGTTCACGTGGTACGGCCGAACGTCCTTGGTGGCGACGGCCACGGCGCCCACCATTCCCTGCGTGCCCACCCGAACGCCCGCCAGCACGGTCGCGTGATACGTGATGCGCACTCCGTCCTCGAGGACCGTCATGGCGTCGGTAACGTCGCGCTGATCGATGATGCTGTGCGTATGGCTGTAAATGTTGGCATAGTCGCTGACCGACACGTTGTTGCCGAGAACAAGGCCCCCGCGATCGTCGAGCAGGACATGGCGATGGATGACGACGTTGTCCCCGACCTCGAGATTGTAGCCGAACGAGAATTCCACATGCTGGAACGCCTTGAAGTTCTCGCCGCACCGCTTGAAGATGCGCGGTGCGAGGAGCCGGCGGAGGCGTACGCCGAGATCCACGTTCTGGCCAGCGAGCGGTGCACGATCGAAGGAGTACCATAGCCACAACAGCGGCTTGACGGCGCTGAACCTGGCGGCGTCGCATTCGCCGTAGTATTCCGGCTCGAGCGTGACGTTGCGCGGGTCCAGCGACGACAGGGCAATCCGAGTCGCCAGCGGCAACGTGGCATCGCTCACGGCGCTTTCCCAGTCGCTCGCGTGCTGAGGATACAGGATGTCGGCCAGGGTGGAGCGGCACACGTCCGACCAGTCGCTGCCGTCGCCCAGTCGCGCATCCAGTTGTTCAAGCCACGCATCGCAGAGCGTGCTGTTTCCGGCTGACGGGAGCTGCCGCAATGGAAGAAAAGTCATTCGGTGCCTCGGGAGAGAGCCGGCTGTGTGCTCCGTATTGCGTCCTGCGTGCACGTCAAATGGTAAACCCGCCGATGGCATAATGCATTCGAACGCTCGTTTTAAGAAAGTGCCTCAAACGGGCGCCCAGATCCCTCAAGCCCCCGATTTTCTTTCGCTTGCGTGGTTGACACGGCTTCGCCAAACGGCTTAAACTTCGCGAATTCGTCAACAATAGTGTTCGCGGATTCGACGGTTATTACAGAGGGTGTGGTTAATGCGCGTATTTTCGGTCGGAATGCTGGCGCTGGGATGTCTAAGCTCCTCCATGCCCCTGACGGCGCAGGATTCCAGTACCGTTCGCGATTCCCTCGCGAAAGCTGGTCTTCGGGCAGATCCGGGTGACTCGGCGAAGCAATTGACACGCGTCACCGTCCGCGCGAAAGCAGCGCAGGCTGGGTATGTCGCTCGTCGCACCTATTCCGCAACGAAGACCGATCTCGCCCTTCGTGATGTTCCGCAGGCGGTCACGGTGCTAACCCGCGAGCTGCTGGCGGATCAGTCGGCGCAGAGTATCGCCGACGTGATGCGGTACGTCCCTGGTGTCACCATGGGCCAGGGTGAAGGACATCGTGATGCGCCGACCATTCGCGGCAATGGCTCAACCGCGGATTTCTTTGTCGACGGCGTCCGCGATGATGCCCAGTATTTCCGCGACCTCTACAATGTCGAGCGTGTGGAAGCCCTCAAGGGATCCAACGCGATGACGTTCGGGCGCGGTGGCGGGGGCGGTGTCATTAACCGCGTGACGAAGGAAGCGCAGTTTCGATCGCGGCAGGCCATCGGCTACGAGAGCGGCTCATTCCGGCACAATCGTGCAACGATTGACATCGAGGAAGCATTGAGCAAGTCGTTCGCCGCCCGGGTGAATGGGATGCTGGAAAGCTCGGGGGATTTTCGCGATGCGACGGGTTTGGACCGACAGGGAGTCAACCCGACGCTCGCCGTATTCGCCGGTGGCACCCTGGTGCGGCTGGGGTACGAGCACTTCGCCGACCGGCGCACCGTGAATCGAGGAATTCCTTCTTTTCAGGGCCGCCCGTCGCATGCCGACGTGACCGATTTCTTCGGCGATCCTGACCAGAGCCGCTCACGGATTGTTGTCCAGAGCGCCGCCGCCACGATCGAGCGCGGGTCGGCGGACCGTCTGCTGGTCCGCAACTCCACCCGCTTCGCCACCTACGACAAGTTTTACGACAATGTCTTTCCTGGCGCGGTGAATCAGGCCGGGACCAAAGTGAGTCTCTCCGCGTACGGCAGCGCCATCGATCGTCGTAATCTGTTCAATCAGACGGACCTGTCCTTCACGGTGATGACGGGTCCTCTCCGGCAGCTCCTGCTCGTTGGCGGTGAGGTCGGACGGCAGATCACCGACAGCTATCGGCGCACCGGGTATTTCGGGGGCAGCGCGACGACGCTCAACGTACCGTTCAACCAGCCCACTGTGTCGACGCCCATTGAGTTCCGCCAGAGTGCGAGTGATGCCGACAGCCGCGTGACGACGGGCACGTCGGCCGCATACGCGCAGAATCAGGTGGCACTGGGATCACACTGGCAGGCGGTAACTGGCCTCCGTCTCGAGCGATTCGAGGTACTGTTTCACGATAACCGAACCAACAAGGAGCTGTTTCGGGAGGATCGGATGTTGTCGCCGCGCTACGGCCTGACTTTCAAGCCGGTTGACGCGGTGTCGATTTATGGCAGCCACAGCATGTCGTACTTGCCGAGCGCGGGCGATCAGTTTGGTTCGCTCACGCCAACCACGAGAACGCTCGCGCCCGAGCGCTTCACCAATCGCGAAGTAGGCGCCAAGTGGGATTTGCCGTCGGGACTCTCGGTTACCGGCGCGCTTTACCGGCTCGACCGCACCAATACAGCGGCGCCCGATCCGACGGATCCGGCTCGGTTCGTTCAGACGGGCCGGCAGCGCACGACGGGTGCTGAGGCAGGCGTGAGCGGATCTGTCACTGATCGGTGGGAAGTGGCGGGTGGCTATGCCTGGCAGCGGGCCAGAATCCTGAGCCGGACCTCCTCGGCCAAATCAGGCGCGACCGTGCCGCTCGTTCCGTCGTATACGGTGTCGCTCTGGAACCGCTATCGCGTCGTGCCGTGGCTTGCGGCCGGGTTGGGCGTGATCAGGCAGGAGGAAACCTTCGCGGCGATCGATAACACAGTGACGCTGCCCGGATTCACCAGACTCGATGCGGCGCTGTTCCTGTCACCGTCTCGCCGGTTGCGCGCGCAGGTCAACGTGGAGAATCTGCTCGACGTGCGGTACTACCCGACGTCCCATGGCAACAACAACATCCTGGCGGGTGCACCGAGAACACTTCGCGTTTCGGTGACTGCGACTCCCTAGGGCGTCGTCGGCGCCCGGCTGGAGCGCGAGCGAATGAGCGCCCGCTCTCGCTGAATCTGGCGGAGCGTCGTTTCCCAGGTGTTGTTCTGAATGCCACCCATGCTGACCGTGATAGGCTGCTCGACGTTGATGTCACCCTCGAAGAGATACAGCGCGCTCTGCGTCTCACGCTGCCGGAGTCGCTGACTGCCGAAGCCCGCGCTGAGTGGAATGAGCTCCAGCGGACGATAGTCGCGTCCAGAGCTGGTGATGGTGACCTCCATCGGACTGAAACGCGCTTCGGGCTCGAGCCCATAGAACGAGACGTACCACACGCGCTGCTGTCGAATCCCACGCCGCGACATGAGCGTATTGATCTGGCCTTGCCGGCTCTCGAGCAGGTCTCGCAGCGCTCGGTATGAGTCGGGGGACAGGGTGCGGATCACCGATTCATCGAGCGGGATGAGCTTCACCTGGAGCCCCTCATATTGAATCTTGAGGCTCACGTCGTCCTGGCGAAGCGACCCATACCCGGGCGGCACCAGATTCACGCCGATGGTGTCATCCTGCATTCGAGACCCGGGCTCATCAGGTCCGGGCGCGTTCGTGCCGCTCCGCGGAGGTCCGCAGGCAGCCAGCGTCACGGCGAACAGCAGCACGATGCGAACGTTACGCGTCATCGGGGATTCTCCAGTGCGGTTGTTCAAGGAGCGACAGAATAGCCGACGCCAGCTCGGTGCGGCCCTCGCCGGTCACGGCGCTGAACGGAATGAGCTGATCGCCCTCGAGTCCTGCCTTCCTGCCGATCGCATCGATGTGCGCCGCTCGATCGCGCGGCTTGATCTTGTCGATCTTGGTGAGCGCGATGAGCGTCGGAAGGCCGATCTCCGAGAGAAAGTCGAGCATCTGCAGATCTTCCGGCGCCGGATCGTGCCGCGCATCGAGTAGCTGCACGATGCCTCGCAGTCGCTCTCCGCGCTTCAGATAGCCCTCGATCAGCGGGCGCCACTCACCACGCGCATCCTTGGAAACGCGCGCATAACCGTACCCCGGAAGATCGACGAGCACGAACTGGTTGTTGACGCGAAAAAAATTGATCTCGCGCGTTTTTCCGGGCGTCTGGCTCACGCGCGCCAGCTTTTTCCGGTGCATGAGCCGGTTGAGCAGCGACGACTTGCCCACGTTGGACCGACCTGCAAACGCCACTTCGGGCAGCTCGGTCTCCGGACGCCACGTGTCCACACCCGCCATTCCGCCAAGGAACTCCAGCTCGCGAATGACGAGCGGGTCGCCCGGCATGCCGGGTTCAGTCAATGCGGTCGCACGTCAGCCGCCGGCCCTTCGCCAGCGGCAATGGCCGGAACGCGCAACGCCTGCGCCAGCACGTCATCCATGTTGCGCACCGGATGGAACTGCACGACGTCGCGCACATCCTGTGGAATCTCCTCGATCTCGCGAGCATTGCCGTGGGGTACGATGACGTGCGAGATGCCGTTGCGATGGGCCGCTACGGCCTTCTCCTTCAGTCCGCCGATGGCGAGCACCCGCCCGCGAAGCGTGATCTCGCCCGTCATGGCGACATCGCCGCGCACCGGAATGCCGGTGAGCGCACTCACGATGGCCACCGCGATGGCGATGCCGGCGGACGGCCCGTCCTTGGGCGTCGCACCCGCAGGGATGTGGACGTGCACATCGCGCGACCGCTGGAAATCGCGATCGACACCGAGCGCACTCGAGCGAGAGCGGATATAGCTCATCGCCGCCGTGGCCGATTCCTTCATGACCTCGCCGAGCGTCCCCGTCAGCTGAAGCTTTCCGCGCCCGCTCACCACGCTGACCTCGATCTCGAGCACCTCGCCGCCCACCGGCGTGTATGCCAGGCCAGCCGCCACGCCGACCTTGTCTTCCAGCGACGCTTCGTCGGGATCGAACGGTGCCACGCCCAGCAGCGGCCGCAGTTCTTCAGCGGTCAGTGCGAGACGCTCATCGCTCGTTGGCTGCTCCGCGCGTCGCCGCGCGAGCTTTCTCGCGACGCGCGCGATCTTCCGTTCGAGCTCACGTACGCCGGCTTCCCGCGTGTAGCTGCGGATGATCGCCGGCAACAGATCGGGCGCGAAGTCGACGGTCGCCGGATCGATGCCATTCTGCGTCAACTGCCGGGGCACGAGAAACTGACGCGCAATGGCCAGCTTCTCGTGTTCCAGGTAGCCGGGCAGGCGAATGATCTCCATGCGGTCGCGCAACGGCTCGGGAATGCCGCCCAGGCTATTCGCCGTCGTGATGAACAGTACCTGCGAGAGGTCGTAATCGACTTCGAGATAATGGTCGTTGAAGGCGCGATTCTGTTCCGGATCGAGCACCTCGAGGAGAGCCGCCGACGGATCTCCGCGGTAATCCTGGCCGAGCTTGTCGATTTCGTCGAGCAGGATCACGGGATTGATGACTTCCGCTCGGCGCATTGCCTGTAGTACCCGGCCGGGCATGGACCCGATGTAGGTGCGCCGGTGGCCTCGAATCTCCGCCTCGTCGCGCACGCCACCCAGCGACATGCGTACGAACTTCCGGCCGAGTGCCCGGGCAACGGACCGTCCGAGCGAGGTCTTGCCGACTCCCGGTGGTCCGGCCAGGCACAGGATCGGCCCATCGAGTCGCCCCACCAGCGAGAGCACGGCGATGAAGTCGAGAATGCGTTCCTTCACTTCCTCGAGTCCGAAGTGATCCTCGTCGAGAATCTGCCGCGCATGCACGACGTCCAGGATTTCGTCGGTTCGCTCGGTCCAGGGGAGCGCCAGCAGCCATTCGATGAAGCTTCGGGCGACCGTGGATTCGGGAGAGAGCGGCGTGATGCGGCGCAACTTCCGGATCTCGCGCATTGCCCGCGCCTTCACTGGCTCGGGGAGATTCTTCCGCTCCACCTGCGCCTCCAGCTCACCGGAGTCGTCCCCCTCGTCCTGCCCCAGCTCCCGATGGATCGCCTTGAGCTGCTCCTGGAGGTAGAACTCGCGCTGGTTCTGGAACAGCGACCCCTTTACCTCATCCTCGATCTTCCGTTCCAGCCGCAGCAGCTCGATCTCGGCATTGAGCGAGTCGATCAGCGTCGAGACCAGCCGCGGCAGTGTTTCGGACTCGAGGAGGTCCTGGCGGGCTTGCGTCCGTCCGCCCAGATGCGCAGCCACGCCGAACGCCTGCCGCTCGGCGTCGTCACCGCTCTGCACGAGCGCGACCACCTCCGGGGGAATCCGCCGGTGAAGCCCGACATATTCCTCGAAGAGCGTGACCATCCGCCGAGTCTCGGCATCGGCAGCGCCATCGGGATCGAACGGGGAATGCACGACCGAGGCGCGCAGTGCGCCGCCGGCGCTGGTGAATCGGGTAACCCGCGCCCGGGTAATGCCCTCGATCAGAACCTTGGTCGTTCCATTCGGCAGCCGGGTGAGCTGTAGCAGGCGGCCGATGACGCCCACGCGATACAGGTCGCCAGCGGCGGGCTCCTGCAAGTCACCAACTCGCTGTGCGACCAGAAAGATGAAGCGGTCGTCGCCGCTGGTCTCAACGGCCTCGATGGCGGCCAGGGACGGTGCACGGCCCACGAGCAGCGGCATGACAACGTACGGATAAATCACGACGTCGCGGAGCGGCAGACACGGAAGTTTATCCGGGATCTCGAATCGGTCGGCGTCCCGCTGGATGACAATCGTCATTCTGAATGATAACAACCCGGCGCCGAGGGGACAGCGCCAGACGTTCCGCCAAAACAAAAACGCCGCTGATCAGCGGCGTTTCCGGTTCCTTAAGCTTCCTTCTTCTGTCGCTTTCCGGACAGCTCGAGCAACGGGGGCGTGTGGTTGAGAATCGACGCTTCGGTGATCTTCACTTCCGACACGTCATCGCGACCAGGCAGGTCGAACATGACATCGGTGAGGTGCTCTTCGAGAATGGCGCGAAGTCCGCGGGCGCCCGTGCCGCGTTTGAGTGCCTTCGCCGCGATGGCCCGCAGAGCGCTCTCCTCGAAGGTCAGCTTGACCTCCTCGAGCTCGAACAACTTGGTGTACTGCTTCGTAAGCGCGTTCTTCGGTGTCTTGAGGATCGTCACGAGCGCATCCTCGTCGAGCGACTCCAGCGCCACGGCCACTGGCAGTCGGCCGACCAGCTCCGGAATGAGCCCGTAGCGCAGGAGATCTTCCGGCTCGACTTCGGCAAACGGATTCTTTTTCAGATCCCGCGACTTGCCGCTGGCGATCTCTTCACGCGTAAAGCCGATCTGACGCCGGCCTGTCCGTGCCTCGATGATCTTTTCCAGGCCATCGAAGGCACCCCCGCAGATGAACAGGATGTCCTTGGTGTTGATCTGGATGTACTCCTGCTGCGGATGCTTCCGGCCACCCTGTGGCGGCACCGACGCTACCGTCCCCTCCAGAATCTTCAGCAGAGCCTGCTGTACGCCTTCGCCCGATACGTCGCGCGTGATACTCGGATTTTCGGACTTCCTCGCAATCTTGTCGATCTCGTCGATGTAGACGATGCCGCGCTCGCACTCGGCGACGTTGAAGTCACCCGCCTGCAGCAGACGAACGAGAATGTTCTCGACGTCTTCACCGACATATCCCGCTTCGGTGAGCGTCGTGGCATCCGCGATCGTGAACGGAACGTCGAGAATGCGCGCCAGCGTCTGCGCGAGGAGCGTCTTGCCGACCCCGGTGGGGCCGAGGAGCATGATGTTGGACTTGTCGAGCTCGACTTCGTCATCACGCAGTGACGCGCAGTTAATCCGCTTGTAATGATTGTACACGGCGACCGCGAGACACTTTTTCGCCTTCTCCTGCCCGATCACGTACTGGTCCAGGACGTCCTTGATCTCGATGGGGGACGGAACCTGGGTGATCGCTTCCGCTACCTCGCGCTCTTCATCCTCC
>Ga0136612_10001133_pt1 | contig 11053 bp, 10 predicted proteins | sample AntDryUQ224A2306_2_FD_106644 | JGI IMG/M metagenome (GOLD analysis project Ga0136612, IMG submission 106644) | Polar desert sand microbial communities from Dry Valleys, Antarctica - metaG UQ224A (23.06) | ecosystem: Environmental > Terrestrial > Soil > Desert | place: Antarctica: Dry Valley...
ATACTCGGCAGTTCGGTAGCAGTACTCGGGCTGGGGATGATAGGTCAACTCGCGCTGCGGCTCTACTCCGCCGCCGGCGCCTACCCACTTATCGGCGTGGACCCGGTGGGCTTCCGGCGGGAACGGGCGCTCGCCGTACCCGGAGTCCTCACTGTGGACCCAAACGCCGGCGACGTGCTCGGCGCCCTGCGCGACGCCGCCGGGGGCGAGCCCCCCGACATCGTGGTGGACGCCACCGGCGCGCCCGACGCGGTCCGGCTCGCGATGTCGGCGGTCGCGAACGGCGGCAAAGTGGTGATGGTCGGCAGCCCGAGGGGGATCGCCGGCGACGTTGATTTCTACCACGACCTGCACGGCCGATCGCTCTCGCTGATCGGGGCGCACGGCTCCGCGCTCGGCGTCGAGCCGCGCGAGAAGTTCCCCTACACACTGGTGCGCGGGATGCGGCTACTGCGGCACTTCGCGGAGAACGGCAAACTCTCCCTCGACGACCTCTGCACGCACCACGTACACGCCTCGAATCTGGGCAAGATGTACGAGGGTTTGCTGGGCCGACGCGAGGAGTTCCTCGGCGTCGTGTTGCACTGGCGCAGCTCCGACTAGTACAAGATGGAGCGACATCCTCTGCATGGGGGCGTTCTATTCAACGCCCGACTCATTATCACATAGCGACTCGAATGGCTATGCACCAGGAGAGCGAAAATAATACCACCGGCGCCGGGTTCCGGCGCTGGAAGAGGAGGAACGCATGAGCGTCGGAACGATGCCCGCCGTCGTCCACTGGGGCGCCCAACCGGGCGAGGTCGAGCTGCGCGAGATGCCGCGACCCGTCCCGCAGGAGGGCGAGGTGCTGCTCCGGGTCGCCGCAGTGGGAGTGTGCGGCACGGACGTGCACCTGTACACGCACGGCGCGTCGGCTTCGGCGTCGCTCCCGGTCGTGCTTGGCCACGAGTTCTGCGGGGTGATCGAGGCTGTGGGGCCGGGAGTGCGTGGTTGGCGCGAGGGGGACAGAGTCGTCTCGGAGACCGCCGCGTACGTGTGCGGCGAGTGTGCGTACTGCCGGTCGGGGCGCTACAACGTGTGCCCGCGTCGGCGAGGCTTCGGCTTCGGAGCCGACGGAGCGATGGCCACGCACGTCCGAGTGCCCGTGCGCTGCCTGCACTCCCTGCCGGGTGAGCTCAGCTTCGAGGTCGCCGCGCTCACCGAGCCGTGCTGCGTCGCGTACAACGCTCTCGTCGAGCGCTCGAAGATTCGCCCCGGCGACTCGGTGCTGGTACTCGGCCCGGGGCCTATCGGACTGCTGTGCTTGCTCGTCGCCCAACTGATGGGCGCGGGCCAGACGATCGTCGTGGGATTGGCGTCCGACGGCCCACGTTTGGCGGTCGCCCGCGAGCTTGGCGCCGGCTGTGTGCTCGACGCAGGGTCGCAGGACGCGGCGGAGTTCGTCCGCACCCTGGGCGACGGCCACGGCGTGGACGTTGTGGTGGACGCCTCGGGCGCGTCCGCCGCGTTCACAACGGCGATGGAGGTGGTTCGTCCAGGTGGGCGGATCACAAAGGTGGGCTGGGGCCGCGCGCCGCTCGGCGAGTCGCTCGACCCGCTCGTTCGAAAAGCCGTCACAGTCAACGGCTCGTTCAGCCACACCTACGAAACGTGGGAGCGGGTGGTCGCGCTGCTCGCCTCGGGCAAGCTGGAGGCGGCGCGGCTGACGGGCTACACCGGACCGCTGGAGAAGTGGCTCGACGGCTTCGAGCGGATGCACAGGGGCGAGGTCGTCAAGTCGCTCCTGCTCGCACCCTGAGCCGCAGGGCGAGGCCGGGGGCGCAGTCGAATGCAGCACATAGAAAGCAGGTGGAGCACGGTCAGCCAGGGAAGAGGTGGTTGGGCCGAGTGCTGGGCGCCGTCTCGTCCTCGTCGAGCTCATAGTAGTCTGCGGTGTTCGGCGCGAAGAGACTGCCCGTCTCCCAGAGCACAGCGCGGTCGAGCCCGGAGAGGCGCAGCCGCTTGAAGTAGTCCACGACGGCGCGCTCCATCGAGACCTCGTGGCCGAGCTTGTCGCTCAGATGTACCTTGTGCTTGAGAGCCTCGGCCCACACCCGCTCGGCCTCCTCCTCTGAGAGCGTCCAGCCCGTCAGATTGGACACCAGGCGGACGTAATGCTTGCTCCTCTCCTCCCTGCGTACGCTGCGGAGGGCCAGCCTGGTCGAGCGAAACGGCTCGCGCACCGCCTCGGCGAGCACATCAATTACGCTGAAGCCGGCCTCAAGCAGGGGTCGAAGTTCTGGCAGCGCCCGGCCGGCGACCTTGCCCACGGCGCCTGGGCTGCGTTCGCGTGCGCCGGGGATGTACTGCCTGGCCTCGGCCTCGGGCGAGCTGAGCGACCACCGCCGGCGAAAGGCGAAGCCGTGACGCTCGTTCCACTCGCGGGCCGCGTCCTCGATGGGAATCTCCTCGTCGGTGTCCTCAAGCTTACGAGCCTTGTACTCGACGATCTCCAGCCAGGCCGCACGCGCCTCGCGCTCGGTGAACGGCCGACCGAGGAGGCTTTGGAGCTGGGCTGCTTTCGCGCGTGGGTTGCGGGCGGAATCTACGACGTATGTAAAGCGCCGAACGTCCTCGAAGCCGACGCCGCTCTCCGACTGTATATCCAGGATACCGTATCCAAGCCTGTCCAGCAGCTCTTGGTCGTCGGCGACCTGGGACGCTGTGACATCACCCTGCACAGGCGGCCCCTCCGGGTGTTTATCTTAGTGCGCACCGCTGTTCGGCGGGCTGATGCGGTTCGTTCGACTTGGCCGGCGTCGCGCTTGCGCGGCCAGTGCCGCAGCCCAAACGCCGTCATCGCAAGACTATTATAGCGATCCACCACGTGCGCTCGCGCTCGCGACAAGCACGCTCATACGTGATACAATGAATTGTGATGATGCTTCGCACCATCGCGACACGGCGCCCCGGACACGTGGGGTGTAGTGTTCGCCGAACGGCGTGAAGCGAGGTGGATGCACGAACAGTGTCGGACATTAACGTTGGAGTGTGAATGCCCAATCGGCGCCACGAGGTCTCCGCTGGGGGAATAGTAGTCCGGGACGGACCCACAGGTAGGCAGGCGCTGTTGATCCAGACACCGCGCGGCGTTTGGAGCTTTCCAAAGGGGCATGTGGAGCCTGGCGAGGCTCAGGACAAAGCCGCAGAAAGGGAGGTGCTAGAGGAAACCGGCGTGCAAGCGCGAGTCGCCAAACGGACGGGCAGCATAAGGTACTACTTTTACGATCGAGGCACACTGGTGGACAAGGTGGTTCACTGGTTCCTTATGTACTGGCAGTCCGGGGAGCCGATCGGCGACGGGTTGGAGACGTTAGACGCGCGGTTCTTCGCCGAGCACAAGGTGCAGGATGCTTTGAAGTATCACAATGAGCACACAGCGTGGTTGGAAGCCGTTGCCGCTATGGACGGGCTCTGAAGAACGGATAAACCAACTTAGCAGCGTCGCCGCCCACTACGAAGTGAGGAACGGCGCCGTACAAACTACTTTCGTATCGCCAAAAAAGAAGCGAGTAAATGGACAATACTGAGACATTCGACGAAACACAAACCGAACAACCCGAGTCGGCCGACGACACAAAAGTAACCCAGTCGCTCAGCCAGGCGATCGTCTCCGTGATGCGCGCACGGCGAATGACCGCAACGAACGTCGCCAACAGGATGAGGTCCGGACGCAATCGCGCGACCCTGTACCGAATACTTAGCGGTTCGACGCAGGATCCAAAGGTGAGCACGTTCGTGGACATCTGCTACGCGCTGGATGTGAGCCCTATAGAGGTGCTTCAGCTAGCCGGCGCAGTGCCCCACCAGGCGCGGGATACCGACCTGATCGAGATCCGTATGCGCCAGATATTCCGACGCGTGCAGGCCATGCCTCTTCCTGCGAAGCGGCTGACCGTCTCGCAGTTCGACGTACTGGCGGAGGTTGTCGCCGAGCACGAGGGCTTCGGCGAGGACGTGCCGGACGGCGACCCCTCGTTCGACCAGGACGCACTCATACCACCTCCGATCCCCTCGACGATCAACGACGACAGGTAGAAGCGGTATACCGCCCAGCAGCGGGGCGGTATATACCCCTGCACCGACGGAACGCGTTGTGGGCGCCGCCGGCGTGGCAAACGGTTCCGCCCAACATCGGAGATAGCACGCGGAAACCCGTTACTGGCGCTGGATGCGACGCTGTTGTTCTGCGGTTAGCCGGCTACCCGCCTCGAAGAAGCCGTAAACTCGCCGCGCCCGTTCCGGGTCGAGCGTGTCCGGCGAGCGCCTTGTTGCAGCGTCCCACACGCCTCGGGCCAACTCCTCAATCCGCTCGCGCAGCTCCATCGGGGTGCGTGGGACTTTGATATCGGAGTAGCTCGAGTATCCAGGGTAGCTGACGTGTCCCGTCGGCGTCAGCGGCAGGTAGCCGAATACGACCCGTGCGTGCTCCAGCGCCATCACCTTTCGAAGGTCCGGCGCGATAGGACGGGAAGGCGCCCCGCCCGGCTCCTGCGTCCAGTCGGGAACGTCGGCCAGACCCGGTAGAAACGCGGCCTCTTCTCGGGGTACATGCTCGGCGCGCAAGACCCACTTGAAACCCAGGTCTATGTCGTCAATATGCGAGAGTGTGGCGGTCGCCAGGAAGTTTACGTCGTCGTTGGGTATGAGCCCGTTACGCTCCCAGTAGTTGTGGAATGCGCGCAGCGTATACTTGAATAGGTCCGTGATCTCGGCGTACTCTTGCTTGGACCGGGCGGGGTCAAGCATACTGATCCTCCTTACTGCGCGGCTCGTCTCTTGCGCGTCGTCACAACCCTGGACAAATGCGGTACGTGTGGAAGATGATAACGGCTTTTGGTGTCGAAAGCAATAGTACATTAGAACTAACAGTCCACTGAGCGAGCAAGGCGGGAGCGTATGTATATAGACGACCTACTACCAGACCACAACCTGCTCGAAGCCGCAGCCGAGGCCCCCCGGCCCCAACGCATCGCAATGCTGAGCCTGCACACTAGCCCGCTCGCGGCTCTCGGCGGACGCGATACCGGCGGAATGAACGTCTACATCAAGCAATTGGCGGAAGAGTTCGCCCGACGAGAATTGCAAGTGGACGTGTACACTCGCAGGGCGGACGGCCGCACACCGCTCGTGCAAGAGACAGCCGTCGGTTTCCGAACGATAAGCCTACCGGTCGGCCCGCCCGCGGCCGTCAGCCGAGCGGAGCTCCACGCGCTCGTCCCCGCTTGGGCCGACGCAGTTGACGAGTTCCGACTCGCGGACGGGCTGACGTACGACATGCTCCACTCGCACTACTGGCTCTCCGGCCTGGCCGCCGAGCGGCTCGCCCAGCGCTGGGAGGCGCCCTGGGCGCACATGTCCCACACGCTCGCGCTCATAAAAGATGCGCACCGCGGTCAGCATCAGGAGCCAGAGTCCGAACTGCGGATCGCGAGCGAGGCGATGGTTCTGCCGGCGGCAGACGGTGTGATTGCATCGAACGACGAGGAACGCCGGGAGGCGGCAAGCCGGTACGGTCTGGACCCAACAAAGATCTACGTCGCACCGTGCGGCGTGGACCTCGAGCTTTTTCACCCCGGCAGTCGGCGGGCGGCTCGCACACGACTCGGCCTGCCGCTCGACGGCCGCATCGTCCTCTACGTGGGCCGTATCGAGCCGCTGAAGGGGATTGATACGCTGATAAGCGCTGCGGCGGTGCTAGGGCAGCGGGTCGCAAGGCTGAGCGTCGCGATCGTCGGCGGCTCCTCGGACCCGGCGGACACGGCCACAGTTCGGGAGGTTGACCGGCTGCGGGCGCTGGCGGAGCGGCTGGGCGTGTCGGAGCTCGCAACCTTCCACGGCCCCGTAGAGCAGCGCAACCTGCCTGATTACTATCGCGCAGCCAACGTTGCGGTCGTCCCCTCGCACTACGAGAGCTTCGGTATGGCCGCGCTCGAGTCGCTGGCCTGCGGCGTCCCCGTCGTCGCCTCGGACGTCGGTGGGCTGCGGAGCACAGTGCGCAACGGCGTGAACGGCTATCTGGCGCCGGCGGACGACGAGCGTGCGTTCGCCCGCCGGATCGAGCGCGTGTTGTGTCGGCCCGAGCTCGCAGCGGCGCTGTCGCAAGAAGCGGCCAGGTCCGCCCGTAGGTACTCCTGGAAGCGAGTCGCCGACGCGAACCTTGCTGTCTATCATAACCTGCTCGCCGCCGCCGCGCCGCCCGAGCCGACCGACGTCGGCTGGGAACTCGTTTACTGATCGCGCAAAGCCGAGAGCGTTACGTTTGCATTCTCTACAGGAGGTGTTGTGTTGGCTTCGATCTTCACTCGGATCATCGAGGGCGAGCTGCCCGCACGCTTTGTCTGGAAGGACGAGCAATGCGTCGCCTTTCTCTCCATCGCGCCGCTACGACCCGGCCACACTCTCGTTGTGCCCCGGGTGGAGGTGGATCACTGGCTGGACCTCGATCCCGAGTCCATCGCCCACCTGGCCCACGTCTCGCAGGCGATTGGCAAGGCGCAGCAGATCGCCTTTCGCCCCACCCGGGTGGGGCTCATAGTTGCGGGGATGGAGGTACCGCACGTCCACCTACACGTCGTACCTATCGAGTCGGAGCACGATCTTAGTTTTGCCAACGCAGACTCCAACCCCGACCCAACTGCGATGGACGAGGCTGCCGCCGCGCTTCGCAGTTCGTTGCGCGACCTGAGCTACACCGAGGCGGCGGAGTAGCGACGACGTGGAGAAAGGTCCACGCCGCAGCGTCTGTGGGTAGCCGGCTCGTGGATTACCATGAATCATGATTTAATAACATGTAGTACGTCATAGTAGGGGCTGTGGAAAGGTGGATAACCGACCTTGAGCAAGGAGTGCAGCCACTTTCGTCGGTGGGCTGCGGGTGGATGAATCGGCGGGGTTTTTGCACCATGTTTATAAACCGCCTAATTCGCGTTAACTTATATACATGGGTCGCGGGGTTTTCCCCGACGAATGTCCACAATCCACATGAGTTATCCACAGACTTGTCCACAATGGAGGCGCATTTTCCACATCGCCGACCCAAACATGTGGAAAGGCCACCTTGCGACCTGTCGGCTGCGTAGGTTATACACCCTGTCCACAAAAGGGGGAAAACCTTTCGACCGCTGCGAGCGATGCGCGCGTGCAAAGCGGTAACCGGCGTTAGGCCTGCGGTATAATGAGTGATTCCAGGCGTCGAATCGGTCGCATCAGCGGCCGCGCCGAGCGTGACTAACCACAGCTTGAGCGCGATGTCGGTGAACAGGGTTTGAGCGGCAGTGCAAACGGGGAACCGATCTCGCGGCCGGCTCGTATTTTACCTCAGTGGTGCATACGGTAAAAACCACTTAAGCAGACACAGGAGACACTTATCGGTGGTAGTCCTTAACGGTGAAAACGGCAATGGTACGGATGTAGCCCTCTATATTGACTGGGAGAACATCAAGTACAGCCTCTGGAATCGGGACGGACGCGCACCGAACGCCCTCGCTCTCAAAGAGGCCACTGCGCAGTACGGTCGCGTAGTTGTCGCCAGGGCCTACGCCAACTGGCAGGAGGCGCAGCACCAGGCCGACCCAAACGACCTCTACTCAGCGGGGATCGAGCCCATCTACGTACCCACACGCATCTACGCAGGCAGCGACCCTGTACGCGCCTCTACCCGCAGAAAGAATAGCGTGGACGTGAAGCTGACCGTGGATGCGATGGACTACTGCTTGACGAATCAGCACATCCGCCACTTCGTGTTGGTCACCGGCGACGGCGACTTTATCCATCTGGTGAACGCGCTGCGCTCGCGTGGCAAGCAAGTCGTAGTTATCGGCTGTTCGTGGAGCACGAGCTGGCAGCTAACGAGCACAGCGGACCACTTCGTGCCCTACGACGTGGACGTTGACCCGCTCCGATTTGCGAATGCGCAGGACACGCCGGTGAACAGCACCGAGCTAGACCGGGCGTTCCAAATACTCAACGACGTTATGCACGACATCCGACGCGAGGGTGAGCCGAACGTGTTCGCGCAGATCAAGCTGATGCTAATGTCTCGGATGGGGCAGTTCGACGAGCGGCAGCACGGTTTTACCCGGTTCAAGGACTTCATGCACGAGGCCGAGCGGCGCGGGCTGGTCAAAACACTCACCGTTGGGCTGATAGATCGCGCCTACCTACCCGACGAGCAGGTCGAGTTGGGCATTACCGGGCCGGAGAAGGAGCTCGAAGTGCAGGCGGGCGATGAGGTTGCCGCCCAGCCCTCGCTCTCGCGCCAGGACGATGGCTCGCACCAGGTCGGGCAGGAGGACGAGCGCCGCTACCTCGGAGCGCTCATATCCTTCCTGGATGAGCTTGAAAAGAACAGCCCCTATATGAGCTTCAACTTTATGGCCGAGCGAGCCGTCGAGTCCGGCCGCATTGACTTGAGTATCTCGGAGATAGCCTCACTGCTCAACATCGCCATCGAGGAGAACGTCTTCAATCGGGACACCAAACTGATCTTCAACCGTGCGACGAACGAGTACCGAGACATCAATATCTTCCGGCTCAACAATGCTCATCCCCTGGTGGCGGGCGTCCAGTCCAACGGCGCCGCACACGTCGAGTGATTGGGCGGAGAACGGAGGTCGCGAGATGAACGATGAGCGGCAAGAAAGCATCAAGAGCGAGATGCTGACCTACTACGACGAGCGGGCGCCAGAGTACGACGACTGGTACGAGCGACGCAACCAGTATCACGACCCCGGCGCCGACGATCAGTGGGCCGACGAATTGGCCGTGCTCGATCGTGCGGCGGCGAGCTTTGGACGCGGCAGAGTGCTCGAGGTCGCCTGTGGTACCGGTCGCTGGACGGCCCATCTCGCCGCGAACCCTGCGGTCGAGGAGGTCGTCGCAGTGGACGCCTCGCCCGCTATGCTAGCGGCGGGGCGAGCGAGGGTGGTCGAGGGTGCAGAGAAGGTGCGGTGGGTCCGCGCCGATGCGTACGATCTGCCCTTCGCCGCCGGCGAGTTCGACGCCTTCTTCGCCGGTTTCTTCCTCAGCCACGTGCCGCCCGAGGAGGCGTCCGATCTGTTGAGCCGCTTTACAGGACTACTGCGGCCCGGCGGCGAGGCCGGGCTCTTCGACTCGCTCCTGCCCGAGGGCGCTGAGCCGGTCCAGGTGCAGCGCCGTACGCTAACGATCGGCTCCACTCACAATGTGCTCAAGGTGTACTACACAGCGGATACTCTGAACGCGCTGCTCTCGACCGTCGGCTCAGGCGTGCGTACTGTGCATACCGGCAAGTACTTCGTCGCAGGCTGGTGGGCGCAGTCGGATTCGTAGCACGCAGGAGGGCCCAGTTGAGTCTACTTCTCGAGTAGCGGCGTTGTCTGGGAGTCGCGAGAATCATCGTCGGGCGGGGCGCCGATTATGTCGCGAATCCTTTTCAGCAGCACGTAGAGGTCGAACGGCTTGGGCAGCACGCTCACGTCGAACTGACTCAGCCACTCCTCATGATGGTGTAACTGATGGGTGGCCGCCGAACAGACGATAATCGGTATATGTCGCGTCCTGGAGTCGAGCGTGAGCAGCTCGAGCGTGAGCCACCCATCGTCCGCGTTTCGAAACACCAGGTCCAGGATCACGAGATCCGGTTGAAGGTCCTTCACGAACTGGTACCCGTCGCTTCCGACAAAGCAGGTGGATACCTCGTAGCCCTCCTCCAACTTCAGCAACTCGTACATGAGTCTGAGGAAAACTGTGTCGTCGTTGACGACCGCGATATGGGGGTTCTTCTGAGGCAACTTCTGTCCTGGCTTGGCGCCGGTGAACGCAGCGTCCGGCAAGCGGATATTACGCTTTACATCTTACCATACTTCCAGCGTCGAAACCCTGTTATTGCGACTGTGTGGTTGTGTCTCCACTGTCTTCGCCTTGCCGAGGTGCGTGAAGCCGGCCCGGCCCGACGCGCAAGCCGTCGCGTGCGCGGCTCGCCGGCTTGCGAGGCGTCGTCGTGCAGGCTCGTGCGCAGCCGCCGAGCGTAAACGTACGCCCGACCCCGAGAAAATCCATTGTACTGTTGCATGAAGGTTGGTATAATTGTGAGTATATTCGTGTGTTCGCGAGAAGCCTGGTGAGTAACCAAGCTACGATAGCGCAGAACACACATACTGTGGGTTGTACCTCAACGACCACCCACCGACCCACAGGGCGCACACGCCGGCGCGTCCTTAGGGGTTGTTTGCCGCAACGGTTCCGACGTTGCGGCGCCAGGCCGGCTGACTGACAAAGAGTATGGCGAGATGGGTACCGCTTCACAAGCCGAGTACAGAGACCTTCCTCCGAGGCTGCCTGCAGCCCTGAATGAGAGGCTGGTCGCCTGCGGCATCCGGTCTTTGCCTGATCTCACATCGCACAGCATCGAATCGTTGCTTTCCATCTGCCGTTTGGACAAGTACGAGCTGCGGCTAATAGAAGGCTTTCTGGCAGAGCATGCTGCGGCCTTGCAAACGGACCTGGTTCACTACCCCTTTGTCAGCCCCCTGCTGCTGGAGCAACTGCGTGCCGAGGGTATTGACACCTCGGTAATGAGCATCTCAGCAATCGGTCTGCCGGTGTGGGCGGAGACGCCGCTCGCTGGGGGCGGGTTCTTGACCGTAGCGCAATTGGCCGGGGCGAGCACATTCTACGTGCGCACGGTGCTCGGGTACGGCGGCAGGCCGCAGAGCCTCGTCCGACAGCGACTAGAGGAGTACTTATTCGGCCTGCTGCGTTCCGAAGCTGCGGCGCCCGGCGAGCTTGACCAGGAGCCCGCGCGCTTGCTGAACTCGCTCCATCTGCCCAGGAGGACCACCAATGCTCTGCGGCGCGCGGGGGTCTATACAGTAGATCAGCTCTTGCGAATGGACGAAGCACAGTTGACGCGCATCCGCGGGCTCGGGCCGCAGGGCCTTGCGACGCTGAGATCCCTCACACCTGCTGTGGATTCGGCGCCGGCGCCGGCGGCCGACCCAGTGGTGCACGCAGAGGCGGTCTCGGTTCG
>Ga0136612_10001134_pt1 | contig 11051 bp, 11 predicted proteins | sample AntDryUQ224A2306_2_FD_106644 | JGI IMG/M metagenome (GOLD analysis project Ga0136612, IMG submission 106644) | Polar desert sand microbial communities from Dry Valleys, Antarctica - metaG UQ224A (23.06) | ecosystem: Environmental > Terrestrial > Soil > Desert | place: Antarctica: Dry Valley...
CGGCGCCGAGGTCCTGCAGGTTCTCACTGACCGGGCCATCGGCAACGCCGAGAATGCTGGGGAAGCTCGCCTGCCCGCCCAGGTCGGCGCCGAATATCCCGATGAGTGGATCGCGCTCTGGATCGACGGGACCACCCCCGAGACTGAGGGGCTCGACCGAGGCGGCATGCCGGTATTCGGCGACCAGTTCGCGCCCGAGCAGATCGACGCCATCGTTGCCTACCTGAAGACGCTGCCCTAGCGGTGACCGATCCGGCCGCGCGAGCGGAGCGCGGTGTTCCCGTCCTCATCGGCGCCGACGAGATGGCGCGCGTCGACGAGGCGGCCCAGAAGCTCGGCCTGACAGAGGACGCCCTGATGGAGTCGGCGGGAGCCGCGCTTGCCGAAGTGGCACAGGCCGAGCTCGGCCGCCTTGCCGAGCGGGTGCGCGGGCCGGCGGGTCCGCTGAGCCGGCCACCCCTGGTGGTGGTGCTGTGTGGCCCGGGCAACAACGGCGGCGACGGGTTCGTGGTCGCACGTCGCCTGGCGGCCACCGGTCGTCATGTGCTGACGATCCTGGTGGGAGACGCCTCGAAGCTCTCTGGACGCTCCGCCGGGCACAACTGGACGGTACTCCAGGCGATGGCCTCGGCAGGATCCGTGGAGCTGTTCGTGGCCCCCTCGCCCGAGCTGCTGTTGCGGCTGCGGGAGCGGGTCGCGGAGGCGACGCTGATCATCGATGCACTGCTCGGGTCGGGTGCCGCGGGACCACTGCGCGAGCCGGTCTCGACGGCGGTTGATCTCATCAACGCGACCCGCACCCACGCGGCCGCGGCCGGGCGGCCGTGCGCCGTGCTTGCAGTCGATACGCCGACGCGCGTCGACCTCACCGGCGGGGCGCGCTCGACGCCGGTCGTCGCCGCCGACGTGACCGTCACCTTCCACCGCGCAAAGGCGGGCTTCGCCCTCGACCGCGACGCCCGACGTCTCGCGGGACGTTACCTCGTGGCCCCGATCGGCATCCCGCTCGAGGCCGAAGACGGGATCGTGCCGCCGGACGGCGAGTTCCCGCCGGGCCGCATCACCGAGATCAACTGGCAGGAACCGGTCGAACGAGCCGATGCGGCGCACCGCGCGGGCGGTGGGATCGCGGCTGGCCCAGGCCGCACGGATTGAGTCAGGCCGTCTCCCGATTCCTCTCAGATTCTCATCCTCAGAGAGCAAGGTTGGTCCCAGCCCGTGCAGAGCGGCGATCCCCGACTGTGCTGAGCGTGGGCACGCGATGCAACTCTCTTGAATTGTCGCCCCGTGAAAATTTGAGACGAATTCGGCTCGACATTCCTCGATAGCCGTCTCACGGTGAGAGTCTGGGAGGATCGCGTCGGCAAGCATCGCCGACCCGTTCGTCTCGGTACCATTGCGCCGATGTTCGAATTTGCCGAAGCCGCAGTCGAGGCCGCGATCGCTGCCGGCGCGAGGTATGCCGACGCGCGGGTCATCGACCGTCGCCACGAATCGATGGGTGCGCGGAACGGCGAGGTCGAGGAGCTCAGCCAGGAGGCGTCGGTCGGGATCGGCGTCCGCGCCCTCATCGGCTCCGGGTGGGGCTTCTACTCGACCGCCGACCTGACGCCGGACTCATCCAGGCAGGCCGGTACGCAGGCAGCCGCGATCGCGCGCGCGTCCGCATCGGTCGCAGGCCTTGACCTCGAGCTGACCCCGGTCGAGGTTCGCCAGGACAGCTGGCGGAATGCGGTCGCAGAGGATCCGATGTCCGTGCCGCTCGCGGAGAAGGGCGACCTCCTGGTCGCGGCCACGCGGACGCTGAAGGAGCACGGAGCCGATGTCGCGCTCGCTGGATACGACATCTGGGACACGACGAAGTGGCTGGTCAGCAGCGAGGGCCACCGGATCGACCAGCACGTCGTCGAGTGTGGTGCGCAGTTGAACGCCACGGCGAACGGCGAGTCGGAGACGCAACGGCGCAGCTATCCCGGCATTCGCGGCCAGTATGGTACGCGCGGCTGGGAGCTCGTTCGCGAGCTTGACCTGGCGGGCAACGCCGCGCGAATCGCGGAGGAAGCGCGCGAGCTGCTCACCGCTCCTACCTGCCCCAGCCACGAGGCCATTGACCTCATCATCGGCTCAGAGCAGATGGCGCTCCAGATCCACGAGTCGGTCGGGCATGCCGTGGAGCTCGATCGCATCCTTGGCTGGGAGGCCGCCTTCGCCGGCACCTCCTGGCTGGACTTGTCGCAGATCGGAAGTCTGCGGTTCGGCTCCGACCTCATGAACGTTACCGCGGATGCGACGCTGCCCGGCGCTCTCGGGAGCTTCGGGTACGACGACGAGGGTACGCCGGCGCACCCGGTCGACATCGTCCGCGACGGCACGTGGGTCGGCGTGCTGTCCGGCCGTGACTCCGCCGCGCTGGCCGGCCTTGGCTCTTCGGGCGGCGCCGTTCGCGGCGACGGTTACAACCGGCTGCCGATGGTGCGCATGACGAACGTCGGCCTGCTTCCAGGTCAATCAAGCCTGGAAGAGATGATTGCGGCAACCGACGACGGCATCCTGATGGACACCAACCGATCCTGGTCGATCGACGACAAGCGCCTCAACTTCCAGTTCGGCTGCGAGATCGGATGGGAGATCAAGAACGGAAAACGCGGCCGGATGATCAAGAATCCGACCTACACCGGCATCGGCCCACGATTCTGGGGTTCGCTCGACATGCTGGGCAACGAGTCGGAGTGGACCTTCTGGGGCACACCGAACTGCGGCAAGGGCCAGCCGCAGCAGATCGGCCACACTGGGCATCCGTCGGTGCCGTGCCGTTTCCGCGGCGTTCGGGTGGGAGTGACCGGATGAGCGATGAGTTGCTCGACGTCTGCGAACGCGTCCTCTCGCGAGTCGGCGAGGCCGAGGCCGAGGTGACCATCACCAGCGGGACCGATGCGCTGACGCGCTTTGCCACGAGCTTCATCCACCAGAACGTGACCGATGCGGCGCGGCGCATCCACCTGCGCGTCGCGATCGATGGGCGCGTCGCCGAATCCGTCGGCAACCAGACCGATGACGAGGCACTCGACCGCCTCGTTCGCTCGGGGCTCGATGCCGCCCGGCTACGGCCCGTTGACCCGGGTTGGCCCGGGTTGGCGCCACCGGCATCCGCTCCGTCGATCGAGCACTGGGACGACGCCACCGCCGCAGCGGCGCCGGCCGATCGCGCGGAGCGCATCGGCGCTTTCGTCAGCGCGGCCGGTGACCTGGAGACCGCGGGCTTCTGCTCGACGGTTGGTGAGACCGTGGCGTTCGCCAACTCGGCGGGTCAGCGCGTCGCGGGAAGGACGAGCGTTGCCATCCTGGACGGCATCGCGCGCACCGGCACCTCCGACGGGAGCGGGCGTGCCGCGTCGGTCCGGCTGGGCGACCTCGATGGGAACTCGGTCGGTCGAGAAGCCATCAGGCGCGCGCGAGAGTCAGCCGACGCGACTGATCTCGAGCCGGGTCGGCACGAGGTCGTGCTGTCGCCTTCGTGCGTCGTGAATCTGCTCGGATTCCTGGCGATCTATGGATTCAATGGCCGCGCCGTCGACGAGGGTCGCTCCTTCGCGCACCTCGGTGAAGCCCAGTTCGATTCATCCATCTCACTGGCCGATGACGTCGCGCACCCGCTGGCGGTCGGCATCGGATTCGACGCCGAGGGCACGCCCAAGCGTCGCGTCGAGCTCGTTCTCGATGGAGTCACGTCCGGCCTCGTCCACGACCGGCGCACGGCGAAGGCGCTCGGTGCCGAGTCGACCGGACACGCGATCGCCGGTGCCGGACCGTGGGGCGCGATGCCGGCCAACCTCGTGCTCGAGGCCGGCGCCGTTTCCCCCGACGATCTGATCGCGGGCGTGGAGCGTGGCCTGCTTGTGACCGACTTCTGGTACACGCGCATCCTGGATCCACGAACGCAGGTGGTCACCGGGCTGACGCGCAACGGTGTGTGGATGATCGAGGATGGGCGCATCGTGCGGCCGGTGACGAACCTGCGCTTCACGCAGTCGTTCCTGGAAGCGTTGGGGCCGGGCCAGGTTTGCGGGGTCGGCTCCGACCTGACCCTCGTCGGTGGCGCGAGCTTCGGCGTTGGGGCGTGGGTGGTGCCGTCACTTCACCTCGCATCCTGGAACTTCACGGGCGGCGCGCGGGGGTAGGTTCGGTAATGAGCTCCGACACGCCCAGGCAGCCCATCAGACCATCCGCGTGGGGCTGTGCAGTAGTGCAGTCGTGCAGTCGACCGCTGGCCTGATAGACCGCGGCTCGGCGCCTAGCTGCTGCCCGGCTTTCGCAGCGGCACGCCAACGGCACATAGCTCGCAGGCACCGACATCCCACGACGGAATCTCGATGCGGCCAAGCGAATGGAGTGGGAAGCCGAGGTCGACCGCCTCCACCGAGCGATCGACGATGACTGCCGCCGCCACCGGCTCGACTCCGGCGGCACGGATTGCGTCAACCGTCTCGATGAGCGACGCGCCCGTCGTCAGGATGTCGTCGACGATCGCCACGCGCTCGTCCGGCCCAACGGTCCAGCCGCGTCGCAGTTGGCGCCCACCCGACGGAACCGGCTCGGCGAAGGCCGCCCGCACCGAGCCGCCGAGGTGGCGCGCGGTCTCGAAGGAGAGGAGCACACCGCCGGTCGTCGGCCCGACCACCATCGTCGGCACCGTCGGCGCCAGCGCCTCGGCAAAGCGCCGGCACAGCTCGACGCCGTATCGCGGATGCTGGAGGACGAGGAACTTCTCGAGGTAGCGACCGGCGTGGCGCCCTGACTTCAGGAGGAAATGACCGTCGAGCAACGCTCCGGCCGAAGCGAACAGGGACTCGACGGACGCGCCGCGAAGGGCCGCATCGGTCATTCGTAGACGGCGGAGAAGTCGACCGCCGGATAGCGCTCCGAGAGCGCCTCGGTGACCCAGTGGAGCACGTCGGCGGGATCGTAGAAAGCGGCGATCGTCTTGGCCTCGGTGACCGACAGTCCTTCGCGTCGTGCCTCCGCCGAGCCGACCACGTCCTCCGGCCGGTCCGAGAGATCGAGACTGGTCTCGAATCGACCATCGGCGCGCAGGATCAGCATGTCCTCCTCCTCGTCGAGGAGCGGCAGATCGCCGGTGCGGCGCAGGACCTCCTCGGCGTTCGCGGTGAATTCGCGGAGCAGCTGTGCCTGGGCGGCGCCGAGCTGTGACCGGTACGCATCGGCCAGCTGCCAGAGGCGTTGCGCCGCCAGCGTCTCCTGCTGCGGGCTCGGCAATCCCGCCTGCCAATCATCGGCTGCCGAGCCTTCGACCAGCTCTTCCTGGTGTGCCAGCTCATCGGCTGCGATCAGGTGCGCGGGCGCGTCGCGTGCTGCCTCGATGAGCCACGAGAAGATGTCGGCGGGGTTGTAGAGCTCGAGGAGCTCGCTGACCGAGTCGACCAATTGCTCCTCGTCGTACCACTCGCTGTCGGCCGGATCCTGGTACGTGAGGCGGGTCGTCCAGGTCTGGTCGACCGGGTGGTAGAGCAGATAGTCCTGCTCGTTGTCGACAAGCTTGATGGGGCCGACCTCGCGCAGGCGCTCCCGGTTCTGGTCAAGGAAGCGCCGCAGCTGCTCGGTTGCCTCGTAGAGAAAGTCGCGGCGTTCGAGATCCGCCTCGGCGGCCAGTTCGCGCAGGGCCACCATGCGTGGCGAGGGCGCCGTCACGGCTTGTACACGAAGTCTGGCCCCATTCGCTCGCGCAAAAAGATCGTGTGCTTCGAGTCGAACACCGACTCGGCCACGCGGTGCCCGAATCCGCGCATCGACGGATCTTCGTAGAGCGCGTCGAGCACTGCGTAATTGGGTAGGTCGACGATCACCACGTTGTTCCAGGTCGAGCCTTCGGTCACGTTGAACCAGCCGACGAATCGGATGCCGTACTTCTCTTCCGTCTGTCGCGCCGTGCGCGGAAAGAGATGCCGCATGCCGCGCTTGAAGAGCGCGTCGCGGCCCTTGCGGACATTGAAGAAGGTGACCATCAGGGGCATCAGCCCTCCCCCCTGCCTGCCTGCGACCGTCCGGCACCGACGGCCACGCCGATCGCAATCCCGACCGCGAGCCACAGCGCGATGTTGTCCATTGCCACGCCCAGAGCTACCCCGATCCCGGCACCGATTGCAATCCCGGCACCGATCCCGGCGGCCCGCCGGTCATTGCTCATCAGTTCGATCCTCATCGGTATTGATGACCCGAGTCTGCGGCTTCGCGACTCCCGTTTGCCGTCCGCGTCCGCGTCGGCGATCGGCGAAGAAGACGCGCAGCAGGAAGACGCTCGTCATGCTCACGAAGAAGAGCAGGATGAGGGCGATGAAGAGCAGCCCGGCCAGCAGCCAGAAGGGCCAGTTGAAGGTGAACAGGCCCACCGGGATGAGGAGCAGGATGACGGCGAACAGGACGGCCTGGGTGACGAAGCATCCGAATCCGGGACCCTCATTCGGGTCGAGATCCTCGTTGTAGCGAACGGACAAGCCATTCCTCGTCTGTGCTCTGAGCGGGCGAGTGGCGCGCCGCATCGTCCCACATCCCGTCCCGCAGCGCTCCCGTGCCGATCGTTACCTCGCCATCCATCCGCCGATCGCCGCTCAGCGGCGCCAACAGAGAACAAGCCCGCTCGCGATGGCCGTTGGGAGCGCTCGTGCAACGGACTCGCCGCTGAGCGGCGCCAACCGAGAACAAGCACCGCCCGCGACGGCCGCAAGGCGCGCTCGTGCGAAGGGATCGCCTCTGAGCGGCGCAAATCACGCAGGAGGTCTTTGGCTCCGACGCGCGCCGATGCATCCTTCGCGTTTGGCGCCGCTGAGCGGCACATGGCGCCACCTTAAGGACCGATACGTCACGCGGCCGTCGGCCACGGTCAGGCGGACGACCCCCGGCAGCTCCATGCCGAGCAGCGGCGTGTTCGACGATGCCGATGCCAAATCGGCACCATCGTGGCGACGACGGGCGCGCGGGTCAAAGACCACGAAGTCGGCGGGCTGGCCGATCGCCATGCTGCGACGCTCGCCGATGATCTCTGCGGGCCGAATCGACATGGCGGCGAGCAGCGCGGGCAACCCCAGGAGTCCGGGTCCGACTGCGGCGAGGCCCACCGACAGGGCGGTCTCGAGCCCGATCATGCCTGGTGCCGCTTCACCGAACGGCACCAGCTTGTGCTCTGGTGGATGCGGCGCGTGGTCGGTGGCGATGGCGTCGACGGTGCCGTCGGCAACGCCGGCGAGCAGGGCCAGCGCGTCCTCCCTCGACGGCAGTGGCGGATTGACGCGGCAGTTGCCGTCGAAGGCGCGCGCGGCGTCCAGTGAATCCATGGGATCCGGCTCCTCCCAGGCGAAGCGGCGCGATCCGGCGACCCACGCATCGGTGAGGCCCATGTGGTGGGGGGTCACGTCACACGTGACTGGCAGCCCTTGCGCCCGCGCTCGGCGCACGGCCTCGAGGGCGGCGGAGGTCGAGAGGTGCGTGAGATGCAGCCGGGCGCCGGTCTCTGCGCCCAGTGCGATGTCACGCTCGACGACCATCAGCTCGGCACTCGGCGGCCAGCCGGCCAGGCCCAGTCGGTTGGCGGTCGGCCCGGCGCGCATGACTGCACCCGCGGCGAGGATCGCGTCCTCGGCATGCTCGATGAGCGGGCGCCCCAGGCCGCCGAGTGACACGAGCGCCTCGCGAGCCAGACGGGGCGACGGGATGGCCGCGCCGTCGTCGGAGAATCCGACCGCGCCGGCATCGGCCATGGCGGCAAGCTCGGCAAGCGCCTCCCCACGCCGTCCGGCCGTCACGGCACCGATGACACGAACGCGACACGCGGCCTCGCGGCCGCGCTCGATCACCCAGCTGACGCGGGCCGGTTCGTCGAGCGGTGGGTCCGTGTTGGGCATGGCGCATACGGTCGTGAAGCCACCGCGCGCCGCCGCCCGTGCGCCGGACTCGATCGTCTCGGCATGCTCGTCTCCAGGTTCGCGCAGGTGCGCATGAAGGTCGCAGAAGCCCGGTGCTGCCACCAGCCCGGAGCCATCCACCCAGTCCGTGCCCGGCGGCAGCGTGAGCGGATCGGCAAGGTGGCCATCGAGCACGGCGAGGTCGCGGATCGCGTCGGAGCCGTCGTTGGGGTCGATGACGCGCAGGCCGGCCAGCAGCAGCGTGGCAGGTGCATCGGTCAGGCGTCCAAAGTGACCGTCGTTCACGCCGCTCCCGCGGTCAGCGCAAGGACAGCCATGCGGACCGGCACGCCGTTCTCAACCTGGCGACCGATCAGGCTGCGTGGTCCGTTGGCGAGCTCCGCAGTCAGCTCGACGCCCTCGTTCGTCGGGCCGGGGTGGAGGATCGGGGCGCCCGCCGCGGCCAGCTGCATGCTCGCCTCGCCAAGGCGCCATCGGCTGGTGTACTTACGCAGAGACTGCGCGGGATTGCCCGTCCGCTTCAGCTGCACGCGCAGCGCCATGACGGCATCGGCGCCGCCGATTGCTTCGCGCAGTGTGCCGGCGATGGTCACCCCGGGGAGCCCGTCGAAGCCCCGTACCCACGCCGCCGGTCCTCCGAGTCGGACGCGCGCGCCCAACCGGGCGAGCGTGTGCACGTTGGATCGAGCGACGCGCGAGTGGGCCACGTCGCCGACGATGGCGATGGTGCGTCCATCGAGTGGTCCGAGCGCTTCACGCAGCGTCAATGCGTCGAGCAGCGCCTGCGTCGGATGGGCGTGCATGCCGTCGCCGGCATTCACGATCGCCATGCCGGTGGTGCGTGCGGCGAGGTACGGAGCGCCAGAGGCATGGTGCCTGAGCACGAGCGTCGTGACGCCGGTCCGCTCCAGGGTGCGGAGCGTGTCGACCAGTGACTCGCCCTTGCTGACGCTGCTCCCCGCCAGGTCAAGGTTCACGACGGTGGCGCCGAGTGCTCGGGCTGCCAGCTCGAAGCTGACCCGTGTGCGGGTAGAGCCCTCGTAGAACGCGAGGCCGACCGTCTCAGCCTCCAGCATTGACCGATGCGTCCGCGCGGCTCGACGCACGCGCATCTCCGTGGCCAGATCCAGGATGCGCTCGATCTCGGCCCGTCCCATCGCATCGACATCGAGCAGGTGACGGTGGGAACCGGCGCGGGATGGGGCATCGAGCATCATGCCGCGTCCTTCGGTCGCTCGATGACGATCTCGTCGACGTCATCGGTCTCGACCAGGCGAACGTGGACCATCTCCTCGGCGGATGTCGGCAGGTTCTTGCCGACGAAGTCCGGCCGAATCGGAAGCTCGCGATGGCCCCGATCAACGAGCGCCGCGAGCCTGACGGCACGAGGTCGGCCGTGATCGGTCAGGGCGTCGAGCGCCGCTCGGATGGTTCGGCCCGTGTACAGGACGTCGTCCACCAGGACGACGGTGCGGCCGCCGATCTCGGCCTCGAGGTCCGACCGCTTGACGATCGGCGCATGGGCGAGTCGCGTGAGGTCGTCGCGGTAGTAGGTGATGTCGAGCGAGCCGACCGGGACCGATGCGCCCTCGTGCTGATCGATCAGCCCGGCCAGTCGCCGCGCGATCGGGACTCCCCGGCTGCGGATGCCGACGAGGACGAGATCATCAACGCCGCCGTTGCGCTCCACGATCTCGTGGGCGATCCGGACCATCGCGCGACGCAGGTCATCGGCGTCGAAGATGCGGCGTTCGGTCATCCGTCTCCTTGGCGGCCTCGCCGGACCGCGTTAAAGGGTTCGCGCCAGAGTATACCGAGGGACCTAGTCCTCGACGTCGCGATCGAATGCCGCCGGGCCGAACCAGCCGTCTTCGCCAAAGCCCAGCGAGCGCACGATGTCGGCCTCGCCACCCCGATTGCGCTCGATCAGCAGCAGTTCCGCCCTTGGAGGCGACTGATCACCTGGTAGCGGATGCCGGACCGTGACCAACAGGTGCTCGCCGGTCGGCGAGACCTTGACGTCGACCACCGACGTCTCGTCGGGCAGGTCGGCCTCGTCGATGGCGTGGGACTCCGTCAGTCCGCGAGGGTCTGTGGCGTGACCGAAGTACACCCGCGACGCGTCCGGATATCGGGTCCCCTCGACCTGCGATTCGCCGGTCCATTGGGTGGCCCAGACGGCGTACGCGTCTCCGTCGATGCCCCAGGTGATTCCGGCGGACGTGAACGTGTCCGAGTCGACCCGCACGTCGCTGAACAGCGGTCGCTCGTTCGTCAACTCGAAGGTGTCGCCATCGCGCCGATGCTCGGACAGGATCGGCATGCCGCCGTTGACGAGCAGCCATTCGTCGGTCTGTCGTTCCATTCGGCCCGTCCAGTAGATTGCCAGGTGGCCTGCCGGATTGAGGAGTGGCTGGAAGACGCCCTCGGCGACAGCCGCGGCGTGCTCAGCCGGATCGATGAGTTTCGGCATGTCCGCCAGGCGGTCCTCGAACTCGATCAGATAGCTCATGGGCTCGTCACCGGCCGTGCTGATCCACAGGCTGTTGATGCCGTCGGTGGCTGGCGTCCAGCTGCCGGCATAGGCGTTTCCGACCTCGGTCAGCCGGACGCCTTCACCAGAGCTGGGCTCGAATACGAAGGCGTCGGTCCCGCCTCCATCGGTCACGGTGTAGGCAAGGTAGTGCCCGTCGGGCGACCATGTCAGCTGCTCCAGGAATGGGCTGCCGGCCACGCTCTCGATCAACAGGGCCGTCGCGCCGACGGCGATCTGTGAGTCAGGCGAGTCGCCACCACCGGTGAGGCGCGTGACGTACACCTCGTTCCGCCCACTCAATCCTAGTTCGTTGATGTGCGCCAGCCACCGGCCGTCCGGGGAGAGCTCCGCGGCGATCGGGGGCCCGCTCGGCCCCTCCTCGATCTCCAGGATCGGGTTCGGAGGCTCGTCCGCTGGCTGCGGCTCCTGCACGGTCAGCGCCAGGTTGTCGAATGGACCGGTCACGGCAAGGAATACGTCCGGCTCCGGCGATGGCGGGACCGGAGCGGCCGTGGGCTCCGCCGATGGGCTCACCGGTGCTGAAGGCTCAACGGGCGTGGCATCGGGGCTCGGGTCGGTGA
>Ga0136612_10001135_pt1 | contig 11042 bp, 12 predicted proteins | sample AntDryUQ224A2306_2_FD_106644 | JGI IMG/M metagenome (GOLD analysis project Ga0136612, IMG submission 106644) | Polar desert sand microbial communities from Dry Valleys, Antarctica - metaG UQ224A (23.06) | ecosystem: Environmental > Terrestrial > Soil > Desert | place: Antarctica: Dry Valley...
CCGAGGGCCCGCCGGCGCCGCTGATCCGCGGCGACGAGCTGGCGCGCGAGCTGGGCATAGTGCCCGGGCCATCGCTCGGGCCGCTGCTCGAGACGCTCGAGGCCGCCCAGTACGCCGGCGAGATCGCCACCCGCGACGAGGCGATCGCCCTGGCCCGCGGCCGGTCGCTCTAGGCCAGCGCACGGATCGCGACTACGGGGAGCCCGAGCTCGCGAGGGTCACCGGGCGCGGGAAAGGGGGTGCACGTCAGCGTGATCGCCGGCGCCGCGTCTCCGGCAGGCTCCGGGAGCGCGATCTCGATTCCGCCCGGGTGGACCTGCACGGAGCCGGGCGCCAGCCGGCGACCGGCCACGAAGGCCGACAGCCCCAGCTCGCCGAGCGGGCGTGCCCCGGCGGAGTCCAGCGCGACGCGCCCGGTGCCCGGCGGAAACGGCAGCTCGAACGCGGCGGTCGCCTCCGTCCAGCGGAAGGGTGTCCCGAGATGCTCCTCGGGCGGGTGGAACCCGAGCAGGCGGTCGGAGGGTGCCTCGGCGACCTCGTGACGCTCGCGCGGCGCCAGGGGCGCCGGCGCCTGCGGATGCGCGGCCAGCCAGCGCAGCCGCGCCAGCCCGGCGATCTCGTCGTAGGCGCGGACGTAGGCTGAATAGGCCGCATCGGGAGCCACGGCGGTCAGCGTCCGGCAGCGCGCCTGCATGGCCCACACCTGCGCGCGGGCTGCCCACACCCGCGCCCCGCCGCCGGCCACCGTGACCGGCCCGTGGCGGGCCAGCGCGCGCAGGTTCGCCCAGCGCGCGCCCGGCGACCGCCACACCGAGCCCTGCGCCAGGTTGCGCGCCGCGGGGATGGCCAGGGCCCGGGCTGCGGAGCGATCGAGCGTGCGCCGAGCCGCCCACTCCGGAGGGACGCCGATGTAGGTGTCGTCGTCGCCGCCCACGCGGCTGCGCCAGGCGCACTCGCCGGCGCCGAAGTCGAGGACCGGCGGCTCGAGCTCGCGGAACCCCTCGGTGTAGTCGTGGGCGACCGTCGCGCCCGCCGCGTAGCCGAGCCGGGCCCCCTGCTCGTGCAGGCGCATGCCCAGCACGTACTCGGCGAAGCGCCCGCAGTCCGAGCGAAACCCGCCGGCGGCGAGGTAGGCCGCCCGGCGCACCGCAAAGCCCCGCAGGATCACCTTGCACCAGTGCCCGTCCTGTGACCAGTTCGAGAAGCCCTCCTCGTACATCCGCGCCTCCGCCCGGGCTAGCGCACTCGTCGGGTTCAGCGCGGTGGACCGCAGGCAGGCACCGTCCCAGTCCCCGCCGTCCATGAACCGCAGCAGCTCGTCCAGGCAGCGCGGCTCGGGCACGCAGTGAGGCTCGGAGAGCAGCAGCAGATCGCCGTGGGCCGACCGCGCGGCGGCGTCGTAGAGCACGAGCTCGTGGGCGCCGGGGACGACGACGAGCTCGTCGCCCGGTCGCAGGAACGCCCGCGCCAGGGCCTCGAGCTGCGGGTCGTGCCCGTCGGAAGCGAGCACGAGTTGGTAGCGCTCGGCGCCCAGCCGCTGCGTCCGCCAGCCCTCCAGGCAGTCGGGCAGCAGCCCGCGATGGTCGGTTAGCGGCAGCAGGACCGACACGTCCGGCGCGGGAGGCGCTGCCTCGATGTGGCCGTTGGGCGCGGGCGCTGCGGGCATCGCGCGCTCGCCGCGGGCGGCGCTGGCCGCGGCGGCATCGATGACCGCGATCCCGTGGACGGCGTCGGCGGCCGACCCGCGCTGCGGCAGCCCATCGCGCAGCGTGTCACGTACCCCTGCGTGCAGCGCGCCGGTCGCGGCCAGGTAGGCCCCGTGCCCTCCGGGGAAAGCGCGCCGTCCGGCGCCCGTGACGATCCGGCCCCCTCCGGCCGCCGAGGCCTCACCGACGCCCTCCGAGCCGACCACGGTGACGCGCTGAGCGAGCCACGGATCGGCGCCGCCCAGCCGTTGCTGGTGCAGCGGCCCGGTCTCGACGACCGCCCGCAGATTGCCCTCGAGCGAGAGGTAGGTCGTGTGGAAGGCCCCGGTCTGGCTGCCCGACTCGCCCCGCTGGGCCAGAACCCATTCGACGCGGGCGCCGGTCAGCCACTGGACGATGTCGACGAGATGGGGCCCCTGGTCGGTGATGACGCCGAAGGCGCTGGCCCGGACGAACTCGAGCGCGCCCAGCTCGCCGCCGACCACGGCCTCGCGCAACGCCTCGAACGCGGGCACATAACGCAGTTGGTGGCCGGGCACGAGCAGGGTTCCCGCCCGCGCGCAGGCCTCGGCCATCGCGCAGGCCTCCCCGGCGCTGGCGGCGAGCGGCTTCTCCACCACGATCGCGCGCACTCCCGCCGCGGCGGCCTGGCAGACGGGCTCGAGGCGGACGGCCGGCGGGGTCGCCAGCACGAGGTAGTCCGGCGTCACGCCGGCGAGCAGCTCCTCGATCCCGGCCGTGACGGGGACCCCGAGGCCGGCGGCCGCTCCGTTCCGCGGCTCGGCGACCGCGACGAGGCGCAGGCCATCCACCGCGGCGATCGCCTCGGCGTGCTCCCGTCCGCGCTCGCCGGCGCCGGCGAGCGCGACACGTAGGACGTCGTGGCCGGGGGCGGTCATGGCCCGCGGCAGTGTAGGGGGATGTACGGCCGGCGGCAGGTAGGCTCCCGCCGTGGCCGAGGCCGACTGCATCTTCTGCCAGATCGTCGCGGGCGAGCTGCCCGCCGAGCGGGTGGGCGAGGACGAGCGCACGGTGTCCTTCATGGACATCAACCCGGCGACGCGCGGCCACGCCCTGGTGATCCCCCGCGAGCACGCCGTGGACCTGCTCGACGTCGGCGAGGAGGATCTCGCCGCTTGCTCACACGCCGCCCAGCGCCTCGCACGACGCGCGAAGGACGCCCTCGGGGCCGATGGGGTGAACCTGCTCAACGCGTGCGGATCCGCGGCCTGGCAGACCGTCTTTCATTTCCACATCCACGTGATCCCGCGCTACGACGACGACCCGCTGAGGCTGCCCTGGATCCCGGGCCCGGGCGACCCCGCCGAGATCGCGGCGGCGGCGGCGGACCTGCGCTAGACGATCTAGAGGATCAGGATCGGCGTGCCCACGGGCATGAGGCCGGCCAGGCGACGGATCGCGGGGTTGGGGACCCGGATGCAGCCGTGCGACGGGCGCCCCGGGATCAGGCCGGGCTGGTTGGTCCCGTGGATGCCGATGACCCCACCGCCCGGCCAGTCGCTCAGCGACGAGTAGGCGCTGGTCCCCATCGCCCAAGGGCCGTAGATCCCCCCGGGGGCGCGAAACTTCTCCCGCACCCAGAAGCGCCCGGCCGGCGTCGGCGTACCGGGGGCGCCGATCCCGACCGGCGAGGTCCAGACCCGCCGCCCGCGGTCGTACAGCACCATGTTCAGGTGGCGCCGGTTCAACACGAGGCGGGTGTGCACGACGGCCATGTCGAGCGCGCCCGCCGGAACCCAGCCGGTCCTGCCGTTGGGACGCATCGGCACGCGGATCCGCAGCCAGCGCTCGTTGCCGGCCGTGACCAGGCGCTCGAGGACGATGTAGACCTCGGGCAGCCCGTCCTCGGTGAACGACCGCAGTCGGGCGACCCGCGGCGCCCGCGCGTCGGGTCGGGCGCGCACGAGCGCGTGAAAGCGAGCGTTGGCCCAGTACGTGGTGTAGCGCTCATCCGAGAGCACCGTCCGGCTTGCGGGGGCCTCGGCCGCCGACGCTCCCGCCGCGGCTCCCAGCGAGAACGCCAGGGCCGCGGCGGGAGTGCCGAGGGCGGTGCCGAGGCGGCTCACTCAGCCGGTGAACCTCGGCGCCACCGAGATCCGTGCGCAGCGCCGGAACCTGCGCGTGATGACCGCCCGGTTGCCCGCTCGGTCCAGGGCGACGATCCGCAGCGTGTGCGCTCGCGAGGCCAGGCTCTGGGCCATCACCCGTACGTTGAAGACGCGACGGGAGGTGGAGCCGACCCGGCGACCGTCGACGAATACGGTGGCCGACCGCAGGTTTCGCTCGGTGATCGTCACACGGGCGGTGAAGTTCCGCGCCGTGCACGTGCCCCGGCTGGAGCCGGCGACGCCCGCCACCGCGACCCGCGGGCGAACCGAGTCACGTGCCGTGGGTGCCGTGGGTGCCGTGGCCGCCGGCCCGACTGTCGCGGTGGACGTGTTGTTGGCCGCGACCGGATCCGGGTTGTTCGAGGCCACCTGGGCGGTGTTGGCGATCGTGCCGGCCGTCCTGACCCGCGCGACGATCGTCACGGTGGCGGTCGCACCCACGGCGAGGCTGCCGAGGTTGCAGGTGACCGCCTGGGTGCCCGAGCAGGAGCCCGCGCTCGCGGCCGCCGAGACGAAGGTGAGGCTGCCGGGCAGCGTGTCGGTGACCTGCACGGCGTCGGCCTGGCCGCTGCCGTTGTTCTTCACCGCCAGCGTGTAGGTCACGTTCGAGCCCGCGGCCGCCCTCGGCACCGAGGCCGTCTTCGTGATCTGGGTGTCGGCGGGCCGCTGGGTCAGGGACACCGAGGCGCCGCCGATCACGACGCGCCGGTTCAGGCCGTTCGCGTCGAACTTGTTGTTGGACACGACGAGCGCCTGGAGGCCGCCGAAGTCACCCTGGAAGTAGTTGTGCCAGGGGCCGGCGTTGAAGTCGGCGTCGGTGACTCCGGGGAACGCCGCCGCGCCCTCGGCCGTGCGGACGAGGTCACCGCTGCCGCCGCTCTCGATCGTGCTCAGGCCGGGAAGCAGCGCGGAGAGCCAGCCGTAGCACGACTCGTGTGACATCAGGCCGCCGCCGGCGTTGACGAAGTTGTTGATGACCGTGGCGTTGGCGGTGAGCGCCGTGGTCTCGGTGCTGCTGCACGTGCCTAGGTCGTTCGTGGCCCCATCGCCCGAGATCCAGATGATCCGCGGCGCGTAGGAGCCGTTGGCGATCTCGGCAAAGATCTGGTTGATCGCGGCGTCGCCGTCGGCATAGCGGACGGTCAGGCCGTTGACGACCGCCGCGTGCGCGATGCCCTTGCCGGCGTTGCCTGAGTCGCCGGGCGCCAACGGACCGGGGTCGGCCGAGCCGATCGCGGCGATCGAGCCGTTGTTGGGCTTGGTCACCTGGGGCGAGATGTTGCCGATGGCCTTGTCCATATAGAGCCAGCCGGTATGGGAGTTGCCCATGGCATCCAGCCCGCCATGGGAGGTCAGGTCGTCGCCGCCCAGGATCACCGGCCCGCCGAGCGCGAACGCCGACGGCGCTGCGAAGCACATGGCGAGCAGCGCGAGGCCGCCCGCCCGGACGATGCCGCGTGAAGCACGGCGAAGCATTGACCCACTCATCTCTCAGATCCCCTCGATAGCCCGTCCGCGTTCCCAGTATGGGTGACCCGGAGGCGGAATGTCCGCCGTCGGCCGATTTTCTCCCGTCCGACTTCCGGTGTCAAGCCGGTTCTGGACCACGCACGACATCGCCCAGCCTGCGCCGCAACGAGCGCCCTCATCTAGTGTTTTCACCGAGGATGCGCCCGCTTCGCCGAAATCGTTTGTGCCGGGCCACGGCGGCCGCCGCCGTCGCCGCCCTGGCCACGGCGGTCCCCGCCGCCGCGGTGACCACTCGCGACACCGATGACACGCCGGTGCTGCTCGACATCGAGCGCATGGCGGTCAACCAGGTCCCCAGCGGCCGGGTCACCGTCCGGGTCTCGATGTTCGAGGCCTGGAGCGCGAACGTGCTCTCGCCCGGCACGAGCGGTCCTCCCGGCTCGGTGTGCCTGCTCGTCTGGACCCGTCGCCCGCTCGACCAGGCCCCGGACTACCTCGTCTGCGCAACCCCGCGGGGCCCGGGGCGCCTCGCCGGCACCGTCCTGCGTGAGCCGACGGGCGCCGGACTGCCGCGACGTGTCGGAGCCGCCGTCGTCACGCGCCCGACCTCGAAGTCCGTCGAGCTGAGCTTCGCGCCCTCGGACCTCGGCAACCCCACGCTCATCCGCTACGTCGCCGAGGCCGCCCAGCCCGCCGGCTGCCCGCCCCCTCGCGGCTGCGTGGACCGCACGCGCAGCGCACGTCTGACGCTGCGCTCCACCGCGCGCTAGCGTTCGCAACACGGCCGGTCCGTCCGGCGAATCGAAAATCGCACCGACGCGGGGAGGCAGATCAACCATGGCGAACGGCACCGTCAAGTGGTTCAGCGACGACAAGGGCTTTGGCTTCATCACGCCCGACGACGGCGGCAAGGACCTGTTCGTCCACTTCAGCGGGATCGCCGGCGACGGCTTTCGCTCGCTCGCGGAGGGCGTGAAGGTGACCTACGAGGAGGAGGCCGGCGACAAGGGCCCCAAGGCCGTCAACGTCGCGGTCGCCTGAGGCGATACCCGCACCTTTGACCGGGGGGACGTGTTCAATGGGTTCGATGAATCGCGCGCTCGTTGCCATCGTCACGATCGTTGCCTGCCTCGCGGCCGGCGCGTCCCCCGCCGCGGCCCGGACCACGGAACTGGGCAACGTGCTCACCGGCACCGGCATGACGCCGTCGTGCCCGTCCTCGCCCTGCCTGGCGGTCACGAAGACCACCGGCTATCAGTTCACGGCCGGAACCCGGCGCACGATCTTCATCGCCCCGCGGACCGGGCGCGTCGTCGCCTTCACGCTGAAGCTCGGCCGGCCCTCGGCGCGGCAGATCGAGTTCTTCAACCAGCAGGCCGGCGGCACGGCCAAGGCGCGCATCGCCATCCTGCGCCCCGCGCGCGGCTCGCGCTCGAATGAGTACAAGTTCCTGCTCAACGCCCAGAGCGAGGACTACAACCTTCAGCAGCACTTCGGCCGGACCGTGCAGTTCCCGCTGCGCACCTCGCTGCTGGCGCGCCAGGGCTGGGTGGTCGCCCTCAGCGTCCCGACGTGGGCTCCGGTGCTCGCGGTCAACGGGCTCGACAACACCTTCGCGTGGCGGGCAAGCCGGGTGCGGCCGTGCTCGACCAATCCGGAGAGCCAGCCGCCCCACCTCGCGCCGGGCACCGTGAAGCAGTACTTCTGCACCTACCGCCCGGCCCGTCTCACCTACACCGCAACGCTGATCTCCACGCCGTAGCGGGGGAGCGCGACATCGACCGGCGCGCACTGCTCAAGGGCGCGCTGGCCGCGCCCGCCGCGCTCCTCGTGTCCGGCTGCGGGGATTCGGGCGACAGCACCACCCGCGGTGCGGCCACGCCGACGCCGGCGACCGGGGCCACGCCGCGCCTGGATCCGACGCCGGCCTGCGGTGAGCAGGGACCGACGACCGAGCAGACGGAGGGCCCTTACTTCATCCCGGGCTCGCCCGAGCGCTCGTCCCTGATCCAGCGCGGGGTCATCGGCGATCGCCTCGTGCTCAGCGGCCTCGTGCTGGGGACCGACTGCCGGCCGCTTCCGCGCGCGGTGCTGGACTTCTGGCAGGCCGACGGCGCGGGTGTCTACGACAACGAGGGCGATCGCCTGCGCGGTCATCAGCGCGCCGACTCCCGGGGTCGCTGGCGCCTGGAGACGGTGGTGCCCGGCCGCTACCCCGGGCGCACACCGCACCTCCACCTGAAGGTCGCCCGCCCCCGGAGCTCGGCGGTGCTGACGACCCAGCTCTACCTGCCGGGCGAGCCCTCCAATGAGCAGGACTCCATCTTCGACCCGGCGCTGCTCATCAAGACCGGACGCGCGGGCGGTGTGCGCACCGGGCGCTTCGACCTCGTGCTCCCCGCGTAGAGAGCGTCGCTACTGGCCGCAGGCGCCGGGATTCTGGGCGCAGAAGTCGCTCAGGCCACCGGAGGAGCCACCCGAGTCGGCACCACCGGACGAGCCGCCCGAGTCGGTCCCCCCGGTGTCACCGGAGGAATCGCTCGACCCCCCACCGGAGGAGTCACCCGACGAGTCACCCGAAGACGAGTCGCCGGACGACGAATCACCGGACGACGAATCGCTCGAGGAGTCGGTGGTCGACGTGGTCGAGGTCGTGGTCGTCGCCGTTGTTCCCGTGGTCGCGGCGGCGACCGGGTCGCTCGCCTTGGGGATCGTCAGGTCCGGGGTCGAGAGCGCGCCGGACTGCTCGGAGTCCCCGCCGCAGGCGGCGAGGCCGGTCACCAGGAGGGCAGCGATGAGGAGGGCGGTCGCGCGGGCGCGCATGGCAGGGAAGCGGCTAGACGTCGAGCGCGGCCATGCGGCGGCCGCAGTGCGGGCAGTCGTTTAGGTCCTTCGGGGCGAGCTGGTCACACCAGGTGCAAAAGCGCAGGTTCTCCACGGCCCATGGGAGCTGGGAGGCCGAGGGTGCGAGCGGCAGCAGCTTGCCCACGATCTCGAGCGTCTCGCCGCTCTCACGGTCTGAGTAGGTTCGGCCCGGCTCGGCCTCCAGGATGACCTCGCGGCCCGAGGCGGGCGCGCGCAGCCGGTAGCTCTGTGCGGTGCTCACGGGGCCACTGTACCAACGAGCCGGGCGGCATCCCGCGTTTGAATGACCCCTCCCAGGCGCGCCCAGCGCCCGCGGCACCGGCCATCTAGGGTGGGCGCCTCGTGCGGATCCTCATCTTCCACGGCTACCTCCTGCGCGGCACGGGCTCCAACGTCTACAACGCCGAGCTGGCCGCGGCACTCGTGGGGCTCGGCCACGAGGTTCATCTGCTCTGCCAGGACCCGGCGCCCCTGGAGCTCGGGGCAGTGGACGCGGTGGGAGAGTGGTCCGGCGGGGTGCTGCAGGTGCAGAGCCGGCGCGATCCGGCGCGCCTGACCGCCTATCGCCCCGACATCGGGGGCCTGCTGCCCGTCTACGTCGCCGACCGCTACGCGGGGGTCGAGGCGCGCCCGTTCCCCGAGCTGTCGGAGGCAGAGCTCGACCGCTACCTGGACTCCAACGTGGCCGCCGTGCGGGACGTCGCCCAGCGCGTGGCGCCCGAGCTGGCACTGGCGAACCATCTCGTGATGGGCCCGGCGATCCTGGCCCGGGGGCTGCCGGAGGGCATGCCCTACGTGGTGAAGATCCACGGCAGCGCGCTGGAGTACACGGTCAAGCCCCACCCGCGTTTCCTCCCGTTCGCCCAGGAGGGGTTGGCGCGGGCGGCCGGCGTCCTCGTCGGCTCGCGCCACACCGCCGAGAGCCTGTGGGCCGCGATGGACGATTCCGGCCTGCCCGGGCGCACGTGGCTCGGGCCGCCGGGCGTGGACGTTGCGGCGTTCGGGCCGCGGGAGCCGCAGGCCGCGGCGGCGGGGCTGCGCGCACTCGCCGCGCGGCTGGCGGCCGAGGACCCGGTGGCCCCGGGGGGCGAGGGCGAGGCAGCGTCGAGCTTCGACCGCGACGCCGCGGCCGCCGGGGCTGCGCTGGAACAGCTGGATCCGGGCTCGGATCGCCTCGTCTGCTTCGTGGGGAAGCTGATCGTCTCCAAGGGGATCGACCTCCTGCTGGCGGCCTGGCCGCTGGTCCTCGCGCGCGTCCCCGACGCGCGCCTGCTCGTGGTGGGGTTCGGGGCCTACCGCGCCGCGAGCGAGCGCCTGGTCGCGGCGCTCGCGGCCGGCGAGGACGAGCCCGTCCGCGCGCTGGCTCGCTCCGGCCGTGCCGAGGAGGGCGGCCCCGCAGCGCCCCTCACCCACCTGCTGGCGTTCCTCGACGCGCTCGACGCCGACCCCGAGCGGCGCGCGGGCTACCGCGAGGCGGCGGCACGCCTGCCCGGCCGCGTGGTCTTCTCTGGGCGCCTGGAGCACGCCGAGCTCGTGGACGTCCTGCCGGCCTGCGAGGCCATGGTGGTCCCCAGCACGTTCCCGGAGGCCTTCGGGATGGTCGCCGCGGAGGCTGCGGCGTGCGGGACCCTCCCGCTCAGCGCCCATCACTCGGGCCTGGCAGAGGTCTCCGACGCGCTGGCGGCGGCCGTTCCCGCGGCCGCCCGCGACTGGCTGGCCTTCGAGCGCGGGCCGGGGGCGGTCGAGGCGATCGCCGAGCGCCTCATCGCCTGGCTGGAGGCCCCGGAGGCCCTTCGCCGGGACACCCGCCGGGCGCTCGTGACAACCGCGCGGGAGCGCTGGTCCTGGGAGGGCGTGGCGCGTACGGTCATCGGTGTCGCGGAGGGCCGCCCAGGCACGTCACCACTCCGCCCGAGTGGATAGCATCCGGCCCGCTCATGAGCTGGATCTCGAACCGATCACGGGTGCGGGTGGCCATGGTCCTCGCGGCCATCGGCGCGACCGTGCTCGGCGGCTGCGAGGTGCGCGAGGAGAAGGGCGACCTCGTGGCCGGCAAGCAGGCCTTCGTGGGCAAGTGCGGGTCCTGCCACATCCTCTCCCGGGCCGAGACCAAGGGTGTGACCGGCCCGAACCTCGACGAGGCCTTTCAGCGCGCCCTGGCTGACGGCTTCCGGCGCGACACGGTCCGCGGGGTCGTCGAGAAGCAGATCGGCTATCCCGCGCTCAACGGCGTGATGCCCAGCGCCAAGGAGCTCAAGGTGTCCGACCAGCAGGCCGTCGACATCGCCGCCTACGTCGCCTCGGTCGTCGCCAAGCCGGGGAAGGACACCGGCGCGCTGGCCGATGCGGTCGGCGGCGGTCAGAAGGCGCTGGCCAAGGCCAACGGGGGGGTCCTGGCCATTCCGGCCAACCCGAGCGGCCAGCTCCTCTACATCTTCAAGAACGCCGAGGCCCCGGCCGGGCCGCTGAGCATCGAGTCCAAGAACCCCTCGTCGGTGCCCCACAACATCGCCGTCGAGGGGCCGGGCGCGGACGCCACCGGCCCGGTGATCCAGGGGGGCGCGGTCTCGAAGGTCCAGGTGACCGTGAAGGCCGGCAAGTACGAGTTCTTCTGCACCGTCCAGGGCCATCGCGAGGCCGGGATGGCGGGCACGCTCACCGTCAAGTAGGTCAGGCGGGGGTGGCGGCCGCAGCCCGCTCGGCGCGGTCGTAGTCGGCCGAGGCGCGGGCGAAGAAGAAGATCAGCGCCGCGACGATGATCAGGATGTCGACCGTCATCATGATCCCCCCGGCGATGACCTGGTCGGTGATCGGGCTCACGCCGTGCTCGCGCGGCCGGTCGCCGTAGAAGCCGGCGTAGAGCGGCGTGCGC
>Ga0136612_10001136_pt1 | contig 11041 bp, 6 predicted proteins | sample AntDryUQ224A2306_2_FD_106644 | JGI IMG/M metagenome (GOLD analysis project Ga0136612, IMG submission 106644) | Polar desert sand microbial communities from Dry Valleys, Antarctica - metaG UQ224A (23.06) | ecosystem: Environmental > Terrestrial > Soil > Desert | place: Antarctica: Dry Valley...
CTGTGGGACTTGGCTCCGCCCGTGCCGATGAGTGTGACCGTGAACAGGCCGCGCGTGGCCGACTGGCTCGCGGTGAACGTCACGCGCGTGGAGGTGCTGGATATCGTCGTCACCGGGTTCTGGCCGAAGCTGACGGTCACACCGGCGGGGAGTCCCGTGGCGCTGAGATAGACCGGCTCGCTGAAGCCGTTCGTCGCAGTGACGGTGAGCGACGTGTCGGTGCTCGAGCTGCGGCGCACGACGACGCTCGAGCTGGAGGTGGCGAACGTGAAGTCGCCGTCGGGTGTCGGTGCAGGTGGCGCCGGATCGCTACTTCCGCCGCTTGCGGCGGGCCCTTTGCCGGCACACGGGCTTTCGGCCTGGAGCCGGAAGTCCTTCCCTGCGCGGTCGACATAGAGCGGATTCGCGACGGTCGTGCCGGAGCTGCTGTAACCCTGGCCGGCCGAGCCCCAGTTCCCCGCGCCGCCGCCGTAGACGCAGTTCGAGGTAAAGACGTTGTTCGCGCCCGTAGAGCTTCCTTGCCAGTAGGCCTCGACATTGTACCTCGTCTTGGGCCATGTGATCACGTTGTCGACGAAGCTATTGTTGCTCGACGGCCCGTCGGCGGAGTAGCTGCCTCCGGCGATGATGACGTTGCCGCCGTAGTTGCCGTCGATGATGTTGTGGGAGACGTCGCTGTAGTGGGCGTCCGCCCAGAGCTGGATGCCCCAGCCGCCGACGTTGTCGTAGATGACGTTGTTCGTAACCTTGGCGTAGCGGCTGGAGGCGAGGTAGATGCCGTGATCGTGCGCGCCGTTGGACGCCAGGCCGCAGTCGTGGATGCGGTTTCCGTCGATGACGACGTCCCTGACGATGCGGGCGTAGCTGCCCTCGTACTCGCCGACGATCACGCAGCTCGCGCCGCGATGCGCGTTGGTGATGTCGTTCCCCTGGAGGACGGCGCCGTCGCCAAAGAGCTGAACGGTCACCACCGGGCTCGTGCCCGAGATGCGCAGGTTCGACAGCGTCACGTACGGGGCTGTCGGCTTCACGTAGACGTTGCCGACGGAGAGCGTCGCCTGGGGGTAGCCAGGGGCGGTCGTGAGGGTCAGCCGGCTCGTGTCCGAGCTGCCGCCCGAGGAGATCGTCAGGTTGCCCGAATAGGTCCCGCCCATCAGGCAGCCGGTCTGGCCCGCGGAGAGGCTCGAAGCGAGCTTCTGGGCGGTGCGGAAGGGAGCGGACGAGGTGCCGGACGCGGTGTCGCTTCCGGTCGGAGCGGTGAACTTGTCACAGGTCACGGCGGCGGACGCACGCTCGGATCCGCTCGCACCGACGACGACCGCCGCCAGGACGAGCAGGAACAGGATGGTCAGTGTGCGCGCACGCGCAGGGAAGCGAAATGGGTCGAACGTTGGGTGAATCACGGCGAGATCCTCCGTTTCAGTTGCTCAGGCGGCCTGAGGGACGAACGGATCCCGCCCGGAACAACGTTCGGAGTCCCTCTGATTAATACATCGGCCGCGTGTGAGTCGACCTGAAGTACCTATGCCGCGAAAGGGGTAAACCATTCGAGGGTTCAGGCGACCTACGGCTTCGCACGTGGTGCCGGCTCGCGCAGCGTGATCACGCGGGAGCGCACCGAGTGCACGCCGCTCGGACCGACCGTCGTCACGTCGAGCCGGACACGGAGCCTGTGCTTTTGCTGCAGCAACTGGAGCCCGCGCTTCGTCAGCTTGAGCTTCAAGAGGCTACGGCCGTTGCGGATCTTGAACGTCGCCGAGCCGAGCAGGACCCGCGCCTTCGTCGAACCTCCCGAGGAGGCGAGCACGATCGCGACGGTGCCGGAGCACCCCGTTGCTGCCGGGCACGAGAGCGCGACCGGAACCCTGGCGTCCGCCGTTGCAGTGACTGTTGCCGGTGAGACGGGCGTGGCGGGCGACGCCGTGGTGAGTGCTGGCGCGGGCGTTGCCGGCGGCGGGATCGCGGGCGGCGGCGAGGCCGCCGGCCCGGCGGAATGGGTGTACGTCGCCGAGTTGTCGGCGGCGTCGCTGTCCTTCTCTTCCGAGCGCACGGAGGCGGCCAGCACGAGCGTGCCGTTCGCGACGATGAGCGCCGACTGTGACCCGAGTGACCTGCTTGCCGCCGATGAAGTCGAGGAAGCAGTCGTACTTCCTCGGCGCCTGGGCGCGCGCCAGGCAGCCCGGGCCCTTCTCCGCGTAGCTCGAGACGAGCTCGGCGTTCGCCGGCAGCGTGAACTCGAGCCAGACGCCCGTCGAGCCGCCGTCGCTGGCGTTCTGGACGAGCAGGAGGTAGGTGAAGGCGTCCCCGGCCGCGAGCACCGACGGGCCGTGGCCGATCACGACGGAGAGGTTGGGCGGGATGCCGCCCCCGCCTCCGCTGCCACCTCCGCCCGTGCCGACGCTGGCGGCGACGGTCCACGACCAGGTAGCCGGCGTCGCGTCCGTGTTCCCTGCGGCATCGCGGGCGCGTGCGGAGAGCGTGTGCGAGCCGAGCGGCAGACCCGAGAGCGAATGCGCCGACGTGCACGAAGCGAAGGCGGCGCCGTCGAGCGAGCATTCGTAGCTCGCTCCCACCTCCGACGTCAGCGTGAACGCGGCATCGGTCGACGTGGTGCTCGCGGCCGGCCCGGTGGTGATCGTGGTGTTGGGGGCGTTCGTGTCGACGGTCCAGGTCGAGGTGGCTGGGCTGGCCTCCTCGTTCGCGGCGGCGTCGGTTGCTTTGACCGAGAAGGTGTGCGAGCCCTGCGCGAGGCTGGTGTAAGTCGTCGGGGACGTGCAGGCGGCGTAGGCGCCGGCGTCGAGCTTGCACTGGAAGCTGGAGCCCGCCTCTGTCGAGCTGAACGTGAACGTGGCCGAGGTCGAGGCCGCGAGCGCGGTGGGCGCGGTGGCGATCGTGGTGTTGGGCGGCGTCGTGTCCGGGGGCGCGCCGCTGTCGACCGTCCAGGTGGACGTCGCCGACGAGGCGTCGTAGGTCCCAGCGCCGTCGACCGCACGCACCGAGAACGTATGGCTGGCGTCGCTGAGGCCCGAATAGGAGGCAGGCGAGCTGCAGGCCGTGTAGGCGGCGGCGTCCAGCTTGCACTGGAACTCCACGCCGACTGCGGAGCTGAAAGCAAGGGTTGCATTCGTTAGGTTCGTCGGGCTCGGTGGCCCGCTGTCGATCGCCGTATCGGGCGGGATCGGGCCCGTGCCTGCGCAGGCCGTGCTGCCGACGACATTGTAGTCCTTGTTCGGCCGGTCGACATACGTCGGAGCAGTCGTCACCGTTCCGGAGGGCAGAGGGCTAAGACCTTGAGCGCTGCCGAAGTTCGCAAACCCCGGCGGGAACCCCGACATGCAGTTGCCCGTAAACGCGTTGCCGGTCCCGACCTCGCCGTTGTCCCAGAAGACCTCGACGTTGTTGCCCGAGTCGATCGTGCCGTTCGCCGGCGTGCTCTCGTCGCCGTCGGCGCCGATGACGTTGCTGAGGATGTTCTGCGAGAAGGTGTTGTTGCTCGACGAGCCGTCACCGGAGCCGTCACCGGCGAGGATGATGTTCCCGCTCGTGTTGCCGTCGAGGATGTTGTTCTGGAGAGTTGTCGAGTGAGCGGACGTCCAGAGCTGGATCCCCCAGCCGCCGTCCGCGCCGTAGATGACGTTGTTCGTGATCTGCGCCCCCTGCGACCAGGCGACGTAGATGCCGTGGTCGTGCGCGCCGGTGACGTGGAGGCCCCGGCCGCAGTCGTGAATGCGGTTGCGGTCGATCACCGTGCCGGTCACCCGACGGGCGAAGGAGCCCTCGTATCGCTGATCAGAATGCAGCTCTCGCCGTTGTGGTTGTTCGTGACTTCGTTGTTGCGCAAGGTCAGGTTGTCGCCGTAGAGCTGGAGCGTCACGGCCGGGCCGGTGCCGACGATCTTCAGGTTCTCGAGCGTGATGAAGTTCTTCCCCGCGGGGATGTAGATGTTCGGCACGCTGACCGTCGCACGAGCGTCTCCGGGCTTCGTCGTCACGGTCACGCGCGCCGCGTCGGATGTACCTGTCTTCAGGTTCGAGAACGCGGATCCGGCGGAGTAGGTGCCTGCGCCCAGGCAGCCAGTCTGGCCCGCGTCCAACGTCTGTAGAAGCTTCGTGAGCGTCCAGGGGTTTCCGCTCGTCCCGCCGGTCGGGTAGTTCGCGGTCGTCCCGCTCGTCGATGCGAACCGATCGCACGTGACCGCGACCTCGGCGCTCGGACTCAGCGAACCGCCCAGCGCGAATGCGCCCGCGAAGAGCGCGAGGCGGAGCAGGTTCCGGCGGAGCCGAGAAGCGATGCTGGCGGTCATCGTGTTACGGTCTTCGAGGGTAATTTTCGACAGATTTACGCATGCACTTGAGGGCTGCGCATCCCTCGTCGATTGAGTGGCTGCCTCCTAGCCCGGCGGCACGTACGATTCGTGCGGCGGCTGCAACCAAGGCAGCGTCCGGGCGAAGAAGTGGTTGCGCGGGACGATCAGGCGGAAGGCCGCCTTGTGGGAGAACGCGAGCGCGCGATTCAGACCGCGGTGGGCGTACCGCTCGAAGCGGTCCGCGGTCGCGGCCAGCACGGCTCGCTCCGGAAGGAGTTGGTGCAGCGCCCGCAGTTGGTTGACGTGCAAGGCGTGGTAGGAGCCGCTCGCGACGTTGATCGTCACGGGATGGGAATAGAGGTCGTAGCGAGACCAGTACCCCGTGTCCCAGCGCTGCAGGTTGCCACAGAGCGTGCCGGCGATCTCCTCGAAGAACGCACGGGCGTCGTCATCGCCGATTCCGCGCCAAACGTCGTAGATCCCCCAGAGCGCGTAGATCGCGCCGTTCAGGACGAAGGACGCCGGCACCGTGGGGTACTCCTCCGGGAAGCGGCGGCCGTCCAGCGTCCCCATGGCGCCCCCAGCCTCGGTTGGAACCTCCATCGGGATCAGCGCCGTCCGGGCGGACTCGGCGAAGCGCTCGTCGCCGGTTTCGCGGTAGGCACGCGCGAGCACGCTTGCGCAATGCCCCTGCGCCATCGCCGAAAGCCAGGGGCCCCGCATCCGGAGCGTGTGCGGATAGTCGAACGGCTCCAGCCAGCCGCCCTCGCGTCCCGGAGACCGCTCCTGCTTCTCGACGAGGTGTCGTGCCGCGGCGAGCGTCGCCTCCAGCCACTCGTCTCCTTCGCCGGCGACGTACCGCTCGTAGGCCGCCAACCCCCACTGACCGACAGCGATGAAGCGATGGAAGCCGGGGAAGGGGAACCACGGCGGCGGCCACACGGGCGTCTCGGCCTTCTCGCGCAGGTCGATGTAGTAGCCGCGAACCGACGCTGGCTCGATGTGGCTCCCGATCGGGAGCTGGAAGACGCTGACCTTGCTCATGCGGGAGGTTGCGCACTCACGTGCGTTGCAGCAGGATAGATCAGTGACGGCCGGGCGCAAACTTCGTGTCGTGACGCTGATCGACCGACCGATCACGACGGGTGGGGGCGAGAAGCTGGCTTCCGTGGTCGCGATGGGGCTCGACCCGGATCGGTTCGATCGCATCCTCTGCTCGTCGCGCTCGGCTCCGGCTGCGACGTTCGAGAGCGAGCTGCGCGCTGCAGGAGTGCGGGTCCTCGTCCTCGACCGGGGCTCGCCGTTCAACGTCACGGCCTGGCATCCGTTGCTACGCCTGCTCCGTGAGGAGCGGGTCGACATCCTGCACACGCACAAGTTCGGCTCGAACGTCTGGGGAACGCTGATTGGCCGGCTCGCGCGGGTCCCCGTGATCGTCGCGCACGAGCACAGCTGGTCGTACGAGGGCAATCGCCTGCGGCGCTTCCTCGACCGGGAGGTGGTCGGGCGCGGCGCCAGCGCGTTCGTCGCGGTGTCGCGCGAGGACGAGCGGCGGATGATCGCGGTCGAGGGCGTCGACCCGCGCGTGATCCGCTTCATCCCGAACGGCGTCCCGCCACAGGTTCCGCGGGGCACCGACGTCCGCGCGGAGCTCGGCATCGACGCAGAGGCGCCCGTCGTGGGCGTGGTGGCGCAGCTTCGCCCGGAGAAGGCCCTCGACGTCCTGCTGGACGCCGCCAGAGGTTTGCGCGACCGCTATCCCACACTGACAGTGCTGATCGCCGGTGACGGACCCGAGGAGGCCGGCCTGCGCGAGCTCGTGCGGGAGCGGGGGCTGGCGGATACCGTGCGGCTGATCGGCCGGCGAACGGACGTCCCGGACGTGCTGGCTGCCCTCGACGTCGCCGTCAACTGCTCGGACAGTGAGGGAAGCCCGCTGAGCGTGATCGAGTACATGGCGGCCGGCCTGGCGATCGTCGCGACCAGGATCGGCGGGGTGCCCGACCTCGTCGAGGACGGATCCGACGGTGTCCTCGTGCCGCCGCGGGACCCCGCCGCGCTGGCCGAGGCGGTCGCAGCGCTGATCGAGGACCCCGGCCTGCGTGAGCGCCTCGGTGCGAGCGCGCGAGCCAAGCAGCAGCGCGAGTTCGCGGTCGATGTGATGCTGCGGCGCATCGAGGATCTCTACGAGGAGCTGTTCGGCGCGACGGCGCGCGCGCGCGACGAGGGCTGGGTCCCGATCGACCGGTCGGTCTAGCCGGGGGAGGCGCCGCGGATGTACGCGGCCACGCGCTGGGCTTCCGCCTCGAGCGTCAGCTCCGCCGCGGCCTCGAGGCCTGCGGTCGTCAACCGCTCCCGCAGCTCCACGTCGTCGGTCAGCCTCTCGATCGCCGCGACGAGGGCGTCTGCGTCGTCGGGGGGTACAAGGAGACCCAGCCGGCCGTCCTCGAGCGCCGGCGGGACACCTCCCACCGCGGTCGCCACGATCGGCGTCGCGCAGGTGAGTGCCTCGACCAGCACCTGCGGCACCCCCTCCGTGTGGGAGACGTGAACGAACACGTCGGCCTGGCGGTAGAGGTCGAGCAGCTCGTCGCCGAAGGGGACGTAGCCTCTCAGCTCGATCAAACGGGCGACATCGAGTTCTTCCGCCAGCGCGCGGACCTCGGTCTCCAGCTTGCCGCGGCCGATCCAGGTCAGGCGGTACCGCCCCGGCCGCCGCCGCTCAAGCAGTGCCAGGGTGCGGACTACGAGCAGCGGATTCTTCTCCTGCTCCAGCCGTCCCACCGTGAGCAGGCGCACTTCTTCGGAGGGCGCCGCGCGGGCGGGCTCGGAGGCGAGCTGCTCGCGCCGGACGAGGGAGACGGTCATCGGGAGAGCGCGGGGGCCGTATCGCCGCGCAAGGTTCCGGCCGACCACCGTCGTGCGCAGCCGCCGTGACAGGCCTCTCTGGATGAGCTCGAGGACGGCGAAGCCCGCCAGGCCGAGCGCCCACCGCGAGCTGGGCATCCGGCTGCGCACGTACGCGAGCGTGTCCTGGCGAATTCCGAGCACGACGCGCTTGCGCCGCAGTGCCGCAATCACGCAGAGCAGAAACCCGAACGGATGCGGACCGAAGACCCACACGACGTCAACCTGTCCCACGCCCCGCCACATCCCGGCCGTCGTGCCGGCGAGCGCTCGGGCCACCTCTCGCAGCTGCCTCAGATCGCGGTAGTACGGGAGCGGGACGAGCTTGACCTCCTTCGGGAGGACGTAGTCGGCGTGCTCCTCGGCGGTCAGCGCGCGTCCAAACAGGACAAGCCCCTCGAACGCGCGACCGACCTCGGCGGCGAAGAGCAGGAAGGCGCGGTCGGCCGAGATCGTCGTCGCGTCGCCGGTCGTGACCACGCGGTACACGTCGTCCACGTAGATGCCAAGGAGCTCGCTCACGTCGTCGTCATCGAGTAGGTACGTGCTAGCGCGCCGGGTGAGGATGGCACGCCGGATCCGGATGTACACAGGCCCGCCGACCGACTTGGCGATCTTGCGCACCCCCCAGGCGGCGCGCGCCCGTCCGAGCGGGAGACGCTGGCCGACGACCAGCTCGGCCACGCGCTCGGGCCTCGTCTTGACCGTAATCGCCATCCGTCCGACGACGAGGCAGCCATCGACCCTGTGCGGCCTCACGTCCGGCTCGGACGTGAAGAGGACGCGGATCCCCGCGGCGGCGGCGGCGACGGCGACCTTTCGTGCGTAGTGGCCACCAGGAACCGAGGCGGTCGTCACGGGCTCGCCCACGATTCCGGAGAGGACAGCAACGCTTTCACGCCACTCCCGATCGAGCTCTGCCGGCGTGCAGTGGGACATCCGCTCGGGATGGGAGCAGGAGTGCGAGCCGACGACATGCCCCAATGCGTGCAGCTTCCGGATGCCGTCGGCGTCGAGGAATCCGGACTCGCCAACCCTGTCCGTGGTGACGAAGAAGTGCGCGGGCCACCCCCGGGGCGCGAGCAGCTCGGACACCGTCGCGGCGCTCGCGCCACCGTCGTCGAACGTCAGCAGCCAGGCGTCCCGGCGGTGCAGGTCGAACAGGTCGTGCGCCCGCGCCGGCGGCTTGGCGGCGACGGCGCCGATTACCGCGAGGTGACGCTCGAACTGGGATCGTCGCAGCTTGTAGTGGGCGGGCGCGCGGCCTTTAAAGCCGCTCTCATCCGTGTCCGGTCCGACGATGTCGTGGTACCCGAGCCCGATAGCGTGCGCGCGGCGGCCGGCGTCGTGCTTCCAGCGGAGATGGCGGCTGAGCCAGGGCTGGCCCCACACCGCCGACGCGCGCCCGGTCGTGTCGATCGGCCGCGCCTCCCCTCTGCCGATCTCGCAAAACCGCTCCCCGATCGCGTCGAGGTTCTCGAGCACAACGCGCTTCTGGATCACGACATGCGACTCCGAGCGCTCGTCGAACTCGTATGAAAAGTAGCCGTACACCGGCCCGGTGTCGATGCCCGCGTCGATCTCGACGAGAGAGACCACCACCTTGTCGAGCTCGCGGTTCGCCAACGCCCAGAAGCATCCGTGTGAGTTCCGGTACTCGGGCGTTGCGCCCGGGTGCAGCACGAAGGTGCCGAGTCGGGGGAGTGAGAAGATCTCCTCGTCGATCAGCAGCTTGCATCGCGCGAGCACGAGGTCGGGCTGGGTTTCCTGCAGGAATGACCGCACCTCGGGGCTGTTGGGCGACGCACTCGAGAGCCGCGCCACGGCCGGCGGCACCTCCGCATACCGCGCGGCGTAGCGGGAGATCGCCTCGCGCTCCCACGCCGCGTCGCGCCGCGCCAGTCGCCACGCGTAGTAGACCCTGAACGCAAGGACGTCGAGCAGTCTGAGCGGCCCGACACGCCGCAGCTCGCGGCGAAGCCGCAACCACCACTGCCCGCGCGGCTCGTCGAGCGTCACGATCCCGACGAGCTCCGAGCACGATGCCAGCCAGGGCGCGAGCACGGCCTTGTCGAGGCCGGACGAGCGGTGGTACACGAGGACCGTCCTCATTGCCGCCGAGAGCGCAGCTAGCGCGCTGGTCCGGCGCCCAGCCGGAGGCATCGGCTGCGTGCCTGCAGCTCGAAGTTCCCGCGCTCGGGATTCACGAAGAGCGGGTTGGCGACGACGTTCCCCCGGACGGCGAGCCCGACGATGTCGCCGAAGTTCCCGCCCTTCCCGTTCCAGAGGCAGTTCCGTTGCGCGAGGTTGCCGCGTCCGGTCGGCCCGCCCCAGTACGTGTCGACGTTGTGGTAGAGCGTTGAATTCGCGATCACGTTCCACTCGATCACGTTCGTATCCGACGCGTAGCCCACGGAGTACCCGTCGCCGCCGGCCTCGCCAGCGATAATCACTCCGCCGCCGTTGCCGACGATCACGTTGTTCGCGACTCGCGTGTTGTCGGCATCCGGGTAGAGGTGGACTCCCCAGTCGGCGTTGCCATAGATCACGTTGTTCGTCACGCGGGTGTAGCGCGCAGCTTCGACGTACACCCCATGATCGTGGTTTGTCGCCGGTAGACGGCCGCAGTCGTGGATGCGGTTGCGGTCGATCACCGTCCCCACAGCGCGGCCATACTTGGCGAACGCCCCGCCGAGGATGAAGCAGTTTGCGGTGTGCCGGTTGCTCACTTCGTTCGAGCGGAAGACGACTCGGTCGCCGTTGACCTGGGGGCTCGGCTCGCCGTTTGTGGTGCTGCCGTCGAGCCGCAGAAAGCTGACGACGACGTCGTCGGCCGAGCCGGCGATTGCCAGCCGGCCCTGGATCGTCGCACGATGTCCGGGCACGCTCCTCAGGGTCAGGGGACGCCCGGGTACGCCCCCCCGCGTGATGTCGACGTCCTCTCGGTAGACACTCCCGCGCAGGCATCCCGTCTCGCCTGCGCGAAGACGGCGGACGAGGTGACCGACGGTGCGGTACGGGTCGGTGATCGTTCCGGGACCGGCGTCGCGCCCCCCGGGCCCCGCGAACCGGCTGCACACGTTGGTGGAGGCGTCTCGAGCGGGCGCAGGCTGGGGCGCCCAGAGGAATGCGGCCGCCCCCATAGCGACAACGAGCGAGCTGGCCGAGAGCTTCAGGATCCCGTGCACGGACGGCAGGCTAGCGCACACCCTCCGCCGCTTTCGCTCCTGGCCAGAGTGCCTTCAGGCGTCTGAGCCGGCGCACGCCCGCCCTGACGGGCGACGGACGCAGATGGCAACCCCGTGGCGAGAGGCCGCAGCGTCGGAGCAGTCTGCGGCATGCGGCGACGTCGTAGGGAAGCGCCGCGAAATGGGCCTCGCTGCGCTCGAGGTCGAGGATGAGCACGCGGACGCGGGCGCGAAACTCGCGTGATTGGCCGACCGCTCCGGGATTCAGCAACACGGATCGTGCGAGCGCCACGGTGCCTCCCAACCGCGGCGCGAGACGCCTCCCGTCGGCGTCGAAGGCTGCCGGACGGTGTGTGTGCCCGAGGAGCAGACAGCGCGCGCCCGGGCTCTCTTCCGCCAAGCGCCCGAGCTCCCGCGCAGCTTGTTGCGACGTTGTCACGTACTCCTCCGGATCGCCCAGCGATCCATGCGCGATCACGACGCCGTCCTTGGTCGCCACTCTTTGCGGCAGGGCCTTGAGGAATGACCGAGAGTCCTCAGTCAGCACGCGCTTCGTCCACCGCAGGCTGTCCCGGGCGAGTGGGATGCAGCGGGCGTCCGACAGCTCGCCGAGGACGATCAGGTCGTGGTTGCCGGCGAC
>Ga0136612_10001137_pt1 | contig 11038 bp, 11 predicted proteins | sample AntDryUQ224A2306_2_FD_106644 | JGI IMG/M metagenome (GOLD analysis project Ga0136612, IMG submission 106644) | Polar desert sand microbial communities from Dry Valleys, Antarctica - metaG UQ224A (23.06) | ecosystem: Environmental > Terrestrial > Soil > Desert | place: Antarctica: Dry Valley...
CCCCGAAGAGGATGCCCCCCCAGATGCCGAGCCCGCCCTCCCAGACGGCGAAGACCCCGCGCCACTTCGGGTCGGGCACCTCGCTCCAACTCGTGACGACGTGATAGAGCCGAGCTCCGACGATGCCGGCTGCCACTCCCCAGACCGCGACCCGGAGGACGAGATCCCAGTCCCCGCCGAGCCTCTGCCAGCGAAACCCGGTCACGACGACCGCTCCTGCGACGCCGAGGAGCAGCATCAGCCCGTACATGTGCACCGTCAGCGGGCCGAGCTCGAGAACGCCGCTCGAGGGCGACGGAATGAAGGCGAGTAAAGACACGTCACCGGGGATTCTGCCCCGGCGGCCGCTCTCGCGTCGCTAGAGCAGGATCTTCAGTGCCAGCTCGGCCGAGCAGCCGCGGCCCAGGAGGTCGGCGGCGAAGTGCAGGTCGATGTCGTGACGAGCCGCGAGCTCCTCGGCGGCCGACTGCGGGTAGCCCGCGCGCTCCAGCTCTCCGGCACGCCAGCGCTCGATGCGCCGCAGCTCGCCCTCTCGGGTGTCAATCTCGGTCGTCGGCATCGTCAGCTACTTCGATTAAACGCCCGAAACGGTTCTTTCGATGGTGGGAGTATCGTGATTTAACGAAGAGTTAACAGCACTCCGCGAGCACACTTCGCGCAGGAAGACGAGAAAGCGCAGCAAATCGGCGCTTTACCTCGTTTGAGGGCAAGAGAGATCGCGTTAGACGCAGAGGATCGGCCCTTCCGCCGCGTGCGCGCAGGGTCCTCGACTATGCCTGGGCCGAGCAGGAGGACCTCTTGGGGTTCTTCTCCCGGAGCGGCTTCGAGAAGGTGACCGATAGGCTCTCGGTATGTGTCGAAGCATCCACACGCTCCACAACTTCGAGCCGCCGGCGACCGAAGAGGAGGTCCGCGCCGCCGCCCTGCAGTACGTCCGCAAGATCAGCGGCTTCACGAGGCCGTCGCGGGCGAACGCGGAGGCGTTCGAGCGGGCGGTCGGCGCCGTTTCAGCCGCGTCGGGGCGGCTTCTCGGCGAGCTGGTGACCTCCGCCTCGCCGAAGGACCGCGAGCTCGAAGCCGCGAAGGCGCGCGCCCGCCGGGCGCAACAGCAGGCCGCCTAGCTCCTCGCGCCGCGTCGCCCCCGCTCGCACGAGACCGCGTCGCGCCGAGCACCCGAACCTGCCGGTTAAGCTCAAGCCGTGAGCGAGCTGCGCGAGCTGCTGGCGCTGACGTCGCGCCTCGCGGGCGACTTCGTCGAGTCGCTCGAGGAGCGGCCGGTGCTTCCCCACGTGGACGTGCACGAGCTACGCCGCGCCCTCGGTGGCCCGCTTCCGGATGGGCCGACGGAGCCGCGGGACGTGATCGCGGAGCTCGCCCGCGCCGCTGAGCCCGGCATTGCGGGGATGCCGAGCGGTCGCTGGTTCGGCTTCGTCATCGGCGGCAGCCTCCCGGCCGCCCTGGCCGCCGACTGGCTCACCTCCGCGTGGGACCAGAATGCAGGATTGTTCGCGCCCGCGCCGGCGGCCGGCGTCGTCGAGGAGGTGGCGGGCGAGTGGATGCGCGAGCTCTTCGGGCTCCCGGAGGGCGTCTCGTTCGGGTTCGTCACGGGCTGTCAGATGGCGCATGTGACCTGTCTCGCTGCGGCGCGCCACCACGTCCTCGTCGCGCACGGCTGGGACGTCGAGCGCGACGGTCTCTTCGGTGCGCCGCGCGTCCTCGTGGTGGCGGGCGCACAGCGGCACGTCACGGTCGACCGTGCGCTGCGCTTCCTCGGCTTGGGGACGGCGTCCATGCACGTCGTCTCGGCCGACGACCAGGGGCGGATCGTTCCGGAGGCGCTCCGCGCGGCGCTCGAGGACGCGAAGGGGCCGACGATCGTGTGCGTGCAGGCAGGCGAGGTGAACACCGGCGCTTTCGATGCGCTCGGGGAGGCGGCCGAGGTCGCGTCGCGACACGACGCCTGGCTGCACGTCGACGGCGCCTTCGGCCTCTGGGCGGCTGCCTCACCGTCGCTGCGGCACCTCCTCGCGGGCGTGGAGCGGGCCGACTCGTGGGCGACCGACGCGCACAAGTGGCTGAACGTGCCCTACGACTCCGGACTCGCGATCTGCCGCCACCCGGACGCGCACCGGGCGGCGATTTGGGAGCACAGGCCTCGTACCTCGTCCAGGCCGCAGAGGGTGGGCCCCGTGACCAGCTCGACTGGAATCCAGAGTTCTCGCGACGCGCTCGCGGCTTCGCCGTCTACGCAGCGCTCCGCTCGCTCGGGCGGAGCGGCGTCGCGGAGCTCGTCGAGCGGGCGTGCGCCCAGGCGCGCAGGTTCGGCGCCGAGCTGGATCGCCTGCCCGGCTGTGTGATGTTGAACGAGGTGGTGCTGAACCAGGTCCTCTTTCGCTTCGAGACCGACGCCGAGACGGACCGTGTGCTCGCAGCCGTCCAGGCGTCCGGCGAGGCGTGGATGAGCGGGACGACGTGGCAGGGAAAGCGGGCGATCCGCATCTCCGTCAGCAACTGGTCGACGACTGAGGAGGACGTCGACCGGACGCTGGCCGCCTTCGCGGCCGCCGTCCCCTAGCCGGAACTGCGCGCCGCGATATGCGGGGGTTTCTTTGACCTTTCTGCCTGCTGGTGCAGGGCGCCCGCCGGAGTTAGGGTGCTCCAGTGGGCGATCGTCTGCGCGCGGTCTGGGACTTCGACGACCTCGACGCATCCCAGCGCCGATTCGAGGAGTTGCTCCAGCTGGAAGCGTCGGACTCGGCCCGTGGGGACATCCTGACGCAGCTCGCCCGCGTCGAGGGGCTGCGGGAACGATTCGAGGCGGGCGAGGCGCTCGTAGCGGAGGCCGAGGCGCTGGGCGGCCCGAGCGCCCGCGTCCTGCTGGAGCGCGGCCGGCTGCGCCGGTCGAGCGGAGACAGGGAGGAGGCGCTGCCGCTCTTCGAGTCGGCGTTTGCGCTCGCGCTGGAGGCTGGTGACGAGTTCATCGCGGTCGACGCGGCCCACATGGCCGCCATGGCAGCGGCGGACCGGGAGGGCATGGTCACCTGGGCCGAGCGGGGAATCGAGATCGCCGAGCGGTCAGACGAACCCGATGTCCGGTATTGGCTCGGCCCGCTGCTGAACAACATCGGCTGGGAGTACTACGGCGCCAGTGAACACGAGGCGGCCTTGGACGCGTTTTACCGTGCGCTCGCCGCACGCGAATCCGATCCGCGAAATGCCGAGGCAACCGAGATCGCGCGCTACGCGGTCGCAAAGACGTTGAACGCCATCGGCCGTCCCGGCGAGGCCGCGAGTCTGCTCGAGCAGGCGCTCGCGTGGACGAGCACGTTGGGCAATCCCGACGGCTGGTTCCACGAGGAGCTCGCGGCTGCCTATGCCGCGCTCGGTCGCAAGAGCGAGGCCCGCGAGCAGGCCGAGCTCGCCTTGCCGCTTCTGCTCGCACAGGACGAGTCGTTTGCGGTGGAAGGTGAGCGAGCGGAACGTCTCAGGGCGCTCGCCGCCTGATCCCGTTCGGGGGAGTCCCTGCCGACGGACCGTCCAGCGTCGAGCAGGGTTGAGCTGCCGATGTCTAGCGAGCAAGGGACTTTGTGGCTCAGAGCCACTAACTCGCTGGAGGAGGGGCTCGCCGCTCCCCCCGCGCCGCCCGCTCCCCCGGGAGTGAAGGCTTGTGGCTCAGAGCCACAAGCCTGATCGTCGACCGACCGACCGGCGATTGGCGCCCTCTCGGCGCCGGGTTACTATGTGTACCCGCCGACGCTGGTCGTCGTCCTCAAACCGGATCACGTGCGGGACGTCGACCTCTTCGTACGGCGCTACGACGCGCGCGCCTTCGGGCCCCATCTCTTCTGGCGCGGGGACATCCCGGAAACCGACCTCCAGGGGATCGAGCCCGGCAGCGAGCTTCCGGGCGGCCTCGTGACACTGTACGACGGGCGCGGCCGCAATGAGACGCCGCTCTGGCTCCCAGAGCAGCGCGCGCTCGTCTTCGCGGACGCGCTGACCGCACCGGCGGGCGAGCTCCGAGTCTCGTCGACGCCCTGGCACGAGGAGCGAGCCCTCCCCGCGCTGCGCGCGCTGCTCGAGCTCCCGTTCGAGCAGGTGATCGTGTCGCACGGCGAGCCGGTGCACGACAGAGCCGCGTACGAACGAGCGCTCCTGCTCCCGCCCTGGAGCGGCTAGGTAGTTCCGTCCCTCAGGGCTGGCGAAGTGTGTCTCGCCGCGAATGTCAGACCACAGCCAGGAATGGAGCTGCGGACTTAGAGCTCGCTCGAGGCTTGGCGGGGAACGACTTCTTCAGGCGACTCCGTCCGCTTACGCCACGCTATGGAAGACGGCTCCTTTTCCTCACGAGTGGCGGGCCGTGACCGGCACCCTGGTTCGCCCAATCCGCGGCACCAGCAGCAGCGAGCCTACGACGAGAGCAGCGCCGAGCCCGAGAGCGAGGATCCAGACCGGAAAGCCCAAGCGCGGATCGGCCGCGCGGACGGACACCGGAGCGAACGTGTGCGCCCGGCCCCCGCCGTACTGCGAGAAGCCGTCGTACACCGAGACCCGCCACGTTCCCGCCTCGGGAAACTTCACGCGAGCTCGATAGACGCCGGGCTCGCCCGACGGTGTGGCCGCGAAGCGCTTCCGCTCGCCCGTCTCCGTGTTCCGGAGCGTGACCGCCGGCTTCACACCCTCGAGCGGTGTCCGCCCGTGCTGCAGGACCGTGACCTCGACGGTCGACACCTGGCCGGACTTTGGGCTCGACGGCATCGAGCTGAGCCCAGCCGTAGCCCAGCCGCCGGCTGCGGCCGTCTGCGCCGCGACCAGGACGGCGGCGGAAAGTGCACCGATCAGAATGCGTCTCATGGGACCTCCTTGATTCGTTTTCCCGTCATACACCGGTCCGGGGGCTCGCGTTCCCGGTGCCGCGCCGAGGCTCAACGGACCGACCGCGCGATCTCCAGCGCCTCGGCCTTCGTGAACGCGCCCTCGATTCGAAGAGTGAGATCTCGTTGCTCCCAGAGCAGCGTGTTCCGGGCGAGTCTCAGCGTCTCCTGGACCGCCCGCCCGGTCTCGTCCACGAAGACGAACGAGTGCGGTGCGCCCGAGAGCCACAACCCACGGCCACCGTTGACGCTCACCGGCTCCACCCGGCTGCCGGGCCGAAGGCCCTTCTTCTCGACCGCGTTCTTCTCGATCAGCGGGTCGCCGCGAAACTGGGTCATGAGCAGCCGGACATGCTTCTCTGAGCCGTAGACGAACGTGACCGGGTCGCCTTCCCAGAACTCGTCGAAATAGACGATGTCCGGCTCGCCGAAGCCTGCGAGGCGCGGGAGGAGCACCGCGTGGTCCGCGCGCCTGCGCGCATCCGCGAGAGTCGCCCGCTCGCCGAGCGCGAGCTGCGCGCTTGCGAGAACCCGCGGCAGGCGCTCGACGAACGAGAGCTCAACGCCGCGCAGACCGAGCCAGTCGAGTATGGCGGTGCGGGCCGCCGGGACCGCCATTGCAGCGACGACCGCGGCGGCCAGCGCGGCGAGCGCCACGACGAGCGCGCGACGCGTCGGCCACCGTGCTTTCCGCTGCTCGATGCGCGCGCGGACGCTTCCCACCAGATCCGGCGTGGGTGGAAACTCGAGCTCCGCCCCGAGTCGGCGCAGCTCCTGTTCGAGCCCGATCACGCGGCCCCCTCCATTCGCGCTCGCAGGCGCTCGAGCGAGCGTGAGAGGCGCGACTTGACCGTGCCCTTGGACAAGCCGAGCGTGGCCGAAGTCTCGTCCTCGCTGAGGTCGAGCAGGTAGCGGCAGGCGATCACCTCGCGATCCTCCTCACGAAGCTCGTTGAGCGCAGCCAGGAGGCTCGCGCGCCTCTCGCCTGCGAGCAGGCTCGCCTCGGGGGACGGGGCCGCGCCCCCCGAGGGCTCTTGCGCGGCTGCGCGAAGCCGGAGCTGGGCGCGCCGGCCCGCCGTGCGGCGGCGGTTTCGCGCTTCGTTCGCCACGATCTGCAGCAGCCAGGGCCGCAGGGGCTCGCCTCGGCGGAAGCGGGAAAGGGCCCGGTAGGCCTTGAGAAAGCCGTCCTGAGCCGCTTCCTCGGCATCCGCGGCAGTGCCGGCGATGAGGTAGGCGGTCCGGAACGCGATCGACTGGTAGGTGCGTACGATCTCTTCAAATGCACGGACATCTCCACGCTTTGCGCGCTCGACGAGCTCCCCTTCCTCCAGTGGCCGGCCCTCCACCCCTCCTACTACACCTCAGTGGGCGCTGAGGTTCCAGTGGCGAGGCTCGTCGGCATCAACCACGTCGCGCTCGAGGTAGGCTCGATCGACGAGGCGCTGGCGTTCTACGGCTCGCTTTTCGAGCTTCGGTTGCGCGGGCGAGTCCCAGGTATGGCGTTCGTCGACCTGGGCGACCAGTTCATCGCCCTCTCGGAGGGGCGACGGCAGGAGCCGGACCGGGACCGGCACTTCGGCCTCGTCGTGGACGACAAGGAGGCGCTCCGCAGCGCACTTCGCTCGAAAGGCATCGCCGTCCCGGCCGCGGGGCACCTGCGCTTTCCGGACCCGTGGGGGAACAATGTCGAGATCGTCGACTACCGCGACGTCCAGTTCTCCAAGGAGACCCAGGTACTCGAAGGGATGGGCCTCGGCCGGCTCGAGAAGGGGGCTGAAGCGCCGGGGGAGCTGCGCGACAAGGGTCTGGCCCAGAACCTGCTGCTACCAGAGCGCCTCGAGGGTCGCGTCCACGTCCGCGGGGGTGTTGTAGAGATGGAAGGAAACGCGCAGGCCACCGGCGCGGACGGCCGCGCGGATGCCCGCTCGCTCCAGCTTCGCCGCCGCGCCCGGACGCTCGACGGAGACGATCGCCGAGTTGCTCGGGTCGAGCCCGAGCCCGGCGCGGAAGCGGTTCGCGAGCTCGACGTTGTGCCGGTGGATCTGCTCGACCCCGATGCGCTCGATCAGGTCCAGCGCGGGTGCGGCGCCCACCCACGAGAACCACGCGGGCGAGGTGTCGAGGCGCCGGGCGGAGCGCGCCAGGCGAAGCGGGGGCCCGTAGTAGGAGGCGTGAGGATCCTCGCCCGCCCACCAGCCCGCATGAAGCGGCGTCAACTGGGCGAGGCGCTCGGGCCGCACGGCCAGATACGCCGTGCCGCGGGGCGAGAGGAGCCACTTGTAGCCGTGGCAGACGAGGAAGTCGACGTCGCGGGCGCGGAGTGGCAGCCACCCGCAGGCCTGTGTCGCATCCAGCAGGACGAGCGCTCCGTGCTCGCGAGCGGCGCCCACCACGGCGTCCAGCTCGGCGAGCTCGCCGCTGGACGACTGAACCGCGCTCAGGGCGACGAGCGTCGTGTCGGCGCGAACCGAGTCTGCTAGCTGGGCGAGCGGCACCGTGCGCGTCTCGACGCCCCTGGAGCCCTGAGCCAGCCAGGGGAACAGATTGGAGGTGAACTCGACGCTCGGAGCGACGACCCGTGCCCCGTCCGGTAGCGCGGCGGCGACGAGTCCGACCAGCTCCGAGACCGTCGCGCCGGTGGCCACGTCGGCAGCATCGCATCCGACGAGCCGCGCGAAGGCCGCCCGCGAGGCCTCAACCGCCTCCGCCCAGCCCTCCCAGCTCGTGCGACCACCTCGCCAGTCGGCCAGGGCCGCTTGCAGCGCCTCGAACGCGGGGCGCGGCGGCAGACCGAAGCTGGCCGTGTTCAGGTACGGGCCGGCGGGAGACCACAGACCGGCCAGCTCCTCGGCGGGGAGCAGGGCTGACGCTTTCGTCGCCACGAGCACGACTGTACTCCCGAAGCTCGAGCGCTAGGCGATCGCTGCCTCGCCGAGGAGCGACTTCAGCTCCGCGAAGAAGTCGGGTGCGGGCTCGACCCGGTAACCGGGGCCGAACTCGAGAGTTCTCGGGCCCTCTGAGGTCTCGAGGGCCACGTAGACAGGCGCCTCGCCTGGATATTCGCGCACGAGCCCTGCGAGCTCGCGAATGATCCCGGCGCGCGCGCGACGAGCATCGACGCGCAGCCGCACCTCCCTGAGCTCGGGTGTTGCCTCGAAAGCGCTCACCTCGAGTGCGATCAGCTTCGTCTCCCCCTCGTGCTTGTGGTCGATCCGGCCCTTGACGACGATCACGCGGTCGGCGACGCAGAGGTCGCGGGCCCCGGCGTAGACCGAGTTGAAGACGACGACTTCGGAGCTTCCGGTGAGGTCGTCCAGCCGCAGGAAGACCATCGGCTCGCCCTTCTTCGTCGTCAGCTGCTTGATCTCGCCGACGATGCCGCCAAGGGTGACGATCTCGCCGTCGCGGCGGCGCTCGAGATCGGACGTGCGAGCGTCCGTTCGCCGGCGAAGGTCATCGCGGATCCCGTGGAGCGGGTGCTCCGACACGTACAGACCGAGCGTCTCCTTCTCGAGGCGGAGCAATGTGTCCTTGTCGAACTCGTTCGACGGCACGGGCGGATGGTGCCGCGGCCGTTCCGCCTCGACCGCGCTCTCGCCGAGATCGAAGATCGAGCCCTGGCCGGCAAGGCGGTCGGCCTGCTGCTTCCCGCCCCACGCGAGCGCCCCCTCGAGTACCTCGAGCATCCCCTGTCGCGGGGCGCCGGTCGAGTCGAGCGCGCCGCACTTGACGAGCGACTCGACTGCGCGCTTGTTCGCGACCTGCGGGTCGACCCGCTCGGTGAAGTCCCAGATCGAGTCGAACTCACCGCTCTCCTCGCGTGCCCGCACGATCGCCCGCGCCGCCGCATCGCCGACGTTCTTGACCGCGTTCAAGCCGAAGCGGATCTTGCCCTCGACCACGGCGAAGTCACAGGCGGACGAGTTGACGTCGGGCGGCAGCACCTCGACGCCAAGCTCCTCGCACGCGTTGACATAGAACGGCACCTTGTCTTTCGTGTTCATCACCGAGGAGATCAGCGCGGCCATGTACTCGTGGGGGTGGTTCGCCCGCAAGTACGCGGTGCGGTAGGCGATCAGGGCGTAGCAGGCGGCGTGTGCCTTCGGGAACGAGTAGTCGGCCGCCTTCTCCATGTCCTGCCAGATCGCGTTCGCGACGGCCGGCGTGACGCCGTTCCCGGCGCACCCCTCGAGAAACTGCTCCTTGAGCGAGCTCATGAGGGAGCGGATCTTCTTGCCGATCGCCTTGCGGAGGTCGTCCGCCTCCCCCGGCGAGAAGCCGGCGAGAGTCTTGGCGATCTCCATGTACTGCTCCTGGTAGATGCAAATGCCGTACGTCAGCCCCGTGAGCGGCTCGAGCCTCTCGTCGATGAACGAGACCGGCTCCTGACCGTGCTTGCGCCGGGCATACACCGGGATGTAGCCCATCGGCCCCGGCCGGTACAGCGCGACCAAGGCGATCAGGTCCTCGAACTCCGTGGGCCGTACTTGGCGGAGTGCCTCGCGCATCCCGGACGACTCGAACTGGAAGACGCCCGTCGCCTCGCCGCGGCCGAGCATCGCGTAGGTCTTCGGGTCGTCGAGCGGAAGCTTTGCGAGATCGATTGCCCCCACCAGCTCGAGCGTCTTGTCGATCACGTCGAGGTTGCGGAGGCCGAGGAAGTCGATCTTGAGCAGACCGAGCGCCTCGACGTCCCACATGCCGAACTGCGTCACGATCTCCTGATCGGCGCCCTTCTGTTGGAGCGGCACGTACTCGACGAGCGGCCGGTCGCCGATCACCACGCCGGCCGCGTGGATCGAGTCCTGGCGGACGAGGCCCTCCAGCGGCTTCGCCAGGTCGACGATCTCGCGCACCTGGGGGTCGGCGTCGTAAGCGGTCTTCAGCTCGGACCCCGGCTTCAGGCAGTCGTCCAGCTTCTGCCCGGGCCCCTCCGGAATCAGCTTCGCGACCTTGTCCACCGTGCCGTAGGGGACCTCGAGCACACGGCCCGCATCGCGAACGGCCGCGCGTGCCGCCATCGTGCCGAAGGTGATGATCTGGGCGACGCGGTCGCGGCCGTACTTCTCCGCCACGTAGTTGATCACACGCTCACGGCCGTGCACGGAAAAGTCGATGTCGGCGTCCGGCAGAGACTTTCGACCGGGATTCAGGAAGCGCTCGAAGAGAAGGCCGTAGCGAATCGGGTCGACGTCCGTGATCTCGAGCGAGTAGGCGACGAGCGAGCCGGCCGACGAGCCTCTCCCAGGCCCCACGCTGATGCCGTTGCGCTTCGCGTAGGCGATGAAATCCCAGACGATCAGGAAGTAGTCCACGAATCCCATCTCCCTGATCGTCTTCAGCTCGAAGCGCAGGCGCTCCTCGAGCTCGGGCGTTACCTGCTCGTAGCGCCGCTGGAGACCTTTCTCGCAGAGCTCGACGAGGTAGTCGAACCCTTCGCGCCCGTCCGGGACGGGAAACTTCGGCAAGAGGATCCGCCCGAGCTCCATCGTCACGTTGCAGCGCTCTGCGATCTCGACGGTTCGCGAGAGCGCATCGGGGTAGGCGGTGAAGTCGGTCGCCATCTCCGCCGGCGTCTTGAAGTAGAACTGGTCGGTGTCGAAGCGCCAGTGGTTCGGATTCTTCAGCGAGTCGCCCGACTGGATGCAGAGAAGCGCCTCGTGCGCGCGTGCGTCCTCGTGCCGGAGATAGTGGACGTCGCCCGTCGCGACGAGAGGCACGCCGCTCTCCTGCGCGAGCTTCGCCAGCTGCGGGTTGATCCTCGCCTGCTCGGCCAGCCCGGCGTTCTGGATCTCGACGTAGGTCTGATCAGGCCCGAAGACCTGCACGAGCCGGTCGAGATCGGTCCGTGCGTCGAGCGGCCGTCCCTCCTCGAGAGCCTTGGCGACGCGTCCCGACAGGCACCCTGAGAGCGCGACGACGCCCGCGGCGTGGGTCTCGAGCAGGTTCCAGTCCACGCGGGGCTTGTAGTAGTAGCCCTCGAGGTAGCCGGCCGACGCGAGCTTGATCAGGTTGCCGTAGCCCTCGTTCGTCTCGGCGAGCAGCGTCAGGTGGGCGTAGCCCTTTTTCTGGGCGAGGCGGTCGTCGCAGACGTACACCTCGCAGCCGACGATCGGCCTGACGCCCTGCTTGCCGGCCTCGCGGTAGAGCTCGACCGCGCCCGC
>Ga0136612_10001139_pt1 | contig 11036 bp, 9 predicted proteins | sample AntDryUQ224A2306_2_FD_106644 | JGI IMG/M metagenome (GOLD analysis project Ga0136612, IMG submission 106644) | Polar desert sand microbial communities from Dry Valleys, Antarctica - metaG UQ224A (23.06) | ecosystem: Environmental > Terrestrial > Soil > Desert | place: Antarctica: Dry Valley...
CCGGACCCTCGCTCATGACGCCGCCTCCCGGGCCGCCTCGGGCTCGCGGCCTCCGGTGGCCATCAACAGGCCGACCTCCTCGCGATTCGTGAGCCGCGCGTCGAGCACCTGCACGATTCGTCCGCGATACATGACGCCGATCCGGTCGGAGAGCTCGAGCACCTCGTCCAGCTCGGCCGAGACGAGCAGGATGGCAACGCCGGCGTCGCGCTTCGCGATGGCCTGCCGATGGATGAACTCGATGCTGCCGACGTCGAGGCCGCGCGTCGGCTGGTCGAGCACCAGCAGGCGCAGCTCGCCGTCGAACTCACGCGCCACGACGACCTTCTGCTGGTTGCCGCCCGAGAGCGCCCCCGCAGTGACGGCCGCGGATGGCGTTCGGACGTCGTACTGGCCGATCAGGTCATTCGCATAGCGTCCGATGGCGTCCTGGTCGCGCACCATGCCGCGGGCGTAGGGAGCGTGGTAGTAGTCGTTGAGGCACAGGTTGTCGGTGAGTGGGAAGCTCAGGACGACTCCATAGCGATGCCGGTCGGCCGGGACGAACCCGACGCCGAGCTGGTGCAGCCGCCGAGGGCTGGCTCCGGTCACCCGGCGCCCGTCCAGGGTGACGGTGCCGGCGGAGACGGATCGGAGGCCGAGCAGGCTCTCCACCAGTTCGTCCTGGCCGTTGCCCGCTACGCCGGCCATCCCGAAGATTTCTCCGGCGCGCACGTCGAAGCCGACGTCGTGGACGACGTCGCGCCCGCGATCGTCCTGGACGCGGAGTCCGCTGACGGTGAGGAGCGGCTCGCCGGGGTGGCTCTCGCCGCGATCCACCGTGAGCTGCACCTCGCGGCCCACCATCAGTTCCGCGAGGTCGTCCTCATTCGTCTCAGATGGCACTCGGGAACCGACCACCCGGCCGCGGCGAATGACCGTGATGCGATCCGCGACCTCGAGCACCTCGTACAGCTTGTGGCTGATGAAGATGATCGCGTAGCCCTCGGAGCGGAGGCGGCGGAGCACCTCGAAGATCTCGCGAGTCTCCTGGGGAGTCAGGCTGGCGGTGGGCTCGTCGAGCACCAGCACGCGCGCCTTGCGGTAGAGCGCCTTGAGGATCTCAACGCGTTGCTGCCAGCCGACCGAGAGCGAGCCGACCGTGGTCGCCGGGTCCAGCTCCCAGCCGAAGGAGGCTCCCAGCTCCCTGATCCGGCGGGAGGCCGACTTGCGGTCGAGGAGGATTGGGTTCGCCATCGGCTCATCGCCGAGCAGGATGTTCTCCGCCACGCTCAGGACCGGCACGAGCATGAAGTGCTGGTGCACCATGCTGATTCCGCGACGGATGGCGTCGTTGGGGCCGTCGATCTCCACCGGCGTCCCGTCGAGCAGGATCTCCCCCTCGTCGGGCACGGCGAGCCCGTAGAGGATGTTCATCAGGGTCGACTTCCCGGCGCCGTTCTCGCCGAGGAGCGCGTGGATCTCGCCCGCGCGCACCTCGAGATCTATGCCATCGTTGGCCACCACCCCTGGATAGCGCTTGCTGATGCCGCGCATCTCGAGCACGACGGCGCCCCTCTCCGGGTCGTCGCCCGAGGACTGCTGCGTCGGCGTCGCTACCGCGTCAGGCATGTCTTCCGTCAGGGGATGAATTGCCGAGCGGGCCGATCACGCTGATCGGCCCGCTCGATTTCGCTCAGCTCAGAGTGAGCCGGTCAGTTTCCGGTGTCCGGCTCACCCGCGAAGCAGAGGCCGGAGGGCTCGCACGCATCCAGGTCGCCCGCCGCCATCTGCTCGAACGCATCGTCGATGAGACCCTGCGTCTCCGAGCTGATGAGATCCTCGAACTGATAGAACGGCGCGAGGCCGATTCCGTCGTTGTCGGCACCGTAGAAGACGTTGCTGCTGCGAGGCGCCTCATCCCCGACCGCGACGATCGCCTCGGAGACAGCCTTGGTCAGCTTCTTCTCGGCGCTGGTGACGATGCACTCCGCGCTGTCAGGAGTGGAGAACCACTGGTCGACGTCGACGCCGATCCCGTAGATGTCCGCTTCCTGGACGGACTGCAGCAGGCCATTACCGGTCTTGCCGGCGACCTGGAACAGGACGTCGACGTTCTCGTTCTGCTGCAGGAACTGGTCGCCGAAGGTCTTGCCACCGGCGGGGTCGTTGAACGCAGCCGCGAGGTCGTCGCTGATGTACTTGAGATGCACGGTGATGTCGGGATTGACGCTCATCGCGCCGTTCTCGTAGCCGCGCATGTAGTTGACGACGGGCGGGATGGTGCCTGAGCCGCCGATCGCGGCGATCTCATCGTTCTTGCTGATGCTGGCCGCAACGATGCCGGCCAGGTATCCCGCCTGGGCCTCGTTGAAGATGAGGCTCTCGTAGTTGTCCATGGGATCGTTGCCCTGGAACTGGTCCACGCCCACGAAGTGAACATCCGGATTCGCTTCGGCGGCGGCGAGAGTCGCCTCACCGAGCGCGAAGCCCACGGTGACCACGACGTCGTATGACTCGTCGACGAAGGTCTGGATGTTGCCCTCGTACTCGCTCGACTCGGTCGTGATGATGCTCTCAGGCTCGGGCGCGCCAATCATCTCTGCCCCGAGCAGCGCTCCCTCCCAGCTGAACTGGTTGAAGTTGCGGTCGTCAAGCGTACCGACGTCCGTGACGACGCCGACCTTGAGCTCGCTGCTCCCGGGCTCCGCCATCTCCGGCGCCTGTGACTCCGGCGCGCTCGCGTCGCCGATCGGGCGGCAGTAGCCGGTGGCCTCGCCCTCGGACGGTGCGGCGCTCTCGGAGGGCGCATCGCTCTCGGGTGCTGTTGACGTCGATGTAGACGCTGATGCGCTCGCTGCTCCGGACGGGCTCGAGCCGCCACCGGTGCATGCCGCAAGGATCAGCATCAGGACGGCCAAGACGGCCAAGACGGCCACCATCGAGCTGTGGTGCTTCCGCATTCGTTTCCTCCACACCACTCCGGGTGCGCTCTCAGCCGCGAGATTCGCGGCGCAATCGGATGCGCTCTCGGGCCACTGCCACCTGGCGCACAATCGCGCGCATCATACTGCCTCGCGGATCGCGGACTCAAGAGCCTTGAGACCGATTCACCCGCCGCTTCGGCGGCCTCCCGGGCCTATCATCGGGCGCCATGCGCACGCTGCCGACGAGCATCCGCCTCGTGATCTTCGACCTTGACGGCGTCATCTATCGAGGCACGGAGCCGATACCGGGCGCCGCGCAGCTGGTTGACTGGCTCCACGAGCAACGCGTGCTCGTGCGCTTCGCCACCAACAACTCGATGGTCTCCCGCGCGGGTTATGTCGACCGGCTGGGGGCGATGGGCATCGAGGCCGCGGCGGATGAGATCGTCACGTCGACCTCCGCGACGGTGGCCCACCTCGCGCTTCACGCCCCGGAAGTTCGCTGCGTCCTCGCGATCGGCGCCGAGGGCATGCGCGACGAGCTGGCGGCAGCCGGCCTGGAGGTCGTGATGGCAGGGCACGCAGTCCCCGCGGACTACGGAGGCGGGCCGCTGGACAGTGGGTACGACGCCGTCATCGTCGGCCTCGACCCACAGCTGGACTACCGCCGCCTCGCGGCCGCAACCACCGCGGTCGCGACCGGGGCGCGGCTCATCGCCACCAACGCCGACGCGCGCTACCCGACGGCGGCGGGCTTTCTCCCCGGCGCCGGATCGGTCGTGGCCGCGCTCGCGACCGCCACCGGCGTGACGCCCCTGGTCATCGGCAAGCCGTCGCCGGCAATGTTCGAGGCCATCCTGGAGTCGAGCGGGGTCCCGGCCGCGCAGGCAGTGGTGGTCGGCGACAATCCGGCGGCAGACGTGGCCGGAGCGCATCGCGCGGGATGCGCCGCGATCCTCGTGCTCTCCGGCGTGGCAAGCGCGGCCGTGGCCGGCACCCTTACCGGAGAGGAGCAGCCGGACGCAATCGCCACGGATCCCGCGGCCGTGCGTCTGCTCCTCGAGCGGCGCCTCAGCTGATGGCGCGTCCCGCGCGCCACTCCGCCCAGAGGACCGACGCGGCCGCGGTGATCGATTGCATGGTGGACGGGGGAGCAAAGGCGCGGTGGAATCCATTGAGCGCCACCGCCATCAGCTCGTCGTCGCTCAGCTCCAGCGCCACAGCCGTGCGCGCCATCTCGTCTGACAGCGTGGTATCCGCGACCGTGCGGTCGTCGGTTGAGATGGTGACGCTCACCCCTGCGCGGTGGAGAGCCGCGAGTGGGTGCGCTGCCAGGGACGCCACGATGGCGGTCTGCGCGTTTGAGGTCGGGCACATGTCCAGCGTCACGTCATGCTCCCTGAGCAGATCAAGCGTCCTCTCGTCGCCGGCCGCCGTAACGCCGTGCGCGATGCGGGTGACGCCGAAGTCGAGGACTTCCGCGATGCGCTGTGCTCCCGGCACTTCGCCGGCGTGGGCGGTGAGTCCCAGCCCCCCGGCGCGCGCCGCGTCAAAGGCCGCGGCGTGGGGCGGCGCGGGCCACTCCGCCTCCAGGCCCGCGAGGTCGAACCCGATCACGGGCCACCCGAACTCGACCGCGCTGCGCGCCAGCTCCACGTTGGCCGCGGGCGGATGCGAACGCATGGCGGTGACGATGAGTCCGACCACCGGTGGCCCGACGGACGGGCGGCGGGAGGCCCGGGCGATTCCGGAGGCGACCGCGGAGATCACTGCGGCGACCGACAGGCCGCGCGCCAGGTGGAGACGCGGAGCCCAGCGCACCTCGGCGTACCGAATCCCGTCGAGCGCCATGTCCGCCACGAGCTCCGATGACGCCCGCTCCAGCGCGTCAGCAGTCTGCAGCAGCGCGAGCGGCAGGTCGAAGAACCCGAGGAGCTCCGCCTGGTCTCGGCAGCGGGCGGGGCCAACCATTCGGCCGCGTGCCTCGGCGAGGGTGAGCGGCATACCGATCGTCGCGGCGAGCTCCACCGCGGTCTCCGGTCGCAGCGCGCCGTCCAGGTGCTGGTGCAGCTCGGCCTTTGGCAGTGCCCGAAGCTCGTCAGCGAGGCTCATCGCCGAATGATAGGCACCGGCGCGCTCGCGTCTCGGACCGCGGCGCTGTTGCTCGCGATGGCTCTGCTCTCCGGCGACGGAAGCCAGGCCGCGGGCGACGCGGCCGCGCTGGTCTGGGACCGCGCACGCGGTGCCGTCGATACGCTCGATGGGTTGGGGTCCGCCTTGAGGCGTGCCCTCGACGAGGCGCGTACGGGAGCGTCGCGGACGGTGCAGGGCGACCAGCCTCCCGGCGAGGCGTTGTCGAGCGCCGCGGAGCTGGTGGAGGACGCGCGCGAGGCGGCGAAGGACGCCGTGGCGGCAGTCAGCGCGTTCGACGGCGTGCGCCGAGCCCAGGATCCAGGCGCACCAACACTCCCCGCGGCTGTGCAGCCAGCGGAGCTCCAGGCGGTCGCAGACGAGCTCAGGGCCGCCGCTCCCGGCGCCGACGACTTCGCCGGCATGCGACGCCGCTCCACGGATCTGCTGGAACACGTTGACGGGGCACTGGCAAACCTGGTGAATGGCCGCCTGACGGAGGCCGGCACGGAAGTGCGAGCGGCGCGTGCCGACCACGACGCCCTTCTCGGTTGGACGGTGGGGTCCGGAACCATGCTGCTGTGGCTGAGAACCACTGATGCGATGATCAGCGCCGTGACGGCACTCATTGACGCAGGCATCGCGAACGATCCCGAGGCGGCCGCGCGTGCCAGCGCGGAGCTGGCGGCGATCGGTCCGCGTGCCTCCGAGGCTGATCGGGCGCTCCGCATTGCCATCGCCGAGGGCGCGGCCGAGGTGACGAGTCCGGCACTGCAACGCCTGGCTGCGGCCATCGCCGACGTGGATGAGCTGCGCATTGCAGTTGCGGGCGACGTCGGGCCATGACCGACACTCCACGCCCCCTGCCCAGCAGCGCGCCGGCCGAGCCGGACCCCATGGTGGGTCGCGTCCTGGCTGAGCGCTACCGCATCGACGGGCTGCTGGCGCGCGGCGGCATGGCACGGGTGTATCGGTCCCGCGACCAGCGGCTCGAGCGCGACGTGGCCGTCAAGATCCTTTCGCCGCCGTTCGCCGACGACCCCGACTTCACGGCGCGCTTCCTGGGTGAGGCGCGCGCGGCGGCCTCCCTCTCGCACCCGAGCCTGGTGCACGTCTACGACTCGGGGAGCGACGGCTCGGCGCACTTCATCGTCATGGAGCTGCTGGACCGCCATCGGTCCCTGCGCCAGGAGCTCGACGCACGTGGCGGTCGTCTGCCGCACGACGAAGTGGTCCACCTCGGCCAGGAGTTGCTCGCGGGGCTGCGCGTGGTGCACGAGCGCGGGCTCGTGCATTGCGACGTGAAACCGGCGAACGTGATGCTCGGACCGGGGCCTGCCAAGCTCATCGACTTCGGCATCGCGCGCTCCCCGCACGCCGTACGGGAGGGCTCGACGAGCATCGGATCGCTTCACTTCATGTCCCCGGAGCAGCTCCATGGCGAGGCGCTCACCCCCGCGAGCGACCTGTTCAGCCTGGCTGTCGTGCTGTACGAGGCGCTGACGGGCCGCGTTCCGTATCCGGGGACCACGCCCGAGCAGGTCAGCGCCGCACAGGCCGCCGCCGCGGTGCGTCCGCCCTCGACCATCGCCGACGGGGTGAGTGGCCGTCTCGACGAGACGATCCTGCAGGCGCTGCGCGCGGATCCGAACCAGCGCTTCCACAACGCCGATGCCATGAGCCGCGCACTGGCGACGGCCGCGGAGCAGGTGTCGGCGACGCGCAACCAGGAGACCACCGTCATTCGCGCCGTTGCCCCACCCCCCAGCCCGGCGCCCGCGGCGCCCGCTCAGCGGGGCGGATACGTGCCGCCTCCGGCCCCGGAAGCGCCACAGAGGCGCCCGGCCCAACGATCCTCGCCGCCGCCGCCTCGGAGACCGCGCCCCACCGCGGCACGTATGTGGAGCCTGCTCGGAACGCTCACCATTCTCGGAGCCCTGGCGCTCGTGGTGGTCTTCGTCATCGTCCCGCTGCTCAGGATCGGCGAGGGGGGACAGGGGGCCGGCTCGTCGAGCCCGCCGGCCAGTGTCGCGCCGACGACCCGGTCGGGGATGACGATCATCCCCGATACGGTCGGCATGGCGACCGCGGACGCCAAGCGGGCCGCGACCGAAGCGGGTCTCAACTGGACCGTCTACTGCGACCATGACGAGTCCCTTCCGAAGGGAATCATCGAGCAGGCGCCGGCAGCCGGAACGGAGGTCACCGTCCGCTCAGCCTTCTCCATGTACTCGGCTCGCATCAACGACTGCCGCGACTGAGGCCCCTATACTCGGCCGCCGCTACCACCACAGAGACAAGGAGCCCGATCAGGATGCGTTTTCGCGCCGTGGCCACCCGGCCCGCAGAGGTCCAGGCGGACGTCCTTGCCGTACCGATCTACAAGGAGGAGGCGGACCTGAGCGGCGACCTCGCGGCGCTCGACGCCGCGTCCGGCGGTGTGATCCGCCAGGCGGTGCACTGGGGCGAGTTCAACGCGATCGAGCACGCTTCCGCCCTGATTGATGGTGGCGACCTGCCCGTTCGGCACCTCCTGCTGCTCAACGCGGCGGGCAGGGGCCGAGGCCCGTGGCGTGCACGCCGCCTTGCAGCCGCCGCCACGCGCAGGCTCAACGGGCGGGGGGCGCCCACGCTCGCGCTGTGGCTGAGGGACGGCGAGGGGGACGACGAATGGACCGCGGCCGCCTCCGGAGCGGTCTCCGGCATCTACCGGCCGACGGACATCTACGGGCGCGCACGAGACACCGATGCCATGAAGCGCTCGGTCGAGGAGGTCCTGTGCCTCGGCGGCGCATCCCAGGAAGCGCTCGACCGCGGCGGCATCATCGGCGAGGGGCTCTCCTTCGGGCGCGACCTCGCGAACCGCGCCGCCAACGACCTCACGCCGGAGGGCATGGCGGCGGTCGCACGGGAGCTGACCGCGGATGGCTGCACGGTCGAGATCCTGGAGCCCACGGAGATGGAGGCGCTCGGCATGGGCCTCCTCCTGGGGGTCGGCCAGGGATCGGCTCACCCGCCGCGCCTCGTGGCCATCAAGCTGCCCGGCTGGGAGGCGGGTGGCGACCGCCGCCTCGCGATTGTCGGCAAGGGAGTGTGCTTCGACTCTGGCGGCATCAGCATCAAGCCCTCGGAGAACATGGGCGACATGAAGCACGACAAGTCTGGAGCCGCCGCAGTGGTGGCTGCGGCGCGGACGGTCGCGCGCCTCGCGCCCCAGACGCCGTTGATGGCCGTCGCCCCCATGGTGGAGAACATGCCCGGCGGCAATGCCCAGCGGCCGGGCGACGTGGTCAAGGCAATGAACGGACTGACCGTGGAGGTCACCAACACCGATGCGGAGGGACGGCTGATCCTGGCCGATGCCATGACCTGGGCGGAGCGGCAGGGCGCGACCCACATCGTTGACGTGGCGACGCTCACCGGAGCGTGTTCGATGGCTTTCGGCGACCAGGTTGCCGCCTACTTCGCACGCCCTCGGGAATGGGGCGACGAGGTCCGCGCGGCGGCCGACGCGGCGGGGGAGTGGTTCTGGGAAATGCCGCTCGTGAACGAGTACCGCGCCACCTACGACTCACCGCACGCCGATATCGTGAACTCCGGTGGCCGAGATGGCTCGCTCATCAAGAGCGCGGTCTTCCTCTCCGAGTTCGTCACCGTCCCCTGGGTTCACGTCGACATCGCAGGCACCGCCTACCTCGGTACGGAGAAGCCCTACGCGCCGAAGGGCGCCACGGGCTCAGCGGTGGCCGCGCTCGTCAGGCTTGCGCTGGACTACGCCCGCGCCTGAACCAGGACACGAAGAAGGCCCCGTCCCCTTAGGGAACGGGGCCTTCAGGTCAGTCGGCGTCAGCGCGTGGAGTCGTCGACCTTGTCCTTGGCCTCGCCCCACGTGTTCTGGACCTTGCCCTCGGCCTGATCCATCTTGCCCTCGCCCTCGGTCTTGGTGTCGTCGGTGAGATCGCCCCACTCTTCCTTCACCTTGCCGCCGGCCTCTTTCATTGGGCCTTCGACGCGATCCTTATCCATCTGATCCTCCCCGGTTGCGGCCGGCGGGTTGCGCCGGCTCGCTTCGCCACGTCGCAGTCCGCGTGCCAGACGTGGCGTGGCGGACGTGACGATCGGGCTATGGGGTCAGTTCCTGTACCTCCCATAGGATGGCGGTGCCAGCACGCACCAGCTGGTCTGTCGCAGCCGGAGGGTCCGTGTCGATCGCCGTAATCGTCGCCGTCGGGGCGCTCTTTGCCGTGCTCGGCGCGGTCGCCGAGCGCCTCGCGAGCGTGTGGCCGGCGCATGGAGCTGAGCACCGGCCGCCGGGCGTGCGAACCGGGTTGCTGGCGGCGGTCAGCGGCGCCGGCGCCGCGGCGGTCACCGCGCGGTCGACCCTGCCGTGGTGGGCGCTCGCCGTGTACCTCCTCCTCCTGGGGCTGCTTGTCGTGCTGGTGGCGACCGATCTCGAGCAACGCCGCCTGCCGCACCTGGTGCTGGACCCGCTGATCGTGATCGGAGCGCTGTTCATCCCGTTCAACCCGGCGGTCACACCGCTCTCGGCGGTCGTCGGAGGCGTGGCGGCAGTCGCGTTCCTTGGCCTGCTGACGCTGGTGGTGCGCGGCGGTTTGGCTCGTGGTGATCTGTACCTCGTGCTGCCCCTGGGCTTCATGCTCGGCTTCCCGCTGGTCTTCACCGCGCTCTTTGCAGCGGCGTTCCTGTCCGCGGGGGTGAGCATCTTCCTGCTCGCGCGGCGCAAGGTGGGAATGAAGACGTACATCCCCTTCGGCCCATTCCTGGTCGCCGGCACCATGATCGCCCTGATCCTGGACGATCGCGTCCTGAGCGCAGTCCGATGAGGCACGCCGGCGTGCCAGCTCAGCGCCCGCGCTGAGCGACTGGTACCCTTCCCTCAATGCACCCGGCTCTCCAGCGGCGGCGACGTCACCTGATGATGACCCGCCGCACGACGCGGCGCGGTTCGCGGCGCCGCGGAGTGATGACACTCCTCCTCGTCATGTTCGGCGTCTTCGGACTCACGTTCGTGGGCTCTATCGTGGGCACCGCGGGGGGGATGTTCGCGGCCTACACCTACTTCGCCTCGGATCTGCCTGACCCCAAGGTCCTCGACGGGATCAAGCCCGCCCAGTCGACCTACGTCTACGACCGCACCGGCTCGGTCCTCCTGGCACGGTTCGAGTGCCAGAATCGCGAGGCGGTCGACTTCGAGGAGCTGCCCGAGACCATCTGGCAGGCGACGGTAGCCAGCGAGGACCGCACCTTCTGGGAGAACAACGGCGTCGATTTCCAGGGCGTGGTGCGCGCGGCGCTCGCGAACCTGGAGGCCGGCGAGATCGTGCAGGGCGCGTCCACCATCACGCAGCAGGTCATCGACTATGCGCGCGTGCTCCAGGACGAGGGTGGAATTGGGGAGGTCGAGCCCGGTGCGACTCCCGCCCCCAGCGTGGAGGCCGTCGATCCTGACGCGCCCGCCGCCGAGGAGCAGGCAGAAGAGTCGACCGATGTCTGCGAGCCTCCGGCGCCCGCCCGGTCCACTGAGATCGAAGACAAGATCCGCGAGAACATCCTCGCGATGCAGGTCACCGGTGCCTATCCCGGCCGAGCCGGCAAGGAGCGGATCCTCGAGACGTACCTCAACCTGATCTACTACGGCAACGGCTCGTACGGCATCAAGGCCGCAGCGGCCAACTACTTCGGGTTGACGGACCTCAACCAGATGTCCCTGGCCCAGGCCGCCTTCCTGGCGGCGCTGCCGCAGGCTCCAAGTCGCTACGACCCGTACCAGAACGACGGTGGCGAGCCCGGTTCCGAGGAAGCCGCCGCCGCGGCCATCCGGGAGCGGGACTTCGTCCTGCAGGCGATGGTGGAGGAGAAGTACATCACCCGAGCCGAGTTCAACGTGGCCAAGGCAACGAGCTGGACCGAGATGGGACCCAGCCGCCACACGTCCGTGCTGCGGGAGCCGCACTTTAGCTATCGGGTGCGCACTGAGGC
>Ga0136612_10001140_pt1 | contig 11036 bp, 10 predicted proteins | sample AntDryUQ224A2306_2_FD_106644 | JGI IMG/M metagenome (GOLD analysis project Ga0136612, IMG submission 106644) | Polar desert sand microbial communities from Dry Valleys, Antarctica - metaG UQ224A (23.06) | ecosystem: Environmental > Terrestrial > Soil > Desert | place: Antarctica: Dry Valley...
CCCAGGAAAACAAACTGCGGTTTGAACGCGCCTCCGCGCCACCGCACCCATCGCTGCGTCAGCGCTCGACCGATGTTGCGCTTGAGACGCCGGTCGTCGAGGACCAGCACGTGGTGACCCGCGCGCCGCAGCGCCCGGGCGACGCTCGCCTCCATGCGCCACCATTTCGCGCTCCCGATCACCAGAACCCGCATTGGCCGGACGGACTTCGCGCGCGCGGTACGTGGCTCCGCCGCCGGCTCCATTACGAGTGCCACGCGCTCCGTTCCCGCGCCACAGTGGCGGCGCTTTCGAAACCATCGATCATCGCCGTCGCGGTGAAGTCTCGGGCGACCCGTGTGCGTCCGGCATTGCCCATGGCCACCCGTTGCTCATCATGCGCCAGGAACGCGGCGAGCGTCGCGGCGCTCGCCGGGATGTCGCCGGCAGGCAGGAGGATGCCCGCAATGCCATCCGACAGATACCGCTGTGCCTGCTCCCCACGCTCCGCGATCACCGGGACGCGGAGCGCCATGAAGTCGAGCATCGCGAATGCGGCCTCATCCCCGGACGCGACGACCCAGCCGAGATCCGCCGAGCGAAGGACGGCGATCTGATCGTCTCGAATGCCCAGGTAGGTGACGGTCTTCGTGAGACCAAGGGCGGCCGCGTGCATTCGCAGATCCTCCTCGTCCGAGCCAGGTCCGACGATGGCCAGACGCAGCTCCGGATGCCGAGGCGCGAGCATCGCGAACGTTCGAAACACGGTCGCGCTGCGAGCATGCCCCAGCCGGTCATACACACACACCACCAGCCGGTCCGTCGTGGCCGCACCGAGACTGGGCCGAGGGGTCGCGCGAACCGTGTCATATCCGTCCACATCCACACCCAGGGGGGCGACGAGCGTACTGATGCGCTTCGAGGGCAGCGATCCCGCAGCCGCGAGCTCCTCTTCGGAATCGAAGAGGTAGCCGGTGGCGACGTTTCGGGCAGCGAGCTGGCCGAGCAGGCGACCCGTGTCGCTCTCGTCGGATGGAATGCGGCGCAGAATGGCTGCCCGCTCCGCCAGTCGCAGCGCCACCGACACGAGGAAATGCTCCTGATCGCCGTGAACGAATACGACTTCGATGAAGCGCTCGATCATGAGATCCTTCAGTCGCCTCACCGGATCGAGCCACGTGGCGCCCTCCCGCATGGGCACCACCTCGAACGTCCGGCGTGCCACCTGTTCGCTCACCGGGCTATCGGCGACACAGGCGAATGCGACGTCCCATCCACGATGGACGAGTCCCTCCGCGGCCGCCGCGAAAGCGCGCGCACTTCCCGACCAATCAGGACTTCCGTGATAGAAGAGGGCGCGCATATCAGATGGCGGTACCGAGCACCGCCTCCGGATCCGACGGATTCGCCGTTGGACGCTCACGGAACTGAAGGCTGTGCAGACGGTGGTACGCGCCACGCAGCTTCAGCAGCTCATCATGGTTGCCGCGCTCGACAATCCGTCCGTCTTCGAGCACGAGAATCATGTCCGCGTGCTCGACAGTGGAGAGCCGGTGAGCAATGACGAACACCGTGCGTCCCTGCAGCAGTCGATCGATTGCCTGCTGGACGAGCCGCTCGGATTCCGTGTCGAGCGCGGATGTGGCCTCATCGAGAATCAGGATTGGCGGATCCACCAGCAGCGCCCGTGCGATCGCGATACGCTGCCGCTGTCCGCCCGACAGTCGCGCGCCACGTTCACCGAGCACGGTGTCATAGCCCTCGGGCAGCCGGGTAATGAACTCGTGCGCATTCGCGGCGCGTGCCGCCGCCTCGATCTGATCGGCGGTAAAGCGCTCGACGTTACCGTAGGCGATGTTGTTTCGAACGGTGTCGTGAAACAGTACCGTATCCTGGCTCACGATGCCGGTGAGACCGCGAAGCGCGGCCAGCTTGATGTCACGCGTCTCCATGCCGTCGAGCAGGATTCGCCCGCTCACGGGTTCATAGAAGCGGGGAATCAGATCCATGAGGGTGCTCTTGCCCGACCCGCTCGGACCAACGATGGCGATCATGTCGCCCTTGCGCGCAGTGAAGGAAATGTCGCGCAGCACCGATTCGGACTCGTAACTGAAGTTCACGCGATCGAACTCCAGCGATCGCTCGAACCGGGCGACATCACGCGTTCCCTGGTCCATCTGCTCTTCGGTCGGGAGGTCGAGCAGCTCGAAGAGACGATCGGAGGCCGCGAGCGCCTGCTGCGCCACGGGACGGATCTGCGACAACCGGTTGAGGGGTTGCAGCAGGCGCATCACGAACGTCAGGAAGACGATGAGCTGCGCCGGCTGCAGCGTCTGCGTCACCAGGACCTGACGCGCCCCGATCCAGAGCAGGACGACGGCCATCACGGTGCCCACGATCTCCGTGATGGGCTGGGCGAGGTAGGAGATGCGCGTCACCTTGACCATCGCCGATGAATAGCGATTGCTGGCCTCGAGGAACCGACGCTGCTCGTAGCCCTCGGCACCAAACGACTTGACCAGCCGGATCCCGCCGATGACTTCCTGGACGACGCTCGTCATTTCACCGTGCTGGTTGCCGATGCGCCGATAGCCGGTGCGCAGCCTCTTGAGCAGCGGCTGCAGGAGGACGAGCAGCACGGGGGCGATGAAGAGCGCCGGGAGCGTGAGACGCCAGGAGATGGCGAGCAAGGCAATCACGTAGCTGATCACGAGGGCGCTGCTCTGCAACGTCTGCGTCACGAGCTGTGTGATCAGTTGCTTCGTCTGACCGGTATCCGTGAGCACGCGCGACAGGATCTGCCCCGCCTTGGTCCGGGTGAAGTATTGCATCGGCAGGCGCTGCAGGTGCCGATACACGGTGTCGCGCAGATCCCGCGTGACGTACTCCTGCAGGCGCGCATTGAACTGGCCGGCCACCCACACCAGCACATTCTTCAGGACGATCGTCACCAGGATGATCAGGATGACGTTCTGCAGCGATCCCATCTTGTCGTTCGGGTCGAGCAACGCGCCGATCGTGGACTGCAGCACGCGCGTCAGCGCCCCCGACCCCACATTCGGCAGCGGCGCCTCTCCGAAGAGGGTATTCAGGAAGGGCACGAGCAGCGCGAAGGAGAACGCGTCGAGGACTGCCGCTCCAATGCTGCAGGCGATGGTACCCACCATCGCCGCCGAGTGCGGGCGAATGTATCCGAGCAGCCTGCGGTAGTGCGACACGCTCAGCGGCGCGGAGTCAGCAGCGAGACGGGGAGGATGACTTCCTCGGGAGTGACGCCCCCATGGAGGAAGGAGCCCCGATAGCGGCTTTGGTACTCGCGCAGCTTCGTGGGATAGACGAAGAAGGTGTCGCCGCTTGCGAGCAGCGTATTCGCGCCATGGCCCCGCCGCGGCAGGCGCAAGGCCTCCTCGTTCGGAAACAGCAGCGCGTATTCCGGACGCTCGGCGCGCAGGTCCTCGCCGAACTTGTACCGCAGATTCGCAGTCGCGTCACGCTTGGCAAAGACTGTCGCCGGCGTCTGACAATGGATGGAGCCATGGTCGCTGGTCAGCAACACGGAGACCCGGCGCCGAGCGGCTTCGCGCAGCAGGGCGAAGAGCGCTGAGCGCTGAAACCATTGCTTCGTAATCCCGCGGAGGGCGATTTCGTCGCGCGCGACTTCGAAGAGAATGCCCGACTCCGAGCGCCCGTGGGTCAGCAGATCGATGAAGTTGAACACGAAGGCGCTGACCCCTTCGCCGGCGATCGCGGTGGAGATCCGGCGCTCTAAATCATCGGAATCGCCAGCCGTCGAGATTTTCTCGTACCGCACCGGCGTGTTCGGTCGGATTTCGCGAAGCTGTGCGTCGAGCAGCTCGCGCTCGTGGGCATTCAGCGTCTCATCGTCCCGCTCTCCCCACCATTGAGGGAAGCGCGCCGCGATCTCACCCGGGAAGAGCCCAGCGAACAGCGAGTTTCGCGAGTATGGCGTGGCCGTTGGCAGGATGGAGAAGTAGTGCGTCGTCTCGACATCGAAGTACGGGGCGAGCAGGGGCTCGAGAATGCGCCACTGGTCGAGCCGCAGACAGTCGACCACGATGAAGACGGCTGCGCGATCCCGCTCCAGGATGGGCATCACGAACTCGGGAACGATGTCCACGGAGAGTGGCGGCCGGTCGCCCTCCAGATCACGCAGCCAGATGGGGTACGCCTGTTTCATGAACTCGGCGAATTCCTTGTGCATCGCCGGGTAGAGTCCGCGAAGGGACTCGTGCAATCCCATCTCGCCGGCGGCCGTGAGCTCCAGGTCCCAGTGGGTCATCTCGCCGTAGCGATCGATCCAGTCGCGCCAGTTCACCGGAATCTGTCGCTCCAGCTCGATGGCGCGAAAGCGCTCGACGAAGCTGCGGGCGATGGCCTGACGCCGGATTCGCGGTCCCTCGAGAATACGCGTGATGGCCGCGAGAATCTGCCTCGGGTTGACCGGCTTCACGACGTAGTCGCGAATGTCGGCGCCGATCGCTTCGGTGAAGGTCGCGTCTTCTTCGCTCTTGGTGACCATCACCACCGGCATGTCCGGCGCGATCTCGCGTACTTCGCGATACGTCTCCATGCCACGCTTCCCCGGCATCTGCTCGTCGAGCAGCATGACGTCGTAGGGCCGGCGACGGATCATCTCCAGCGCATCGTCGGCGTTGGTCGCGAGCTCGACGGTGAATCCGCGCTGCGTGAGGAAGAGCTTGTGGGACTCCAGGAGCTCTGCCTCATCATCGACCCACAACACGGTCTTGGCGGGTTGAACCATGCGGTCAATGTACGGTCCAGACACCTGCTTCGCTCGTGCGGCCGAGTGCGGATGCTTCCGCACGAGGTCAGGCGGGGACATCTTGCTGGATGCGCAGCCCCCAGCCTCCCTACTCGTTGTCGGTGGCAACCTTTCCGTTTGCTGCCCTCGCGAGCCTTGCGGGACGCTCGCCGCTCGGAGGCGCCCGGGAAGTTGCCCTGGGCTGCTTCGTCGCCAGCCGACTTGCGACGGCGCTGCTGACCCGCACCCTGCCGACTCACGTTCGGACCACCCGCGCGGCCGCGGCGCGGAGCTGGCTCGCTTCGCTCAACCTGCCGGCGCCCGCGCGCGCAGCGCTGGGCAAAGCGGTTGAGGCGAGCGGCACGGACAACCGCGCCGCAGCCGCCGCGGCATTGCGAAAAGTGACCGAGGTCACTGCGACAACTCTCGATGTCGCTGCACGTTACGAGCTCGTACAGTTGACCGAGCTGCTGGAATCGTCCTGAGCGCGCTACCCATCCCGGCGAACGGTCCAGTCAGCAACTATTGAAAATTTTGCTTGCCGGGGGTGGGCGAGCATCCCATTTTGTGGCCACATGTCCAGGCGCGCCGAGATTTCACCCCTGTCGCTCCTCATGCGTCGCGTCGACGCGATCGCCGATGGCGGCCGCTCGTCCGAGAGCATTCCCACCGGATTTCCCAGCCTCGACAAGATGCTGGGGGGCGGCATCCGGCGGGGCGACCTGGTGGTCCTCGGCGGCGATGTAGGGAGCGGCAAGTCGGCGTTGGCGTTGGCGATCGCCCTGCGGGCAGCACAGGAAGGCCGTGCGACGGCGTTCCTGTCCGGGGAAATGTCGGTGGACCGGGTAATGGAGCGCGCGCTTGCCATCGAAGGCCGTGCGCGCATTGATGACATTCGGCGCGGGGCCATGGATGAGGCGACGCGCGCGAGCGTTGGCGCGGCAGCGGTTCGCCTGCGCGACAATGCGCCCCTGATGGACCGTTTGCCATCCGGCGGCGCCGATGTCGTTCGGGACGAGCTCCGGCGCTCGCCGTCGATGGAGTTCGCAGTCGTGGACTCGTTGCAGGCATTGGCCTGGGGACCGCGGACGCAGGACGAGGAGCTGGCGGCTACGGCGCGTCAGCTGAAGACGCTGGCGATCGATCTGAACGTGGGGCTGCTGGTGACGGCGCACCTGCCGTTGCATCAGCGGGACCGGCGCGACCTGCGTCCGCAGCTGGACGATTTCGGCGCGCTCGGCGCGTTGAAGCAGCAGGCGGACGTCGTGCTCAGCCTCTTCCGCGAGGAGATGTACCAGTCGGGCAATGGAGTCGAGGGCGCCACCGAATTGCTGGTCAACAAGAATCGAAACGGTGTGACGGGTTACGTCGATCTGTACTTTTACAAGCAGTGGATGCGATTCGAGGATATGCTCGATCCGGACCGCTAGGAGGCGGGTGGACATGAGAAAGATCACTGTCATGGGAATGCTCGTTGGCTCGACGCTGCTGAGTGCGTGTGCCTCGGGGGGGCGAGGCGGTCAGGCTCAGAAACGGGATCCGAGCGCCATCGCGAAGCTGCAGCAGGAGCGGAAGCAGAATCCGCAGTCGGCAAACGTCGTGCGTGCGCTGGGAATCGCGTACTACAAGGCTGGCCGGCACTATGTTGCCCGCTCCGTACTGGAGCAGGCGAGGCAGCTCGACCCCAGGGATGGAACTACTGCGCTCTACGCGGGGCTCGCGGCCGAGCAGACCGGTGACCTGCCGGCGGCACGCGACGCGTACTCCTCGTACCTGACCTTCGGACGCACGCAGCGTGTGCGCGCGCAGCTGCAGGCGCGGCTGGCGTCCATCGCGCGGCTGGAGCTCGAACAATCGGCGAAGCTTGCGCTGGCCAACGAGGCGCAGTTGTCGTCGCAGCCCGGCGATGCGCGGACGGTCGCGGTCCTGCCACTGCGCTTCTCGGGCACCGACAGCACGCTCAAACCACTCGAGCGCGGCATCGCGGACCTGCTGGTGAACGACCTGAGTCAGTCGAAGTCGCTGATTGTCGTCGAGCGTGACCGCATGCAGGCGCTCTTCGACGAAATCAAGCTGGCCCAGACGGGAGCGGCAGAAGCCACGACCGCGGTGCGCTCCGGCAAGCTGATACGCGCTGGCCGGATCGTGCAGGGGGCGATTACGGAGCTGCCCTCGCAATCGCTGCGCATCGACGCAGCCGTCGTGGATGCGTCCACCACGCGGGCCACCGGTTCAGCGAGCGGTGACGACAAGCTCGACGACTTGTTCTCGCTCGAGAAGAAAATCGCGTTCAACCTGTTCGACGCGCTGGGCATCACGCTCTCCGCGGCCGAGCGCAAAGCCGTCGAACAGCGGCCGACGAGATCGATGGCGGCATTTCTGTCGTACAGCTCGGGTCTGATGGCACAGGACGGCGGCAATTTCGAGGAAGCACGCAGGTATTATCAGGATGCGGTGCGTGCCGATCCATCGTTCCGCGCGGCCGGGCAGAGGCTGCAGCAGGTGGAGCAGATCAGCGCGGCGCGCGGAACGACGCTCGCTCAGGTCGAACTTGAGCTCGCTGGAAGCGCAGAGGAGAGGGTCGTCCAGGCGGCCCAGCTGGGTTCGGCAACGGGGACGGCCGACAACCAGTCACTGAACGGCACCGCGGTGCAGACTGCGGATAACCTCAATCCCTCATCGAACAACAACGCCCTGAACGGCGCACAGACCTCGCGCCCCGTTTCGGCACCGTCGGTTCAGACGACCGCGAACAGCACCGGCACGAGCAATCCAGCGGCCCAGACAGGCGTGATCGTCATTCAGGTCAGGCAGCCCTGATCATGCGTCCATCATCTGGCATCACGCTCGCCCTGGCCCTCACGGCCTCCGCGGCCAATGCGCAGTCAATCGTCAATTCCGCCATTCGCACCGGGCCGCTCTTTGCGCGCTATACGGTCGATGCGCCGATCGGGGTCACGATTTCAGAGCTGGCGGTCCCGTTCGCGGTGAGCGTGCCGTTCAACTCGCGGCTGAATTTCGATGTCTCCGGCGGCTACGCGAGGGCGACCGTGGATTTCGAGAACGGCCAGAAGTCCGAGGAGATCTCGGGGATGACCGACACCCAGCTCCGGGCCAATTTTTCACTTGGCGAGGACTTTATTATTTTCACGGCTGGCCTCAACATTCCAACGGGACAGTCCACTGTTCTTCAGGATCAGGTGCTCGCGGCCGGATTTATCGGCAACGAGTTCCTGGCCTTTCCCATTCCGAGCATGGGAACGGGGTTCGGTGGCACCGGCGGGATTGCGATTGCGAGGCCAATGGGCGAGTGGAATGTCGGGCTGGGCGCCAGCATGCGCTATTCCGCCGAGTATGAGCCATACCGTTTCACGAACGAGACTGTCGACACCGCTGGCAACGTGATCAGCAGTTCAGACGAAGCTGTGCACTTCCAGCCAGGCAATGAATACCGTGTCCGCGTCGGCGCCGATCATGGCTTTGCTGGCGGTCGCGTGGCGGCGGGTCTTACCTACTCGAAGTTTGGCGACGACAACGTCGGTGGTGGCACTGTCTACAGCACGGGCGATCGGTACATCGGCGAGGCGGGGTACTCACGCACGCTGCGTGGCGTAGACTACATCGTGTCTGCCTGGAATCTGTTCCGTGCCGAAGGCGTCCGCGCCGGATCCCGCGCACCCACCGAGAACATTACCAGTGGCGCACTGTCGGCCGGATTCGACGTCGGCGGTTTCCGCATCGAGCCAAACGTCGAGATGCGCATGTGGTACAGCGAGGAGCGGTTCCTCGGCAAAATGGCCATGGTCGGCATTCGGAACCGGCTGCAGGTCATGGGATTGGAGATCTATCCCAGCGCCGGCTATGCGATCGGCAATTTGCTGGCAGAAAACGATTCCAAGCCCGCGCTGAGCGGCTTCCGCGCGAGCTTGACGGCGAGGTTTGGGCGGTAACGCGGCTCAGACGCGGCGCAGGGTGAATGACCTCCTGCGTCCTGCGTCCTGCGTCCTGCGTCAATTGGTTCGAGCACCGTGAGCGGCTCCTGATCGGAGCCGTTTTCATTTTCAGGGAATTGGACGGTCCGTCTCGGGCGGGTATATTCGGGACGTGAAGTAGCGGTACCCAACACACGCACGCAGGGTCGGAGCATGGCCGGTCACAGTAAATGGAAGCAGATCAAGCATTACAAGGCGGCGACCGACGCCAAGCGCGGAGCGTTGTTCACGAAGCTCATTCGCGAGATCACCATTGCGGCGAAGACTGGCGGCGGGGACCCCGCGGGCAATGCGCGGCTCCGCGTCGCGATCGAAGCAGCAAAGGGCCGGTCGATGCCGAAGGAGAACATCGAGCGCGCGGTCAAAAAGGGAACTGGTGAGCTCGAAGGGGTGGACTACGTCGAGGCGACGTATGAAGGCTACGGGCCGGGCGGTGTTGCCCTGATCATCCAGACCGTCACCGACAACGCGACACGAACCGTTGCCGAAGTGCGGCACAAGCTGTCGCGCGGTGGTGGCAACTTCGGCGCGACGAATTCGGTCGCCTGGATGTTCGAACGGAAAGGCCAGATTACCGTCGAGTCAGCGGCCTTCGACGAGGATGCCGCGCTCGAGATCGCGCTCGAGGCGGGTGCCGAGGATTTCCGCAGGGAGGACAAGCAGTTCATCATCACCACCGAGCCCACGCAGATCCACGCGGTGAAGGCGGCGCTCGAAGGCAGCAAGATGACAGTGGTCGAGGCGGAGATCGCGATGGTCCCGAAGAACACAGTGAAGGTCGAAGGGAAAACGGCCGAGTCGTTGCTCAAGCTTCTCGAGGAGCTCGATGATCTCGACGACGTGCAAAAGGTGTGGGCGAACTTCGACATCGACGTCGCCGAAATGGCGAGCCTGGGACAGAGCTGATCGTCCTGGGGATCGATCCGGGCACCGCGACGACGGGCTATGGCGTCGTCCGTGCTGCCGCCGGAGCAGCCTACACGCTGATCGAATGTGGAGTGATCCGCACGCGTGCCCGTGATCCCCTCCCCTCCCGGTTGCGCGAGATCTTCGAGGGCGTGACCGAGCTGATCGTGCGCCACCAGCCCGATGCGCTGGCCGTTGAAGACGTTTTCTTCGCTCGCAACGTGCGCACTACCGTCGTCCTCGGCCACGCGCGAGGAGTGATCCTGCTCGCGGGTGAGCAGCACGGGTTGCGAATTCACGAGTATCCGCCGGCCGAGATCAAGAAGGCAGTCGTTGGGCGAGGCGGCGCGACCAAGGAGCAGGTGCAGTTCATGTTGTCACGACTGTTGCGACTCAAGCAGGCTCCCCATCCATCAGATGCCGCGGACGGTGTGGCGGCGGCGCTTACCTGCGCCATGGGTGCTCATATTCCACGGCTTGCGGGTCGGCACGCGTGATCGTTCACGTCAGCGGGACGCTGGTGTCGAAGGAGCTGGATCGTGTGGAGATCGACACGGCCGGCGGGGTGGCGTACGAGCTGCTCGTGCCGCTCAGCGTGTATGAGATGCTGCCCGCCATCGGCGAGCCGGTCGCGCTGCACAGTACGCTCGTCGTGCGGGAAGACGCGTGGCTGCTCCACGGCTTCGCCAGCGTGTTCGAGCGTCGTGTTTTTCTGAAGCTGCTGAGCGCCAAGGGCGTTGGACCGGCGCTCGCGCTCGGGATGCTGTCGGCGTTGTCGGCGGAGCGGCTGGTGAAGGCGATCCGGGAACGCGACGTCGCCACATTGCAGAGCGTACCGCGTGTTGGCAGAAAGAAGGCGGAGCAGCTGATCCTCGATCTCGCGGACAAGCTGGATGACGTTCACCCAGCGAGGGTCGGGCCGGGACGGCCGGAGGGCGCCGGAACGGACGACGCGATTCGCGCGCTTGTCTCCCTTGGCTATTCGACGTCCGATGCCGAGCGTGCGGTCCGCTCCGCGCTCGACGCCGGGGCACGTGGCGCTCCCGCGACGGAGCTTATTCGGCTCGCGCTCGCGAAGGTGGGCGCTCGGTAGGCGGATCGGCCACGAGCGTTCCTTCGGAGGCGCGTGAACGCGGTGTCACCTCTCCGTTTCCCTTGCGTACGATGGCGATGAGGCTCACCCCAATGGGATAGACGGGTGTGCGGCCGTTCTCGAGATGCCGGACCAGCGGCCCGGCTTCACCGGCGAACACCCGGGTGAGCATGCGATTCACGGAGGCGGGTGGCATCGACAGATCCGTGGCCTGCGCACCGACCGGCTGATTCCGCATCCGCGAGACCAGCCGCGCCGCACGGACTACCGGGTAGAGACGGGA
>Ga0136612_10001142_pt1 | contig 11026 bp, 9 predicted proteins | sample AntDryUQ224A2306_2_FD_106644 | JGI IMG/M metagenome (GOLD analysis project Ga0136612, IMG submission 106644) | Polar desert sand microbial communities from Dry Valleys, Antarctica - metaG UQ224A (23.06) | ecosystem: Environmental > Terrestrial > Soil > Desert | place: Antarctica: Dry Valley...
CCCAGGCTGCGTGGTGGCTCGCCGGCCTGCCGGCGAGCCACCACGCAGCCTGGGCACTCGCCGCCCTCGACACACTGGACCAAGCCGGGTTCGACGCCGTGCTCGAGCGAGGCCCCACGCTGGCGCGGCGCCTGGCCGAGTTGCTCGGCGAGGGCGGGCTCACCGTGGCGCCGCGTGGTGAGAGCACGCTGGTGTCGTGGGAGACGGGCGGTCCCGCCGCGGAGTCCCTGCGCCTGCTCGACGCGGGCTACCTGGTGCGAAACCTGCCCGGCACGCCGTATGTGAGGGCCTCGGTCGGGGCCTGGGCCACAGAGGAGGAGCTGGAGGGCCTGGCCGACGCGGCCACTTCCGGTTAGCCCGGCGCCCGCGCGCGGAGACTCGCGGATGTGGCCTGCAGCACTCGCGGCGGTCCGACGGAACGGATAGCGTCGGCCACCAGCGACCAGGCTGGGGGAAACGAAGATGCGAAGACTGACGGTTTTGCTCATGCTCTTCTGTGCGACGGTCGCCCTTCCCGCGTGCGGCGGCGGCAAGGAAGCTGACCGCCCGGCGGTGGACAAGGAACGTGAGGCCAAGCCCAAGGAGAGGTCGCAGACGCTGACCGAATGCCTGAAGGGCTCTGGGCTGGAGATCGAGCGCCGGGACGGCAACGTCATCCGCGCTAGGGATCCGGAGAAAGGCGCGAAGGCCACTATCACGACCTTCCGTTCCGGGGCGGAAGCCAGTGAGTTCGCAGGCCGGCTCAAAGTGTCCGCTACGCAAGCGGGCAAGGTCGTCGCGGTCTACTCCTCCGCGAGCAACCCTACGAAGACCGCTGTGGACACCTGCCTCTCGAAGGCCGGCTGAGAGCGGCTGTCTCGTAGTGGGCCGTGCTGGGCTCGAACCAGCGACCTCCGCCTTGTCGAGGCGGCGCTCTCCCAGCTGAGCTAACGGCCCGGGGGCGCCGAGAATAGCGTTCCTTGGCCTCTGGCTAAAGGCTGAGGGCCTTGTGCCGATAGAGGGTCTAGAAGGCCGCGCAACCAGCCATTCACCTACAAATTCTGGTGCAACGTCTTCAAGGAAGGGGCCCCTGAGATGGGGCCCTTGTCCGTTAAGGGCTACCCGGCGATCGCCCGCCCGATGCCTCCCGCGGCACCGGTCACCAGCGCTGCGCGGGCTACGCCCCGTCCTCCTCGTCCTGGCGCTCCTTGATCTTGTCCTCGAGCTGGCTCATCACGTCGGGGTCGCGCAGGGTGGTCACGTCACCCAGCTCACGTCCCTCGGCGATGTCGCGCAACAGGCGACGCATGATCTTGCCCGAGCGCGTCTTGGGCAGATCGTCGGACCAGATCACCCGCTTGGGCCGGGCGAGCTTGCCGATCTTCCTTGCCACGTGCTCGCGGATCTCCCCCACCTGCTCGTCGTCGCCCTCGAGGTCTCCCTCGAGCGTCACGAACGCCGTGATCGCCTGCCCCGTGTCCTCGTCGGACTGGCCGATTACCGCGGCCTCGGCCACCTTGGGGTGCCCCACGATCGCCGACTCCACCTCCGCGGTCGAGAGCCGGTGCCCGGACACGTTGATCACATCGTCGATGCGTCCGATCACCCAGAAGTACCCGTCCGAGTCCTTGCGGGCCGCGTCGCCCACGAGGTAGGTCTCAGGGCCGAACCGCTCGAAGTACGTCTCCTTGAAGCGCTCCTCGTCCTTGTAGAGCCCGCGCAGGATCCCCGGCCACGGCTTGCGCAGCACGAGCAGCCCCTGCCCGTCGGACACCTCCTCCCCGTCTGACTCGCCCAGCACCGCGGCGTCCACGCCCGGTAACGGCTGGGTGGCCGAGCCCGGCTTGCACGAGGTGATGCCCGGCAGCGGTGAGATGAGGATGTGGCCGGTCTCGGTCTGCCACCAGGTGTCCACGATCGGACACCGCCCGCCACCGATCACCTTCCAGTACCAGACCCACGCCTTTGGGTTGATCGGCTCGCCCACGCTTCCGAGCAAACGCAGGGAGGTGAGGTCGTGCTTGTTGGGATGCTCGGCGCCCCACTTCATGAATGAGCGAATGGCGGTGGGTGCGAAGTAGTAGATGGTCACGCCGAGCTTCTCGACGAGGTCCCAGTGGGCGTCCTTGTCCGGGTAGTCGGGCGGCCCCTCGTACATCACCGAGGTTGCGCCGTTGAGCAGCGGCCCGTAGACGATGTAAGAGTGCCCGGTCACCCAGCCGGCGTCGGCGGCGCACCAGTACACGTCGGTCTCGGGACGGAGGTCGAACACGTACTTCTGGGTCATCGCCGTGCCCGTGAGGTAGCCGCCGGTCGAGTGGAAGATCCCCTTCGGCGCGGCCGTGGAGCCCGACGAGTAGAGGATGTAGAGGGGATGCTCCGAGTCGAGGGCCTCGGCCTCGCACTCGTCGTCGGCGGCCTCGAGGGCGTCGTGGTACCAGACATCGCGCCCGTCGGTCATCGGCGTGCCCTCGGCCCCGGCCTCGGCCGACCTCACCACGATCACCTTCTCCACCGTGGGCATGTCGTCCATGACCTCGTCCACCGCCGACTTGACCTGCGCGACCTTGCCCTTTCGCCGCGCCACGTCGGCGGTGATGAGCACCTTGGCGTCGGACACCTTCATCCGCTCGGACACCGACTCCGGCGAGAAGCCGCCGAAGACCACGTTGTGCGGTGCGCCGATGCGCGCGCAGGCCAGCATCGCGATGGCCACCTCGGGGGTCATCGGCAGAAAGATGCCGACCACGTCGCCCTTCTCCACGCCGTTGTCCTTCAGGGCGTTGGCGAGCTTCTGGGTGTCGCGCAAGAGGTCCGCGTAGGTCACGTCTCGCTCCTCGCCCTCCTCCCCGCGCCAGTGGAAGGCAACCCGGTCGCCGAGCCCGGCCTCGACGTGGCGGTCCAGGCAGTTGTAGGAAGCGTTGATCTTTCCGCCCCCGAACCACTTGTAGAACGGGGGATTCGAGTCGTCGAGCACCGTGTCCCACTCCTCGAACCAGTGAAGGTCGCGGGCGTGGGACTCCCACCAGGCCACCGGATCCTTCGCCGCCTCCTCGTAGACCTTCGGGTCGTTCAGGAGCGCGTTCTTCGCGAACTCGGCGGGAGGGTCGAAGAACTCCTGCTCGAGCAGCTTCGCGATTTCCGCCTCGAGCTCGTCGCCTGAGAGCGCGGCTGGTTCAGTCATCAGTCGGCCTTACCCACCAGCTTCTGCCCAGTACCCACCTCGGCGCCGAGGCCTGTCTCCGAGCGCACGTAGAGCTCGTCGAATCCGCGCTCAGCCTTGGCCTCCTCCTTTGACAGGATCGTGCCGAGATAGCAGGCGAGGAAGCCGAGCGGGATGGACACGATGCCGGGGTTGGAGAGCGTGAAGATCGCGTCCTCTTCTCCCATTGGGCCCTGGGGGCCGATCAGGACGAGCAGGATCGAGGAGGTCACTCCCACCAGCACTCCAGCGACTGCGCCCGTGGTGTTGAAGCGCCGCCAGGTAAGCGCCAGCAGAAGCGCCGGGAAGTTGGCGCTGGCCGCCACCGCAAAGGCAAGGCCCACCATGTAGGACACGTTGAGGTCCTGGCCCCCGAGGATGGCGATGAGGATCGCGATGGCGCCGATCGCCACCGCTGCCACCCGGGCAACGAGCACTTCGTCCTTCTCTGAGTCCTGACCCTTCCGCATGATGTTCGAGTAGACGTCGTGCGCCACGGCTCCGGAAGCGGAGATCACCAGCCCTGCCACCACCGCGAGGATGGTGGCGAAGGCAACAGCGGCGATAACGGCGAGGAAGAGGTCTCCGCCGAAGGTGCCGGCCCCGCCCCCGAGGTTCTCCGCGAGCAGAGGCGCTGTGAGGTTTCCGTTCTCGGCGCCCACGGCCTCCTTCGCGCCTTCACCCAGAATCGCCCTCCCCCCGAAGCCGAGCATGGTGGTCATCACGTAGAACACGCCGATCAACCCGACCGCCCAGACCACCGACGAGCGCGCTGCCTTGGCGTCGGGCACGGTGAAGAAGCGCATGAGGATGTGCGGCAGGCCCGCGGTGCCGAGTACGAGCCCGAGACCGAGCGAGACGGTGTCCAAGGGCTTGGAAAGAAAGAGGCCAGGCTCGAGGTAGGCCTGCCCGTCGGGCGACTCGGCCTTAGCGTCGTTGAACAGGTCGACCGGGTTGCCGCCGATCTTCACCAGCACGAAGATCGAGAGCACGGTGGCCGCAACCATGAGCAGCACCGCCTTGATGATCTGCACCCACGTGGTGGCGAGCATGCCCCCCGCGATCACGTACACGAGCATGAAAACTCCCGTGATCAGCACCGAGAGCTCGAAGGAGATGCCCACCAGCGCCTCGATCAGCACGCCCGCGCCCACCATCTGAGCGATCAGGTAGAAGCCGGCCACGGCGAGCGTTCCCAGCGCGGCCGCCGCCCGTGCCGGCTTCTCGTTCAGCCGGAACGAGAGCACGTCGGCGATGGTGAACTTGCCCGAGTTGCGCATGCGCTCCGAGAGCAGGAACAGCACCGTGAGAAAGGCCACGAGAAAGCCGACGGAGTAGAGGAAGCCGTCGAAGCCGAACAGGTAGATCAGGCCGGCGATGCCAAGAAACGAAGCCGCCGACATGTAGTCGCCCGCGATCGCGAAGCCGTTCTGTACGCCGGTGATGCCGCGCCCGGCCGCCCAGAAGTCGGTGGCCGTGCCCATGCGCTTTGAGGCGAGGTAAGTGACCACCAGCGTGATGGAAAGGACCACAGCGAAGATGCCGAGGGCCTCGAAGCGGATGTCTGCGGCAAGGAGGGTCATCGCTTGCCTCCCTTCTGTCCGGCGTCAAAGGCCACCTGGGCGGCCTTCTCGGCCAGCGGATCGAAGTCGCGATCGGCGCGCTTGAGGTAGGCGTAGCTGAGCACCCAGACCATCACGAACTGGCTGAGGGCGAGGGCATAGCCCACGGTGAAGCCCTCGTAGATCGACCCACCCATGAAGCCCGGCGCATACCCGGCAAGCAGGATGAAGCCGAAGTACCAGGACAGGAAGAAGATCGTGGCCGGAAGCACGAACCTCCGCTTCGTGGCGATCAGCTCCTTGAACTCCGGCGACTGCTCGGCGGCCACCCAATCGATGCGCTCGCCATCGTCGGACTTGGCCACGCGGACTCCAGGCTCAGCCATCTCGACTCCTCTCCTCATCCTCCTTTTATCGCTCGAGCCACAGATGCGTCCGAACGACCCCTCGACTCGAACCTACCCCAAGGCCTGCCGGACTATTCGCGCCATGCAGGTCAAGGGGCTGCGCAGCGCTGTCGATGAGAAACACATGACGAGCGGAATATTCGACGGCCCGGAGGCGATCGTCTCCTCGATCACGGACTCCGCGCCTTCAAATCTCCTCATGCGGGCGATGGACGCCGCCAGCAACGGAATCGTCATCGCTGACGCCACCCGCCCGGACTATCCGATCATCTACCTCAACGCCGGCTTTGAACGCCTGAGCGGCTATTCGGACCAGGACGTGCTGGGCCGTAACTGCCGTTTCCTTCAGGGTCCGGGGACCGACGCCACGAGCGTGCGCCAACTCAGCGAAGCCGTACGCAACGGCATCGAGCGCAAGGTCACGCTGCTCAACTACCGCAAGGACGGAGAGCCCTTCTGGAACGAGCTCTTCCTGTCTCCGGTGCGCGACGCCGGCGGACGCCTCGTGCAGTACTTGGGCGTGCAGAACGACGTGACCGAACGCCGCAAGGCCGAGGATCAGGTGGCCCACATGGCCTACCACGACGCCCTCACCGGTCTGGCCAACCGCGCGAAGCTCGAGGCCAAGCTCGAGCGCGCTCTTCGCGACGCCGCCCTGAAGGACCGGTCGCTCGCGCTCCTCTTTCTCGACCTCGATGACTTCAAGGCAGTGAACGACCGGCTTGGTCACGCTGCCGGCGACACCCTCCTCGTAGAAGCGGCCCGTCGGCTGTGTGGCGTCTGCCGGCCGGGAGACACCCTGGCTCGCCAGGGGGGCGACGAGTTCCTGATCCTGCTGGAGGCGCTCGAGCAGGATCCCGAGGCCACCGCGGGCGCCGTGGCCGAGCGCGTGGCCAGCACCTTGCGCGAGCCCTTCGACCTGGACGGCGAGACCGTGACGATGGCGGCCAGCGTGGGTCTGTCGCTGTACCCGCGTGACGCACAAGACGGCGAGAGCCTGCTCAAGCACGCCGACTCCGCCATGTACGCGGCGAAGAGCAACGGCCGCGGTCGGGTATCGCTCTACGTGGAGGACCATCACACGGGCGAGCGCCGGGCAGGCGTGGCGCCGGTGAACCCGCCCCAAACCGTGGAGGCCGTGTTGGCGGCGGGGGCCGTGAAGACCCTCTTCCAGCCCATAGTGGAGCTCTCCAACGGTGCCGTGGTGGCTTATGAGGCGCTCAGCCGCGGGCCGGAGGGGTCGCCGCTCGAGCGCCCCGATCTCCTCTTCGATGCTGCCCGCCGCGACGGACTGGTGGAGTCCCTCGACTGGACCTGCCGGACCACGGCGCTGAGAACCGCGCTCGAGGGGGGCCTGTCGAGCCCGCTCGGCCTCTTCGTGAACGTGGAGCCCGACGCCCTTGGCCTGGCTCCGCCGCCGCACCTGGCCGAGGTCTGGAGTCGGGCCACAACCAACGACAACGTCTTTCTCGAGATCACCGAGCGAGCGCTCACCGATCGGCCGGCGGAACTGCTGCGCGCAGTGGACCACGTGCGCAGCCTGGGGTGGGGAATCGCCCTTGACGACGTGGGCGCCGACGTGCGCTCGCTCGCCCTGATGCCTCTGCTTTCCCCGGAGATCGTGAAGCTCGACCTACGCCTGATTCAGGAGCAGCCGAGCCTTGAGGTGGCCGAGATCGTGAACGCCGTGAGCGCGTACCGCGAGCGCACGGGCGCTCGCGTGGTGGCCGAAGGGATCGAGACCGAGGAGCACCTGCAGACCGCCTACGCCATGGGCGCCTCGCTGGGCCAAGGCTGGCTGTTCGGCCGTCCGGAGCCGCTCCCCGCACACCTTCCCTGGACGCGAAAGCGAATACCGCTCCTTGCCCGCGAGCACACTCGGCCGGGCGACTCTCCGTACGAGGTGGTGCGCGCCGCCATGGGAACCGAGCGCATGACCAAGCCGCTGCTCCTGTCCATCTCGCGACACCTCGAGAACCAGGCAGCGACGGTGGGCTCGGGCGCCGTGGTACTCAGTGCGTTCCAGGACGCGGAACGTTTCACGCCCTTCACCAAGGTGCGTTACGAGGAGCTCGCCTCGAAGGCCGCGTTCGTCGGGGCTCTAGGCGTGGGCATGTCCGCAGACCCGGCGACCGGCGTGCGCGGCGCAAAGCTGCCGCTCAACGACGTGCTGCTCGGCGAGTGGAGCGTCGTGGTGCTCGGTCCCCACTTCAGCGGCGCCCTGGTGGCCCAGGACGTGGGCGACGACGGACCCGACCACGAGCGCCGCTTTGACTTCGCGGTCACCTATAACCGCGAGCTGGTGGTGGCCGCCGCCAAGTCGCTGATGCGGCGAATCGGGCCGGACTCGCCCGCACCCGCCGCCTAGCGAAAGATCGGCGCGCCAGCGACCATCCCGATCCTGGTGGAGTACTTGTAGAAGAGGCGATCACCCGTGACATCGAAGTCGAAGCGCCGCGATCCCCATCCGGGCCGCCGACCCACAGGCGACCATCGCGCTCGAGCACCTCCTCGGCACCTGAGCGGTCGGCCATCCGGCGGACAACGTTGCGGGTGACGGTCGCCTCCTAACGCCCTCGAAGGCGAGGACGCGACCCCCAGCACCCCCCGAATCGGCAGCCTCTCCTCCTCGGTCGCCATGACGTTTGTCCGCAGCGACCGACAGCGGCGTGCCTGTCGGGCGGGCTGAGAGAATCACGCCTGGGGTCTGGGCAAGCGATGATTGGACGGGTGATCATTCTCTTGGTAGGTCTTGCTGGGTGCGTCGGTGTCATTGCCCGCTACGGGATATCTTCGGCGTTTCAGGCTGACGCGCTTCCGTGGGCTACGGTCGGCATTAACGTCGCCGGCTCCCTCCTACTCGGTCTGCTCGTCAGTAGCCACACGTTCTCCGAGGACGCGCGCACGGTCTTGGGTGTCGGCTTTCTCGGAGGCTTCACCACGTTCTCGACGTTCACCGTCCAGGCGGTTCTCGACGTGGAGGCGGGTGAGCCTGGGCGGGCGCTTCTCTATGTCGCCGCGTCCCTCGGGCTTGGGTTCGCCGCCGCCGCAGGCGGCTATTACCTCGGACGAGCGGTCCTGTAGGGAGAGGCTTTGCCACGTTCTCGGGGTACATCCGGGGTACAGCCGCGCCGGTGGAATGGCGCGGATTGTGGTGCTTTGCAGGTAAGGCGACGACCGGAATCGAACCGGTGTAAACGGCTTTGCAGGCCGCTGCGTAACCACTCCGCCACGTCGCCAGAGCGGCCAGAAGCGTATTCACTCTGTGAGCACCGCCCTCAGCCCCACCAACTCGGCCGGCGTCAGGCGCTGGATGCCCAAGCGGGTGCTCGTCACCGCGGCCGCCCGGGAGTGCGCGCACGGCGTCGCCGTCGCCGCCCGCTGTGAGCGCCTCGGGCTCGACGTGGTCGAGCTCTCCGGCAACAGACTGACCGGCCTGAAGACCGACGATCCGCGCGAGAGCTACCGGCTCGCCAAGTCCACCCTCTTCGTGCACGTCGCGCCGCCCGCCGCCCGGCGCCCCCAGCCGATTCCTCCGAGCGCCGACTGGCGCATCGATCTGGCCCGGGGCTGTCCCGCGCACTGCCAGTACTGCTATCTGGCCGGCTCCCTGCCCGGCCCGCCGGTCACCCGGGCCTACGCCAACCTCGACGAGATCCTGGCCGAGGTGCCCACCCACGAGGACCGCGGCACGGTGACCTCGGCGTCGGCCGAGCGCGCCCACGAGGGCACCACCTTCGAGGCCTCCTGTTACACGGACCCCCTGGGGATCGAGCATCTCACGGGCTCGCTCTCGGCGACGATCGAGTTCTTCGGCGCTCGCGAGCGCTCGGCCCTGCGCTTCACCACCAAGTTCGACGATGTCGAACCGTTGCTGGGCCTTGCCCACAATGGACGCACGCGAGCCCGGTTCTCGGTGAACGCCCGCGCGGTGGCCACAGGCTTCGAGGGCGGCACGGCCCCCATCCCGGCCCGCCTCGGCGCCCTGAGGCGCATGGCCCAGGCGGGGTACCCGGTGGGCCTCGCCATCGCGCCGATCATGCCGGTGCCCGACTGGCGCGATCAGTACGAGGACCTCCTCGGCGCCGTGGCCGCGGCCACCGACGGCGTGCCTGGCCTCGACCTCACGGTCGAGCTGATCACCCATCGCTTCACCGAGACCTCGAAGCAGGTGCTTCTGGACTGGTATCCCGCCACCAGGCTCGAGATGGCCGAGGAGCAGCGCTCGGTCAAGCGCACCAAGTTCGGCTCGCGCAAGCACGTGTACCCGGCCCCGGTCATGCGCGATCTACGCCAGTTCTTCGAACGGGAGATCGCCGAGCGGCTACCCGGAGCCCGGCTGCTCTACTTCACGTGACGCTCCTCAACACTCCGGAAGGCTGCACATGACGCTCACCCTCGGCTCGGGCCCGCTCTCCTCCAACGGCGCCGGCTCACTGAACTTCGAGATGGCGGACGCACCCAAGCACCGCCTGCTCTTCGACAACTACCCGCGGCGGATGCGTGCGCTGGTGGATGGTCACGCGCTCTTTGACACCACGCGCGGCAAGCTGCTGCACGAGAGCAACATCCTCCCGGTGTTCTACCTACCCACCGAGGAGCTGCACAAGGACCACCTCGAGGAGTCAGACCACACCACGCACTGCCCGTTCAAGGGTGACGCGAGCTACTGGTCGCTGCGGGTGGGTGACCGGCTGATCGAGAACGCCGTATGGCACTACCCGCAGCCCCTCGCCGCCGCGAGCTGGCTCGACGGCTACTGCTCGGTCTACGACACGGCGCCCGACGTATGGCTGCAGGAGGACGAGCCGGTGCACGGCCACCTGCGCGATCCCTACCACCGCGTCGACGTGCTCGAGAGCTCACGCCGTGTGGAGATAAAGGCGGGTGGCGAGACGATCGCCGAATCCGACCGGCCCAAGCTGCTCTTCGAGACGGGCCTGCCGCCGCGCGTGTACCTCGTGCGCGCCGACGTGCGCCCGGACGTGCTCGTGCCGAGCGAGAAGACGAGCTACTGCCCCTACAAGGGCAAGGCCAACTACTTCGGCGTGAGGGCCGGCGACGCCCTCATCGAGGACGCCGCCTGGACCTACGAAACGCCGCTGCCCGAGGCCATGAAGGCCACCGATCTCCTCTCCTTTGACGGAGAGGGAATCGAGATCTCGGTCAGCTAGGGACCGCGCCAATCTGGCGCATGATGCCCAGCTCGTCGGTTGCGCCCCAGCGCTCGACGATCTTGCCCTCCTCGAAGCGCGCGATCTGCATGCCGCGCACCTTGACCTTCTTGCCGGTGGGGGCGACACCCTGCAGCTCGCCGTCATGGGTACCGGTGAGGGTGTAGGCGATCGCCACGTTGTCCTCGTCCTGCACCGCGTGCTCGACCTCGATGTTCATGTCAGGAAACGCTGTCCTCAGAGCGTTAAAGAAGCCCTTGAACCCGTCGGGCCCTGACCCCTGGTCGGGCGCCGGGTCGTGGTCGACCACGTCGTCGGCAAAGACCTCGTCGAAGGCGTCGAGGTCGCCGCTGACTGCTGCTCCTCCGAGCTTTTGCTGTGTTGCCATGTTCTGTTCTTTGGACATGGACGTTCGTCTACCCAGTGACGGCCAGCTGAACCCGCCGGGCTAAGGTGGATCGGGTGAGGATCGGCGCCGCTCTGTTGCTTCTCCTCGCCGCGGTGGCCGTAGGCGCGACCCCGCGCGCCGAGGCGGCGGTGGTGGGCAATCCCACGGTGGTCGCCGCCGGCCTCGAGTTCCCCTGGGAGGTGGTGCTCATGCCGGACGGGCGCACGCTCGTGACCGAGCGACCCGGGCGCGTGCGCGCGATCGCGCAGGATGGCGCGTTGCGGACCGTGTACGAGGATCCCGCCGCCGTGAAG
>Ga0136612_10001143_pt1 | contig 11025 bp, 8 predicted proteins | sample AntDryUQ224A2306_2_FD_106644 | JGI IMG/M metagenome (GOLD analysis project Ga0136612, IMG submission 106644) | Polar desert sand microbial communities from Dry Valleys, Antarctica - metaG UQ224A (23.06) | ecosystem: Environmental > Terrestrial > Soil > Desert | place: Antarctica: Dry Valley...
GCCGCAGGTAGATGCCATCGACGTAGCGCTGTTCGGCGGCGATCTCGCGCTCGGCGACGCCCGACATCACCGGTTCGGCAGACACCTCGCTCCTTCGTGCGCTCGGCGGACACGCGAACCGACAAGTCTAGGTCAGGAGCCGGTGCCGAACACCTCGATCTCGGTGACATCGATGAAGTCGCAGCCGCTGTAGGGGCCCGGACACGGGTTGGCCGGGTAGTCACTGCGCTGGAACACCTGCGGCGCGACCATCGTGAACCGGACATCGGTGACGTTCGCCGTCGTACCCCCGTTCAGCGTCACCTGGTTGAGCCGGCCACGGTCGTCGGGAGTGAACTGACCACTGGCGGCCGCCTCGAACGTCGTACCGTCGGTCGATGTCTCGATCTTGTAGTCGCCGGTCGACGCGCTCGCCCCGTCCCCGCAGTTCGCGGTCGGGTCGATACCGATGGTGGTGACGTCGACGGCTCGCGGGAGGTGGATCGTGATCGACTTCGGCGTCCGCGCCGATGGCTGCCCGTCCCGGCCGAGGTTGGCCGTGCTGCTCCATCCGTTCGACACAGACTGGTCGATGGCGGCCGGCGGACCGCACGACCGGCCGTAGTCCGGTCCGTCGAACGCGGTGATCGAGGCACCACCGGCCGATGCAGCCCAGTCGCGGCGAAGCATCCAGTTGCGGACCCTGGTGCCCTCCCTGACGCGGACAACGGCGGACTTGCTGTCGTATCCGTCGTTCGAGAGCGCGACAACTTTCGGGTACCGGCCCACCGGCACCGGACCCAGCGAGTACCGCCCGGCGGGACCGGTCCGGGTGGACGGGTTCGTCGCAAACGGCGAACCCTGCCAGGCGACCACCACACGGACACCCGGCAGCGGATCGCCGGTGATCGAGTCGCGCACGATGCCGCGCAAACCTCCGATCGGGGTGTTGGGTGGCGGGGGGACACGGAAGCTCTCACCCGGCGCCGTGTCGTTGCCGTTGAGCGAACCGGCGTAGTAGCCCATGCCCCGGTGTGCGAAGACCCGCCACAGCGCGTCATGGTGCTTACCTCCGAAGACGGCCATGTCGGCGAGCAGGACGGCGTTGCGCTCGTCGAGGAACGACGGGTTGGCCGGCGACAGCTCCATCGCCCGGGTGACCAGCGACTCCGACACCCCCGAGCCGACCCGGTCCCTCAGGTCCCACAGGGTTTGCGCCCAGATCTCGCCGTCGTCGTGCACCTCCGGGCCACCGCCGACCCGCCCGTAGTCGCCGTAGGTGTAGCCGCCCCGGTGCCCGGTCAGGCCGCCCGGGCACCGCTTGGTCCTCGCTCCCACCTTGCAGTCGATGGGCTCAGTACGGTCGAGGGCCACCCCGGCGCCGTCGTACCGGAAGAGCACGACGTCACCGGACTTCTTCTGGTCGAACTCGAGGCCCCTGCGGACCAGATAGTCCATCGCGTACCAGTCGCTCCACGCCTCGCCCATCGCACCGGCCTGGACAGGGCCAAGCGTCGAGCGCCCGGACGCGTCGACGACGAGCCGGTTGGACAGTCCGTGGACGTACTCGTGGTAGACCGTGTCGGCCTCGTCGCCCACATTGGTCGGCGCGAACGGGTCACCGTCGGGATAGCTGGTGCCCGGCAGGTGCTGCAGGTACAGCTGCATCCGGGGCGACGTGCCGTCCGGCGGTGTGGCCATGTTGGCGTTGTCGACGTGGTTGGCGTCGGGCAGGCCGTCGGCGGTGTCCGCGCCGTCGTCGGTCTGGACCTGGACCGCGTCGGTGTCCTCGCCCTTGCCGGTGAAGTTCCTCCGCTGGAAGTTGCCGGCAGCCTCGGTGAACCCGATCGGTGCCCTCAGCAGGTGGTCGTGGAACTGGTTGACGAAGTAGAAGGCCTGGGCGCCGTTCTGGTCGCGGTTCACCTGCCACGAGTACGGCTTGTTCGGGTTCCACGAACATGGGAAGGGATCCCTTGCCTGGTCGCAGAACGAGACGCCTTTCAGCCGGAAAGGCTTCAGCTCGTACGCCCACGACCGTGGCTCCACCGGCCGGATCTCCTCGCCCCGGTTCGCCTTACCGTCATCGTTGACATCGGCGTAGGTGTGCGCGTTGTTGCCGTGCAGCAGCTTCGCCTTGCCCGCCAGCCAGCCCCGGCGGCTAAGGTTGACCGGTCGCTGGCGGCCGCCGTGGCGGGCACCGGGGAAGTAGCGGTACGCGATCGCCGTTGCATCCTGCTTGGATCGGGGCTCCGAGGACGCGTCGCTCTCGAGGCTGCGTCTGTAGAGGATCGCCCCGGTGGCGGAGTCGATGACCTGCAGCGCCGGATGGACGGCCGACATCGTGATCGTCTCCCAGGCGTGACGGGTGCCGTCGAGGGTCTGGAACAGCACTGCGCGAGCGCTGTCACCGGGACCGGCTGAGGTCGGCTCCCGGAGGTCGGATCGCGCCGCAGCGATGGCAGCCGGACCGCTGGTCACGAGGTCTCCGGCGGGGACGGCGCGCAGCCCGGGAACCGGGGAGCCGCCGATGCTGAGCAGGCGTCCGTCCCGCGTGACAGCGGCCTGCAAGCCGTTGCCGAACAACGGCACGCCGCCGGCTGACTGCACCCACGACAGGTGGTGGATGCCTTCGATGTCGACGTAGTCGCGGCGCAGCCTCAGAGCGGCGATGTCTCTTGTGTCGAGCCCGAAGGCGCTCGCATGGGTGCGGACGTACTCCAGCGCGATCCCGGCGGCCGGTGCACTGCTGCGCTCGGTGAGGAAGCCGTCGAGCCGGGCTACCTGGCGGGGCGTTCCGGTCAACCCGTCCATGTCGACAACACCCTGCAGGCCGAGCGTCTCACGCAGCGTCTGCGCCTCGCGGCGAGTGCTCGCGCGGGCAGCCCGGTTCGTGAGGACCGTCCGAGAGTGCGTGGTGGTCCCGAGACGTGCGTCGTAGAAGCCTCTGGCGCGTCCCAGGTTGTCGTCGCCGGCGGCCGTGCTCACCGTTGCGCGAGCGGTTGACCCGGCCGTGGCGCCGGCTTGCGGCAGCGCCGACGCGGCCGGGCCGGCTCCGAGTGCAACGGCCGCCGTGACGGCCACCAGTCGTCGAGACGTACGTGTCCGCGCGGTCATGGAGCCCTCTCCGGAGCCGGCGGCGACGGCCGGGCGGTTTAGCCTCCCGCCAAAACCGTCGCACGGCAAGGCGTTGGCCACTCCCGCGGCACTCAGCGGCTGCGCCGGTCGAGGAACGCATGCATCGCCGCCCGGGCCTCGTCCGAACCGAAGAGCCGGGCCGACTGCACGGCCACCTGCTCGCCGAGCTCGTCGATGCGGCGCAGCAGCGGCGAGTTGAGCAGGGCCTTTGTCTCGCGCAGGCCCTGCGGGCTGCCCTGGCACCATGAGTCGACTACCGACTGGACGGCCGCCTCGAGCTCGGCGTCGGGCACCGTCCGCGTGACGAGGCCGATGCGCTCTGCCTCGGCGGCATCGAAAGTCTCGCCGCCCAGAAACGTCTCGCTGGCCGCCCGCGCGGTCAGCCGCGGCAGCGTGGTGAGGGAGATGACCGCAGGCGCAAGGCCGAGCCGGACCTCGGTGAACGCGTACGTCACCGACGCCGCACTGATCGCGACGTCGCAGGCGCTGACGATGCCGAGGCCACCAGCTCGAACCGGCCCGTGAACGCGGGCGACGACCGGTGTGCCCATTGCGACGATCCGGCGCTGCAGGGCGACGATGTCCCGGGCGCCACGTTCCATCCCGCCGCTGGTCGCCTCCACCATGTCGGCGCCGGCGCAAAACACCGGCCCGGCAGCGGCAACGACGACGGCCCGCACGGCGGGGTCGGCGTCCGCGGCGTCCAGATGGTCACCGAGCTGCTGCAGCAGCGCCTTGCTTAAAGCGTTCCGGTTCGCGGAGCTGTCGAGTGTCACGACAGCCACCGAAGCGTCGTCGGAGCGAACGCTGACGTCGAGGTGTACCAGCTCGGTCGGTCCCGTCATGGCCCGATCCTGACGCATGCCACCGGCCCCGGAACACGTGGTGATGTAGCGGTGTTCCAGCGGCATGACCGCGACCGACCAGCCGGTCACGACGACCGAGGCCGCGGTGCGTATCGGGACCGCCCAGGGCCGTTGGATCCTCGCCGCTGCGATCCTCGGGTCCGGGATGGCGTTCCTGGACGGCAGCGTCGTCTATGTCGCGGTGCGGGCCATCGGCGACGACCTCGGCGCCTCCCTGGCCAACCTGCAATGGGTCATCAACGCGTACCTGCTCACGCTGGCCGCCCTGATCCTGCTGGGTGGGTCACTGGGTGACCGCTTCGGGCGGCGGCGGGTGTTCGTCGTCGGGGTGGTGTGGTTCGCGGTCGCGAGCGCCGCCTGCGCGCTCGCACCGACTGCCGCGTTGCTCATCGGCGCACGAGCCCTGCAGGGCGTCGGTGGCGCGTTGCTCACTCCCGGCAGCCTGGCGATGATCCAGGCCTCGTTCTGCGCGGAGGACCGCGCCCGCGCGATCGGCATCTGGTCCGGTCTTGCCGGGGTCACCACCGCGATCGGCCCGTTCGTGGGTGGGTGGCTGATCGAGGTGGCGAGCTGGCGTTACGTGTTCTGGATCAACGTGCCGCTCGCCGTCGCTGTCGCGCTGGTGGCCGGGCGCCATGTCCCCGAGACCCGCGACCCGCAGGCCGCGCGCAGCTTCGACGTCGCCGGTGCGCTGCTCGGCTGCCTCGGGCTGGCCGGCATCACGTACGCGCTGATCGAGTCCGGTGACGGCACATGGACGTACGCCGCGGGAGCAGGCGGCGTTGCCGCGTTGGCAGCATTTGTCGTCACCGAGCGCCGGCGCCGAGCGCCGATGGTGCCACCGACGTTGTTCGCGTCACGGGTCTTCAACTCCACCAACGCGCTGACCTTTGTGGTGTACGGGGCGCTGGGTGTCCTCATGTTCCTGCTGACCCTGCAGCTGCAGGTGGTGTCGGGCTACACGGCGCTGCAGGCCGGTGTCGCGTTGTCGCCGGTGACCGTGCTGATGCTCGTGCTGTCCGGCTGGTCCGGTGCACTGGCGGCGCGGATCGGACCGCGGCTGCAGTTGAGCATCGGTCCGCTGGTGGGCGCTATCGGCGCCCTGATGCTGCTCATGGTTGACGGCGAGGGGAGCTACTGGACCCGGGTGCTGCCGGGCGTGTTCGTCTTCGGGCTCGGGCTGGCGGCGCTGGTAGCGCCGCTGACGGCCACGGTGCTGGCCGCCGCTCCGGACCGCTACGCCGGTATAGCCAGCGGCGTGAACAATGCCGTGGCCCGAGCCGGCAGTCTGCTCGCGGTGGCGGCCCTACCGGTGGCCGTCGGCCTCAGCGGTGACGACTACCGGGACGCTGATGCCTTCAGCTCGGGCTACCGCACCGCCATGGTGATATGCGCGGTGTTGCTGGCACTCGGTGGCGCCGCCGGCTGGTGGGGTCTACGCCGCACCAGCACCTCGGCGCTGACCGACCCCCGCTGAGACTGACGTTCCTGCGAGGACACCCGAGCGTGTCTCGCAGAACCGTCAGTCTCAGCGCTTGCGGGGTCGGGTGGGCGCTACGGTCAGGCCAGGCTCGGCGGCATCAGCACCGAGTCGATGAGGTAGACCGTTGCGTTGGCGGTCTGCACGCCACCGCAGATGACCGTGGCGTCGTCGACCTTGAGGTCGTCGCCGGAACCGGTGACCTCGACGGCATCGCCCTGGACTGATTCCTGGCTACCGGTGACCTTGTCCGGCGACAGCTGACCCGGGATGACGTGGTAGGTCAAGATCGTCGCCAGCGTGTCGGCGTTCTCCGGATTGGCCAGGTCTTTCAGCGCACTCGCCGGAAGCTTGGCGAACGCGTCGTCGACCGGGGCGAAGACGGTGAACTCGTCACCGTTGAGCGTGTCGACCAGGTTCACCTTGGGGTTGAACTCGCCGGACACGGTGGCGACAAGGGTCTTGAGCAACGGGTTGTTGCTTGCCGCGACTGCCACCGGGTCCTGAGCCATGCCATCGACCGAGCCGGCCCCGGAAGGCACCGCCTTGGCGTAGTCGTCGCAGCCTTGACCGACCAGGTTGGCCATCATGTCGTCGCCGCCGCCGTCGGAGCTGGGCTCCTGGCTCGGCGTGGTGGAGCCGCCACCGGCGGTGTCGGTGCTCTCATCCGAGCCGCAAGCCGCCGAGAACATCGCCAACGAGGCGACGGCGCTGACGGCCAGGCCCTTCCGAATGGTTTTTTGCATTGTCTTTCCCTCTCTGTGGGTCCTGCTGGTGGTGCTGTACTCCCCGGTTTGATCACTCCACGGTGAACTGGACGTTGTGCCATCCCGTGGCTCCGTCGGGCCGGGGCGGGACCCGCTCGGAAGTCTGTGTGGCGCCGGCCTTGTCGGTGGCCCGGACCGTCAACGTGTGGCTGCCTGGTGTGGCATCGGCCCACTGCCACGACCACTGTCGCCAGGTGTCCAGCGTGTCCTCGGTCGCGAGCTGCGCCAGCTCCCAGTCGCCTTCGTCGACGCGAACCTCGACCTGTGCGATGCCGGTGGTCTGCGCCCAGGCGACTCCCCCGGCACGTACGGCATCCGGGGGCAGCGACTGGAAGGCACGGGGGACGTCGATCCGCGAGGCGGTCTTGATCGGCGCTTCCGGCGCCCAGTCGCGCTCGGTCCAGTACGCGGTGAAGTCGGAGAACCGGGTGACCTCGATCTCGGTCAGCCACTTGGTCGCCGAGACGTAGCCGTAGAGGCCTGGGACGACCATCCGGGCGGGGAAGCCGTGCTCCAGCGGCAGCGGCGCGCCGTTCATCGCGATCGCCACCATCGCGTCACGGCCGTCCATCACCGCTTCGACCGGCGTGCCGATCGTGAAGTCGTCCACGCTGACCGAGCGGAGGGCATCGGCATCTTGTTGCACACCGGCGCGATCCAGCAGGTCCTTGAGCGGCACGCCGATCCAGGTCGCGTTGCCGGCCAGCTCACCGCCGACCTCGTTGGAGACGCAGGTCAGCGTGATGCGTCGCTCGATGAGACGCTCCTTGAGCAGGTCCTCGAAGGTCAGCTCGAGCTCGTTGTCGACCAGGCCGTGGATGCGCAGCGTCCAGGTGTCGGCGGGGACGTCGGGCACCTGCAGGTTGGTGTCGATGCGGTAGAAGTCGGTGTTGGCGGTGAGGTACGGCGTCACGCCGCGGACACCCGCCTCGACCCCCCGCGGCACCGGGCCGGCCGGGCTTGCGGGGATCGGGACCTGGATGTCCGCGCGGGAAGCGGCGGCCGCCGAGCCGCCGACCAACCGCGTGATGACACCGCCGGCCGCTGCAGCCGCTCCGGTCGCCATCACGGCGGCGAGGAAACGCCGCCGGTCGAAGCCGCTCGGCACGTCGTCACCGGGGTGCGGGGCCAGCCAGTTGTCCGAGCTACGACCCGAGCGGCGCCCGAGGGTGGCGAGCAACCAGGCCAGTCCCGCCATGCTGACGAGGGTCGCGAGGATTGACGGAAGCACGACGAGCAAGGGGTAAGCGGTCGCGGTGCGATCGGTCGCGGCCGCAGCCAGTGCCGCGAGGCCGAGCAGGCCGGTGATGCTCAACGCGACGCGGGGATGACGCAGCCCGATCACCCCTGCGGCTGCAGCCACCAGCGCGATGACGACGGCGACGCTACCGATCAGGATCGGCTTGTCGGCGGTGCCGAACTGCTCGATCGCGAAGTCCTTCAGCGCCGGAGGCGCCATGTCGATGGTGCGGTTGCCGACCGAGATGAGCGGTGAGGGCACGCCGGTGAGCGCTCCGGACACCGCCGATGACACGGCCACGCCCGTCGCGGCGGCCAGGATGCCGGCGCCAGCGGCCACGAAGCGGGTGGAGGCCCGAAGTCTGCTCACGTGGAGTGTTCGTCTCCACACACACGGTGGATTGGTGGAGTTGTGGAAACTTCACCGATGCGCGCTAGCGCCGCCACGACCGAAGGGGGCCGATAGCGTTCCGGGCGTGAAGCATGCCCTGTTCCTGCCGATCTTCGACGCGCTTGCCGAACCCGCTGCGGTGGCGGATCTGGCGGTCCACGCCGAGGCCGCCGGCTGGGATGGGCTCTTCGTGTGGGATCACATCGCCTACTCCGCTCCGGTTGCCGCGATCGCCGACCCGTGGATCACGTTGGCAGCCGTCGCCTGCGCCACCGAGCGGCTGCGGCTCGGCCCGATGATCACGCCGCTGCCGCGGCGGCGGCCCGTGAAGGTGGCGCGCGAAGTCGCGACGCTGGATCGGTTGTCGGTCGGTCGGGTGACTCTCGGCGTCGGCATCGGCGGAGACGGCGCCAGCGAGTTCAGCGGGACCGGTGAGGAGCTCGACGCCCGACGCCGTGGGCAGATGCTTGACGAGAGCCTCGACATCCTGACCGCCGCCTGGTCCGGCGAGCCGGTGAGCCGACGCGGGGAGCACTACGTCGTCGACGGCCTGACGATGCGACCGATACCCGTACAGCGCCCACGACCTCCCATCTGGGTTGCGCTGCGGCGCGGCAACCGGGCGCCACTTCACCGTGCGGCACGTTACGACGGAATGTTCCCGATCGAGGTCGAGTCGCCGGCCCAGCTCGCCGAGATCGTGGCCGACGTCCGAACGCTGCGACCGGCTGCGGCAGGACCTTTCGACGTGGCCGTCGGCGGACCCGCCGGCGCCGATCCACGGCCCTACGAGGCGGCGGGGGCGACGTGGTGGATGGCGTCCTTCTCGCCGTACGACCTCAGCCTCGACACGGTGCGCGGCGTCGCGCGTGCCGGACCTACCTAGCGCTTGTGACAGCCCTGGCTAGAGGGCGCGGTCACGATGCCGCGGTCCGGAAGCGGCGCAGGAACGCTGCCGTACGTTCATGACGCGGCGCGTCGAGCAGCTGCACCGGCGGACCCTCCTCGAGCACCACGCCCTCGTCCAGGAAGACCATCCGGTCAGCGACCTCGCGGGCAAAGGCCATCTCGTGCGTCGCCATCAGGATCGTCATGCCCTGCTGCTTGAGATCATTGATCGCCTCCAGCACCTCGCCCACCAGCTCGGGGTCGAGAGCCGACGTGATCTCGTCGAGCAACAGCAGCCGCGGCTGCATGGCCAACGCCTGCGCCAGAGCCACCCGCTGCTGCTGGCCGCCGGACAGCTGGTCGGGGTGCACGGCGACCTTGTCCTCGAGCCCGAAGCGGCGCAGCAGCAGCCGGGCTGACGCATCGGCCTCAGCACGCGGCAGCCGGCGCAGCCGTCGCGGCGCGAGCGCGACGTTGTCGAGCACGGACATGTGGGGGAACAGGTTGTACGCCTGGAACACCATGCCGATCTCGCGGCGTACCGCGTCCGCGTCGACACGCGGGTCGGTGATGTCACGCCCGTCCAGCTCGACCGTGCCGTCGTCCACGGCCTCCAGCAGGTTGACGCACCGCAGCAGCGTCGACTTGCCCGACCCGCTGGAGCCGATGAGCGCGACGACCTCGTGGGTGTCGAGCCGCAGGTCCACCCCGCGCAGGACCTGGTGGCGCCCGAAGCTCTTGCACACCGAGTCCAGCCGCAGCAGCGGCACCGTGTCGGTCATCAGGTCGATCCCTGCTCGCGACGGACCGCCCGCAGTGCGAGGTGGTCGGTGGCCCTCGCCAGCGGCACCGTCAGCGCGATGAAGCCGAGCGCGGCGACGACGTACGGGGTATAGTCGAAGTCTCTGCTCGAGTTGATCTGCGCCGTACGCAAGGCCTCGACGAGGCCGATCAGTGCCACCAGCGCGGTGTCCTTCTGCAGCGAGACGAAGTCGTTGATCAGCGGCGGCATCACCCGGCGCACCGCTTGGGGCAGCACGACATGGCGGAACGTCTGGCCGTAGGAGAGCCCGAGGGAGCGACCGCTGGCCCATTGGCTGGGGTGGATCGAGGCGATGCCTGCGCGCAGCACCTCTGCGACGTAGCCGCCGTACGAGAACGTGAGCGCGATGACGCCGAGCCAGAACAGGTCGATCGGTACACCTTGCAGCCGCAGGGCAGGCACCCCGAAGCCGACCAGAAAGACGACCAAGAGCGTCGGTGTACCGCGGGCGACATCGGTGTAGACGACGGCGACCAGCTTCAGCGGCGCCAGCCCGGCTACCGGGATGACCCGGATGACCGCCACCCCGAGAGCGAGCACGAGGATGGCGACCTCTGCCACGGTGAACAGCTTGATGTTCATCCAGAAGGCGCGGATGATGTCGGGCGCCACGGCCCGCGCCTCGTCGAGGTCGAAGAAGGTGTCGCGGACCCGCTCCCAGCCGGGCGAGGTGACAACCAACCAGGCGGTGCCCACGAGGACGACAACCGTCGACACCGCCGCGATCAGCGTCCGGCGGCGGGCGCGGGATCGACGCCACGCGTCACGCTCGACCTGGCGAGCACTGCGGACGTGGGCAGGCGGTGGAGGTACCGCCATCAGTCCAACTCGGGCACGTCCACGACGTTGGACAGCCACCGCTTCTCGATAGCGGCGATCGTGCCGTCCTGCTGGAGCTGCGCCAACGCCGCGTTGACGCAGTCGACCAGCGGGTTCCCCTTCTCGAAGAGCAAGCCGAACTGCTCGGTCTCACCGGAGGTCACCTGGAACTGGCCCACCAGCTGGCCCTGGGGGATCTCGACGGCGGTGATGTAGAACGCGGTCGGCAGGTCGGAGACGATGGCGTCGACCTGGCCGTTGAGCAGCGCCTGCTTGGCGTTGTTGGTGTCGTCGTAGACGAAGGGCTGTTGGTCGGGCGCTATCTCGTTGGTGATGGCATCCAGCGAGGTGGTGCCGACCTGGGCCCCGATCTTGGCGTCTTTGAAGTCGGCCAAGCTGGTGGCACCGGCGTACGCAGAGTCCTTCAGGGTGATGAGCGCCTGCGACGCGGAGTAGTACCCGTCGGAGAACGTCACCGCCTCGGCACGCTTGGCGGTGATCGATATCTGGTTGACGTCGAAGTCGAACTTCTTGGTGCCCGGCTGGTAGCTGGAGTTGAACGGCACGGTCACCCAGGTGACCTCGTCGTCGCTGAAGCCGAGCTCATCGGCCACGGCGTACGCCACCGCTGACTCGTA
>Ga0136612_10001145_pt1 | contig 11019 bp, 10 predicted proteins | sample AntDryUQ224A2306_2_FD_106644 | JGI IMG/M metagenome (GOLD analysis project Ga0136612, IMG submission 106644) | Polar desert sand microbial communities from Dry Valleys, Antarctica - metaG UQ224A (23.06) | ecosystem: Environmental > Terrestrial > Soil > Desert | place: Antarctica: Dry Valley...
ATCAACAAGAACCTCTGGACCAGTTCCTACGTCGTGTTCACAGCAGGGATGGCGTCGGTGACTCTGGCGACCTGCATGTGGATCATCGACGAGAAGAACATCCGAGGCTGGACCTGGCCCTTCGAGGCATTCGGAGTCAATCCGTTTGCGGCGTTCGTGGGATCGGGTGTGATGGTCCGACTGATCGGCTCGCTGATTAAAATCCCCAGTGGCGGAAAGAGCGCGCCGTTGTCGGCGGTCGTCTATCGCTCGTTCTATACCTCGTGGCTCTCCCCGATCAATGCGTCCCTGCTCTACGCAATCAGCTTCGTGCTCGTATGGTTAGGGATCATGATGGTGATGCGAAAAAAGAACCTGATCCTCAAGCTGTGACATGTAGGACAGATACTCTTGTCTGTCACGCAGAACTGTAGAGCCCGCCAGCGCCGACAGACAGGAGTGTCTGTCCTACATCGTGAGTCGCTTGTAAATCCTCAGATGCCTGAGCGCTCCCCCGCGATCTCCGGAGCGCTCGTAGACGCCCGCGAGATTGAAGTGCGCGTCAGCGTAGTCTCCGTCGACGCGAATGGCGTCTTCATATGCCCTCGCAGCGCGTCTGTCATCTCCCAGGTCTTCGAGCGCTACGCCGAGGTTGAAGTTTGCTGTTGGATTTGCCGCATCAATTTCTACTGCCTTCCGGTAGTGGTCCTTCGCCGTCACCACATCGCCCGTCTCGTGAATGAGCCGACCCAGGTTCAGATGTGCGTCGACGTAGTCTGGGGTCAAATCGAGCGCTTCCTCGTATGCGCGGAACGCAGCGTCAGGATCGGTGATCTCCAGCTCGCATCCCATGTCGTACCACTCTTCCGCAGAAAGTCCATGCGGAGAACTGAGTGCTTCTTCCGCCGCTCGCTTCGCGAAGGGCGCGACCGTTTTTGCGAGATCCGCGACTGCGAAATCAAACAGCACTTGTCCGGAATGAGGGTCCCACTGCGTCCCGCCATCCTGAACCACGATCCTGTCGCCGTCCGCTGCAATCCGGACTTCGGTCAGTGGCTTTCCGATCGGAAGCCTCGTCCTGAGGTCGCGGAGGGCCTTGCGGACTTTTCGAGGAGAGATCCTCGCGGCCGTGAGTCCCGCGGCAGTTCTCAGAAGGACAAGATCCTGGAACGAGAAGCGATACTCACCGCGTCTGCCGCGCTCCGGGGAGAGAAAGCCGGTGGCCGCGTAGAGCCGGATCTGCGTAACCGGGAGCCCGAGCATCTCGGCCACCTCCCGGACGGTGTAGCCCTTCATTCAGAATCTGTTCAGCGGGAACCGCGCCCGGTTCTGGATGCAACCGCGCGAGGGCGGCTTTTCTCCTCCTGCTTCCGTTCCTTTTCCGGGGAGGGGGCGGCGCGCTTCGCTGGTTTCCTTCCGGTCGCCGCTTTGTGGCCGGACATTCCAATGTCCGGCGTCTTTGACGACGAAGTACCGCGCCGGACATTGGAATGTCCGGCCACATTCGAGCGCTGGCCGAGACTCGCTTTCAGTGCCTCCATCAGATCGATGACCTGACCGCGGGGCTCTTCAGCCATCGACACAGAAATCTCCTGACCATTCACCTTCTGCTGGATCATTTCCTTGAGCCGGCTCTGCCCCTCGTTCATGTAACTGGACGGATCAAACGCAGGGACGCTGACCTGGTCCGCCAGAAGAATGGCCAGCTTGAGCTCGTTCTCCTTGACCTCCATCTCGCCGATCTCCACTTCGGAGATAGAACGGACCTCGTCGGCGTAGTGAAGTTGTTGCATCACCAGGCCTGACTCCATCGGACGCAGCACCACGAGATACTGCTTGCCGCGGGCAACATAGCGAGCGACCGCCCAGCGTCCCGTCTTTCGCATGGCCTCGCCGAGCAGCCGGTAGCCCCGCTCCCCTCCCCGCTCAGGCCCCAGGTAGTAGGCCTTGTCGAAGAAGATGGGATCGACGCTTTCGGACGGGACGAATTCCGTGATCGCAATCTCCTGCGTCGAGCGTTCTTCGAGTGCCTTCAACTCCTCGTCGGTGAAGGTGACGTATTGCCCACGAGCGAACTCGTACCCCTTGATCATCTCGCTCCGTTCAACGCGCTCCTCGTCTTTCTGGCAGACGTACTGCTGGCGCAGTCTGGAGCCGCAGTCTTTGTGGAGGAGATTGAAGGAGACTGATTCCGATGACTGACTCGCTGAAAAGAGTTTGACCGGGATTGAAACGAGACCGAATGCGATGTTCGCCGAAGCCATTGCTCGTGCCATAAGGTGGAAAAATATACACCCTGTAGAGTCCGATGCACAATTTCGAGGGCAGAAGCCGACGATACACGGATTCGTGTAGCGCCGGCGTCCCCCCCTGCCTCTCGGTCTCTGCACGACTCACGGCAAAGGCAGGCGGGACGCCTGCGCTACACGAACATCGGTTACGATTCTGCGCCCCGCACCGCGGCTCGCCAAAAATATGTTGAACGACCTGCAACTCCAGCGATTAGAGGACTCGATCCAGAACTCCGACCTCTCACGGGACGAGATTTCCAGGCTCGTCGGCGAGCTCGAGCAGTCATATCGGACGCTCCTGACGTTCGACGCAAAGGAACAGTCGTACGTGACTGAGATCCAGCGACTCAACTCGGTCGTGATGCAGCTGATGGAGTACGTCGAAACGATCGCGGAGATCGCAGGCGACACGACGCCAGGGTTTCGCTGCATCCGAGGAGATCAAGCGGCGCGCGGTGGAATTGATCATCAGCTCGGTCGGTCAGATGAAAGAACATGAGACGAGGTGACCGTGACTCGATCGTACGGCTTGTTCCTGTCGCAAATCGGTGCCGTACTGCTGGTGATAACGTCCTGCACTGCTCTCCCGACGAAAATGCAACCGGGTGGTGAGCCATTGAAAAGAACGAAGCTCCACTATCTGGCTCTCGGCGACTCGTACACGATCGGAGAATCGGTTGAAGCATCGCATCGATGGCCGGTGCAATTGACGGCTCGCCTGCGAACGGAAGGGTTCGATCTCGACGACCCGCAGATCATCGCGAAGACGGGATGGACCACAGATGAGCTCGACAGGGCTATCGACCAGGCAGCTCCCCAGGGACCTTTCGATTTGGTGACACTTCTCGTCGGAGTCAACAACCAGTACCGGGGTCGCGACTCAGAGGAGTACCGCCGGCACTTCATCGGACTCCTTAAGAGGTCGATCGACTTTGCGGGCGGAGACCCGAGGAAGGTGGTGGTGCTTTCAACTCCGGACTGGGGAGTGACACCCTTCGCAGAAGGGCGCAACCGGGAGAAGATTGCCGCGGAGATCGACACGTTCAACAGCATCGCGAAAGAGGAGGCCGGAAAAGCGGGCGCCGGATTCGTCGATATCACTCCGATCTCACGCCGTGCTGCACGCGACCCAGGACTCCTTGCCGGAGACGGGCTTCATCCATCGGGAGCGATGTATGCGGAGTGGGTTGGCCTGGCTCTCGAGCCGGCGCGGAAAGCTCTGCATAACAGTAAATAACTGACAGGCGATTGCGTACCCGCCGGTGACCCAAGGGAATGTGCACCGCGATTGCACAGGGCCGGTCAGCCCTGATTCAAGAGCTGCTGTGGAGTTCCTCGAGTCGGCTCCGTTTTCCTCACTGATCAGAGCGTCACAGAAAACAAACGATGACAAGCCCCGAAGCCTTGAACGTCCTGGTCGCGGACGATGATCCGACGCTGAGAAAATTGCTGGCAACTCTCCTGAGGCGGCGCGGTTACGAGACCACAGAGGCAGTCGACGGGGAGCAGGCAATCGAGATTCTCCAGAGTCAGAAATTCGAATGTGGAAGCTCGAAGTTCGATCTCGTGGTGCTCGATCTGATGATGCCGAAGAAAAGTGGATGGGACGTTCTCGACTTCATCGAGAATGAGTTGGAGACCCTTCGCGATCACGTCCTCGTCATCAGTGCGGCCGGTGAGGACAGACTCAGCGAGCTCGAAGGCCGCGGCTGCGGTGTGATACCGAAGCCGTTCGGGACTAGCGATTTCTACGGCTCCGTCGAACGGCACATGCGCCACACCTGAGCGATGCAGAACGCATCACGGGGCCGAAGGCCGACTGGGACAAGCTTTCTCTGTCAGCCCCGTAGGCGGCGCCCCTCTCCCGCCGGGGATCGTCTCAAAAGTAAGATTTGAGAAACCGAATGGAGAACGCAGAATGAAGAATGAAGAATGAAGAAAACAAAGCGGGGGGATCCCGAGTTTTTTTCAGTCTTTTTTCGCTTTTTTCTTTCTAAATTCTTCATTCTCCGTTCTGCGTTCTCCGTTCGGCTTTCATCTTGGCCTTTTGAGACGATCTCCGCCGGGAGAGGGGGAGCGGCCCAGTCCGCTTCGCCGGGCAGACTATTCGCCGAGCTTCTCCTTCAAACTGGCGAGGTCTGCTTCCATTCTGAGGATTGCCGATTCGACCCGCACCAGTCGGGATTCCAACGACTCCGTCGCGGTGACCGCCGGCTCGTCGGGCAGTGTGTCACCAAGGAGCGTGACCCACCTCTGTTCCTTTTGTCCCACTCTCCGCGCCATCGAGGCGACCAGCGGCTCGTCCCGTTCGGATAGAGACTGCAGGACGCTCTCGACTTCCTCGATGGAGGTGAAATGGAACATCCGGTCGCTACGGCTCCGAAGCTCTCCTGCCGTCTGTGGACCGCGAAGGAGAAGAAGGGTCATGACGGCCTTCGCTCCGGGAGTGAGAAGCCACCGCTTGTCCGCATTGTGGTCCCACCGGACAGACCTCCCCCCGAGCACCCGCCAGGCCAGTGAGCGTTGCTGGAGGCGATCCAGTGCGCGTGCGACCTCGTCCTCACCGAGCTCTGTGACCGGCTCCCTGTTCGTCTTCTGGTTGCAGGCTGCCAGAAGGGCGTTGATCGTAAGGGGATAGTTGTCTGGAGTCGTAAGCTGCTTTTCCATCAACGATCCAATGATTCTCCGCTCCACCGCCTCGAGCTTATCCATATTCATCACGTCCCTTGATTCATCTTTTCATTCTTCGCCGTGCGTTCTAACATTCAGCATTCCAATTCCCGCATCCTGCATCCTGCATTCTGCAATCGGTCTCGAGGGCCTGAACGCTTTCGATGTCTGAGCTGGCCGTGGCGTCTCTCTTGTCGGACATGGTCCGAAGCCTGGCGATTGCCTGGAAGAAACTCGGAGCCTATCCCAAGGGACATCCCGCCCTCGAGGGAGCGATCGAAACTGTCCTCGAGCGGCTGGGCACCCTCACTGCCACAACGGGCGACCTCGCTCTGGGAGTCACCAGGGACGGACTGCTCTTCAATAACCGGACCCTCGACTTCGATCAGGCACAAAAGTTCGCTCAGGCGCTTTACCTGCGCGATGTCGCGGTTCTCCGGATCGGCAGAGGAGTCAATTCGACGGAGCTCGACATCTTCCTGCGGGCTCTCGGGTCTGATCAGGCTCGCTCTGCTGCTCCGTTCTGGGACGAGCTCGCTGCGGCAGGTGTCCGGCACATCGGGCTCCAGCCGGTTGACTACTCCGCGATTCGAGCGACCGAAGGACTCGAGGACATTCAACCGGACCATCCAGCCTCGCTGCGCGATGCTCTCATTCAGGCTTTGCTCAGCGGGAGGCAGCTATCGAAGGAGGGAGCCCACCGTCTCACGCAACTGGGATCGTCGCTCGACATCTCGCAGCTCGTAGCCGAGTTGCTGCACACCCCGGTTAGCGATGCCGAGCAACGCGACTCAACAACCGGCGACAGCACGCAAGGCGAAAGCGGCTCATCGTTCAGCGATGAGCTGACCGCCCCGATGAGTGAGGTGTCGCGTCCTGCGGGCAGCCCCGTTTCTTCCGTGGCGGCCGCCGTCAGCCGTTATCTTTCCAACAGCGACATATCGACGCGAAAGGTTGCCGCTCACCAGGTCGCAGAACTTCTTCGCGCACTTCCCGAGGAGATGAAGGAGACCGTTTTAACCGCGGCCCTCCGTTCGCTGGCATCAGATGAGTCGGCGGGTCCGGCACTTCAGGTCCTTTGCAACTCTCTGTCTGCCGATCTCGTCCTCAAGGCAATGCGCAGCATCAGGTCCGAAGGCTCAACCCTTTCCACGCACGCACTCCGGCTGGCGCAGGCACTATCGTCGGTAACGAAGGATCAACTGTCGGCAAGGGCGAAAGACCTCGACTCTTCCGCTCTTGCTGCCGAGCTCATGCTCCTCATGAAAGACGAGGACATCGACCGGTTCAATCCCGAAGATCATCAGACGCTTCTTGGAGAGATCGCCCTGCACCTGCCCGACGTTGCGGAGCAGACGGAGTTTTCGAAGTCGGAGCTCTCCACACGTCTCGACTCAGTGACGCCTGGAACAACGACAGACGCCGTAGCACGCACCCTTCTCGACCTGATCTCGAGCCATGGCAGGCAACTCTCGCTCACCGCAGTTCTTCGGCAGCTGCGTGAGGTATTTCAGTTCTATCTCAACAGTGGGCAGATCGACCAGGCCCTCGACCTCGTGCGCTCGCTCCAGGAATTCGCTTCGACGCTGGCGAGCGGGGCACCTCAGAGTGTCGAGCTCTCCCGGTTCTTCGAAGAGCTCGTCACGGAGGACGCCATCACGGCGCTGCTCGAGAACCAGACACCCGGTGGAGATGCACAGGTCTCACTGGACAGGCTCGTAAAAGCCCTCGGAGCTGCCGCCGCCAAAAACTTCCTCCTCGCACTCGCGGCCGAGGAGAATCGTTCCCGACGCCGCAGGCTCTACAACATGGTGGCATCGCTTGGAACCATCATCGTCCCCGAGGCCACGAGGCTCCTGAAAGACGAGCGTTGGTTCGTCATACGCAACATGATCGTTCTCCTGCGGAATGTCGGTGACCGATCTTCGATGACGGAGATTCGCCGATGCGCAAATCATCCCGATCTTCGGGTGAGGTTCGAGGCGATCAAGAGTCTCCTGGCGTTCGACCCTCAAGTGCCACTCGAACTCCTGGATAACGCCATCAACGATCCCGATCCGAAGCTCGCTGAAGCCGCTATTATTCTGGTAGGAAGTTATGGCATTCGCGAAGGAGTGCAATCTTTGCTGAAAATTCTCGACAAGTGGGATTTTCTCGGCCGGCGACGATCTCTCCGTATCAAGTCGCTCAAAGCACTGGGAGAGTTGGGCGACCCAACCGCACTGACGCGTCTCGACCGTTTTTTCCGCGAAGGGCTTCTTTCCGTCATCTCGATCGAAGAGCGTCGCGCTGCCTGGAAGTCGCTCGAATCATACCCCGCAGCAGCACGAGAAGATCTTGTGAGTAGAGGCCTGAAGTCCCGCGATCCCGAGATCCGCAAAATCAGCTCGAAGCTTGCCCGGAATGAAAATGCGGCGACTTCGAGGGCCGACGAGACAGTGAGGGGGAACAGTCCTGCCTGAGCCGACAGCGAGTCAGACCACCTCACTGATCGAGGGTGTGATCCAGGATTTTTCGCGCGCGATCAATCTCCGAGCTCTCTACGGCGCCAGCCACCCTCGGTCGATCGAGGCGGCCGAGAGAATTCGAGCCGGGCTGGCGGCCCTCACCAGGCAACGCGGCGGCGATGCCATCACGTTTCTCCTGGTGGGCGACGATCTGGTAGCGGATCAGCAGCCGCTACGAAAGGGAAGCCTCAACCAGCAGCATCTCGTGCAGACGCTCAAGCGGAAAGGCGTCGAGCGAATGACGCTCAGTAGCGAGATTACCTCTGAGGAGTCCGCTGAGCTCGTGGCGTCGTTCGTGGGTGATGGGAAGCCGCATTCCACCGCACATGTCGTCGTTGGCCGCATCGAAGCCGGGAGTATCGAACCTGACTCCGCCGAGCGAATCGATTTCAATCCTCACACTCCTCTTACCGCCTCGAAGATCGACTCGGTCCGCGAGGCGTTCGTCCGGATGCGGCGCGACGCGTCCGGTGGTCTCGGACCGATGAAGGAGATGATCTGGAGCTTCATCGATGCGCTTTCCCAATCCACTCGGGAAATCCTCCCTCTTGCGCCACTCAAGGATCATGACGAATACACCTTCGTTCATTCGATCAACGTCTCTCTCCTGGTGCTGGCGCAGGCCCGAAGCTTCGGCATCTCAGGAGACCTGCTCCAGCAATGCGGACTGGCCGCGCTGGTTCATGACATCGGGAAACTCAATGTTCCACTCGAGGTGCTGAACAAAAACGGACGTCTTGACGAGGACGAATGGAAGATCATGACCAGTCACGTCGATCTCGGGGCCTGGCATCTGGCCGGGATGGAGTCGACGAACCCGCTGGCGATTCTCGTCGCTTACGAGCATCACCTCCGTTACGACGGCGTGCCGAGCTATCCCATCCTCAAACGACCGAGACGGGCGAACTTCGTGAGCCAGATGACCTCACTGGCCGATACCTACGACGCGATTTCCACGAACCGCCCTTACCAGAAGTCGCAGAATCAAATGGCCGCACTCGAGATCATCAAGGCGCGAGCCGGAACATTTCACGACCCCTTCCTCGTTGGCAACTTCATGCAGCTCGTGCAGCATCCACTCTCCCGGTAGCAGTTCGGGGAGTCGAGCGTCGAGGAAGATGATGAATTTCAGCAGGATTGTCTCTGTCGCACTGGCGCTCATGACTGTGACGCTTTCCAATTCTTCTGCAGGCGAGGGCGTCGCGCTCTCGAGCCCGGTGGCGGTGCTCGAGCTTTTCACCTCGCAGGGATGTTCGAGCTGCCCATCAGCAGACAAGCTCCTCACGGCGCTGGGATCGGATCGAACGTTGCGAGGCAAAATCGTCCCTCTCGCATTTCACGTCGACTACTGGAATCGACTGGGATGGTCGGACCCTTTCTCCTCGGCCGACTGGTCGCGACGCCAGAACAGCTACGCGCAGGCCTTTCGCGCCAGCCAGGTCTACACACCTCAGATCGTGGTGAACGGAGCCACCGAGGCGGTCGGATCGGATTCGGCTGCGATCAGGCGGCAGATTGACGCGGCGCTCAGAGTCCCCCCTCCGGCCCAGGTCCGCCTCACCGTGACGAAACCGGCCAATGCGTCGGGGAAAGTTGACGTTGCGCTCGATGCTCGAGCCGGTTCTGCTATCAAGTCCGGCAGACTCAACCTCATGGTCGCGCTTTTCGAGAACGGCGTCATCACCGATGTCGTGAAAGGTGAGAACTCGGGGAGGAAACTCCGGAACGATTTCGTCGTCAGGAAGCTGACCAACGTGCTGTCTATTGCGCCGGGTTCGAGCAGTAAGGGATCAACGTCCTTTAATGTCGATAAGGCCTGGATGCTCGACAACCTCGGCGTCGCTGCGTTCCTGCAGGACCCGAAGACGCTTCGCATCTACGCCGCAAGCGCAGTACAGGTAACCGCGAAGTAACTGTGTGCTTTTCCCTCTCCCTCGGAGATCGTCTCAAAAGGCCAAGATGAAAAGCTGAACGGAGAACGCAGAACGGAGAATGAAGAATTTAGAAAGAAAAAAGCGAAACAAGACTAAAAAAACTCGGAATCCCCCCGCTTTGTTTTCTTCATTCTTCATTCTGCGTTCCGCGTTCTCCATTCGGTTTCTCAAATCTTCCTTTTGAAGGGAATGCGCGCGCGCTCGCTCGCGGGTGGCCCCGCGGTTGCAAAAACTAAGAGCCATGCGACTACGTCCCCTCTTCCCGCTGATCCTTCTTCTCTCCCTGGCCTGCCGCAGCTCATTGCAGGATCTCGATCCCAGGAAGCTCTCATACGAAGTGGACGAAATCCGTCCGCGCTTCTCGTTTGCGATCCCGCCGTCGGCATCGATTGTGGAAGCGGAAGCCACCCTCCGGGTTCGCAACGAGAACGACATTCGTGTGCGACTGGAAGGGATCGACTTCGAACTGCTGATCAACGATCGCCGCGTCATGCGAGGCAACTCGACCGAAAAAATCGATGTTCCGGCTCTCGGCACCGGCCTGCTCCAGCTTCGGGCACGGGCGAGCGGCGACGAGTTGCGCGGCCTGATCGGCGAGATCGCCGATAGGATGCGCGGCAGAGACGACAGCGGCAACCGCTACACGATTCGCGGAAACGCGCATTACAGGACCATCATCGGCGTGATCGACATTCCGTTCTCCGCAGATGCAAAGCAGGTCATGCGTCAGTGACCGGGTAGTCTGCTTCCATCGACCGGGCCCCATCGGTTCGCCGCGCTCAGCGAAACTCTTTCACCTTACAATCTCCCCATGTCCCCCTCCCTTCGCGTTTTCTTCTCCATCATCGCTCTACTGATCGCAACGTCCGCATCTGCTGAATGGGCGCAATGGGGCCGGGGACCTCGCCACGACAACAGCTCCACAGCCGTAGGCCGTTCACTCGATGTCATCGAGGACGAGATTGTGCTCGACCCTTTCGCAGACCAGATGGAAGCCATCTCGGGTGGAAATCTTCTGGTTCACTACCAGGCTCCCCTGGTTGACGGCGACGACGCGTTCGTTGTCATCAAGAGCGGCACGTTCACCTCGCCGCTGACGCGAGAGTCTCAGATCTGGAACGTCCGGAATCTTCGGCGCTCCGGCACCCGCCTCGCCGCGCGGTGGACCTACACGACCGACTGGAAGCCGGTTCCATGGGGCAGTCCCGGTCCCTCGTGGGAGCCTGTCTATCACTGCGCGATCACCGAGGATGCTGTGTGGGCTCCGGCGTTCGGCGGAGCGATTGACAAGATCAGCCGGGCAGACGGCAGCCTCATCGCGCGCATGAATCCTTTCGACGGAGTGAATCCATCGATCTTCACCACCGGTCCGCCGACCATCGATGACTCGGGCAATGTTTACTACAGCGCCATCCAGCTGACTCCGGTTTCTCCCTGGTCCTCCGACCCGATCAACTCCTGGCTGGTGAAGATTTCGCCGAACGGGACCATGACCAGGGCCACGTTTCAGTCGTTGACTCCCAGCGCCCCGGCAGCAAACGCTCTATGCACGACGGAATTCGCCGCCGCCCCTCCCCTTCCGCCGAGCCCCGACGCGGTGGCGCCGGAGTCACGGTGCGGACCGCAGCGACCCGGAAT
>Ga0136612_10001146_pt1 | contig 11019 bp, 7 predicted proteins | sample AntDryUQ224A2306_2_FD_106644 | JGI IMG/M metagenome (GOLD analysis project Ga0136612, IMG submission 106644) | Polar desert sand microbial communities from Dry Valleys, Antarctica - metaG UQ224A (23.06) | ecosystem: Environmental > Terrestrial > Soil > Desert | place: Antarctica: Dry Valley...
CCCGCTTGAACCCTGAACTTCGAATAGTGCGCTGGCTGGCGTGCGGCCTGTTCCTTTTTACCGCCTCTCTGCGCGCTACGACGATCGTGATGCCGACCGACGAGCAGTTGATTGGAAAAGCGCAGGTGATCGTTCTGGGTACCGTGGTCAGCAACACTCCCCTCGACGTCGATGGCTCTATTTTCACCGAGTCGGTGGTGGCCGTGCAGACCGCAATCAAAGGTAGCGTCCAGGGCACGATCGTGATCCGCGAGATCGGCGGGATCATCGGCGATCGGATCACGCACATCTACGGAACTCCTGAGTATTCGGTCGGAGAACGAGTTCTCGTTTTCATTTCGCCCGACGGCCGTGGTCGATTCCGCACAGTGGACCTGTTCGCCGGCAAGTTCGGAGAAACGGCAGCGGTGGGAGGCCGCCCTCTCCTGGTTCGAAGGGAGGACGGCCCCAACGTTCACGTTTTCGGCGGCGATCTCGCGTTCGATCGTGATGCCGCTCGTTTCGTTGCCTTCGTCGAGGACCGTGCATCCGGAGGCGAGAGTGCCGCCGACTATTTTGTCCCCAGGACAGTGCCATCGGGACTGCGGCCTGAGGCACACTTCAGTCTCATTGCCGAGCCGACGGTCTACCGCTGGTTCGCATTTGAAAGCGGCGCAACTCCCCGCTGGTCCAGCCACGGGGCGCAGGCCGGATACACGGGCGGCGGCGTGAACGAGCTGCAGACCGCCATGGCGTCATGGACTACTTACGGCGGCGCGCTGGTGCGCTTTGCGTACGACGGCGCGTCGACTGCCGCGCCAGGCGGGCTTTCACGACCGAACGGGCGCAACGAGGTCGCCTTCGATGACCCGCTCGATGAGATCGAAGGGACTTTCAACCCATCTACAGGTGGAGTGGTCGGCACCGGCGGGTTCAATGGAGTTTCGAACAGCTCGAACTGGACCGGCCCGTTCGACGCCGACGGTACGCACACTGCCGGGACCTACCGGGCATGGAACATCACCGAAGGCAACCTGACCATTCAGAACGGAGTGACCTCGAGCCGTTTCTCGTCCGGCCGCCTCGCGGAGATCATCGCTCACGAACTGGGACACACTCTCGGATTCGGACACAGCGCGGATACGGTCGCTCTGATGTACGCGAGCGTGACCGGTATCGGCCCGTCCCTGCGTGAGGACGACAAGACCGCTGCGCGCTGGCTGTATCCGAACCTGAATGGCGCGATCCCATCGACGCCGGCGCCTTCCCGGCCTGCGGCTCCCTCGAACCTGACCGGATCCGCCAGCGGGTCGACCGTTACTCTGCAGTGGAGCGACAACGCCTCGGATGAAAGCGGCCAGTCCCTGTACGTTTCGAACGGCGGGAGCTGGTCGAAAGCGTCCGACTTTGCAGCGGGGGTGCGTAGTGCAACGATGCAGGGCCTGCCGTCGGGCACCTACAGTTTCTACGTAGTGGCCTTCAACGGTGCGGGTGCGTCGCCTTCCTCCAACATTGTCTCTGTGACAGTGGCTGCTCCACCTGTCCTGCCACCGCTCGTGGCGGCTTTCGCGTGGGGCTCTTCGACTGTGCTGGCCGGTGAACCGGTCTCTTTCACAGATCAATCGACCGGTGGTGTCACGGCGCGACTCTGGAGTTTCGGTGACGGCACCTCTTCGTCCCAGGCGACCCCGGTCAAGCGCTACAGCACGGGCGGCACTTACTCCGTGACGCTGACTGTTTACCGCGGCTCCGAATCACGGGTCGCCGCGAAATCGATCACGGTCGCCCAGAGCTCACCGATCCTTCCGGCGCCGGTAGCACCACCTGCCCGACGGCGCGCCGCGCGGTCGTGATTCGTAGCTGGTAGCTGGTTCGCCACGTCCTGTTGTGGAGGACAGGCAGTCTTGCCTGTCCCTGTGACATGGGTGGGGAGGGCCAGGCTCGACGCCTGGCCGGACAGGCAGGATTGCCTATCCTCCACTTGCAGCTCGTGAGAGCCTCACCAGCTACCAGCTACACTCCCCCGGAATGTTCGAGGCCTTCTCCGAGCGGGACTACCGGCGTTTCTGGACTACGCAGTTCATCTCGAACATCGGCTCGTGGATGCAGACGGTCGCGCAGGGCTGGCTGGTTTACAGGTTGACCGACTCGGCGTTTCTGCTGGGATTCGTCGGCTTCGCAAGCTCAATTCCGGCGGTTGCGCTGATGCTGCCGGGCGGGGTGATCGCCGATCAGCTCGATCGCAAGAAGGTCGTCGCGATCTCACAGATCGTGCAGGCGCTGACGGCCCTGTCGCTGGCCATCGGCATCCGGGCCAGCACGATCACCGTGTGGCACATCATTGCCGCCGCTGTGGTCGTTGGAGTCGCGCAGTCATTCTCGGCGCCTGCGTTTCAGGCGATGATCGTCGATCTCCTGGAGACGCGGGCGCACCTCCCGAACGCCATCGCTATGAATTCGCTCCAGTTCAATACCTCGCGTGCCATCGGACCGCTCATTGCCGGCGTGACGCTGTCCGCCTGGGGGAGCTACTGGTGCTTTGTGATCAACGCCCTCTCCTTTCTTCCTCTTGTGTGGGTTCTCTTCCGCACCCACAACCGGCAGCTGCCCCTGGCCGGGTCAGCGGCGATGTTCGAAAGGCTCAGTGAAGGGTGGCGCTTCGTTCGCGCCGATCGGCTGGTGCTTCTTTTCCTGGCGCTCGCTGCCGCCGCGAGTCTTTTCGGCTATCCGTTCATGACTCTGATGCCTGTGGTCGCGCGTGCGATGTTCACCGATGAGGCAGCGGGACTGGGGTATCTGATGAGCGCGACCGGGGCGGGTGCTCTGGCCGGAGCGCTGGTACTTTCGGTTCGCACGCCGTCAGCCCGGCGGGCCATGCCGCTCATCGTCGGCTCGCTTCTGGTGTTTGGCTTCGCGCTCGGATTGGTTGGCGTCTTTCGCAGGCCGGGGCTTGTTCTGCCGCTGCTGTTCCTCTGTGGAGTGTCCACGGTGGTGGCCATGGCCATGTGCAACACATCGATCCAGCGCCGGGTTCCCGACGCTCTGCGCGGACGTGTTCTGAGCATGTACACCTTCGCGTTTTTCGCCTTCATCCCTTTCGGCAATCTCGCAGCCGGCCTGATCACCGAACGTCGCGGGATCCGTCAGGCACTGGTGATGCTTGGAGCGGGTCTGGTGGCGTCGGCCCTGGCCGGCGCTGTTGCCGACCGCCAACTGAGGACTGAAGACTGAGGCCTGAGGACTGAGGCCTTTCAGCCCAACGACTCGAGAATTTCGTCGATCGTGCTCCGGCGGCAGGTGTACATCGGCGTGTCCCGTGCCGTGTACTTCGACGACTCGGTTTCGCGAAGCTCCTGAACCAGATCGAGAAACTCGGCGGCGGAGTCGGCTTCGAAGGCCACCACAAAGTCCTGGTCGTCGAGACCGAAGGAGTAGGTGGTGTTGATCTTCACGCGCGGGTACTTGTGGCCGATGGCAATGTGCTCGTTCATGATTCGCTGGCGATCGGCCTGCGGGAGCAGGTACCAGTCGCGCGTTTTCACGAAGGGGTAGACGAAGAGCAGAGGTTTCTTCCCGGGGACGATTTTCAGCCGTCTGCCTTCCTGGCCTTCATGCACGTGCTCATCGACGTATTGCGAGTGCTTGGTCATGGCCAGGTAGGAGCTCGGGACTTCGAGAAAGCGCCCCATCTGCGAGCGATTGATATCGACCAGCATTTTCTGGAACGGCTCCAGCTCGTATCCGATTCGCCAGAGCATGAAGTCGACGCCGGCCTTCAGACCGACCGTCGAGTAGGGGAGCACCATCATCGGCCCGGTGTATCGGGCAATGATCTCCGCAAGCTCCCGTCTGGCCGCTGTCTTCCACTCCGGGCTCTCGCTCCGAAACGCGCGATCGACGCGAAAAAAAATGAAGTTGACGAACTGGCGCGCCACCGGTGCTTCGGCGGGGCGCGCGGCCTGCGGCTCGGGCTGTGTTGTGGTTGTCATGCGCGGGTGCTTTTTATCACCGATCGCTTACCATGCGAAAGTGAACCGGCCTGTACAGAACGGGCCCGCGCCCTCCGCGCGGTCCTATCAGCAGCTGCTGACCAAGCTGCTGCGCCACGGCGCCTATCCGCAGCTGCGGAAGATCGTCGAAAAGACTCTCGCGGCGGATCTCGCTCCGGTGATTCCGCTTCTGCTGGAAGAAGATCGCAAGCGGATCGTGACCATCCTCATCGAGACGGGAAAGGCCGGCCGGGCGCTGCTGCACCTCGACGAGCCGGACATTCACGAGATCTTCGACTCGACCGATGACGCCACCCTGGCCGCGATCTGCAATACCTCCGCTCCCGATGATGCCGCCGACCTTCTCGATCTCATCGACGAAGAGCGCCGTCAGCGCGTTCTGGAACTCCTTGGGTCGACCGAAGGGGCGAACCTCGAATCTCTGCTGGAAGGAGAGGAGGAGACAGCCGGATCGCTGATGAACACGGAGTTCTTCGCTCTCGACGAAGAGCTGACCGTCGGCGATGCCATCGAAGCGATCCGGCAGTATCCAAAGAAGGAATCGTTCTTCTATGTTTACTGCGTCGACGGCGAGGGCCATCTGGTCGGCGTCCTGTCATTGCGCAGCCTGATCCTGGGCGATCCGTCCACCCGCCTTCGCGACATCATGGTCCAGAGCGTGGTCCGGACGCAGATCGACGCCCCTACCGGCGAGGTTGCCCAGCTGGTGTCGAAGTACGACCTCCTCTCCGTCCCGGTGGTGGACCTCCAGAACGGGCTGGTAGGTGTGGTCACGGTCGATGATGTGATCGACGTCATTCAGGAGCAGGCCGAAGAGGATCTCCTCCATCTGGCCGGCGTTGCTCCCTCCGAGCGTATCGCCACACCCGCGACCACCTCTTTCAAGATGCGGTTCCCCTGGCTGGCGGTGAACCTCGGCACCGCATTTCTGGCGGCGTGGGTGGTCAGTCGATTCGAGGGAACGATTCAGCGCTGGTCGGCTCTGGCCGTCTTCATGCCCATCGTGGCAGGAATGGGTGGCAACGCCGGCACCCAGACTCTCACCGTCTTCGTCCGGGCGCTCGCGCTCGGTGAGGTTAACTGGAGCACCGGAAGGATTGCGGTCATCAAGCAGACGCTGGTCGGTCTGGCCAACGGCATCGCGATCGGATCTCTGGCGATGCTGATCGTCGGTTTCTGGACCGATAACTGGATCATCGCCGTGATCCTCTTCTGCGCGATGGTGATCAACATGATGATCTCGGGGATTGCCGGCGGCCTGGTGCCGCTTGCGCTGGAGCGGCTGGGATTCGATCCTGCAGTCGCGTCGTCGATCTTCGTGACCACATTCACCGATGTTGCCGGGTTTTTTGCTTTTCTCGGTCTGGCCACGCTGGCTCTTTCGTACTTAGGACCCAGCTGAAGAATTGCTGCGCGTTTCCGCTGAGAGGTCCGCTCGACCCCGGTAGAACTTCTTCTAAACAGAGGGCCTGCGGTTCGTCGATTTATTGCCGTCTTTTTCGGGAGGGCATGTGGAAAGTCGATTTTCGTCCATGGAAGTGCACAAACCCCACTGCTATGACTGAGGCAAACTCTAGTTATACCGATTGAATCCAGCGGGTTACGCGTTTTCGCCCAACGCGTTGTGCAATCTGCTGAAAGCGGCTGATTTTTGCGGCTGTGGGCGATTTTCACAGGCTTTTCCGCAGCGTTTTCCACACCTTCTGTGTAAACAAATCCTCACTTTTGCGAATGAATCGCGGTTCATCGCCAGTGAGGTCGACGACGGCCGACGCTCTGCCGGTCAAGGGGCCGGAGTCCACAACCGCATCGACGGCGTCGAGCACTTCCTGTGTGAGGTCGGCCGGAGAAACCAGTGACGGCTCGCCGCTCCGGTTCACGCTCGTCGATGCGAGAGGGCCGGTAAGAGTGAGCAGCGCGCGAAGCCACACAACCGCAGGCACGCGCACGCCGATCGAGGAGAAGCCGCGGCTGGCAGCGATCGGCCGCGTGATCGGAACGATTGCCGTAAGAGGACCGGGCCAGAGTTCCTCGAGCGCGCTCCTCGTTTCGGCTGTGAAACGGGCTCCCAGCTGCTCGAGTTGCGCGATTGAGTCGCCAAGAACGAGGAACGGCTTCGCATCATCACGTTCTTTGATCGATGCGATCCGGGCGACGGCCGTCTTGTCGTTGGCCAGGCAATGGTAACCGTAGATCGTGTCGGTTGGAAGCACAGCCACTCCTCCACCAAGAAGCAGCCTGGCGATCCCTTCTGTATCGGGCGTCATCGACTGCTCTTCTGAGAGGTGGATGTAGCCGGGGCGGCAGCGGCGCTCAACAGCTCGCGCGCATGCAGGACCGCGGAAGCGGCGATTGTTTCTCCGCCGAGCATCCGCGCGATCTCCGAAACACGCTCTTCCTCGTCGTCGAGACGCCGGATCCGCGCGCGCGTCTGTCCCTTGAAATCCTCTTTCCAGACGTAGAAGTGAGTCGCACCGAAGCTTGCGATCTGGGGCAGGTGAGTCACGCAGATGACCTGGTTCGCGGCGGCAAGCTCCTGCAGCTTACGGCCAACGACTTCCGCGACGCGACCTCCGATCCCTGCATCGATTTCGTCGAAGACCAGGGTGGCCGACCCTGAGCGGGGGGAGCGTTTGAAGAGAGCGGCCGCAATGGCCAGCTGAATGCGCGACAGCTCGCCGCCGGAAGCGATCTTTCCCATCGGTTTCGGATCGTCTCCGCGGTTCGGCGCGATCAGGATGTCTACTCGATCGGCCCCCGCTTCGCCTTCCGTCCCGCCGCTCACGTCCACCCGGACGGTAGTTCGCTCCATGGCCAGGTCGCGCAGTTCGGACTGGATGGTCTGCTGCAGCCCACCGGCGGCGCTCTTCCGCGCCGCCGATAGCTTCTCCGCCGTCTTGCGGTACGTCTTCGCTCGATCGGCTTCCGCCTTCCGCAGCTTCTCGATGTTCAGTTCATAATCGGCCAGGAGGTCATGCTCGTCCGAAATGCGGCTCAGGTGCTCGAGCACCGCGGCCACGGAGCCTCCATACTTTTTATTCAGCCTCTCGATCGTCACCAGACGCTCCTCGACTTCCTCGAGGCGCTGAGGGTCGTGACGGACCGATTCGGACAGATGTGCGAGGGTGCGGGAGACGTCCTGCAGGCGGTAGATCACATCCTGCAGGTCCTGACCGGCCTGCCGCAGATCGGCAATCTCACCAGCCAGCGGTTGCAGGAGATGTGCAGCCCGCGCCAGCTGCGTCAGCGCTGAGCTCTCGTCCTCGTCGACGAGCTGATACGCGCCTGCGGATGCCTCAATCAACTCCTGCGCATGCGCAAGGAAACTTCGCTCCGACCTCAGAACCTCTTCCTCCGTCGGATCAAGACGCGCAGCGGAGATTTCGTCCATTTGATACTTCAGGAGGTCGAGCTTCAACGCGCGGTCGCGATGCGCCTCCGTGAGCTCATCGAGCTGACCCGCGGCCTCACGCCACGACCGCCATGCGGAACGTACCGCCTCCAGCAGGGCATCGTGTGCGCCGTACTGGTCGAGCAGCTCCCGATAAGTCTGGCCCGCCACCCGGAGGTGGGATTCGTTCTGACCGTGAATCTCGAGCATCGAATCCATCGCCTCGCCGAGCTCCCGCACCGAAAGGGGAGAACCGTTGACCAGCGCACGCCCACGCCCGTTCGTAGCGATCTCGCGTTTGACGATCAACTCGGATTCTTCGACGTTCACCCCCATCGCACTGATGGAAGCGCGGGCCGGCTCCGGGAGATCGAAAACGGCCTCGGCTGACATCCGATCCGCGCCGCTGCGGATCATGTCGGACGAGCTCCGTGCTCCCCGGAGAAACTCGAGCGAGTCGATCAGGAGCGATTTCCCGGCCCCTGTCTCGCCGGTGAGCACATTCAGCCCGGACCCTGGCTCGATCGTGAATTCCTCGACGATGGCGAGATTTCGCACCTTGAGCCAGGTGATCATCAGGTTTAGTCTAGCGCACGCTACAGGGGGTAGAAATGAAGAGTGCCGATCTGGGCAGTAACTTTGCTTTTCGCAATTGCATGAAGATGAAAATGACCCTCGCAGCAGCTCTCGTCGTCGTGGCCTGCAGCAGGGAGGAAGTAAGAGAAAAGACGGCGGACGCCAGACAGAAGGTAGCCGAGGTCACAGGATTCGCAGCGCCGCTCGGCCAGCGGGACGATCCGAAGCAGCGGGAGCAGCAGCGTTTCGATGAGCAATGGCGGAATCTACGCTCGTTCCGCGAGCAGCAGGCCCAACAAGCCGCGCGTCAGGTCACCGAGGCTCAAAAGCAGGCGCAGCAGGCGCAGATGCAGGCGCAGCAGGCGCAGATGCAGGCCCCCGCCGATATCAAGTTCGTGACGGGAGCAAAAGAGACGTTCACCAATCTCGATCCTCAGGCCATTGATGCCATGCCGGTCGCCGTCCCGATCACAGGGGACGTGTCGGGTCCTTCCGTAGTGAAGACTCAGGTCTACCTCGACCGGCTTCATTTTTCAGTCGGCGTACTGGACGGGAGATGGGGCCGCAACTCCGCGATCGCAACCTGGTGGTATCAGCGCAGTCGCGATCTGGAACCGACCGGTGCGGTCGACGAAGCAACGTTCCGGCGCCTGGCTGGAGAAGCCGGCGCGGTGCCGGCAATCGTCGTCCATCCGCTCACGGAGGACGACGTGAAGGGGCCCTTCATCACGATGCCCGAAGATGTCTACGACAAGGCAAAGCTCGACTGCCTCTGCTACGAGACGCTCACTGAAAAGCTCGCCGAGAAGTTCCATTCCTCTGCCGAGTTTCTGGCGATCCTCAACCCGGGAGTCGAGCTCAATTCGCTCACTGCGGGTCAGTCGATCAATGTTCCGAACGTTCGCGAGCAGACGCCAAAAGGCGGGCAGCGGGACATCGCCAGAATCGTCGTTTCGATCCAGGGCAACACGCTTGACGCGTTCAACGCTGCGGGCGAGCTCGTTTTCCACGGCCCCACCACCCTCGGCAACAAGTACGACCCGTCGCCGCGCGAGATCACCCAGGTGGCGCGAGTGGCCGAGGCCCCCAGGTACCACTACCAGCCCAAGCTCTTCGCGGAAGTCCACGACAGCGAGCCGGAAGCGAATCTGCAGCCGGGTCCGAATTCGCCGGTCGGTGTGATCTGGACCGCTCTCAAGAAGCCCCATTTCGGCATCCACGGAACGGCCGACCCCGATTCGATCGGTTACGCGTCATCGCATGGATGCGTACGACTCACGAACTGGGACGCTCTTGAAGTCGGCCGGCGAGTTGCGCCGGGTGTGCCGGTGGAGTTCCTAGATACGCGGGCGGAGAAGGACTGAGTAGTGGGTAGTGGGTAGTTGGTAGCTACCAGCTACAGCCACTTCTCCATGATTCGATCGAACTGAAGGTCGGTTCCCAGCACGAACTCCATCGATCCGACGTCGCGGAACCCGCATTTCGCGTAGAACGCAATGGCCCGGTAGTTCCGCTCCCAGACTCCGAGCCAGAGGCGTGGCGCGCCGTGGGAGCGCACGATGCACTCGGCCTCCGCCATCAGTGCTTGCGCGAGACCGCGACCTTGATAGTTGCGATGGACGTAGAAGCGTTTGATCTGAACGGCCTCGGCGGTCAGATGCATCTGTGCGTAGGCGGCGATGTTCCCGCTGTCGTCGGCCAGAACCGTGATCAGTTCCTCGTCGACGATCTCGGCAAGCTGTACCGGCTCGCCGTAAGCCACGGCCAGATAGAGCTCCATGTCCTCCGGCCGGTTGTCTGCAGCGAATGTGTCGATGAACGAATCTCGCGCGAACATGGTCAGTGCCGCGGCGTCACGAGGCAGGGCCCTGCGAAAAGAGATCAAGCAACGGCTTCGCGCAGCATCTCGGTGGAGATGCCCGGGCTCTTGAGATTGCCGAGCAGTGTCAGCGACAGGGAGCCGGGATCGACGATCGTCTGCGCGACCTGCTGAATGCCATCGAGCGTCACCGCGTCGATCTGGGCGATGATCTCGTCGGCGGTGAACTGCCGGCCGAAGTAGTACTCCTGCCTGGCGATTCCCGACATCCTGCTGACGGTCGATTCCAGCGAAAGAAGAATCGAGCCCTTCACGTGCAGCTTGGCGGAAGCCAGCTCTTTGCCGGTTGCGCCTTCCATCTTGATCTTCCGCATCTCGTCGAGCGTGATGTCCAGGACACGCTTGAGATTCTTCGGCGCGCAGGCGGCATACACGGCCTCATACCCGCCGTGCAGGTAGCCGTTGTGATACGACATGACGCTGTAGACGAGACCTTCTTTTTCACGGATGCGCTGGAAGAGGCGGGATGACATCCCGCCGCCGAGAATGATGTTGAACAGCGCCGCGGCGTAACGCTCGCTGCCCTGTTGCGGATACCCACGGGAGCCGAGGCAGAGGTGGACTTGCTCCAACTCTCGCTTCTCGCGGAGGATGACGTGCTGATTGGGTTTCGGTGCCTTCCAGTCGCGGCGCGATGCCGGGAGGGAGTCGGCAGGGAAGCTTTTTTCGAGGAACGGGATCAGCTGCTCGGGCCGGACGTTGCCCGATGCGCAGAAGATCATGTTCGACGGGTGAAAGGTTTCGCGATAGTGAGTCAGGATCTGTTCGCGACCAAGTGCATTGACTGTCTGTTCCGTTCCCAGGATGGGCCGGCCGAGCGGATGATCCGGCCAGAAGGAGGTCACGAAGATCTCGTGAACCAGATCGTCCGGCGTGTCTTCGACCATCCGGATCTCTTCGAGGATCACGCCTCGCTCCATCTCCAGGTCCTCATCCGAGAAGTTCGGTGAGGTGACGATGTCCGTCAGCAGGTCCAGAGCGGTGTCGACCTGCTCATCCAGGACGTGCGCGTAAAATGAGGTGTACTCCTTACCGGTGAAGGCATCGACGTCGCCACCGAGTATGTCGATGACCTGCGCGATCTCGGTGGTGGTCCGGCGTGCCGTCCCTTTGAATACCAGGTGCTCGAGAAAGTGAGACGCTCCCCCGTGCTCCTCCGATTCGACGGCGGAGCCGCTCAGGAG